>Ga0213876_10000014_pt1 | contig 310412 bp, 270 predicted proteins | sample BarmaccomBMRX_R9_FD_160113 | JGI IMG/M metagenome (GOLD analysis project Ga0213876, IMG submission 160113) | Root-associated microbial communities from Barbacenia macrantha in rupestrian grasslands, the National Park of Serra do Cipo, Brazil - RX_R9 | ecosystem: Host-associated > Plants >... | reverse complement strand
ACCGAGCGCAATCGACGCTCACTCCGAGTGCGAATGGAAGCAGGGTCACGACGAAGCTTCGAAAGTGGTGGCGCCGCTCACGGCGGCGCACTTGACAGACGTGGGCCTTCTCATGGAAGCCGGCGAGGACGCCAGCGCTCCGTAGCACTACTCTTCGTCCACCTCATCCGGCGCGTCGAAGTTCGTCCAGACGTTTTGCACGTCGTCGTGGTCGTCGAGCATTTCCATGAGCCGGAGCATCGACTTCGCCTTCTGCTCGTCGAGGCTGACCGAGTTCGCCGCGATCTGACCGAGCTTCGCTTCCACCGTCGGAATCTTGTTTTTCTCCAGCGCCTCGCGCACCTGCTCGAATGCCTCGGGCGAGGTGTAAATCTCGAAGACCTCCGGATCGCCGCTTTGCAGATCATCAGCGCCCGCTTCGAGCGCCACTTCCATCAGCTTGTCCTCGGATGCCGCGCTCTTCTCGACGGCGAAGTAGCCCTTGCGCTCGAACTGAAAACGGACCGAGCCGGGCGTACCCATATTGCCGCCGCACTTTTCGAAGATGTGGCGGATCTCAGGCGTGGTGCGGTTGGTGTTGTCGGTCATCGTCTCGACCATGACCGCGACGCCGCCGGGGCCGTAGCCCTCGTACGTCAGCTCTTCGTAGATCACGCCTTCGAGCTCACCGCTACCGCGCTTGATGGCGCGCTCGATGTTGTCCTTGGGCATGTTGTTGGCCTTGGCCTCGGCCACCGCAGCGCGCAGGCGCGGGTTGCCGGCCGGATCGCCGCCGCCCATGCGCGCGGCAACAGTCATTTCTTTCAGGATGCGGGTGAAGATCTTTCCGCGCTTCGCGTCGGCCGCACCTTTCTTGTGCTTGATGGTGCTCCATTTGCTGTGGCCGGACATCGGGATGCTCCTTATGGTCGGGCGGGACCTCGGTCCCGGATATTTGAGGGGGCGCGATTATAGCCGAAGGGCCATCATCTGCGAGAGCCAACCGTGGCCCGCAATTGCCGCAGACGCAGGTCGAGCTCCTCGGGTGTGATGTGCGCGTACTTTTCCGGCAGCAGCCGCCTGCTCGACGACTCGAAAACCGCGAGCAGCTCCATGTATTCGAGCAGTTCCGTGTCGCGGCTGGGGAAGTAATCGGCTGCAGCGGCCACGAACTGATCGGCGGAAACCGACGCCGACGAATCGCGCGCCGCATCGTCGTTGGCCATCAGGATCACCGCTTCGACATCCGCATTCGAATAGCCGACGAGCTTCTTCGAAAACGCATCGCGAATGGAGGTGAAATCGACGTCCGTATTGATCCGATTCTTCCTCACGACCGCGCGGGCAATGTTCTCAACCTCCTCGGGCGTCTGCGAGTAGAGGAACGGAATCTTGCGATCGAGACGCCCGGCGCGCTTGAGGTCGACGTCGAGCTTGTCCGGACGGTTGGTCATCACCAGGAAAAGAATCCGCCCTCGGTTGGACGTGTCCGACATGAACTCCTTGATCCGCGCGATGACGCGCGATGACGTGCCGCCGTCGCCGTCGCCGTCCGTGTTGCCGAACGCGCGGTCGCCTTCGTCGACGATGACCACAACCTGTCCAATGGCGCGGATGACGTTGAGAATCTTCTCGAGATTGCCCTCGGTCGCACCCACCCACTTCGATCGAAAGTTTTTCAGCTTGATCGTAGTCAGTCCGCACTCGCGCGCGAAGGCCTCGGCCACGAACGTTTTGCCCGTTCCCATAGGGCCCGTGAACAGGATGCCCATCGGCACACGCGCGATCTGGCCGTCGCGAATGCTGCCGGCGATCACCAGCAAATCCTTCTTCACCTCGTCCATGCCGCCGACGACTTCGAAGCCGAAGGCAGGGACTACGAACTCGATCAATCCAAAACACTCGCGCTCGAGAATCTCGCGTTTGCGGCTTGCGATAAGGCGATCGACTTCCTGCCGGGCACGGTCGCCGCGATCCGCGACCGCTTGCTCCACCGGCTGCGCGCCCGGCGCGAGCAGCTTGACGATCTCGTCCTGGCTCAATCCGGAAGTAAGCGCGGCCAGCTTCTTCGCGCGCTCTTTCGCATCGCTGCCGCCGAGAAGCCTGGCGATGAACTCCTCGCGCTCGGCCGCCTCGCTCTCGCTGCGCGGCGCGGGCGTGAGGATGGCGATGATCTGGATGGCCTTGAGCCCGGCAGTGATCTCCGCGTACCGATCGGCTTCTTTCGCGCTGAGCTGGTTATCCGCGATCAGCGCCGCGGCGCGCCGCGTATCGCGCTCCGGCATCGGCACTTCGACGACCGCCACTTTCGGATTGGAGATCAGTTTCGAGGAGAGATCGGTGAGATTTTCTGACACGAGGATGACGATGTTGTCCGTGTGCTCGATCTCCGGCAGAAACGACCAACGGTGCAGCGTCACGACCGCGCCACGATCCGACTCACTCTGAAAATTCGGATCGCCCGCCGGCGCAAGGGCCTCGGCGTATTCGAGAATCACCGCCGTCTTCGTCGACGCGATCAACAGCCGCTCGATCGCCGCCAGCGCGCGCGTCTTGTCCTCGGGGAGCAACAGGTCATCGAGATGATCGACGCCCTTCGCGCGTTTGAGGAACCGGACGCCCGTGGCCACGTTGTAGACCACCACCGTGTCCTTCGTATCGCTGAGAAGCGTGTTGCCGAGAAACTCAGTGATGGTGAGCGTCTCCCCGCCGCTGATCACCGCGTCATAAACGTTCCCGTGCAACACGAACACAGACGCTTCCCCGCGCACATAGCGGCGTCGAAGGTCTTCAGCCCAGGCAGGCAACGTTTTTTCAGCCATTTCTCCGCTTCTCCCCGCTCCTCCGCGTCTCCGCGTGAAACCGTCCCCCGTCAATCCCCTCACGCCTCAATCGCGTGAAGAATCTTCTCCGTATCGACAGCCGTCTGCCGGATCGACTCCACGCCGTCGAGCAGGTCGTCGAGCTGTCCCGACAACTCCGCCGGCGACTGCATGGTGACGATCTGGTCCGCGATGAGCTGAAACGAATTCTCGATCAGATCGAGCTGCCCTTTGGCCACGCCGAGGTAGTTCTTGATGTCCTTCAACTTCTCGATGCGCTTCAGGATGACCGCCAGATTCTTCCCGGCGATATCGCGCTCCTGCTGCGTGGCGTTCTTCGCCGCTGCACGTGTCCGCCAGCGTTCGCAATCGCGTTCGAGCGAATCGAGATCGATGTCGGCCAGGTAGTTCTCATACCGGCTGCACGTCAGCGCCATCTCCAGAAACGAGTCGACCAGCTTCCGCGTTTTGATCAACTCACCACGCAATAGGTCGCCGGTGAAGGACGGATTCTGCGACGCCAGCCGGTTGATGTCCTGCTGCCGCGCCACCAGCCGCTCCACGCGCGCCCGCTGCTCCTCGGGCAGCGCCTTCATCCGCTCGTTGCGATCCTGCTCTTCCAGCGCCAGCCGGATCTTCTCGAACCGCGGATCCCACAGCAGCCGCCGCAGCGTCGGATTGTCCGGCCCATGCAGAAGCCAGATCGCCTCCGCCCCAATCGCGCCGAGGGCCAGGATGGGATTGAGCGTGAGGACGGACGCCGCGAGCGCGCCGCCGAGGAGCGAAAGATTGTAAGGATTGGAGAACGCCATCTTCAGATACGGCCGCTTCTCGAAGATCGCCTCCTTCGCCATGTCCTTAGCCGTATCGCGCACAGCCTGCGCCAACTTCGGAGGCGGCAGGCCTGCCTGGTTCGGCTTGATGGGATCAGCCACGACGCGGATTGTACCGGCAGGAGGTTCGCGACCGTTCCCGCGGGGTTCGCACCTCCGCGCCGAGGCAACACTGATGGCTCACATCAATGGTGGTCCTTCTTCACCTGCGCGACGATGAGATCGTTGAGGGCCAGGCCTACGCGGAGGATGCCGTCGCTGAATGCGGTCTTGTCGAGCGCCATGACGTAGTCGCCCGATTTGAAGTCCATGATGTTGTGCACGTGCAGGTCGTTCTCGGCTGCCTTGACGATCGTACCGGCGACGTCCGCAGCGGTTCGTTTGCCGTGTTGCTGCACCTGAATCGCCGGGCCGCCTTTTGCCGTCAGGCCGTAAACCATCGCCCCCTCGAAGATCATGGTCGGGTTCATCGAAACACCCGCTTTGTCCTCCCAGGCGTGGCTCTCGGTTTGGCCGAACATCTGTGGCGTGGTGAAGGTCAGCTCCGGAACGATGACGGTCAGGTTCCTGGCCTTGGCGATGCCGCGGAAAGACCAGGCCGGACCCTGAATCGGCGTCGAGAACGTTTGCGCATCGCTGGGCGACGCATCGACGAACGTGACCGGCATGCCGAGGCCGCCGCTGGAAGGAAGTCCGTAGCGCGCGTCGATCTTGTCCGCGGACAATGACGCGACCTCGGGATCGGACTTGATGTCGTCGTAGGTCAGCACGGTGTAGCCGGCCGCGCGCATCTTCGTGATGAGATCGTCCTGCAACGTTTTCGCGAGGCCCTGCATCACGTCGTGATCGGCGCCGTTGACCCAGTACTTGCCATGCGACTTGGCACCCCCCTTCTGCGCCCACACCGAGCCCGCCACCGACGCCCGCACACGCAACGTCGGAATCAGATAGGTAGTGGTGGTGCCGAAATTGCCGCCGAACGAGCTCACCCTGACGCGGTCCATGTTGATCTCAAACGGCTTCATCCCCGGCGATTGCGCCAGCGCGGACACGGAAAGAACAGATGCGACCAGAATCGCGATACGGTTTTTCATGAAAACTCCTCTCGCTACTAGTCGCGTAAACGGCGAGGAAATCTTGTCACGATGCAGCAGGAGGACGCCGAACCGATGCGAACGGTTCGCTACCGAAACTCATACCGCCGACCACCTTGCCGCGCTAGCAGGCCGACGCCCCAGGCTGCAGCACGATCATTGGAACGCGCCAACTTCGCCCGCGGCACTCCTGATCGGCTGCTCCCCCACCAAAGTGATTAACTACTCGGTCCTTACGCTGAGCATGTTATGTTTTCCCAGCCGATCGACCACCGGTTCAATGTTGACGCTCACCTACTGAAATGAGGATAGCCAATTTCGCGATTCTCGCGCTTTTTGTATCTGTCCATCTGCAGGCAGCCTGTCCCGATATGCCGACGTTCACGCCGGGGCATTACGGCGTCGACGGAACTGATCCTGTCGTCGGCTTCATTCGCGACCTCAACAGCGACGGCAAGGAAGATCTCGTCGTTTTCTACGACTCGACAGGTGGATTCCAAGTGTTTCTCGGTGGCGCAACGGGCGTATTGACTCCAACCCCTCTTCAATTCGCCCCCAATTCCCTCTCCCGTGGCACACCGGGCGATCTCAATGGGGACGGGAAGATAGATTTCGCCGCCGCGGGCGTCTCCAATATTCGACTTTTCTACGGCGTGGGCGACGGCACATTCACTGCCGGACCGACCCTCGCGCTTCCTTTTCTTACAGGCGCTGCTGCGTTGCGGGTGGTCGATCTCGATCACGATGGACTGCCGGATGTGGTGGCGGCTACGACCGACTTCGGTTCCGGCACCGGACAGCTCCTTTATTACCGTCAGACCAGCCCAGGGACATTCTCCATGCTCCCTGTGGCAACGCTCACCCGCGAGCCGACCGCTATGGAAATCGGCGACTTGGATGGAGACGGCGAGCTCGATGTGGCCACCCTCTCGCAACTCGTTTCGTCCGAGAGCGAGCTCACCATTTTTTTTGGCACTGGAAACGGGACGTTCGCTGCGCCAGTGACGGTCGACTTTGGTGCCGAGCTGTTTGTCTTCGCCGATTCGATCGTCTTTCACGATTTCAACTCCGATAATCGGCCCGATATCGCAGTCGGGTTAGTCAACCACGGCATTCAGATCTTGAGGAATGATGGAAATCGCACGTTCTCGTTCGCACAGCTCATCCCGGAACCTCAGGGCGGTTCGGTGCGGGTCGCCGATTTCAACTATGACGGCATCGCCGATCTCTTCGCGTCGGGCTACGGCGGCTTCTACGTGGTGCTGGCGAACGCTGACGGAACGTTTCATACACCGCAGTTCACAGCGATCCCGGAACTGAATAGCAGACGCAGTCCCTACGCGTTGGGCGATTTCCGCGGACTGCATCGTGTAGATGTCGCAACGTCGTGGATCTTTTTCCCGCACCCCCAAATGTTGGAAGTGGACCTCAACGATTGCGGACCGCCACCGGTGATCACGTCCGTTACACCCTCATCGGGGCCGGCTGGGGGAGGTAATTCTGTCCAGTTACACGGCGATAACTTCTTCGTTCCGCAGCAGGTGCTGTTCGGGACGGCTCAGGCGACGATCACGGCGTCCACGCCGACGCTGGTCACTGTAACCGCGCCTCCACACGCACCCGCGATCGTACCGGTGTCGATCTCCACGCCCGGCGGCACGGCCACGCTGAACGATGCCTACGCATTCGTCGGCCCATCGTCGACATCGGTGGTCGTCGAATCCTTCATCGCCAAATCAAGGCCCTTCACAATCAGCGCTGTTGTGAACCCGTCGCCAGGCGGCGGCACGGTTACGTTCTCTATCGACGGCAACGCGGTGGGAACCGCGAGCGTCGTAGGCAACTCGGCGACCATCAGCACAATCGCCCCCGCGACGCTCGGCCCGCATACGATCGGAGCACAGTTCAACGGCGTAGTGATCTTCACGCCGAGCAACACATCGGTCGTGATCACCGTCGTGGCGGACATACCCGCCTTTTCGCGATCAGCCCTGGCAATGCTTGCCGCATTCATGGCGGCCTTCGGCGCGGTTGCCCTGCGGCCAAGCGGTCGTTAACTCACCCCGCTGGCGAGTAGAGCAAATCCAGTAACTTCTTCTCCACGTTCCGGAACTCCGTCGACGACTTGAGGCCGATGTCGCGGTTGGCGAAGAAGGGGACGTCGATTCTGTGAAGGATGTGCGTTGGGCGGGGGGCGAGGACGTAGATCGTGTCGGCGAGATAGACGGCTTCGGAGACGTCGTGGGTGACGAAGAGGATGGTGTTGTCTTCGGAGCGGGAGACGTCGAGGAGGAGGCTTTGCATGCCCCAGCGCGTTTGGGGGTCGAGGGCGCCGAAGGGCTCGTCCATCAGCACTAGTTTGGGCTGGTTGATCAGCGTTCGGGCGATCGCGACGCGCTGCTTCATGCCGCCGCTCAGGTCTTTCGGATAGTGATCGGCGAATTCGTCGAGGCCGACCGACTTCAGATATTTGTCCGACAGCTTGCGGCGTTCGTCGCGCGGGATCGAGCGCAGGCGCAGGCCGTATTCGACGTTCTCGCGGACGGTCAGCCAGCCGAAGGATGTGTAGGCCTGGAAGACCATGCCGCGATCGCGGCCGACGCCGGTGACCGGCTTCCCTTCGACGAGGACTTCGCCGCGCGTTGGCGGGAGGAGACCGGCGACGGATTTGAGGATCGTCGATTTTCCGCAGCCTGATGGGCCGAGGAAGACAACCACTTCGCCGATGCCGGGCTTGTCGAGGATGTCGAGGCTCACTTCGCGCACCGCTTCCGTTGACCGGCCGTGGCGGTCGATGTAGGTCACGCCGAGGTCCTTGATACGCAGCTTCGGAGCCTCGCTGGTGAGCGAGGCCTTGTACGTCGCGGGCGCGCCCTTCTTTCCTTCGACGGTGACGGCGACGGTGCCCGGCTCGCCGGCGTGCGGCGTTGCTTTTTCCGGAGTCTCGTCGCTCACAGTTCGTCCTCCCGCCAGCGGAAGAGAAACATCGACACGGTGCGAATGAGCTGATCGGTGAGGATGCCGATGCCGCCGATGACGATCAGTCCCGCGAACGACCACGACGCTTTTTGATGCGTCCGCGCCAGCTCGACCATGTATCCCAATCCATGCTCCGGATTCACAGCCTCGGCCAGGATCACGTACGTCCAGGAGATCGCGTTCATGACGCGGAAGGAGTCGAAGATCTCCGGCAGCGCTGCTGGAAGGAGAACGGTGCGGATCACCTGCATCCGGCTCGCGCCGAGGGTCAGCGCTGTCTGCACCAGCTCTTCGGGCACCGATCGGATCGCGGAGACGACGACCGGCAGCAGATAGACGAAGACGCCGAGAAACAGGAAGGCGATCTTCTGCTTCTCGTAAATCCCAAACCAGAGGATCAGCAGCGGGATGAACGCGGAGATCGGCATGTAGCGCAGCGGCGCCATGATCGATTCGAAGAGGTTATGGATCGGCGTGAACGCGCCCATCAGAACGCCGAGCGGAAGCGCAACGGCCGAGGCAAGCAGAAACGCCATCACGATCCGACGTGTGGAGATGACGATGGCCGTCCAGAGGTCGTACTGCAGGAAAAGTTGCAGCGTGCCGCGGACGACTTCCGTCGGCGACGGCAGGAAGTCGGCCGGCGCGAGACCGCCGTAGCTGAACACACACCAGATGGCGAGGACGAGCACCGGCATCACGATGCTGAGCATCGTGGCCGTCGCGCGCGGAACCGGCTGGCGGATGGACCAGATGGACGCTTTGTGCTGGGTCATGGTTTTTGGTGGTGCCTGGGTGTCGGGTGTCGGGTGTCGGGTGTCGGAGGACGAAAACCTACTCGGCTTTTTCTCCGACTCCCTACTCCCGACCCCCTACTCCCCCACTTACTTCTCCGTCGTCAGCACCACCTTGATGTCCGTGCGGCGATTGAGCTGCCGTCCGGCCTCGGTCTGGTTCTCGGCGATCGGGTTCTTCGAGCCGTGGCCGATGGTCTGGAAGCGGTTCGGATCGACGTTCGGGAAGTTCTTCGTCACGTAGTTCTTCACCGCCAGCGCGCGGCGTTCGGAGAGCGTCAGGTTCTGCGTCGCGTTGCCGGTCGCGTCGGTGTTGCCCTCGACGCGCAGGTACGTGTTGCCGAACGACGTCATCGTCTCGCCGAGGGCGTCGAGGACGAACTCGGAACCAGCCATGATCTCGTCGGAACCGGGTGTGAAGTGAATCTGGATCTGCTTGTTGATGATGGCCCGGTCGGTCGACGACGGTGCCTTCGCCGCGACTTTCGGCTCATTGACGGTCGCGCCGGGATACTCGGCGGCCAGCGCCTGGATGAAGCGCGTGTCCGCCCAGTCTTTCGCTTCGACCGGACGCGTGACCAAACCCTTCTTCCGCCAGATCACGAACGCGGTATCGAACAGCGTCTCGTAGTGGGCCTTGCCGCCGGTCAGACCGTAAAACTGCGCGTTGTCGGCGTACGGCGTGAGCTTGAGGCCGGAGAGCATGCCGCTGACTGTGTCGGTGTCGAGCTTGAGGGCGTGGCCGACCAGGTTGTAGGCGCCGGCGGGATCCTTCTTGATCATCTCGATGCCTTCGAACCAGCCGTGAACGAAATCGCGCATCGTTTCCGGCGCCTTGTCGATCACGTCCTGCCGCGCGCAGAGCGTGTCGGCGATGATGTTCGTGGCGGCGGACGTTGAAACCAGCACGTGCGCCTCGTCGCCGCGGGCAGTGACGGCGGCCGAAAGATCGGGCTCCCACGTCACGGCCGCGTCGACCTGTTTGGCCTTGAACATGGCCGCGGCAGCCGGCGCGTCCTGCGTGAAGATGATGTTCTTCTCCACGTCTGCGCGATCTGCCGCCGAGAGTCCCGACTGCGAGAGCAGGTACAGAATCAAAAAGTGCGACGGCGTGAACTGCGTGCACGAGATCTTGTGGCCCTTCAGCTCTTCGATCGACTTGATCGACGACAACGAGACGATGCCGTCGCCGCCGCGCGACCAGTCCTGCATCACGATCGAGCGCGCCTTCTGATTGTTCTCGGCGAGGATCGACGCCTCGCGTGCCCAGTTGTCGACCGTGTTCCACATGATGTCGACGTCGCCTTTGCGGAACGCCGCCAGCTTCGCGGCCGGGTCTTCAATCAGCACGAACTTGACGTCCATGTTGAAGCGCTTGCGGTACTGCGATGCCGGCCCCGCTTCGAGTCCATCATTGAACACGATGCCGGGTGAATGGCCCGCCCAGGTGTTGATGGCAACGACTAGCGGCCGATTCAGCTTGCCGCTGCCGGTGAGACCGACCGTCTGTACGCCATTGGAACCGGCGTCGCGGCTCGGATCCGCCGGCGCATTCTTCAGCGCGTTGAAGTCGGCGGAGTTGTCCGCCGTCCCCGTCGCGGTCGCGGTCTTGTCGGAGCCGGTGGCCCACTTGCGAAGCTCGTGGCCCTTGTAGTGCCAGGCGGCGTATCCGATGACCGCCAGGATGACGATGGTGATGAACGCTTTGGCAAACGGTGTAAGACGCATGAGTTCCTCTTCCTCAGAAGGTGGTCCGGTGGTCGAGGGATTATGCAATCGCGCCCTCGCGCCGCGAGCATTACGATCACATCGTTTTCTGCGACTGTCCCTGCTGCGCGGCTTTGCGGGCTTTCATCGCGGCCAGCTCTTCGCGTGCCTGCACGTCGCCGACCTCGGAACGGAGTTTCGACAGGCGCGAGTCGAGCGATGAGTCGGCCAGCTCCTTGCCGAGGTTCGCTTCGGCGATCGTGTTCTTGATGTGCGTACGGACTGTGTCGAGCGCGCGGACTTCCTCGTCGACGGAAAGGCCGTCGAGCTGCTCCTGGATGTTGATGCGGGCCTGCGCGGACTGCATCTTCGCCAGCATCGTGTCGCGCTCCGCCTTCAGCTTGCGAATCTCGGTCTGCACGGAGAGCAGCGAGGTCTTCGCGGAGTCGGCATCGTTCTTCGCCGTCTCCATCTCGCTCTTCATGTCGGCGATGTCGTTGGTGAGCTGATTCTTTTTCTGAATGAGGATGACGGCGAGATCGTCCTGATTCGTCGAGACCGCGGTGTTCAGCTCGGCCTCGGTCTGCGCGAGCTCCTTTGTGGCCGTCTGATAGCGCTCGTCGATCTCCTCGCGGCGCCGGATGATGGCGGCCGTGGCGCTCTTGAGACGCGCGTACTTTGTGACCATCGAGTTGATGGCGTTTTCGTAAGCGATCTCCGGATGCTCCTTCTCGATGTCCGAGATCCAGATCGAGAGAAACCCTCTCCAGAGATTGGCGATGCGGGAAATCACACCCATGGCTGTCGGTCCTTTCGCGGTCTAGTGAGAAGGTTCCTGAAGCTTCGGCGATTCACGGACGACACGCGCCACCGCTTCCTGGCCGAAGAACTCGAGCACCTTCTGCACTTCGAGCTTCTTGCTGTTGCAGCTCGCCATTACCTTGTTCTGTTCATCGACGCGCTGCTGCATGACGATCTTCAGCTTTGCGATCTCGTCTTCGTACTGCTTGATGCGCTGATCGGCCTCGGTCGTGACTTTTTCGACGTCCGCTGCGCCTGCGCGGATATACGCCTCGAGCGCCTGCAGCTCCTGCGCGCCGCTCTCGATGATCTTCTCCACCGGCACGTTGAACGCGCGCAGCGAGGCCATGACGATCTGCTTCTTGACGGTGTCGTCCGTGCCAGGCGGGAGATCGGTCATCAATGAAAGCGTGCGGGTGACGCGTTCACGCTCTTCGGCATCGATCCCGGCAGCTTCGAAGACGTTGTCGAAATCGACCTTGCCGTCGGGAGCCTCGGGCGGCGCAGTCTTGAAGACATCAAGCGCCGGCGACTGCGGCGAGGAGGATGGAACGGAATCATCGGACGAGACGCCGGAGCCGGGGTTGTAACCTTCGTCATCGGACGCCGTCGTCGGATCCTGCACGATGAACCATCCGGCCACCGTCGAGCCCCAACCTTTTTTCTGTGTCATCGATGAGCGGCGAATGATACCGCAGAGCCGCGACTGGCGGCGGCGCTGGGTCGCCCCGTCGCCGCCGAAGGTGCGAATTTACGAATTCAGGTTCCGCAAGTTTCAGCGGCCGCCGTCGACGTCGAGCCATCCGCGCAGTTCTTGATCCTGCGCCGCATGAGACGCAGCACGCTGGATTTACGACGCCGGAGGCGTCTCGTACGGTAGCCGGCGGTCACGCGCGAAGCGCGAGACCGCCGGCTACGTGCGCGGTTTCAAATTCGACCCCGGATGGGGTCGCGGATCAAATACCAGATGGCGTGAATTCCCTCGGCGACCGCTGCCGGATAACCAACACCCGTACGTCGATCCGGTGGTCTCCCGCTTCGCGGGCGACCGGCTACCGTCCGAGTCGCCATCCAGCGACGTAGATTCGGCGCCTTGGCGTCTCGCCGCGTACCAAAAAATCGGCGGCGCTGGTTCCCAGCGCCGCCGGCTTACAACTAACGAACTTTGTGTCTACCGCCCCGTGGCTGGGGTGGATGCGTTGCCGTAGTGCACCGGCACGTTCATCTCGCGCAAAAGGTTGTGCGCGCCGTCGACGGCGTCCATGACCCAGAGCATGTAGACGGCGTCGACGTGAATCGAGCGGGTGATGCTCGGATCGACGACGAAGTCGGAGCCGAGAGATTCGTACGTGCCGTCGAACAGGAGGCCGCACAGCTCGCCCTTCGCGTTCAACGTCGGCGAACCGGAGTTGCCGCCGGTCGTGTCGACGGTGGACAGGAAGTCGACCGGAACCGCGCCGAGCTTCGAATCGACATAGCCAGCCGTCTTGTTCGCGCGGATCGCATCGAGCTCCGCTTTCGGCGCGTCGAACTCACCCGAGGCCGTGTTCTTGGCGAGGATGCCGCTGAGAGTGGTCTGCGGCGTGTAGACGACGCCGTCGCGCGGCGTGTAGCCCTCAACTTTGCCGAAGGTGATGCGCAGCGTTCCGTTGGCGTCGGGATACAGACGGCCGCCGCTCGAAGCGCGCAGCGCGTCCATGTACATCGGACGGATACGCGACATCGCGCCGCCGAGCTCTTTCTGCTGGCGTTCGATGTCGAGCGAAAGCGGCGTGATGGCCGCGGCCAGATTGAGCATCGCGTCGTTGCGCGCGGCCAGCTGCGCCGAGGTCTCATCCATCATGGCCTTGCGCGCGGAGAGATCGCCGATCTTGGTATTCGCGTAGAGCTGATCGAGGAACTGGTCGACGCCGCCGGCTTTCGAGATCGCTTCGTCGATCGGAGCGATGCGCTGTCCCGCGGGAAGCTTCTGCGATTCGTTGAGGAAGTAGCGCAGCCCGGCGCGGTCGCTGTTCGGCTCCAGGCTCTTCTGCGCGCGGTTCACGCCCTCGGCGATTCGCGGCCAGTCGCGCTGCTGAAATCCCGACTCGCGATCGATGTCGGCGGTCTTGGCCTTCTCCATCGACAGGCGATAGAGCGTCGAGGCCTGCGCCAGCATCGGCGAGCTGCGCACGATCCATCCGAGGACGGTGTCGCGCTGCTGGTTGGCGATCGACTGCTGCTGCAGCGCATTGATCTGGTTCATCACGTCTTTGTACTTCGCGGCATCGGGATGCGACGCGATGTACGCGGCCAGATCGGCCTCGCGCTTCTGACGCTGCGCGACGATGTGGAAGTTGTTAAAGCCGGTCAGCGTGCCGGTGTAGTTCTTCAGCGTGTTGTCGTTGCCCTTGATGCGGTTCGCGTTCGCGATCTCGACCGCCTTGTTGTTCTTGCCGAGGTCGCGAAGGATGTTGTTGAGGTCCGTCGCGTACTTGATCGTCAGCGGATAGCTGTAGCTCTGCATGTTGCCGACTTCCGCCGCGGTGCGGTAGCGGAAGGTGCGGCCGGGATAGCCCGCGACGAGGACGAAGTCGCCCGGGTTCACGCTCTCGGTGGAAACCTTGAGGATGTGCGCCGGGTGATACGGCACGTTGTCCTTCGAAAAGTCGGCCGGCTTGCCGTCCTTGCCAACGTACGCGCGCAGATACGACCAGTCGCCGGTGTGGCGCGGCCACATCCAGTTGTCGGTCTCGCCGCCGAAATCGCCGATGCCGAGGGCCGGCGCGTAGACGAGGCGGACGTCGCGGATTTCCATCTGCGTGGTGCGCAGGTACTGCGAGCCTTCGAAGAACGAGGCCACGCGGCAACGAACGCCGCCCGGCTTCTCGCACTCATCGACGAGCGTCTTGATGTTGCGATCGATCGCCTTCTCGCGGTCGATGTTCGACAACGACGCCGGCACGTTGCCCGAAACACGCGCCGTAACGTCTTCGATGTTGGTGGTCACGAAGATGCGCGATCCCGGACCGGCCGGCAGCTCCTCGTCCTTCGTCTTCGCGAGGAAGCCGTTCGTGATGAGGTCGCGCTGCGGCGTGGAGTTGAACTGCAACGCTCCAAATCCGCAGTGATGGTTCGTAACGACAAGCCCCTCGGGCGATACGAACGACGCGCTGCAACCGCCGAGCGAGATGACGGCGCCCATCGGATCGCCGGTAAGGTCCGCGAACCGCTGCGGATCGATCTTCAACCCCGCCTTCTTCAACTCCGCCGCCAGCGACGGAATCTGCTGCGGCATCCACATCCCCTCGGCACCAAACACCGCCGTGGTCGCGGTAAGGGCCAGGATTCCAATCAAGAGTTTCTTCACACGTTCTCCTTCAGTTTTCAGTTGGGATTCAAAACGAACGAGACGGATGAGCCGCCTCGAATATCAAGCCAATGTCGTTCGACAGCATATCGCCGATGGGCATTCCCGTCCCTCACGTGGATACGTCCCGATCTCAACCCTCTTAACAGTCCGCTCCCGCTTCTCTCGTTTTCGAAGCCTGCCTTCATCTGCGTAAATCGAAGGTTTTCCAGTCCTCGGAGGACGTCAACGTCGTCCTGCGGTCTGCAATCCGCGCGATGCGTACGGCCGTTCCGAAGCCGCGCGTGCCGAAACGCCGCGCGTCCTGAAAGTTGCTGTCCTTCGCCCTGCGTTCATCTGCGCAAATCTGCGTAATCTGCGGATGAAGGCTCTCCGCAGATTACGCAGATCGATCAGTCACTTCGACACCAGGCGCGCGCGTCCCTGAGCAACGACCGTGAACGTCTTCCAACTCAATGACGCTGGCATATCGCGATTGTCCACAGCGCGTTTGAAGTTGATCACCGCCTCGTCCGGGCTGATGCGCAAGAGGTGGATGTCCCACGCTTCGATCCAGACGCCATCCAGGTCGGAGCCTTCATTGAGTGCCGTCAGGATTGCCGTCTGCTCGAGCTGTGTCATTCGCCATTTACCGGGCATTACTTCGACGAAATCCTTTTCGCCCTGAGTAAAAACGCTTACCGCCGCGCCATTGATGACCACCTTCATTTCGAACTCGGTGTTGTTCGGCTTCGAGACGATCGACCAGTGCAACTTACCGATCCACTGACCGGAAAAGTCGGCATCCGCCCGGGCAGGACAGTGCAACTGCTCCTTCGTGCCCCCGGCAGTTTTCAATGCCCTTAACGCAGGCGGGTAGTCGCCACACGCGGATGCCCTCAGAAGTTGCGCCGTCCTTTCGCGCAATGCCGGATCCTTCGTCCGGTCCAGAAGCCTCGCCAGTTCGAACGCGGCCGCAGCGTGTCCCGAAGCCGCGGCCTTTTCCAGCAACGCCGTCGCCTCCGGCACGACCTCGTCCTTGCCCGTATTCAGCAGAAGGACAGCTAACGCATATTGCGCTCCGGGCGCGCCCGTTTCCGCCGGACCCTTACACGCAGCGATGGCCTCCTTCGAATCCATCTTCGGCGTCGTCGCCGCCTCGGTGCAGCGGTAGTACTCCGCCTTAGGATCAACCGTCTCGGCAGCAAACGCACCACTGACAAGTGCGACAGAAAGAATGGCGATCACGCGAACGATCATGCCGTCATGATATGTGCACCACGCCTCAGCACCGCCCCGCGCGCCGGTTGCGACGAATCTGGTGAGCATCTCCGCCGAACCAGTCGCGGTAGATACAAAGAATGTTCTCTGTGACGTAAGGCGGACGTCCGCGTAATTCCGACGGTAACTCGCCTATTTCGAGGGCATCCTTCCGATAGTCGACCGGCGGCTGGAGCTTTCGCGCTCCCGCACGCGTTCCGGCGTGCAGGTAGACCCGAGTTGGATAGATACCGAGATAAACGCCGATCCGGAAAGCGGTGTCGTAGTAATACAACTCGCCGATGCCAGGGATATCGCGGAGCTGTTCCGTGATGAGATGCAGCAACTCGTCGAACGTCTCAACTCGGGCGATCCGACCTTCTAATGCCAGCAGCGCCGCGATCGCCTGCGGGATAGCAGAACGCCAAATACGGTATTGGTGGTCGTACCTCTTCCGATCTCTCTTGACGGCGCGGACAGCCGTTCCGATGGCCTCCCGTAGAGAAGGCTGCTCTTTGAACCACGCAATCTCTTCCGCCGCGTCGCCGGAACGGGTTTTGTCATAGTCCCTCAGAATCTCCTGCCACATCGCTGGTCCACTCAACGCGGTAACCGAGGCAACAATCGCTCCTAGCGTCCGGCCTCTTCGGCTCATCAGAAAGTCCCTGCCTTCTTCGGTACGATGATGTATCCATCCTCGCGCGTGCCAAACACTTCGTTGCCTCCCTTCCCCCATCGCGCCAGATGCATTGCCAGATAGGCGCAAAGCCATGCATCGAGCATGTCTTCGTATCGTTTCAGGGACTGCCCGTTCAAATTCGAAAGATCCTGCGCGAGGAAGGAGGCACCCTCAATGCCCGGATCGAGCCGCGGATCACGATCGGGCGCCGCCAGTTCCGCCGTCAGATTCCGAAGCTCTCCGAGGCCGAGGCGCTTCTGCGCAACGCGCCCCTTTTTGTATCGAATGATGTTGCTGCGGTCGAAAAGCCGGATGTGAGCCGGATGCGGATAGACCTCGAACATGTGCAACCCGCCCGCATGGACTTCATCTCCCTCGACACCGTGCCGAAATCCAAGCTTCTCCAGACCCTCGACGAGTCTCCCCAACCCGTACCTCTCAAACCTCGGTCGATTCATCGTATGCGCCGACGCATGGAAGTGGCTGAAGGCCCGTCCGATGTGCCGCTCGCACTCGCGACAACCTTCCGGATTCGTCACCACCAAAGGAGCATCAATCGCGACAATCGTCGCGTTTTCCGATCGATACTCCTTCACGATATCGGCCACATCGTCATACGTCGCCGCGTGCACCCACTGGACAATTGTCGCCTCGGCAATAGTTCCCTCGGCGATGGCGACGCCGGAGGGGTTCGTGGCCTTCCACGACGCATCGATCCCGATGAACGTTACGGATATGCCTTCCGCCGCGAGGGCGCCATCATTCATTCCGGTTATAGCGGTGTCACTGACTTTCCGCTCTCGGGGCAGGCACCAGCCGTGGGATGGAATCCTCCACTAGTGGCTCGTCGCTTTCCCGCCGAATGCGGAGCATCTTGCCGGCGGATTTAGACACCTTCTTCTGAGCCGCTTCTGCCTTTTCACCTTCGAAGACATCCCGTTTCATTACCTCTTCACGGAGAAGGGATCTCAGTTCATCCGAGTCGACTTTCGCTTCAGATACGCGGCGCAATTCACGTCGGATCGTGTCGATGACGGGATCGCTCAAGACGATCGCTGCCAAGTAGAACTTGTTCGTGGCCTGCAGGTGGTCGTGGTATGCGTAAAGGCCCGACTTCAGCATGCTTTCGCGCGTGAGCAGATAGAGGCTTTCCAGTTGGGTCGCACTCTTGTGATTCAGCGCGAGAAAGTCGAGGTCCAGGACCAATTCCGTATCGATCGGCTTGCCGAAGAGAACGCGAAAGACCCGCCAGACGGATCCGTTCGTCAGTGCGACCCACTCGACGCCCTGGTTTGCCGCGTAATCGACCGCCTGTCTGGCGTGACCATCCTTGAGTTCCAGCCCGATCGCCTTCACCTCGATCAGTATCTGCAGTTTGCCGTCGATGCGGGTGGCGAGATCGCAGTGTGTGCCTCGGATCGCCAACTCGCGAGTCACTTCGTTGTACTTGTCGTAGCCGAAGATGTCGGCCAGCATGTCGGTCACGATCATCGACGTATCAGACTCGTTCACATCGCGCGACTTCGCCGACGCCAGGATTGGCTGAAATCGTTTGAGACCGGACGCTAAGCGTTCACTGACGCGACTCGGGATCCCCATCGGTATGCCTCCTATGAGTACATAAGTTCTACGGCTTCATGAATGACGCGCTACACGCCGACCTTCTCCCCTCTGTCTTCCATGAGGAGGTCAAAATCCTTCCAGAACAGGCGGAACTTCGCGCCTTTTGAATGACTCCGAACCCACACGATGGCGCCCTTCGAAACCTCGAGCTTTCCAAGAAGCTTGTCGTTTCGCCTGATCTCGAAAACGACATCTGAATTACCCAGCGTCGCCGAAGGAATCTCGAATTTCACATCGTGTTTCGCCATCGTCGGGCTTCCCTTTAGGTTGCTGTGAGCAATTTCCTCGTGACACCAGGCGGCGCACGAAAGAATGGACGCGCTGTATTGAGAGTGACCGAAAAGGGAAATTCGCCCCGGTCGCCCTGAAGACACCTTCTCCCGGAGAATGTGGGGAACCACAAGCAAAGATGGATCGCATGTCAAACGCGGAATCGCGCCGAGCCAGCAGCCGGCGCTACGCCGTCCGCGTCACTCGTAATGCGTCCACATCCTGAGCACCTTGACGATCCGCTCGCGGCGAAGCACCTGATAGACGAGGCGATGGTGGATGTTGATCCTGCGGGAGAACGCACCGGTCAGATCGCCGGTCAGCTTTTCGAACGGCGGCGGCGATCGGAACGGGTCGTCGCGCAGGATGTCGAGCAACGCTTCAGCCCTGGGCTTGAGGTTTGATCGCTTCAGCTTCTTCGCGTCTTTCGCGGCCTGCGGCGTGAAGACGACCCGCCACACACTCACCAGTCGAGCGACTCCATGCACTCTTTGACCGGCGTGGCCATCCCCTTCCGGATCGAAGCGCGCATCCCTGGGATGGAGAGGAGATACAACGTTTCCTGGATCGCGCGCCAGTCATCCATCGACACGAGCACCGCATCGGCACGCTTCCCGGTAATCTGTACCGGCTCGCTGGTGACCGCCGTCTCATCGAGCAGCTTGTAGAGATTCGTGCGCGCCTCGCTGGCGGTAATGGTTTTCATGAGAGATCAATCGTACGGGATCGCGTACGACAAGGTCAACGTTCCGGTCCGGCTTCATCTGCGTCACGAGACCGTAGCGTTGCCGTCTTTCGGACTCGGATGCGGCAGTCGCGGCTTCTTCTGCCTCTTCGCACTGGAGGATGATTACGCCGCGCTCGTCGGATGCTTACGCGGTGCTCATCGAATTCGACGCGAACGCGCGCCCGATGCCGACGATCAGATCGACCGGCACGGTGCCGACGAACGGGCACTGAACCGGATCGCCGCAGTCACTCGCGCCTGAGCTGAAGTTCGGAGAACTGTACGTCGGCTGCATCGAGTTCGGCGTCGCGAAATGGCTGCTGCCGATCGACCCGTAAGCCTCGAGCGTGAACGACGCGTTCCGTTGCACCAGAAGGCAGACCATGCCGTTGTTGTCGGTCGTGCCGTACGAGTCGTACTGCAGACCGTGCGCGATGGTGGTGAATCCGGCCATCGGCGACGAGTCCCACCAGTTGATCACCTGGACCGTGATGCATGTCGTGTCCTGCGGATCGTCGAGGTTGTGCGAACCACCGAAGCGGAAGACATGGCCGTTGTAGGTGAGGCCGTCCGATGCGAGCTCGAATGTGCCGCTCCAGATCCAGATACCGAGGTTCGCGTCGAAATTGAAATGGCCCATCGACTTCGGCGGCTTCCTGCGCGGGCGCTCGGGGACGTTGATCGCGAGCGCGACCTTTGTGCGAGGTTTGAGCTGGAGCCGCGCGCCGTCCGCGACGACGTCGAGATCGAAGATGCCGTACGAATTGAGTCGTCGCGTGCTGCCATCGGCCAGACGTCCCGAGAAGTCGCCCGAAGCTGCGGCGCGATCGCGCGCATTGGTGATATCGAACCAGGTGAATCGAAGCTCCGCGCGCAGGACCGGCTCGCCCCTTTCGGTGGTGATCGCGTTCGCGGGAATCTGAATGCGTCCGCCGTGGAATTGCACGTCGAGGTCGCGCGACGGATCGAAGAAGGCCCGATTCGCGACCGGCCAGATGACCACTGTGTTTCCCGCTCCAGCGCGCGTGTGAAAGATTCGCGTGTTCGTGACGAAGCCTTCGTGGCGGAACGTCACCGCGACGCGACCGCTCTTCCGCGGCGCGTCGATCGAGAAGAAACCGTGCGAGCCGGAATGGCCGACGATCTCGCCGCCGATTGAGAGCTCGACATGATCGAGTGGACGCCCGTCGCGAGCAAGGACGTGTCCCGTAATTACCGTTGCCATGAATGCTCCTCCTGCACTGTTTGCTTAGTGAGCATCCGTGGCGGAACGTTTCACTGGTGCGCGCGATGTCAGCTGCGGGAATTGAAGCGTGGGAGCGGCACCAGGTCGGAATGAAGAAAGGTGTGGCTCTGACGGGGGTCGTGAACAATCAGTTAGCAGCGCACCTGCTGCGGCGACCGGCGTGTCACCCGGCCGGCATTGTCCAGCGCGCGAAAAACGGCGTCGACATTTCGCACCTGTTTTGTCGTCAAAGGCGGAACAACGACGCCTTCGCGTTAGGCGCAGGCCCCTCGCCTAGATTTCAGCCGCAGAACCCGTTCCGCATTCTGGTAACAGACTTTCTGGTGCTGCGCCTGATCGACACGACGGTCGCGAAGGACTGCTTGCCCGAAGGCGTCGGAGCTAAAATTGGCGTCGGAGACCGGAAGACATGAATACTGAAAACGGCGTTGCAACTTTCTTTGCTGAGAATCGGTACGCCGCCATGTACCCTCACATCCTAGCTGTACCGCAGCCCACTCTTCACGTCATGAAGCGTCTCCGAGCTGCCGGAATTCGGGTAAGGGTTGAACCGAGTGATCAGCGCCCGCTGTGTTTCACCTTTCAGCGCGGTATCGGAGATTGGTTAGCCGACCCCGCGATCGTGTTGCTGGCGAGTATTCCTGTCAACATCGTGTCGAACATAGTTTTCTCGTGGTGGCAGGAGCGCAAACGCCGTGATCGTGAGTTTCCTTCGGCGACGGTAGCGTTCGTAGTCGAAGAAGACGGCGACACGCGTTACTACAGCTTGGACGGCGAACCAATGTCACGGCAGGAAACCCACGAGATTTCTCAGCGCGCACAACGTAGCGCTAAGGTTTTTTATCGCTCAATCAACACGCCCGCTCCAGATCCGCGCCGTCGATATCCTATACAGCGAGACCACTCAGGAACTATCGTTGGATGGGCGGCAGGATTGCGCCACAGTGAAAAGTCGCTGGACTTAGTGGATGTGTTCGTATCAGATCCCATTGCCGAGGCTGACATCGCATCCGGTAAACTTGCTGGCGTTAGCGTCGGCGCAATTGCGCAGCGTTCCACCTGTTCGATCTGTCTTAGCAACTACGTAGCCTGCGATCACATCGCTGGAGACGACTACTCTAACGGACGATGCGTCGTCCGCATTGAAAGAGCGCTGCCAGCAGAGTTTAGTTTCGTGCAGGATCCTATTAATCCTGAAACCAAGATCCTCCGTTAATCGAGGCGACGCTCCACCGCTGTGCGGATATTCGTCATAGGCAGTATGCGATCCGGTCACGCTCTTGGCGTTTGAAGATTCTTACCAGGTAGCATGATCGAACCGTTACCCATCCAAGTGCCTGACGACAGCCTCGTTAGCGGCCTAGACGCCGCAAAGCATGGGCAGTGAAGTCCTCGAAAAGCGCACCAGGAGTCACCGCCAATCCTTGGCAGACGAGCAGCAGGCTCCACACGCCCGTGTTCCGCGTGCCCAGCTCGATGTCGGCGACGTGGTTGCGCGAAACGCCCATCGCTTCGGCGAGCGCTTCCTGGGTGAGGCCTTTCTCGCGCCGCAGCTCGGCGATGCGGGAGCCGAGCGTCTTCAGGGCCTCGTCGCGGGTCATGTCGCGCTTGATTGCACAGCATCATTGGCGTAGACTCCATCCATGATGCTTGGCAAAGACACTGATACGAGTCAAGACCCGCTGTCAATCGCAAGAATCCGCGATCTCTTCCTCCACCCCCGCCCGACCTACATGCCCGCCGCGGCGGCGGAGGCGATCGGGATGAGCGTTGAGGATGTCGAGGGGTGGATGGAGGTGGGAGAACTGGAAGGAATCGTGGCGGCGGGCGCGGTGGTGCTGCCGTGGGACGAGCTGGTGTCGTTCGCGATGGGGTTCTGGGAGCAGGCGGACATCGAGGCGGCCCTCGGCGCCGACGCCGCGGACGCGCTGCCGGAGCTGTTGCTGCTGTGCGATCTGGAGGTGCGCATCCCGCGCATCGAGGTCGTGGCGCTGGAGAGGCTGGCGGCGCGCGATGGCAAGTCGGTCGATGCGGTGCTGGCGTCGGAACTGCGCGACCTCGTATCCGCGCAGTCGGAGTGGCTTTCGCGGGTGATTCCGGGGTTCGAAGCGGCGCTGGCGTGGCCGTATTGATAGCGGTTTGATACTCGCGGGCATCCTTTGTCGCTCGAGGTCAACATAGACGGGATGACCGGTCGCTTCGATGCGTCAGCGTCACGCACGGATGCGTCAGCGTCACGCACGGATGCGTGAACGCGACGCGTCGATGTGTCAGCCCTCATGCATCGATGCGTCAGCGTCACGCATCGATGGATCAGCCCCCATGCAGTGATGCGTCAGCACGACGCATCGATGGGTCAGCGCGAAGTGAGAGGGTCAAATGAGAACACCTTGGGATCGTCTACGACAGCAGTATTAAGACCGATGCTACGTAACGAGCCTCGCCGGTCCATGTTGGTTGACGGCGATCTCGGTGCTCGGGTAATCTTCCGTAAAATAGCACTAGGCCTAAAGAGGGTTTAATTTCTAAAACCCGATGCCTTCCCGAATCGACTTCAGGGTGAGATTCTCCCAAAGGGGTTTGCGTGGCTGATCGAGATTCTGCGGCTCTCATCGACGCTCTTCGCATTGAGCCTGAAGGATCCGGGGGCCATGGACGCTCCCGGCGGATTTTCTGGGCACTCGGCCTGATCGTTCTGGGAGCCGCTGCCTCCTTCGTCCTCTTCGGCAGGACCACGGCGCATCCGGCGCAGGAAGCGAAGCCGCCTGCGGCGCTCCCGGCGGCTTCGGTCAGTCCGCCGGTTTTGGACGGTTCGTTCCAGGCCGCCGGCTATGTCGTAGCGCGGCGCAAGGCCACGGTTGCCGCCGAAGTGTCGGGACGCCTGGTCGATGTCAACGTCGAAGAAGGCGATCGGGTCGTCGCCGGCCAGGTGCTTGCCCGGCTTAACGACAAGGATGCGCATCAGCGGCGCAGCATCAGTCAGTCCGATCTTGCTGCCGAGGAGAAGGCGCTGGAAGAAGACCAGGCCGATAACAAGGCGGCTCGGCAGAACCTGGAGCGGGTCGAGCGTCTCCATCGCGAGAAGCTGGTCACCGACGACGCCTTTGAGACCGCGCGCCTCAACGTCGAGCGGCTGCAGGCCAAGGAGGAGTACGAGAGCCTCAAAGTCGCCGGCGCCAGGAACACGTTGGCGCTCACCGAGTCCTACCTAGGCCAGCACACCATTCGGGCACCGTTTGCCGGGGTGGTGGTCCAGCGGACGGCGCAGAGGGGAGAGTACATCTCGCCGTCATCGGCAGCGGGAGCGTTCACGCGCACCGGTCTTTGCACAATCGTCGATCCGACGTCGATCGAAGGAGAGGTCGACGTCAACGAGGTTTACATCCACCGGATCCGTATCGGGCAGCCGGTCAGCGCGACGCTGAACGCGTACCCCAACTGGCAGATCTCGGGCCGGGTTCTGGCGATCGTTCCCACGGCCGACCGCGATACGGCAACGGTAAAGGTCCGCATTCGCTTCGATCAGCTCGACGACCGGATGTTGCCGGACATGGGGCTGCGAGTCACGTTCCCGGCCGGTCAGTAGAAAATGGATCGAGCGCAGCCAGTACCGCGAGGCCTTGAAAAACCATGACTGAGCCCGCGTTCGTCCGGGTGCAGGCGGTTTACAAGCACTACCAGCGCGGCAGCGACAAAGTCGACGTGCTGCGCAACATTGATTTTGCGGTGGCGCCCGGGGAGTTCGTGGCCCTGATGGGACCGTCGGGATCGGGTAAGACCACGCTGCTGAACCTGCTGGGGGGCCTCGATCGGCCGAGCGCCGGTCGAATCGAAGTGGGTGCCGTCGAGATCGACCGCATGAGCACCGGGCAACTGGCGAAATGGCGGGCCGGCCACGTCGGATTCGTCTTTCAGTCTTACAACCTCCTCGACGGCATGTCAGCCCGGCGCAACGTCGAGCTGCCTCTCCTGCTGACCCACCTGTCGCACAAGCGCCGTCTGGAGCAGGTATCGGTCGCGCTGCGCCTGGTCGGCCTCGAGCACCGCGCCAAACACAAGCCCAAAGAGCTCTCAGGCGGAGAGCAACAGCGTCTCGCCATCGCCCGGGTCATCGTCGCGGATCCGGCGCTGCTGCTCTGTGACGAGCCGACCGGCGATCTCGATCGCGAAACCGCGGACCAGGTGCTCGGGCTACTGCAGACCCTCAGCCGTCAACACGGCAAGACCATCGTGATGGTGACCCACGATCCGCTGGCCGCGCGTTGCGCCGGCCGCATCGTGCGGCTGGACAAAGGGCGCATCGTCGATCCCGAGGGGCCCGACGTCACGATCAGCGCAGTGGGAAGCGCTCGATGACCAGGTTCCTGCCACTGATCTGGCAAGGCCTTTCCCGCCGCAAAACGCGAACGCTCTTCGCCGGTGCGGTGATCGCGCTGACCTTCGTTCTGTTCAGTTTCCTCATGGCCTTCGACCGCGCCATGTCGCTCGGTGTCGACTGGGCCGATGCGGACAAGCTGGTCATCCTGCATCGCACTTCGCCGGTGGAGACGTTGCCGCTCAGCTACGTCGTCGACCTGCAACGGCTCCCCGGAATCCGCCTGGTCAGCCATCGGACGTGGTTCGGCGGTTACTTTCGCGAGATCGGCAATCAGCGGCCGGTGTGGGCGGTGGATCCGGCGCGATTTCTGACCTTCTATCCCAATCTCGAATTTTCGTCGGAGAGCGAAAAGGCAGCGTTTTTGGCCGGCGGAAATGCCATCGCCGTCGGTGCTCCGGTGGCGCGGGAGTTCGGCTGGAGAGTGGGCGATCGCGTCCCCCTCAAGTCGTACATCTGGACCTCCACCAGCGGCGGAAACACCTGGTACTTCACCGTCGCTGCCTTGTTCGACAGTCACGACCCCGGAGCCGACACGGCGCAGGTCCTGATTCCGTACCTGCCATTCGACCAAACGCGTACCTTCGGCCGAGGGTCGGTCGGAATTATCGAAGTGGCATTGTCGAAAGGGACGGACGCGGCGGCCATGGTGCGGCAGATCGACAGCCGTTACTTCAACTCCGCAAAGCCGACGCGGACGTCGACGCTGAAAGGCTACCTGCAGAGTTTTTCGGCGCAGATTGGCAAGATCAGCTCTCTGGTGAGAGGCATCCTGAGCGTGGTCGTGTTCACGACCATGGTGCTCCTTGCGAGTAACTTCATCCACAGCTTCGTGGAGCGGCGGGCGGAGCTGGCAGTGCTCAAGACGCTGGGATTCAGCAGCCGGCGCCTGCTCGTGCTGATTTTGACCGAGGCGTTGATTCTCGTCGGTGGTTTCGGTCTGCTCGGCCTGCTGGCCGGGCGTTCTCTGGTCGGGATGGCCGCGGCGGCGGTGGCCGACTTCCTGCCCGGTCTCCATCTGCTCAATCGCGATCTCCTTCTCGGCGCCAGCCTGATGCTCGGCCTGGCACTGGTGACCGCGTTGTGGCCGGCCATTCAGGCGGCCCGGCTGGGGATTACGGCGGGACTGCGGGGGAGGATCTGATCGTGCGCGTGCTGCGTCAGACCTTTGCGATCTGCATGTTCAACCTGCGGGACCTGTTCACGCGATTGCACCTGACTGCCATCGGCATCCTCGGCGTCGCGGGAGTGAGCCTGGTGCTCGTCGGGATGCTTTCCATGGCGGACGGATTCCGCTCCGCGTTCCGTAGCGATGGAGCAGTAAAGCGGTTGATCGTTCTGCGGTCGGGGGCAACATCGGAGCTGAGCAGCCGCCTCACCGGAAACGACGTGGAGGCGATTCGGCAGGCCATCCGGGCGGTTGAGGGAACGAACGCCACGGTTTCGCCGGAGACCTACTTCATCACCAGTCTGGCGCGCCGCGACAGCACAGGCGAAGTCAACGTCCCGGTGCGCGGCCTCAGCCCCGAGGGGATGGCCCTGCGTTCCGGGTTTCGGATCGTGGCAGGGAGGATGAGCGTGCCGGGGGCTCACGAGCTGCTCGTCGGCAAACGGGCGGTCGAGGAGTACAGCGCTCTTGCCCTCGGCTCGCCCTTGCCGATTGGCCGTCAACTCTGGAAAGTGGTCGGCGTCTTCGAGACCGAGGGCGGACTGGCTCCCTCGGAGATCTGGGGCGATCCCTACCTTCTCCAGACTGCCTTCGATCGCGGCAACGCGTGGCAATTGGTGGTCACCCGGCTTCCCAGGAGGGAGAGCCAGTTCGACATCGAGTTGCAGATGTCTCGCGACAAGCGGCTGCAGGTGCGATCCGTGCGGGAAGACCGCTACTACGCCCAGCAGAGCCACTCCCTATCTCTCTTCATTCAGTTCGTCGGCCGGTTGCTCTCCTTCGCCATGGGAGGGATCGCGTTGTTCGTCGTGCTCTCCAGCATGTACGCGGCGGTGGCGGCACGGCGGCGCGAGATCGCGATCCTGCGGGTCATCGGCTTCGGAGGATTTCCAATTCTGTGCAGCGTGATCGAGGAGGCCGTGTTCCTGGCCACGACCGGCGGTCTGCTCGGCGGCTTGCTGGCCTACCTGGCATTCAATGGCCGCCGGCTGTCGACTCTCAATCTCAGCGGAAGCTTCACGCAGATCCCCTTCGCCATGAAAGTGACTTCGGAGAGCCTGCGCAGCGGAATCCTTCTCGGGATCGTCATCGGCATCCTGGCCGGTATCGGACCGGCCATCCGGGCGATCCGCGGGAATGTGGCGTTGACCTTGACGAGCAATTGAAGGAATTCCACCACGACTACGATCGAGACGATGTCCCATTTCCGTTCGTACGTACTTCATGAAATGGGATATGATCAGCCAACACAAACTGTATGGATTTCAGGAACAAGAAATCGTGGCGGGCCTTGTTGCTGGTGTCGTGCCTCGGAGCGGCGCAGGTTTCTGCGTCATGCATCGACGCTGCAATCGAGAAAGCCTACCTGCAGGAAAACGTAGCGGCGCTCGACGCTCAGATAGCGAGCCTGGCGGCGAAGACGAACCGTAGCCGCGCCGAGATCCTGCTGTATGGGCTGGCCGCCTATCGTGCCGCCGATCTGAAGCTTCTCAAGGGTGACAAGGAGGGTGCGTCGGCTGCGCTGAGCGCCGCCGCCAGCGTTCTTGAATCGCGCCTCGAAAAAGGGCGGGACGCCGAGCTTGGCGCCCTGCTCGGCATGATCTACGGCATGCAGATCCGCATCTCGCCCTTTCGCGGGATCTGGCTCGGCTCATCGGCCGACAAGGTTCTCGAAGATGCGATGGCGGCGGAACCGAACAACCCCCGCCCTCATCTTGCGGCCGGCGTCAATCTTCTCTACAAACCGGGCACTTTTGGCGGCGGGCCCGAGAAAGCGCTGGCCCAGCTCCAGCGCGCGATCGACCTCTACTCCAGAACCGCGGCAACGACGGCCGCCGACGGGGCCTGCTGGGGTAGCGACGATGCCGTCCTGGCCATGGCCCGCGCCAAGGTGAAGCTCGGCGAGCGGGTGGCAGCAATCGCCCTCGTGGAAACGGTTCTGGCCCGTTCCCCCGGAAACCGTCCGGCCCAACGGTTGATGAACGGAATCCGCGGCGGTCCGAAGAAGGGGCGATGACATGAGCGGAAGGGCGGCGCCGACGGCCCACGGCGAATGTTCCTCGACGACCTGGTTAGCGATCGATGCCCGCATCGGAGCCGGCTTCGCGACTCAGGATGCCGAGGCTCTGCGCGAGATCGAGGCGGAGCTGGAAGAAGCCTCGGAGGACACGCTCTGGCGGCCTTACTACCAGGCCATGGCCGCCTTCCGGCTGGGCGGAATGGCACGCCTCCCTGTCGATGAAAAGGGAGCCGCGCTCAATCGTGCCTACCAACACCTCGATGCGATGGAGCCGGCTACACCCGCGGAGGAGTCGGAGAAACTGCTCCTGATGGGGTGCATCGCCGGACTGCTGGTGCGCCACACGGCGTGGAGCAAGAGTCTGCGTGGCTGGGATTCTCAGCGCGCGCTCAAGCGTGCGGCGGAGTTGGCGCCCGACAATCCGCGCGTGGTCTGGGCCCAGGCACTGGCCGACGCGGCCATGGCCCGGCCGGGCAGCGCCGAGGAAGGCGAGGCGTTGAACCTGCTCAAGAAGGCCGAGCGTCTTCTCGACGTGTGGGAGAGCCGGCACGCCGGCGACGTTCCTGCCTGGGGTCGAGACGAGATCTTTCTCTGGCAGGCCGATCTCTATCGGCGGCGCGGCGAATTGGTCCAGGCGCGCGCAGCCTGCCAGCGCGCCCTCTCCACCACTCCCAACCTACTGAGCGCCAGGCGGATGCTGGCCGCCTTGAACGGATCGAGCGAGGAGCGACGCAACCGATGAGCAACCTCAGCACCACCACGGTCAATCATTCCACGGAGTTCGCTCCGTACCTGACCAGCCGGGTCGAGACGGCCGGCCTTCGCGACATCTATTCGCTTTACCTGACCCGCGGGCCCATTCGGAAGTACGTCACGTACTTTCGGGCCGGCGGCGGGATGCCGTTGTACGTCGGGCACAGCGAGTACTACGACTTCGACCACGTGATCCGGCACATCGTCGGACAGCCCTCCATGGACACCGGCTACAAGAAGGGTGTGTTCGGCGGCGGGAAGGGACAGACGCTGGCCAGCATGGCCATCTCCGGGGTGGCGGAAACCTTCGAGCGCGCAATCGGCGCATTCGGTTACTTCGCCCTCGACGACAAGATCGTCATGGGGAGCGTGCGCACTCTGACCAAGGCAGGCCTGACCGTCCTGACTCCGGAGGAATTGACCCTCTTCGCGCCCGAGCAGTTCAAGATCCATCCCCGCGTAGCCGCTTCGTTCCGTCCCTTCACCGAAGACACCGTCCTCGGATGGGTCGAAGGGAAGCGTCTCCTGTCCGGCGATTCGTGTTGGGTACCGGCCCAGATCACTCTGCCCTTCTATCTTCCCGGTCCCAAAGAAGCGCCCATCGGATACTTCACGACCGGTGGCCTCGCGGCCCACATCAGCTACGAAGAAGCCGTCTACCACGCCGTGCTCGAGCTCTTCGAGCGCGACGCGGTGAACCTCCGGTGGAATTGCCGGCAGGCGCCCGAACAGATCGAGATCGATGAAGTGCCGGCCTCCGCGATGCTGAACCGGCTGCTGACGATCGGGCGGTCGCTGCCGAACAAGTTCAAGTTCTACCTGCACCGCAACGAATTCACCGAACTGCCGGTCGTCACGGTGATCGGTTTCTCCCCCAGCATCCGGCGCTATGCCTATTACGCCGGCGGCGGCGTCGCGTTCGACACTGCCGAATCGATGCTCTACGCCGTCGGTGAGTACGGCCAGTCGGAGGGAACGCTCCGCGCGCTGCTGCTCGCTCCGACCTGGGAGCTGGCCGCCGCGACGCGCAACCTGTTTCACGTCGAGGAAAACATCGACGTCAACGACATCGATCACTTCTTCAAGATCATTTCCTATTACGGCTACGCCAAGAACTTCAAGAAGATGGATTGGTACCTGACGCAAGGCGCAAAGGTGCCGCTCAGCAGCCTCCCTCGCCATCCGGACAACTCCCTCGAGGCGCGCTACGCCAGCATGAAGACGCTGCTTACCAAGCACGCCATCGACCCCATCGTCGTCGACGTCAGCCCGCAACAGATGCCGCAGATGCGGCTGGTCAAAGTGGTCTGCCCCGAGCTCACGCCGCCGTATGTGCAGAACATGCCGATGTTGGGCTCGCGGCGCTATCTCGAAGTGCCGCAAAAACTGGGGTGGACCGATCGCCCCATGCGTCTATCCGAATTGAATCTGGATCCTCAACCCTATCCCTGATCACTGTTTATGCCCGGCCAGCAACCGGTAGTCCGTTTCACCAAACCGTTGGATTCGATGAAAGAGGAGAAACACATGAAGCTGAGAACTACGACCCTCCGCGACAACAAGTATTCCTCGATCGCCGCTGTGGCCCCGGGCGGCTGGTGCTGTCATTGCCACTGCTGCGCGTCGCTTGACTTCGAGGGCGACTACGACCCGTCGATGGACGCCGAAGCCGTCTAAATCTTCCACACTCAGGTTGTTCCGGTGCTGGCCGGGCACCAGATTTTCGTCCAAGTCCAAAAAGAAAGCGAGTCCATTGATGGGCAAGAGCCTGGAGAATTCCGCGGTGGCGGCGATCGAGTCTCCGTCCGCCGGCGAGCAAGCCGTCCGCTTCTCACTGAACCCTCACCTACGCGTGGTCTTTACGAGCAATGACGAGGTTCTGGTCAAACACTCGGGGCGATCGCCGATCTCCCGGATCATCCGCGACGACGGCCGCACCAAGCTTCTCGGCGCCGTGTTGCGCAACATCAAAGAGCACGGCACTCTCGACGCACTGCTGGCGAGCGGCGCGGTACCGGCGGATAAGAAAACCGAGGCCGAGGATCTGGTCGCCTACCTCGTCGAGGAACAGGTGCTGGTGCCGGCCGGCCAGGACGTGATCCAAGTCTTTCTCGGCAGCATCCTCGGAGGTACGCAACCGGTCACCGACGCGGTCGTAGGGCTCGTCGGTGCCGGCTACCTCGGCAGCCGGGTGGCGGAGGAGCTGGCCAGACTTCCCGTCGGCGAACTGCACCTTCTCGATGACCGGAAGGTCGGGAAGGCCGCCATCGATCGCCGCTTTTTCCGCGTGGCGCCCGAGCGAGTGGAGGACGATCGTCCGTTTGCGGACCTCGTGGCGGACCACCTGCAAACGGCCGGTCCGACGCGCGTTTCCCGGCATATCGAGAGCCGCCGCGACCGCCCGGCCCTGCGCGAGCTGTTCTCGCAATGTCAGTTGATGATCCTCGCGTCGGAATCGCTCGATTCCAGCTTGATGCACACGGTCAACGAGGTGGCGCTGGAGACCGGCAAACCGTGGTTGTGCCTGCACATCGACGGCAGCGAGGCGTTCATCGGCCCGCTATTCGTCCCGATGGAGAGCGCCTGCTACAACGAATATCAGGTGCAACACGAGGCCACCTGCGTCGGCGTCAAGGATGAGTATCTGACCTACAAGGAAGCGCTGGATGATCCGTCGCTCGGCTTCGAACATCTGACCTTTCCGGCCTACCTCGAAGTGGCGGCCGGAATGGCCGCCGTGGCCGCCGCCCGCTATCTGATCTCGGGCAAGTCCTTTCTGGTGGGACGCTCGCTGCGTTTCGACTTCGACCGCCTCGGCGTCGACACCGAGGAAATCCTCCGGCTACCGCGGTGTCCCGCGTGTGCGCCCTATCGTCCTTACCGGCACGCCTATCTGTGAGAGGGGACCATGAACCGTATCGGCATCTATGATTCGAGCCTTCGCCTCGAAGAGACGTTGATCCCCTCCCCGAACACGGTGGAACTCGTCCGCTCGGTCGAGAGCGACTACTTCCTCCGCTTTTCGAATGAGGGGAAGAACGTCGCGGAGACGTTCCATCTCAATTCAAAAATGATCCCCGGGAGCCCGCTGCAGTTGCCGTGCAACCGGGAGCCGCTCGACGAAGCCCGAGAGTGGTTCTTCACCTCCTCCTACGACCTGAGCCTGAAGGAGATGGTGCCCGATCACGCGGACAAAGTGTGCGCGACCCACGACTCCTTCGGGCCGGAGCTCGGCGGTCTGACCGCCCAGTTGGCCGGCGACGAAGAGTTGTCGCGGCTGCTGCACGGCCTGGATGTGTTCCTCGTGCGCCAGCGGCTGGTTTACCGCGTCGTTCCCCGCCGCGACTACGTCTGGCTCGAGCGCCATCTCGACGATGAGCTGGTTGCCCGGTTACAGAGCGCCTTCCTGCCGGAAAGCGACGTGGGAGATATCGAGGATCAGGTCGTGATCGCGGTCGTCGGCTCCTTCTGGCGATTCATGAAGTTCTACGGTGCGCGCGGATACCGGATGATCCTCATGGACGCCGGGCGCCTGATCCATGAGATCGAGAGCCGCGTCCCCTGCACCCGCTACGAAGTGTTCTACGACGATCGCGTCGACAACGTGCTGCTCCTCGACGGGGTCGAACAGTCCGTCCTCGTCCTCCTGACAATGAAGGAGTCTGTCCATGTCTGAGCTGGCGCGGATTTCACCTCCGGGTGCCGCCGATGAGCTGCGCGCGGCGCTCGCCGATCTGACCGAGAGCGAACAGTCCGTACTGACCCGCATGATCATGGCGGCCAAGTTCGATGAAAACGGCCGCGCGGAAATCGACGAGATCTCGATCGTCCGTGAGTTCATGCTGACCGACCCGAGCATGAACACGCCAAGCCAGCCTCACGGCGGCATGCCGCCGATCATCAAGCCGTACACCGGCCGTCCCTTCGTGCCGTTTCCGAAGGAACGGGTCGAGATCGACGCGAATCTGGCGGACGTCATCAAGCGCCGCAAGTCGGTTCGCGATTTCAAGCGCCAGACCATTGAACTGAAGACGCTGGCGACGCTGCTCGAGACGGGATACGGGCTGGTTCGTTACGTGAGCGCCTACGGGGAGCCGCGCTTCCCATTCCGCCGCGCACCGAGCTCCGGCGGCCTCCAGTCCATCGAAGTCTATGCCGCGGTGAACGACGTCGAGAACCTCACGCCCGGCGTCTATCACTACCAGCCGGAGCGCCGCGGCCTGACTCTGCTCGACCCCGGCCTGGTGCGCAGGCGTTGCGTCCGTGCCTGCCTCAACCAGGATTGGATCGGAGAGTCGGGGGTGGTGTTGTTCCTGACCTGCGACCTGCGAAAGCTGCTGTGGAAGTACGGCCGGCGCGCCTACCGTATGAGCCATGTCGACGCCGGCGTGGTCGCGCAGCAGTTGCATCTGATCGCGACCGCCCTCGGCCTTGGGAGTTGCATGGTCGCGGGCTTCGTGGAGGAAGCCGTCCACAAGTTGCTCGATGTCGACGGCAAGCTCGAATTTGCGGCGCTGGGGATCTGCGTGGGGGTTCCGGTTGACGCGCCAAGCCACTGAGCATGCTCACTCTGTTCCTGGTACTGGGCTTTCCGTTGGTGCTGGCGGTCGGGTACGGAGCCGTATTCACTGCCGCCCGCATGGCCCGCGGCCGCTCGGGGATCGAGACCGCCGGGAAACTGGCGCCCTACCTCTTCCCGCTTTTCCTGCTCATCCCGCTGGCGGCAGTCCTGGCAGCCGAACCCGATCTGCCGCGGCGCTTCGCACCTCCTCGGAACTACGGCTGGGCGATTTCGCTCGGCGGGATCGCCCTCGGCGCGGTGCTGTTCTTCGGGGAATCGCAGCTCAACGGCTGGTGGCAACGGCGCCGCAACAAACCGAGCGCGCTGGACGGGATGGTCCTGGTGCCGGCGCTCCTGCCGTTCCTCTCCATCGGAGTGGTCCTGGCGGAAGAGATCATCTGGCGCGGTTACCTTCTGACGCGGCTGACCGCGCACTACGGCCTCGCGCCCGCTGTGGCGTTGGTCGTCGCCGCCGCTTTTTTCGCGCTCCATCACGGCCACTTCGGATTGGTGACGGCAGGCTACAAAGGGATGTGTGCCGTCGCCTGGGGTTTCCTCTTTCTGGCCACGGGAAGCCTTCTCCCTTCCGCCCTCGCGCATCTGACCGCCGACCTTCTGGCGTGGAGACGGCTGTTGCAACTCGCTGAACCGATCGAGGCCGTCGAGCCTGAAGTCGACCGGGCTCCGCCCGCGCCGTTGGCAACGTTTCAATGGGCGCCTGCGGTCGGGCCGCTGGCACTCGAAGTCCGCGGGCTCACCAAGCGGTTCAAGAAGCAGATCGCCGCGAACGACATCCACTTCTCCGTGGCGCGGGGAGAGATCTTCGGCCTTTTGGGACCCAACGGCGCCGGAAAGACGACGATCATCGAGTGTGTAACCGGCATCCAGGCCGCGGACTCCGGCACGGTGGTCCTGCTCGGAACGGAAGGCGTCCCGCGATCACGCCAGGTGCGGGGGCAGGTCGGCATCCAACTGCAGGGCGCGCGATTCCTGGCGCGCCTCACGGTACGCGAGAACCTTCGGATGATCTCGACTCTCTACCGCCACACGCTGCCGATCGAAGAGGTGCTCGATCAACTGCTGCTCCGGAAGGAACAGGACAAACAGTACAGGGCCTTGTCCGGCGGACAGCGGCAGAGAGTGGCCGTGGCGGCGGCGCTGCTGCCGGACCCTGATCTGCTCTTTCTCGACGAAATGAGTACCGGACTCGATCCATCCGCCCGCCAGCAGTTGTGGGAAGTGCTGGTGAGGCTGAAGGCGCGAGGCAAAGCGATCGTGCTGAGCACGCACTTCATGGACGAAGCGGTGAAATTGTGCGATCGCATCGCCTTCGTCAGCCAGGGCAGGTTGGTGGCGGTCGGCACGCCGCAGGAGTTGGCTCGCCGGATCACCGAAGTCGCCTGTGTCGAGTTCATCGTCGCGGAGGAATTCGCCGTGGAAAACGTCGGACTACTGTTGGAACTGGGACGGGTCGAGCCCGTTCCCTGCGGGGCTCGACTCTATGGGCCGGGGCGAAAAGTCATCCCTCAGGTGGTGGAGGCGGTGGGCCGCGCCGGCTACGACCTGATCCGCATCGGTGAAGTCCAACCGACCCTCGATGAGCTGTTCCGGTTCTTCACGCTGCCCGATGCCGAACAAATCACGGGAGCCGAACGATGAAGGCTCTGCGAGCGGTAGCGTGGGCATTCCTGAAGATCCAGTTGCGGGAACCGACGGTGTTGTTCTTCCTCTACGCGTTCCCGTCGATGCTCCTGATTCTGTTCGGGATCATTTTCGGCAACAAACTCCCGCCGACGGGCCGCATCCGGGCCGGGTACATCGATCTCCAGGTGCCTGCCCTGGCGGTGATGGCGATGGGCACGGTCGCATTTCAGCAGATTCCCTCGTCCATTGCCGCGCGGCGCGAATCCGGCGTATTGCGGACACTGCGTTCCCAACATCTCTCCACGGGCCTGTACATGGGCGCTGACCTCCTGGTGCACCTGCTGATGATCTCCCTTAATCTCGTGCTCATGGTCGGGCTTGGGCGCGGGCTGTTCCGGATGCGATTCGCCGGCAGCGCCGGCGCGGTCGTACTGGGCCTGATGTTCTGCGCGGTCACGCTGTTCAGCGTCGGCTACATGCTGGCCGGCGTGATCCCCTCTGCGCGAATGGCCGCCGCGATCGGCAACTCGATTTTTTTCCCGATGCTGTTCTTATCGGGGATCGCCATTCCGCTGAACAACATGCCGGAGAGAGTCGGCCGCGTCGGCGGCTGGTCGCCGATGGGGCACGCCGTACGGATCATGCAGGGACTCTGGACCGGACAGTCGTGGGCCGAACTTCAAACCTCTCTGATCGTTTTGGCCGCCTTCATGGTGATCTCGGTAGCAGTAACGCTCAAAGCCTTTCGCTGGCGATGACGTATCCGTTTACGCGCCCCCGTTGCTCACGCCGTCGATCCGACGAAGCTCTTCGATGCATGCTGCCATGTGAACCATCACTTCGTCGGACGCGAACTCGGTTGGTTGCGAGTCGTGAACTTCACGGAGGGTTTGCTCGATTCGGGCGGCTGAGTCGAGGCCTTGGTCGGCAACACTGCCAAGTTCTCTCGACAGCTCATGCAGAAAGTTCGATCTGGCGGCATCCTGTGAGGCGATGGCCTCGTCATCAACGTAATCGATGAGGAGGCCGAGCATTTCGTCGGGATCGGACCAGTCGATGAGGCTCAAGAATGAACCGCCGACGCTATTTTGAGGAACGAGCACGTTCCTGGATGTGGCGGACGATTTCCTCGACACTGACATCGTCCTTCTTGCCAAGCGCTTCGACCGTGGTTTCGACGGCTTCACGAAGCAATTCATCCTGCGCTTTGCGACGTTGGCGAGAGAGTCTGTTCAACTGCGTCGCCGCACGGAGAGCATCGAAAGTAGAACCGTTCTCGACTTGATCGAGAAGAGCTTCAAACTCAGTGTCATTTGCCATGTTGATCTCTCAGCGCTCCGGTCAGCTCATCTTTCATCTTCGTCAACGCTTTTTTCTCAACTTCGTTCGACAGGATACGCCCACCGCCAATTCCCGTGACGATCGCGCCCGCAATGTCGGCAAACGTAAGCGAAACGTGGATCGCAGAAGGATCGCCGATCACGACGACCTTAGCCATCGGACCGTAAAGCCCCCACAAGACCAGGGCAGCTACCGCACCAACGATCACGTTTCCTATCCAACCCGGACTGTACACATTGCCTGGCTGCCGGTGCGGCAAATGCAGATCGCTGGCGTTTAGTGCATTAACAAATCCACCGATACCGCCACACGCGATGATGATGGCCGCGATGGTCCAGATTTGCACACGACGAGTTTACAACTCCAGCCGCTGCAGGATCGCCTCCCCCGCCGCGCGCGTTCCTAAGTTTCCGCCGAGGTCGTGGGTGGTTTCGTTGGCGTCGATGGCAGCTACTACCGCGCGTTCGATGAGGTCGGCCTCGGCGAAGTGGCCGAGGTATTCGAGCATCATCGCCGCGGTGAGGATCGCGCCGATCGGGTTCGCTACGTCTTTGCCGGCGTACTTGGGAGCCGAGCCGTGGATTGGTTCGAAGAGAGACACCTTGCCGGGATGGATGTTGCCGGAGGCGGCCATCCCTAGTCCGCCCTGGAGCGCGGCGCCGAGGTCGGTGACGATGTCGCCGAACATGTTGTTGGTCACGATCACGTCGAACATCTCGGGGGCGCGCACCATCTGCATCGTCAGCGCGTCGACGAACATGTGGAAGTGCTCGATGCCGGGGTACTCCTTCGCCACTTCTTCGAACGTGCGCAGCCAGAGGTCGCCGCCGAAGCGCATCACGTTGTTCTTGTCGGACATGCAGACCGACTTGCGGCCCGTCTTCTTCGCGAACTCGAACGCATAGCGGATGATCCGTTCCACTCCTTTGCGCGTCGAGACATCCTCCTGGATCGCGATCTCCTCGCTCGTCCCCTTCTTGAAATTGCCGCCCATGCCGACGTAGGCGCCTTCCGTATTTTCGCGGAAGATGACGAAGTCAACATCCTGACCACTCTTGCCTTTGAGCGGACAGAGCCGCTCGTTGAGCAGCTTCACAGGGCGGTAGTTCACGTAGAGATCGAGCTGGAAGCGCATGCCGAGCAGGATGTCGGCGGCGTGTTTCATGTCGGGGACGCGCGGATCGCCGAACGCGCCGAGGTAGACGGCCGCGTAGTTGTTGCGGATGTCGTCCATACCGCCGGGTGGGATGGAGATGCCGGTGCGCAGATACTCGTCGGCGTTCCAGCCGAAGTGGACGAACTCCAGGCCGAGCTTTCGGGCGTCGTTGACGCGGTTGAGGACGCGCAGACCGGCGTCGATGACTTCGGGACCGATCCCGTCGCCGGGGATCACAGCAATCTTCTTCGTCATAGAGGCGGCGGATTATAGACGGGCAGCGGGCGAGCTCCGTATGCACTTCGCATGAAGGCCATGCTGAAGACCATCCTGCTCTCCGCCGTCCTTTCGTTGCTTGCAACCGCGGCGTTCGCAGATGCGGATCTCAGTGTCACGATGCTTTCGTTCCCAGATCTTGCCGGAGGCGCGCGCAATACGATCACGTATTCGATCCGCAACAACGGTCCCGACGAGGCCAAGGGCGTCGTTTTTACGCTGACGACCTCCCTTGGAACTGTGATCAGCTCGTGCGCAAGAGGGTGTGTGGTTGGCAACGTTCCCGTCGGTACGCAGGTCTTCAGTACCGAGCTCGACGTTCCCGATACGGTTGCCGGCATGAGTCTCGTCGTTTCGGTCACGAGTAGTACGCCTGATCCGAATCTCAACAACAATCGCTTCGCCACTACGTTGCGAATCGAGCCGAATCCCAACGACATCGTGAGGCTCTTCGCTCCGTTGAAAGTCGACCTGGCGTTTCCGTTCACGCTGAGCGTCGGCGTCCAACGCGCCTCTGCCGTGCACGACGTCGATACGACGATCGAGTTCCGTCCCGATGTCACGGTGAAGACATTGCCGGACGGATGCACCAATCCGGCCGCTGGCAAAGTCGTCTGTCACTCCGATGCCACGAGCGGCAACGCGCCCTCATTCGTGATCACACTCTACGCGCCGCGATCCTACGGTGATGGCTTCATTCCATTCACAGCAACGTCGACCGAACGCGTGCCCGGCGCGCCTCCGGTGACGAACACGACGAGTACCCGTACGCAGCTCTGGTTCACCATTTACGTGACCTCGACCGCCGACTCCGGCGCCGGATCGCTTCGTCAGGCGATCCTCGATGCAAACACCTCCTCGGATTTGAACCCCTTGATCGCTTTCCGCATCGATGACGCATCGACGACTCCCTGGAAGACGATCCGCGTCACCTCTCCCCTGCCGGCGGTTACGGCGTATTCAGTTCGCATCGACGGCGGGACGCAGGCAGGCTTCTTCGGCGACGCCAATCCGGCGGGACCGGATATCGAGATCAGCGGCGGCGGCTCCGTCGACGGTCATGGACTGCTCCTCGCCACTTGCGGCGCCGAGGTGGCGAACCTGGCCATCGGCGGCTTTCGCGCGAATGGGCTTTCCGTGGCTGCGCCAACCTCCGTCTGCACCAGCTACTACACGACCGAATTGCATCACCTGTTCATCGGTACCGATCCCACGGGATCCTTCGCGCGTCCGAATGCGCGCGGCATCGGCACCTCGGTGCCGAACGGGAACGACTTCAACTCCGCCGGGGTGCCGACGAACATCGCCAACTGCGTGATCTCGGGCAACACCTTCAGCGGCGTCTTCGGCTTGAGCGGGCGCCTGAACATCACCAATAGCCGAATCGGCGTGAAGGCAACCACGGACGAGCCGCTGCCGAATGGCACCAGCGGAGTTTTCATCGGAACGGGTGGATATGGGTCCGTCGTGGGCGCCGACTTTTTGGGGTTCCCCACTTCGACCACCGACGCCAACGTGATCGCGTTCAACGGCGAAACCGGCGTGGCCATCGCCGCCGGCGTGAAGGACGTCGCAATTCGCAACAATCGGATCTGGTCGAACAAGCTCCTCGGCATCGACGTCGGACTGGACGGCCCCACTGCATCCGCGCCGGGAACGTTTGGCGATCCTGTCAATGCGCCGGTGCTTACGAATGCGCACTTCGATCCGGTCTCGAACAAGACGATCATCGAAGGCGACATCCCCGACACGAAGAACATCTCCGTCACCGGCCTGGGCATCAACATCTATGCGAGTGATGCGGCCGATCCCTCCGGATATGGCGAAGGGCAGCGGTCGATCGGGTCCGTCACGTTGCTCGGACCGGACACGCACTTTCAGTTTGCAGCCGATGGCAATCTGACCGGGCAGTGGATTACCGCCACGAACACCCGTTCGCACTACGTCGGTTTCGCCAAACCAGCACCCGAGGGGATCGATCAGGGGTTCCTCACGCAGACCTCGGAGTTCAGCCGCGGGATTCCGGTGAACTAGGCCCTCGCATATACTTATTCGGATGAAGCCCCTGCTCGCCACAATCGCGATTACTCTCGTTGCACCAGCACTTTTCGCGGCCGCCAACCTCAGGATCGCTTCATTGCCCTCCCAGGACCCGGTCCGCGGTGGGTTGCGGTTCGCCCTTGAGTTTCTCGTCCAAAACCTCGGGCCGGACATCGCAAAAAAACGTAGTGCTGACCACGGACGCGAACACGAGGCCGATTTCGCTCGGTGACCTCAGCGTCCATACAAAGGACAATCCATGAAAACGCTCGCCATCACTGCGGCACTCACCCTCTTCGCGGTCTCACTCTTCGGCGCCGCCGACCTCGTCACGACCCTTAACCCGCCCAACCCGCACCTGCGCGCCGGTTTCGCCACGACTGTCTTTTTCCAGGTGCGGAACAACGGCCCTGATGTGGCGCAGGCCGTGACGACGTCGATCTCCCTGCCTGTCCCGTACACCTGCATCTGCGACTTCGGCGACATTCCGGCCGGCCAGAGTCGTGGAGGGAGTATCTCGTTCACCGCGCCGGCTACGGATGGACCGATGACGCTGACTGCGACGGCGTCGAGCCAGACGCCCGATCCGAATGCCGATAACAGCAGCGCTTCGATCGTGTTCGACGTGTCGGCCGATCCGGACGTGAGCATCGGACTCACGGCGCCGTTCATCAACGACCTGTCGCTGCCATTCGCGGTGTCCGTCTTCCTCGGCAATGCCTCCAACACGACGGCCCACGATGTCGAGGTCACCATCGACTTCCCATCCGACGTGGCGGTGAAATCGCTGCCGGCAGGTTGCAGCAGCCCCTTTCTCGGACGCGTGGTCTGCCGCCTCGACTCGCTGCCTCCCACGGTGAACGCCCCCGGCCCGCGGCTGTCCCTTCAGTTCGTGGCACCACCTACGGCGGGGATCGGATCGATCACGTTCAAAGGCGTGGTGACAGAGCGCGAGCACGACTTCGATCCGATCAACAACGCGAACACGGTGCAGATGCTGCTCTACAAGACGTTCTACGTCGACAACACGAAAAACGACGGCAGCGGCTCGCTGCGCGCGGCCATCCTCGACGCGAACGCGCAATGCCGCGGCGACGAGAGGTGTGCGATTGCGTTTCGCATCGAACAGGCATCGCCGAAGCCGTGGAAGTCGATCGCGATCACCTCACCGCTCCCGGCGGTGACCGCGCCGCTCGTGCGCATCGACGGCGGCACGCAAAGCGCGTTCTTCGGCGATACGAATCCCGACGGTCCCGACGTCGAGATCGCGGGAGCAGGCACTCCGGACGGCGATGGTCTCGTCGTCAACAACTGCGGCGCCGAGGTGGCGAACCTGGCCGTCAATGGCTTCGGGCGCAACGGAATCTCGGTCGCCCAGACGCAGGAGCCGCGATGCGCGACGCCGGGAGCGTTTCTCCACCATCTGTTCGTCGGCACCGATCCGACTGGATCGATCGCCCGCCCGAACGCACGCGGCATCGGCACGTCGTTCGCGAACGGCACGAACATCAACACGGCAGGTGCCGCTGCTTCCATCAACGACAGCGTCATCTCCGGCAATCTGCACAGCGGCATCTTCGGGCTCTCGGGACGGCTGACCATTGCCAGAAACCGCATCGGGGTGAAGGCGCACGCGGATGATCCGCTGCCAAACGGCAACGCCGGCGTTTTCATCGGCGCGGGCGGCTACGGCTCCGACGTGGGCGCATCTCTCTTTAACGGTTCGGCCGCTCCCGATTCCGACGGAAACGTGATCGCGTACAACGGCGAGATGGGCGTGGCCGTGGCCGCGGGCGTGGCCGACGTCGCCATTCGCAACAACCACATCTGGGGGAACAAGCTGCTGGGCATCGACATCGGCCTCGATGGACCGACGCAATCATCCGGCGGCGTATCGATGCCGGCGATCACGCTGGCGCACTACGATCCGGTGGCGAAGCAAACCGTGATCGAAGGCGACATCAGCGGCAACTCGGGCAGCACGTTCAACTCCGAGGTCGGCCTTTTCGCGAACGACGCGCCCGATCCCACGGGCCTCGGCGAAGGACAACGCCCGCTGGGCGTCGTGCGCATCGCCTCAAATTTGAATCACTTCCGCCTGGCCGTGGATGGCGATCTGACCGGCCAGTTCATCTCCGCGACGATGACGCGGATCCGCTACGTCGGCTTCGCCAAACCGGAGGGAATCGATCAGTTGTTTCTGACGCAGACCTCGGAGTTCAGTCCGGCCATCGAAGTGCGTTAGGCGGCACGCTGTTGCCGCACGGTCACCGTTGTTGAGACGAGGTTCCTTCTGCATTAACGAAAGACGGCGGGAGCAGTTCGATGCCGCGATCCGCGATTGCCGCGCGCAGTCGCGGATCGCACAGCGCCTCGGTCTCGCCATTCCAGTCGTAATTCCAATGCGGATACGCATCGACGTCGATTCCGGGATGTGCGACGAGCTCGGTCGTGCCTTTGACGAAACGCAGTAATTCGATGATGCGATCGGCGGTCAGGTGTCCGGCTTCCATGACGCCGATCGTCGAGCCGCCGGAGCCGAGCGCGTTCAGCGCGGCGATGGAGAGGCGGCGCATGATCCCTCCCCTCCCGCCGCGGTCGCGCACGCGGCGAACGTAGCCGATGCCGTATTCGTCCGCCAGGCTGCTGACGATCGCGAAGATGCTGGGCCACATGTGTACGTGCTGATGGCCGTTGAGGTGCGTGACGCGAAGTCCCGCCGCCAGCACGCGCTCGATCTGCGCCCGCAACTCGCGCTCGATGGCAACGCGATCCTTCATGTCGCGCACGAATTCGACATACGAACGCGGAAGGCGCATCCCGGTCAGCGAGCGCTCCTCGACGAGCGTGAGATGCACGCCGACTTCGAGCGACGGCACCTCGCGCAGCCGCTCGACCGCGTCATAGAACGCGACGCCGTTCGCGACCAGACTGCACGCGGTGACGATGCCATCGCGATGCGCGCGGATCGCGCCGGCGGTCATGCCGGGATGCAGTCCGACGTCGTCGGCGGTGACGATGAGTCGACGCAACGCCTTATCTGCGTTCCTCTGCGTCATCTGCGGATCGGTCTATGTTTCGATCGGATGGCGGTCGTCGGCCAGGACGGCCGCTTCCCGTTTTTCGCGGACGACGCGCTGCACTTCCTCGTGCGACACGCGCTCGCGCATCTCGGGATAGAACCTGATCAGCTCGCGAAAGATTTTGAAGATCACGCCGGGCGACGAGAGATGCGACTCGCCGCGGATGCGCGGGAAGTAATCGAGGCCGATCTGCTGGATCGAAAAGCCACGGTTCTTCGCCTTGACGATCAGCTCCGCGTCGATGAGCGAGCCTTCCGACTTCAGCTCCACCGCATCGATGACCTCGCGCTTCATCAGCTTGAACGAGAAGTTGATGTCGCGGTGCGGCCAGCCGAACAGCACGCCGATCAGACCGTTGTAGATGTACGAATAGAGGGTCCGCTTCGCGCCTTCCATCGTGCGGTCGTGCCGATAGCCGGCGATGAGGTCTGCGCCCGTCACAGCCATCGCGCGCATGGCGCGGCCGAGGGCGTCGGGATCGAAGGGAAGATCAGCGTCCATGTAGAGGACGAGGTCCTTCGTGGCGGCGGCGAAACCGGTCTTGAGCGAGCCGCCGAGCTTGCGGTTGTGCTCATGACGGATCATCCGGATGCGTGGATTCTCGGCCGCGCGGCAGGCCACGAGAAACGGCGAACGATCGGTGGACGCGTCGTCGACGATGATGATTTCGTAGTCGTCCGTGTACTTCGTGCACGCCTCGACGGCCGCAGTCACGGCATGCTCAATGTTCAACTCCTCGTTGAACATAGGGATCACCAGCGATACGGACGGAGTGGACACTCGCCGCGAATGATAACCCTTCAGCCTACTGGCTGACGACGCTCGTCAACTGCACTGCGAGCGTGCGCGGGTCGGCGTTGTGGAGCAGCGCGCCGGGCGAAAACGAATGCGCGGAACGGAAGCGGATATCGATCAGCGGCTCGGGCGGCAAGGGCACATTCGCGATCACTGGCTCCTTTCCGACATTCACGACGGCAACATTGCGTGCGTTGATCGAAATCTGCACCGCGTTCGTTTCGAACGGAACATCGCTCGAGAAACGCAGCGTCAGCGCGGCCTCGCTGCCGTGCGCGCGCGGCAGGCGGATCGTCGCGTCCGGACCGAGCCAGCGCCACTCATCGCCGCCTGCAGTCCACTCGATCGGATAAACACCGCGAACCGGCAGATAGCGTTCGCGCGGTGGCTTCGGAACGATGGACACGGTCCGATACAGCTCGCGCGTCAGCTTCTCGTATGCATCGCTTGCCGGCCAGGTGAAAACCTGCGCGCCGTTTGCGCTCGAAGCGCCATTTGCGATGAGGTAGAGCGGAACGTCGGGACGGTCGTAGAACTCGGCGACCGCCTTCTCGATCGGCACGACGCGAAATCGCGACAGCAGATACTCCGCATGCGGCTTGAGTGAAACGTCGTAGGCGATGACGCTGTTCGGCGAAAGATTCGCATTCACGAATGCTGCTGCGGCGGCGGGCGGCGAGGCGACTTTCGTCCGCGCGCCGGCCAGCGGCCAGACGTAGGCGAGCGTGGCGATCGCAAAAATCGCCGTGACGATCGCCGGCGTGGCTTCGACCTTCACGCTGCGTTTGACGACGTCAAGGCCAAGCACCGCCAGCAGTGCGATCGGGATCATGACCGGCAGGCTGTAGCGCGCCGCGTCGGCCGGATCCATCCAGCCGAGCTCGAATACGAGTTGCACGATTGTGAAGACCACCAACGGCCAGAGCGTCGAGCGAAACTTGTCGCGGCGCAGCAGGCGCACGAATGCAGCGACGCCGAGGAAAACGGAGGCGAAGAGCGGCAGTGTGACGTACTTCGTCCCCCACGGATGGAAGAGGAAGCGCACCGCAAGTTGCGCCATCGACTTGCCGCCGCGCGAGACAGACGCGTCGTGCGCGGCCACGTAGGCGGCCTGTTTTGTTTCGTACAGCCGCGTCGCTTCGAAACCGCCGGCCGCGTCGACGAGCGGCAGGAACCACATCGCCGAAAACAGTCCGAACGCGATCACGCACGCCGCCCGCTGCCGCATCGTGCGCATCTGCAGCAACGCGATGAGCAGCATCGGCGCGATCGGAACGAGAAGTTGCGGGCGCGTCCCGATTGCCGCCGAGGTCCAGATGCCGATGGCGATGGCGTTGCGATCGTGTTCGGCATCGTGCGGGCTGCTGATCGCGAATAGCGCTAATCCGAGGAACATCATGGCCGGCCCGTCGGAAAGCGCGAGCGTGCCGTGCACCAGCATCGACGCTGAGAAGTAGTAAATCAGCGCGGCGCAGATGGCGAGATTGGGATTGTCGAGCCAATTGCGAAAGGCGCGGGCGATGGCCACGAATCCGATCGGCGCGGCGATGATGCTGAAGACAACGAGCGCTCGCCAGGGATCGTGGACGAACCCCGCAAATACTTTCCCGATCAGCACCAGCAGCGGAAATCCCGGCGGATGCGGGTGATACCGCGACGGATCGAACCTCCTCACCGCCTCGGCGAACAAAAACTCGTCGTTCTCCCACGGCGTGCGCGGCGCGGTGAGGATGCGCGAGACCAGCACGAGCGCTGCGCCGAGCGCCTCGCGCCACCACCCCCGTACAATCGTTTGTGTGGGATTCATCCGCGCGTTAATCGTACTGCACCGCGTTTTTCGCAAACGCGCGCCGCGCGACCGCATCCACATCCTGCTCCGCTTCCTGACGTCGCCGATGTTGCGCGTGCTTCGCGAGGTGCCGCGGAATGCACCGCTGCTCGACATCGGCGCAGGTCATGGCCTCTTCGCGGTGCTCGCTCGCGGACGGCGCGTCGTAGCGGTCGAGCCGGATGCGCGCAAGGTGCGCCGCCTCGACGGCATCGAGTTCGTAATCGGATTCGACGACGTCATCACCGGCACCTTCGACGCGATCTCGATCATCGACGTCCTCTATAAGATCCCGCTCGACCAATGGGACGCGCTGCTCATGCGCTGCCGGTCGCGTCTCGCGGCCAACGGCATCCTGATCATCAAAGAACAGGACCCAACCGCGCGATTCAAAAACGCGTGGAACGCAATTCAGGAGCGCGGCGCGACTGCGCTCGGGCTCACGCTAGGCGAATCATTCACGTACGAAGCGCCCGCCGAGTTCCTCGCGCGCCTGAAACGCCTAGGCTTCGAAAACGTGCAATCGAAGCGCATCGACTTCGCCTACCCGCACCCGCACGTGATGTACACCGCGCGAAAAACGTAGCGCCGCCGGCTCGGCGGCTGGACCGCCAGCGGCTCGCTGGCGCGTACCGCCTCGCCGCCGAGCCGGCGGCGATCCAGCCGGCGGGCCGCCGGCGCTACGAGCACGCTGCGATATCATCGCCTCCCTAAAATCGCAGCACCGAAGGAGCCTCACCGTGCCCAGCTTTCCCGGCGTTGACTACATGGATATCGATTCGCTCTTCTCCGAGGAAGAGCTGATGGTGCGTCAGACCGTGCGCGATTTTGTCGATGAGGAAGTCATCCCCATCATCGAAGAAGCGAATCGCAAGGAAGAGATGCCGATGCACCTCATCCCGAAGATGGCGGAGATGGGTCTCTTCGGCGCGACGATCAAGGAGTACGACCTTCCCGGCCTCAACCAGGTCGCGTACGGTCTGATCATGCAGGAGCTGGAGCGCGGCGATTCCGGGCTGCGTTCGTTCGCGTCGGTGCAGTCGGGACTGGTGATGTATCCGATTTACACCTACGGCTCCAAGGAACAGCGCGATTACTGGATTCCGAAGCTCGCCGCCGGCCAAAAAATCGGCTGCTTCGGATTGACCGAGCCCGACTTCGGCTCCAATCCCGGCGGCATGCGCACCTATGCGCGCAAGGACGGCGACTCCTGGGTCCTCAACGGCGCAAAGGCGTGGATCACGAACGGCTCCATCGCCGACGTGGCCGTGGTCTGGGCCAAGCACGACGGCGTCGTCCGCGGCTTCCTCGTCGAGAAGGACACGCCGGGCTTCAGCACCGCGTACCACATGGGCAAGTTCTCGCTGCGCGCGTCCGTGACCTCGCAGCTCTTTTTCGAAGACTGCCGCATCCCGGCCGAGAACGTGCTGCCCGAAACGAACGGCATCAAGTACCCGCTCGGCTGCCTGACCCAGGCGCGCTACGGAATCGCCTGGGGCGCCCTCGGCGCGGCGATGTCCGTCTACGAAACGGCGCGGACGTATGCGAAATCACGCATCCAGTTCGGCGGCCAGCCGATCGCGTCCCACCAACTCGTGCAAAACAAACTCGCCTGGATGATCACCGAGATCACGAAGGGCCAACTGCTCGCGCTGCAGATGGGAAGGCTCAAAGATCAGGGCAAACTGAAACCGCATCACGTCTCGATGGGCAAGATGAACAACGTCAACATCGCTCTCGAGTCCGCCCGCTCCGCCCGCGACATCCTCGGCGCGAATGGCATCAGCGACGAGTACCCGGTCATCCGCCACATGCTCAACCTCGAGTCGGTGAAGACGTACGAGGGCACGCACGACATCCACAACCTCGTCATCGGCGAAGCCGTCACCGGGATCCCCGCCTACAACCCGCCGATGTCGGCCAAGGACGAGCGCGAAGCGACGGCAAGGCGCGAGGCGGAAGCGGCGAAGTAAGGGCCACGTGATGTATATTGCGATGTATGAAACCGCGAACGATGGTTCGGAAGCAGGTCTACATCGAGCCGCGCCATGACCGGATGCTGAAGCGCCGCGCGAAACAACAAGGCGTGACGGAGGCGGAGATCATTCGTGAGGCGCTCGACCACGTTGACGCGCCCGTCGTACGTCGCCGGCATGTGGATCCCGACGCCGTCCGCGAGGCGGTCGCGTTCATGCGTTCCTTGTCCGCTCGCCCGCAACAGCCGAAAGGCCGCGCGTTGACGAGAGAGTCGCTGTACGAAGATCGAATTGGCCGATGGACCAAGTCCTGATCGATACAAACATCCTCATCTACGCGCACCAGCCATCGGAAACGCTCAAGTATGAACGAGCGTTGCGGACCGTGGAGAGCCTTGGGGCGAATGGCGTCGGATGCATCAGCGCCCAAATCCTCGCCGAATTCCTTTCCGCCACGATGCGTGGCCGCCACCCCATCCTGCCCGTTCACGATGCGCTTCACCAAGCCACAGTGCTCGCCAACGTCTTTCGAGTTCTCGACCTGACGGCACTAATCGTTCTGGAAGCGGCGCGTGGCGTTCGCGAGCATCAGCTCAGTTACTTCGACGCTCAGATCTGGGCCACTGCACGCCTCAACCAGGTTCCGGTAATTTTCACAGAGGATTTCATCGACGGACGCCGCGTCGAAGGCGTGCAGTTCCTCAATCCGCTCGTCGCAACGTTCGACTTGGCGAAATGGTCCTAACCGTTATCGCCATGCAGAGCGGCGGCAAGCGCCGCCGCCCTGCGTCGGGTGATTACGGTTTGTACTCCGCTGCGGCGATGAATCGCCCATCGTTCGTAGCATTGTCGACGACGACGGCGTAACAGACGGCTGAGTCGGTCGGATCGAACTGGACGTTGCCGTTGCTGACGATCGAGTTCACACCCGTTTGACGCCAGCCGTTCGCGGCGAGGTTGATCGTGACGGTGCCGATGGTCTGCGTGCCAGTGTTGTCGAGGATGGTGGCCTTCACGCTGTTGGCGGCGCCCGACTGGTCGAAGCAGCCGATGTTCGTGCGCGTGTTGGAATCGACGGTGATTCCGGGCGCGAATGAGCGCGAGCTGGAGCCAGCGAATTCGAGGACCGGGATCGGCGTCGAATAACGCGTACCCGCCGTCCGCACCTCGGTATTCACGATGAAGCGATTGTTGCGCGTGCCGCCGGAGGTGTCGGGACTGCTGAACGTCACCGCACCGGCGCCGGTGAATCCATTGAAGACGGCATCGAGGAAGTTGTTGTATGTCTTCAGTTCGCCGGCGGCGAGCGGAATCAGAGCCGTGCGCTTCGTACCGTTCGCATCATAGAGCGCCGCCGTGACTGAAAATGCTGACGATGTCGGATTATAGATCGCCACATACGACTGGAAATTGCCGCCGATGCCGGCAATATTGGCCACGACCGGCACCGTCTGAAAATCGGAGGCGAAGGCCAGATTGCGCGTGTGCTGCTGTGCGAAGGCGGACGTCGTAATCATCGCCGCAACTGTAAGAACCATGAGCGAAATGCGTCTCATGCTGTCAATCTCCTATTAGGTTCGTAATGCGTTATGGCTGCGGCTGAGTGGGATCGGGGATAACCGGCGTCGAGACGGCATTGGTGCCGCCATGGCCCTGCAGCAATCCCTGATGCGGAGGCGCAAGGAAGGGGAAGCGGGGCAGGAAATCCTTGTCGTTCGTTTCCACGCCCTTCGCCAGACCCGCGCCAGGATCGCCAGCGACAATCAGGCTGATGAGCACTGTATTGACATTGACCTGATGCTTGTTCGGCGCCGTTCCGCCGCCGAGCCGCCGTCCATTGGGGAATTGCGAATCGATGGACGCATCGAGTGTGATGACATCGCCCGTAGAACCGTCCGCGACCGGAATCGGACGGCCGAGGTTGATGGCATTGATGATGTCGAGGCGAGGTCCCTTGAGCGTGGTGACCGCAGAGGCAGGAACGCCGAGCGCCTTGTAAATGCCGAGCGCCTCGGCATCGCGCACGAGAACGGGGAAAAGAATGTCGTTGCCAAAGCGGCTCACGTCCTTCATCGGATCGGTGTGCAGATACAACGTCTGGCGCTGCGTTCCCACCAAACCGGCGTTGAAGAGCGGCAGAGCATTACGGCCGACCTGGACGTAATTTCCGGTGCCGCGCAGGCCCGTCACGATATTGCTGCTATCGACGGTCTGCGTAGCCTGGCGGCTGATGCTGACCCATATGCGCAACAGGCTGTCCGTGGACGTCGCGTTGAGCGTGCCATTGTGAGGGATGCCGTTCGGAAAGAGATCCGCGGTCGGAACTTCGAGAGCGATCGATGAGACGTTGAAGCCGGTGAAAACGTCTTCAATGGGCGTATTGCGCGCGCCCTGGAGCCCGCCGAGATCGCCCTTGCCGAGGTTGACGAGGTCGAAGATACCCTTCTCGTCGAGCTGGTAAGGATCGTCGAAATCGCCGGCGATGATGCGCGCGCCGCCCGCGAGGGTCTGGATGAAACTGTCGATGAACGTCTGATCGAAAAGACCGCGCTCCCGGGTGGCCGGATCGCCGGAATCGTAACCTTTGAACGCGCCGAGGCCGTAGACGAGACGGTCGGTCTGCGGGCCGTGATTGTTGGGGAGAACTTTCAGATTCTCGCCGAGAACGACCGGATTGGGCTGGCCCGGCGCCAGCAGACGCGTCACCGTCATCGTCTCCGTGCCGCCTGTGAGCTGCCAGAGCAACTCATTACCGCCGCCGACGGCGTCGGTCGGTCCGGGAGCGGGCGCGGGATTGAGCGTGTTCTTGAACTCGACGCGATAGACCGCCTCGTCCTTCAGGCTTGTTCCTTTGCCGATATGGAACTCATAACGGTATCCATTACAGGCGCGGAATCCCTGATTGCCCTGACCCGGCTCGTGGAGCGGGTTGTAGTCCATGATCAGGTAGAGCTTGTCGTGCGCACCGTTCGACACCCATGCGAATGTATCGGTGTTGTCTGCACACGGTTCATTGAGTATGGCCAGTGCCTCGCGATGACTGGAGGCGTAAATCTGAGGCCCGACAATGGTGAGCGCCATAAGAATGGCGCCGGCCACACGTACTACGGGGGAGAGTCTCATTGTTTCTCCTTTGTCCTTGCAGCGTTTCGACTGCGGTTGTTCGTTACAGTCGATCTACGGTGGGATCGTCGAAACGGTCGTACGATTTTCAGGATGGAAAAAACACGCGCTGAATGGACCAGTAGAGTCCGATTGCCGCGATGATTAGCGAGCCGGGGATGACGATGCGCTGCCGGTACCACGGCTTTCTGCGGAACGGCAGCCCGAACAGGAGGAACGCAACCAGGATTACGGTGAGTTGCCCACACTCGACTCCGGCATTGAACGACAGCAGTGCCGGGATGAACTCGGAACGCGGCAGGCCGATCTCCGTCAGGACGCCGGCGAATCCCATTCCGTGCAGCAGACCGAAACAGAACACCACCACCGGCCTCCACGCGTGCAGCTTCGACGTGAAGACATTTTCGACCGCGACATAGACGATCGACAGCGCAATGAGCGGCTCGACGATCCGCGGCGAAAGCGACACGACGCCGTACACCGTGAGTGCCAGCGTGATCGTGTGCGCGAGCGTAAACGCCGAGACCTGCCAGAGCACCGGTTTCAAATCGACTGCCAGCAGAAAAATGCCGAGGACGAAGAGAACGTGGTCGAGGCCGCGCGGCAGGATGTGCGTGAATCCGAGGCGGAGATAGAGCGTCACGATCTGCCAGCGCGTAAGCGGCACGACGGCGCGGTCAAGCGGGAACGGCGTGCTGGTCTTGCCGCCGTCGATCCATTGCGTGACCGCGTCGCTCTTCCCCTCGCTCTGCAGCTTGAGGACGAAGTAGCCCATGATCGCGTCGTCGGCGAACGTGAATCGCGAGACCGAGGGCGGCGTTCGCCCGGAGATCCGCAGCCGCGTCACATTCGGCTTTCCTTCGACGACAGCGGTCGCGACGTTTTCGTGCTCCGCCGGCCGCCCGTCGAATGCGATCACGGCAGACTTCTCGATGCTGCGCAGAAAAACGTCTGGCGGAACCGCCATCCCCTTCGCCTGCAGCGGAAGATGCTCGCGATCGACGAGCAGGTCGACGATGTAGGTTCCGTCCTTTTGAAACGTCGCCTCGACCTGCACGAGGCCGAGCTCGTGCGCGAGCAGCGGCAGCGCCAACGCAGCAGCGAAACAAAGCGATGCGAGTACGCGCCGTCTCACTTCCGCAGCTCGAAGGTGATCGACGCCCACCAGCTTTCCCAATCGACTCCCGCATCGGCCGGCGCGGCTTCCATGTGTACGGCCTTGATCAGCCAGAAGCCGGCGTGCGGGAGCTGCAGCGTCACGCGGCCCCTCGCGTCGGTGCGCGCGCGGACCGCTTTTTCAGGATCGATTTTGCTCATCGCCACGACCAGCACGTTCGCGATCGGCTTGCCGCGAAACGTCAGCGCTAGCGGCATCTCGCCGGCGCCCTTCATCGCGTACGGATTCTTTCGTGGCACGAGCTCCAGCGTAAATCCAAGCGCCGCATCGAACACCGCTGCCCCCGGCGTATCCAAAAGCGCTTTCGCGCAGCGATAGAAGCGCTCGCGGCCCGGCGCCGCCGATTGCCCATTCTTTTTTCGCGCTTCGACGATCCGCTCCAGCCCTTCGTCGCGAAGATAGTCCTCGAACTTCGGCCCCTCCAGCGCCACCGGATACGGATTGCTCTGATATCCGATCCAGTGCAGCCCGCCTTCGGCAATGAATGCGATGCCCGCCGGGTCCGCGCCCGCTCGTCCGACGACCGGCCGTTCACCCGCGGAACCGCGAAGCACGAAGCGATCGATGAGCGGCGGGATGTTCGGCAGCGGATCGCCTGCCAGCTTCTGGCCCACGCGCAACGCCACGGTCACACGATCGCCGACCGCGGGATGAAAGGTGGAAGGCTCGATCCAGAAATCGTGCGCTGAGGCGCGAATAGCGAGCAGGGCAGCGAAGATGGCGATGGCGAATCGCGTCATGTTCCTCTACTACGCAGCTGCAGCACTCTTCGGATGTGTCCTCCGCGTCTCCGCGCCTCCGCGTGAAACGGTTTTCCACGCGGAGACGCGGGGGCGCGGAGAAAAGCTCAATGCAGTATTTCCAACACCGCCAGCGTCATCGCCTTGATCGCGCCGCGCAGCGTCGGATCGGGCAACGGCGCGAAGCCCGACGAATGCAGCGACGGCAGCCGTTGTCCGCTGGCGATCTTGGCAGGATCGACTGCACCGACGTTCAGCATGCAGATCGGGATCTTGCGATCGATACCGAAGCGTCCGAAATCTTCGCTGACCATGAGCGGATCGATGCGAACCACATTCGCCGCGCCCATCCCTTTCGTCAGCGCTCCCGCAATCCGTTCCGTCAGCGCGGGGTCGTTGTACGTCGAGTCGACCGACTCCCCTGCCAGCAGTTCGACCACCGGCATGCGATCCTCCGGCACTCCGGCCGACATGGCGATCCCGCGCGCGATGCGTTCGATCGACGCCACCACCCGCTTGCGCACCTCCGGTTTGTATGTCCGCACCGTCATCAAGAGTTGGACTTCGTCCGGAATGATGTTGCGCTTCGTCCCGCCGTGGATCGAGCCGACCGTGACCACGACCGGATCGAGCGGCGAGTCTTCGCGGCTGACGATCGTCTGCAGCGCGTTGATGAACTGCGCGGCCATCACCACCGGATCCTTCGTCGTTTGCGGCGACGCGCCGTGCCCGCCGAGGCCGCGGATGGTGACGTTGATGGAGTCGGCGCTGGCCATGAGGTAGCCGGGCGTGTAGCCGACCTGCCCCGCGGGCAAGCTGGCGTTGTCATGAAACGCGATCGCGTAGTCGGGTTTCGGGAAGCGCTCGTACAGATGATCGCGCAGCATTCCGTCCGCCCCCTTCACGACTTCCTCGGCAGGCTGGCCGATCAGCATCAGCGTTCCGTGCCACTGCGATTTCATCTGCGCGAGCATCTTCGCGGTGCCCATGAGCGTGGTCATGTGGATGTCGTGTCCGCAGGCGTGCATCACCGGGACGTCGTCGCCGCTCTGGCTCTTCGCGCGGACCGTGCTCGCGTACGGCAGGCCGGTCTGCTCCTGCACCGGAAGCGCGTCCATGTCGCTGCGCACGAGCAAGGTCGGACCTGTGCCGTTGCGCATGATGGCCACGACGCCGTAGCAGGTCGCGCCCGGTTCCAGGTACTGGCCGACCGGATACGTCACCTCGTAGCCGAGCTCTTTGAGCCGCGAGGCCACGAGCGCGGAGCTGTTCTTCTCCTGCATCGACAACTCGGGGGCGGCGTGCAGTTGCTTGTAGGTCGTCAGCAGCGACGGAATCTCGCGATCGATCATCTGATCGAGGCTCTGCGCAGCGGCGGACGAGGCGATTAGAAGCAGGACGATTGCGATTCTCTTCATGGGGGTGATTATGCGGCGATAATCGCTGCATGTCGTGGGAAGCAGTCATCGGCCTGGAAGTTCACGCGCATCTCTCAACCGCTACCAAGATTTTCTGCGGTTGCCCTACCTCATTCGGCGCCGCTCCGAACACGCAGGTCTGCCCGGTCTGCCTCGGCTATCCCGGAGCATTGCCGGTACTGAACAGGCGCGCCGTCGAGCTCGCGATTCGCGCCGCCATCGCCACCGGCTGCACGGTTCACGAGCGCTCCATCTTCGCGCGCAAGAACTACTTCTACCCCGACCTGCCGAAGGGCTATCAGATTTCGCAGTTCGATCGCCCGCTCGCCACCGGCGGCGGCATCGGCCGCGTGCGCATCCTGCGCATTCACATGGAGGAGGATGCCGGCAAGTCGATCCATCGCGGCGACGTTTCGCACGTCGATCTCAACCGAGCCGGCACGCCGCTGGTCGAGATCGTGTCCGAACCCGACATCCGATCGGCCGACGAAGCCGACGCGTATCTGACCCGGCTGCGCCAAGTCCTGATGTACACCGACGTTTGCGACGGCAACATGGAGGAAGGTTCCCTTCGCTGCGACGCCAACGTTTCGATTCGCCATCCCGGCGATCCCCTCGGCACACGCACGGAAGTGAAGAACGTGAACTCGTTCCGCTACCTGCGCAGCGCGATCGATTTCGAAATCGCGCGGCAGACGGCGATCCTCGAATCCGGCGGTGTAATCACGCAGGAGACAAGGCTCTACGATCCCGCCACCGGCGAAACGCGTCCGATGCGGTCGAAGGAAGAAGCGCACGACTATCGCTACTTTCCCGATCCCGATCTGCCGCCGCTCGTCGTCGAGCGCGCGTGGATCGACGAGATCGCGCGTTCCATTCCGGAGTTGCCGCACATTCGCGCCGAGCGCTACGCGCGCGACTTCGCCCTCAGCGCCGTCGATGCCGAGGCGCTGGTGACGTCGCGTCAGCTCGCGGAGTATTTCGAGGCGGTCGCCCACGCGAGCGGCAATCCACGCGCGGCCGCGAACTGGGTTCGCAACGAACTCCTTCGCGTCCTCAACGAACAGAAGGCGGACATCGCCGCCTCACGTGTAACTCCGGCCATGCTCGGAAACCTGATCCGCCTCATCGACACCGGCGCGATCGGCGGCAAATCGGCGAAGGCGGTCTTCGACGAGATGGCCGTCAGCGGCGACGATCCCGATGCAATCGTCGAACGCCAGGGCCTCTCGCAGATCAGCGATCCCGAAATCATCCGCGACGCCGCCCGCCGCGTGATCGAACGCAACGCCGCTCAAGTCGAGCAGTACCGCGCCGGCAAAGCACAACTCTTCGGATTCCTGGTCGGGCAGTTGATGAAGGAAACGCGCGGCAAGGCGAACGCCGGGATGGCGAATTCAATCCTGCGCGAGTTGCTCGGCGGGTAGACCCTACCGCGTGGTCGCGCTGACGACGACCCATACCTGGTCGCTGCGCAGCGACGCGACATACATCCGATAGCGGCCGTCCGGCAGACGCACCACCACGGGATCGTTCAGCGACGTGAGCGTGGCGCCGTTGAAGCTGCCGCGTTCGAGTCGCGTTCCCGCGTCGCGCGTGAACGAGTAGCCGTCGTCGATGCTGAGGAAGCTATAGATCGTGTTCTGCCGCATCGTGAAAAGGCGGATGCGGCCATCGGAAAGGCGCAGCGACTTCTCATCGACAAAACTGTTGGCACCGCCGCCTGCGTTGTCATCGCCGAGGATGTTCCCGCGGTCGAACGTGAACGAAACGCCGTTGTCCCGCGAATACGCGCGGCGCACGTTATTGAGACCGGGAAGGTCGCCGAGGTACAGAAGCACAACGCCGCCCTGACGATCGGAAAAGGCGTCGTAAACGCCGAGCGTTCCCTTGTCTGCCGACTGCAACGTGTAACGCACGCCGCCCTCGGGTGTAAACGTCACGCCGTCAGCGGAAAAAAGACTGCCGATTTGATTCGTGCCGAAGTTCCATTGGAAGCGCCGCCAGGTGCCGTCCGGCAAATGCGTATTGCGCGCGTCATTGCGGAAGACGCCGACGGCGGAACTGCCGGCCGGAAACGAGAGCCCGTCGCTGGACACTGCGACCTTCGGCTGGTTCGTCGCGTGATCCACGTAGTAGAGGTGAATCTGACCGGTCACCGGATCGACGCCCGGCTGCGGATTGGTCGCGCCGACGACGCGAAAGCCGGAGTCGAATGTGAAGTCGAGCGTGGCATCCGAGGGGACCGGTGCCACCGCGCGCCGCCGGTCGCCCGCTCCTGCAGCAAGCGAAACACCGAGGAGAAGAACGAGCACCCATCGACTCATGGGCGCTGATACTACGCCGCTCAATCTGCGAACGAGGCGACGACATCGGCCGCGCGGTGAATGTCCTCGGCGTTGTTTGCCAATCCGATCGAGGCGCGAATGGCGCCGACAGCCGTGTTGGTGCATTCAGCAAAACGCTCCGGCGTGAATTCGGTGTTGAGCTTGGCGAGACAGTCGGCGATGCGGCTCGGATCGAGTGCGAAAGCGGCCTCGGATGCGCCGGGGTTGCAGAAGCAGCCGCCGCGGAGGGAGACGTTGGCGCGGCGGGCGCGGGTTTCGACAAGCGTGTACGGAATCGGCGTCCCGTTCCGGCCGCAGATGTTGAAGGCGACGGCGCCGCCGCATTCGCTTCGATCGCGAGGTCCGTAGATGCGGACGATCGGCGCGCCGTTCGTGTGGCGAAGGGCGCGCAGGTCGCAGACGAAATCGCGCGCGAGTTCGGACACGTGCGCGGTGAGGCGCGGCATTCCGACTTCGTCGAGCAGATCGAAGCCGGCATCGAGCGCGGCGATCGCGAGAAAGTCCGGCGTACCGTCTTCGAACCCCTCGTGGCGCGGACGAAGGAGATGCGCGTCGGCGGCGACGGACGCGTACATCACCGTTCCACCGGCGAACCAGGGACGGCGCAATCGCGACAGCGCGTCGCGCCGCGCCACCAGCGCGCCGAGGCCGGTCGGATAGCCGAAGAGCTTGTAGAACGAGAGCGCCGCGAAATCAGCCGGACACCGGCGCAGGCTTAGCGCATGACCGGGGATGAAGGCGGCGACGTCGAGCAGAACGTCGAAGCCGAGGGCGTGCGCTTTCGTGACGAGATCGAGCGGATGCTGCACGCCGGAAAAATTCGACTGCGCCGGAAACGCGACCAGCCCTTCGCCATGCAGCGAGGCCTCGGCGAGCAGCAGCTCTGCATCGAGCAAACGCAGATCTGGATCGAGCGGTAGGTAATGAATCGGCGCACCAGCGCGGCGCGCATATTCGCGGATGCCGTTCATCGAGTTGTGGTTGTCCGTGGCAAGGAAGCAACCGCGCTCCTTCGAAAACGGATACGCCTCGGCCACGAGTTTGATCGCTGCGGTCGTGTTGGCGGTGAAGATGACGTCGTGCGTCGATTCATCGACGTCGAGAAACCGCAGCAGCCGTCGCCGCGCGCTATCCATCACCTCGGTGCTCGCACGCGACGGCGAAGAATCGGAGTGCGGATTTCCGAAGATGCCATCGCGAAGGATTTCGTGATGCGCGCGAAGCTGCGAGTCGCCGTACAACGCACTGCCGGCATAGTCGAGATAGGCGTGATGTTGCGCATCGAGCCGGCTGAACTCGCGGTCGCGCAGCTCGTCGAAAAACGTGCGCGTGTCGACGGGTGCAACGCTCAACATCCGCGCCTCCGGACTGCGTTTGCGTTGACGTGGGTCGCCGGAACGTTGTCGACGATGCGCGGAACTCCGCCGAAGTAACGGCTGACGATACTTGCGCGTTCGTAGGCAGCACGCGCGGACGGCGGCGCGCTTGCCGTGATCGTCGGATTCATCACCTCATCGATCCATGCCTGCACGCCGCCGCGAAGTACGTAGAAGTTTCGCGCGGACACGGAGCCGCCCGCGACGAGAACGATCGTGTCGTCCGGCGCGAACGTCGTCGCCGATGTAAGCCGCTCCGCGCGCGGAAGGTGATACTCCTCGAACTCCGCTTCGCTTCGCGTATCGATAACGCGCAGATTTGGCTTGCGATCACGGATCCATTCCGCAAGCTCGACGGGCGCGACGCTTTTAATCGAAGGCGCCTTCCCCGCGAACAGCGCGAGGACGCCGAGGATCGCGGCAGCCGCCGCGAGGACGCGTCTCACGCGCGTTTCTCCAATCGTTCCGCGAATTGAAATGCGATCAACGCCATCGCCACGATCGCGCAGACGACGACGCCGGCCGGAATTCGCAGCAACTCCGGCAACGTCAGCGATCCGCGTGACGTGCTCTCGTAGAAATCGCGGAGCGGCGCGAACGCCAATCCCGTCGCGAGCACGCCCGCAAACATCCCGAGCATCACCATGACGCCGTCGCCGCGTCCGGTCGCTGCGGCCACGCACGACGTTCCCGGACACAGGCCGGCCATGACGAAGCCGATGCCGAAGATCAGTCCGCCGGTAAGCTGCGGCAGCAGAAACGTCTCGGGGATGTAGACCTGCGACAGATCGAGGATGCCGAGGCGCGACAGCCAGAACGCGCCGAGCATCGCCGTGACGATCGCGCTGAACATCACTTTGAACACGGTGAGGTCGGTCAGGTAGAACTGGCCGGCCAGCTTGGGCGCGCTTCCCAATCCGGCGCGCTCGAGCGTCCAGCCGAAGGCGATGCCGATCATCGCGGCGACGACGAATGGATTCATCGCCAGGCCTTATTCACCAACGGCGCAAAGACGTACGCGCCGGCGAACGCGGCCATCATGAACAGCCATGCGCCCACGCTGAGCAACGCGCCGCCGGTGAGCGCGAGCCCGCTCGTGCAACCGCGCGCGAGCACGGCGCCGACGCCCATCACCGATCCGCCGCCGAACGCGTACAGCAATCGGGACCGCCGGCCGAGGTTCGGCCCGCGCTCGATCGCCGCGCGCAATCGCCCGGCGAAAAGTGCGGAGAGAAATCCGCCGGCGATCACCCCGGCGATTTCGAACAGCAGCCACTCGCGCCACGGTCCGTCGCCGCCGAGGTAGCGCGCGAAGTACGGATTGGCGGCGGCGCGCGCCGGCGAGGCCGCGGCCACGATCCCCGCCGCGCTACTGGCGAACGCGCCGGACGCGCCGAGGCCGCGGCCGGCGAAGACGAACGCCGCGAGCAGCACGAGTCCGAGGCAGACGCCGGCCAGGTACGGATCGGCGTAGCGGCGCGGCGTCGTCGTCACTTGCCGGCTTTCTCCGACGGATTGTCGACCGGGTAATCGGTGTGCCGCGACCAGTCTTCGAACGATCCGTCATACAGCAGCACGGGATGCCCAAGCGTGCGAGCCGCGAAAAGCATGGCCGTGGTCTGCTGGCCGACGTGGCAATAGCCGATGACAGTGTCATTCGGCTTGACGCCCGCTTTCGCAAAGATCGCCGCCAGCTCGGCGTCGGATTTGATCAACAGCCGATCGTCCGTGATCGATGTGAACGGGATGCTCAGCGCGCCGCGAATGTGTCCGGTCCGGTGCGGCGTTCCGTGCGAACCGCCGGTCTCGACGCCGTCGTAAAACGAAGCATCCCGTCCATCGACGACAGCAACTCCCGGCGTACCAATCCGCGCTTTGACAGTCGCCGCATCGACAACGATCGGACGCAGTTTCAGCGGCGACAGTGACCCAGTCTTCGACGGCGCCACATCCTTCGTGACCGCCCCACCCGCGCGAACCCAGGCCTCCTGCCCCCCATCGAGCAGCGACGAGCGCGCGCCGAGTCCCGCGTAGTCCAGCGTGAAGATCACCCGCGTCGACGGCGACACCCAATCCTTGCCGTAGTAAACGACGACGCGCGACTTATCCGAAATCCCCAGCGCTTCCAACCGATGCCGCAAATCCTCTGCCGCCGGCATCTCCAGCATCAGCCCCTTCCCGCTGTGATCCGAAACCGAGACGTCCTGCTGCGACACAAACCGCGCCCCCGGGATATGCGCCGCCTCGTACTCCTTCTTGTCCCCAACATGCAGCAGGACGAGATCGGGATCATTCAGGTGCGCCTTCAACCACTTCGCATCGACAACGAGGTTCTGCCGCGGACTGGCGATCGCACCCGCGGCCATCAAGCAAAGCAAGAGCATTTTCTTCATCGAGGTCTCCTTCGATGATGAGGATGGCTTTTCTTCAACCCGCACGTCGCCGGCTTTGCAGCGAACGGGATTGGGAGGGGGGCGAACTGGCTGTAGGCATGCGCGGCGATCGGCGAAAAGGCGTGAGCGGCGCTCTCCTGATCGGCGATACTGTCCGCGAGGTCAATCACATGACATTTAGGATTGGCGTGGCGATGCTTCTTGTCGTGTCGGCGGCCCATGCCGCCACCACCGTACGTCTGATGGAACCGCTCAAAACCGATGCGCGGCATCGTGAACCGCTGCAGCCGCTGGTTCTGCAACGCGAAACGGTGAAGGTTTCGCTGGAGTTCCCGAAAGCCGACCGACTGATCATTCCGCTCTTCCATCGCACGGTCATCGCACGACGCGACAAACTCGAATTCGCCGCGGACGAAGCGACGTGGGCAGGTCACATCATCAACGAACCCGAGAGTGCCGTGCTGCTTGCGATTGTCGAAGATTCCGTTTCCGGGACGATCATCCGCGGCGACGGCACTCAATACCGCATTCGTATGCTGCACAGCGGCGTTCACGTGCTCGAACGGATCAATAACTCGCGTTCGCTTCCGGAAGAAGGTCCGCCGTCGCATGCAAAGCCATGTGACCCGCCGCAGCAATTGCTGCCAATGCCACCCGTACCGGCGTGTACCACCGACACGAAACCGATCATCGACCTGCTCGTGCTTTACACCAAACATGCACGGCAAGCAGCAGGCGGTCCAAGCAAGATCCAGTCATTGATTAATCTTGCGGCGCTGGAGACGAATTGGTCGTTTTCCCACAGTCGTGTAAAGGCTGCCGTCCGGGTAGTGCACAAGGAAGAGGTTACTGATCCCGAATCCGGATTCCTGGAGCAGGATCGCGACGCGCTTCAGGCGGCTGGCGACGGTGTCTTCGACGCCGCACAGCAGTTGCGCGAGGATTATGGCGCCGACGCGGTATTTTTGATCGTAGAGAACGGCGATAGAGCTGGCCAGTCGCTGATCATGGAAAAAGCGAGTGCCGACTTTGAGTCAAAGGCGTTCAGTGTAGTTCTTCGTGAGAATGCGACAGATAATTTCAGTTTCACACATGAGCTGGGTCACTTGATGGGCGCGCGTCACGAATGGAGTGCCGACTGCACGAACGATTCCCCCTTCGCTTCAAATCACGGATACGTTCGCCTGCATCCTAATTTTGGACGGAAACCATGGCGTACCATTATGGCCACATCAAACGAATGCATTCGCGTCAATGCTCTCGACTGCCGCCGCATTTTGCGATGGTCGGATCCATCGGCGAGGCTGCTCACGGGCGACAGACTGGGTGCCGGTGAGCCAACGCCCACCGACAACCATTCTGCGCTGAACCAGACGGCGTTGATTGTCGCCCAGTTCCGATGCCACAAATGACGATTACGGATAGGTTGAGTTACCACAGCCCGGGACATAATCACTACCGGGCGAACAACTCCCGCTGATCGCCTCCGGCAGACAGATATTTGACTTCGAGAGCTGCCGGAATAGATGCATATGCGAACCGGCCACTTTCGGCGCTTTGTTCTCCAGCATTATCTCCTGAGGGTTGCTGCCGGTGAAGTCGACTCGCTTGGGTGTATTGGCAACCATCAGGAACTCGAGCGCGGGTTTCTTTTTCACGGGGAAACGCACAACTACGAAACTCGCGAACGGCTTCATGGAGATATCGACAGTATTACATTTCTGCGCGTCGAAATGAGCCTGACACGCAAACGGTACCGCGGTCTGAACGACGCCACCATGGAGATCCAGAACAGCCCAGACGCCGCCTGTTGGCGGTTTCGTCTCGTCGTAAAAGGCGTCGGTTGTAAAGTCCGTGAACGCGGGATTCGCTTCGGTCTGTAGGTGGACAATATAGCTGTCGAATTGCAAAGACGTTTTGAAGGGGTCCGTCAACGCTGCCCCGTCGTCGGTTACACGGATCCTGTAATTGCCCATGTCGCATGCACTAGTGGTGCAATCCGGCTTGTTGATCGCGTCCATTAGTTGAGCGCTGTCGGTGCCCGACAACGACAGTATTGGCTTATGCTTGCCGGACGGATCCTTCAGCACCAGAAGCATCGGTTTGATCTGATTCCCGTTAACGTCTTTTTCAAGGTAGAAGCACGTCACCCCGGAAATGGTGACCTCAACGTAGTTCGTATTGCCAAGGGTGGAGATCCCGTTGTTATGATTTGGGGGACACTTCGGGCAGTCCGGGCACTTCGGATAACGGCATGAAATGGAGACCAGTAGTAGTAGCAGGACGGACGCAAGCCTTTTCATGGTTCTCTCTCCTTTCGATGTTCGCGAGCGACGTGAATTGTCGGCACAGATGGACGGACGAATGCGGCGCTACCGCCGATAACGGCGGGACCACCTAATTTCAGTGCGTCGATGGAAGGGTGAGTGCGAAGTACGTCGCGCGTGGCGGCGCAAAGCGCTTCCGCGATGCCGCTGATTCGAAGGCGGCGATGAAAATTCGTCACCACCGCCAGAGTTGTTTGATCCTCGGCGTCCCACATCATCGCCACAACGGTGGGAACTCCCGCTTCCAGGAAGGCTGACGCGAGATTGTTGACGCCGTCGCGCTGCTCCGTCGCGGCTGCGGTCCCGCAACCCGCCAGCACAACCAAACGGGTCTTGGGCAGAGATGCCGCCGCGATGTCCCCGGCGCGCAGCTCGCCGTGACTACCGTTGACTTCGGGCGCAAGAAGGATGCACGAGTCGAGGGGGCTTCGGCGGCTCGCAACGGCATGCGCGGCAAAGTGAGAGATTCCGAAGCGCGGCAACGCCCCAAGAACAGCTCCGGGAGTCGCATCTCGCCCGAGCAGCATCGCCGTCTCCGTGCCTCGATGAGCGGTCGCGGCTTGGCGAGCCTCGCGTTCTACGGCCGGGAGGAAAGGCAGATCACCGTACCGATCGCGGTCGACGACGCTGGCGCCGACTGCGAAAAACGAGTTCGCGGTCCGTGATTGCGCGCGGCGTGAACATTCGATGGCCAGCGTCGCACTTCCTGTTTGCATAACGACAGCGTTCGCGACCAGGAGCGATGGACCATCCGGCAACATCGCAAACGAAAGTGCGCCAAGCGATCGATCGGGAATGAAGGCGATCTGTCTCGCGCCGGCAAGCCGGCTGCGGATCGGGCGGATGAGCACATCGGCGAGGCGTTGCGCCGTCCGCAGCGCACCGGTGGAGTCCGATCCGGCAACTGAGCGGCGGAAGTCATCGACGAGAGCGTCGAGGTCGCGGCGGCCAATCAGCACTGTCGTTCGTGTCAGGCCATCGGGCCGTATGACGAAGGTGATCAGCGATTGCGGCGCGACGACGTATTCGACGATGGCTGCGTCCGGTGCGAGCGACGATCTGATCTCCTCGATCGTCAACGGAGCCCGATCCGGGACCGGACCGCTGCGGCCACCCGAGGCGAATGTATCCAAAAGTGTCCTCGATCGCTGGCGTTCTGCGAGCCTGAATGCTCCGCTGTCGTCACCGTCGAGCAGTGCGAGGGCCATTGCCTCTTCAAAGAGTTCATCCGCGGTCGAAAACATGTCGGCCCGCTGCTCGAAATCGCGAATGCCGGCGCGCTGCCGCTCGATTTCGGCCAATCCCAGCTCAACCTCCCTGCGGGCGGCCGGGCGGTCGTCCAACCGAAGCCTTATGCGCGCATTCTGAAGTTGCTCCCGAGGCACCTGGAGGTGGTCGCCCGCTGATTCTGAGAAGCGCTGCGCAGCTTCGATTTGAACCAGCGCGGCCCGAGGATTGGAATCACTCAAAATCAATGCTTCCGCAAATGAGGCATCTCCACTCGCTCTGTCCCGTTCCCGTTGGTCGCGCATCAGCGCGATCCATTGGCGTGCGTGCCTCAGGTTGTCCAGTGCTGATTTTGTTTCGGCAAGCCGCGCATGCGCCGACGCTTGCTGGCTGTAGGCGTGGGCGGCCACAACCTCGTTGTGGGCGGCTTCCGCGGCGGATGTAGTGAGTCGCAGTAAGGCAAGCGCCCGATGCCACTCGTGTCTCTGCGCACAAGCAGCGGCGGCGTTCTCCAACATCACGTAGACCCGCGACGAATTGCCGAGATGGGACAGATTTTGAAGCGCTTGCCGCCTTACTCGCCAGGCTTGAAGCGGCTGCCCCGTGAACTCCTGAGCGCCTGCGATCAATCCGTCGAACGAGGCCAGCAGATCGGTTTCGCCAAGAGAAGCGGCCGTCTCACGTGAATGCGCATAAATGTCGAAGGCATCCGAGAATGCACCGCGCATCGCTGCGGCAGCTCCGCGCTCCCATCCAATCTGGGCGTCCAGCGCGCGGTAGCCGCGTTGTTGAAGGGGAGTTGCAGCGAGGGCGTCCAGTTGTCTGGCAGTCTCCGCCAAACGGAATTGGTCAAAAAGCGCGCTGCCCACGTAGTAACGCGCGACGTACTGCATCGGGCTGTTGGCCGCGCGAAACAACTCCGCCGCACGTCGAAGAGCCGGTTCCGCGGCGGTCGAATTGTGTTTGCTATGGCTGATACGGCCCGCGCGGTATGCGAGATACGCCGCTGCGAGTGACGCGCTCTGCCGGGGCGAATGCCCCTTTATGACTGCGGCCGCGTCGTCTGCCAGCGCCTCCCCCGAGGTCAGCCGCACCTGTCGCGCCACCCGCGCCGTCAGGTCGAGTATCTCAGCGGCTCGTTTTGCATCTCCGTGCGTCGCTGCATCGGCCCACTCCCCGGGCCATACTGTCTCTGCGTACGCGCGTGATTGTTGCGGACACTCGGCGACCAGGCGCTGCAAATCATCGCTGGAGGCGACGACGCTGAGCGATTTCAATGCGTTGGCGCACACCGCGGCGCCGTCGAGACGTCCGAGATCCATCGCGCGCCGGGAGGCTTCGGCTGCCCATGGCGACCGGTCCACGCTCGCAACGGCCAGAAAGGCTTGCCTGGCCTCGGCGAAAAGACCAAGGTTGCGCAATGCCAGCGCGCGGTTAAAGCGCGCCTCGGCCAGCCGTGGATCGATTGCAAGCGCATGGTCGCACGCGGAGAGCGCATCGATGGACAGCTGCGGATCGTCTTCCGAGGCCGAGGAAACGAGCAGCGCCGCGGCGTAATCGCTAAAAGCCTCTGCGCTTGCATTTGATTTTGTATGGTTTGCGAAGATCGCGGCCGCGCGCGCCCCCTCGCCTTTGATCAGATACGCGAATGCGCTGGCCGATGTCGTGCGGCCGTTCGCTCGTTCGGACAGCAATACCTCGGACGCCGCCGCCGAGAAGCGCTTGAGATCAGCCTTGAACGGCTGATGCGACTTCACAATCGAGAGGCGCGGTTCGATCGGACGAAATTGGCTGCGTTCAATCGCGGAGACGAGCTTCGTGACTGATCGGCGTGCGCGCGATGATGCGCCACGGCACGCGACCACTGCTACAAACAATGCGGCGACAAGAACACAGAGACTGTCCGAGCGAAGCCATTGTCGCAAGCGACCGATCCTTGGTTTTTGGATGATGCGGCTAGATTAGCGCATCGGCTGGCCGCGAGCCACGCTACGTCCGCGGCTGCGCAAACAGCGCTTCGAAATCTTTCCTCCTACTGCGGCTCAATTTGATGCGGCGGCCGTCGGTGAGGACTAGCGCGCAGTCGCCCCGGAAGAGGGGGTGGATCTCGCGGACGCGGTCGATGTTGACGATGGCCGAGCGGTGGACGCGGAAGAAGTGACGGCGGTCGAGTTGCTTTTCGATCTCCTCCATCGTTTGGCGCAACAGGTGGGCAGCGGGGCCGGCGTGGAGCGTGACGTAGTAATCGGCGGCTTCGATCCAGTCGATCTGGGCGGCGTCGACGACGATCGTTTTCTCGCGGGCTGGGATCAGGAAGCGCGTGCGCGGCACTTCGCGCTCTGCGAGCAGTTCGGCGATGCGGTGATCGACCTCGCCGCGTTGCCGCGCGCGAGCGCGCTCCTTCGCGCGCGCAAGCGCCTCCGCGAAACGGCGGTCGTCGAATGGTTTGAGCAGGTAATCGAGCGCGTGAACTTCGAACGCGCGGACGGCGTAGCGGTCGTACGCGGTGACGAAGATGAGGGCGGGTACCGTGTCCGCTCCGACCTGTTCGATGACGGCGAAGCCATCGACCTCGGGCATCTGGATGTCGAGGAAGAGCAGGTCCGGCCGCGTGCGGGCGATCAGCGCGACGGCATCGCTGCCCGTTCCCTCTCCCACGACGCGCACGTCAGCATCGTCGGACAACAACACGCGGATCGACTCGCGCGCCAGCGGCTCGTCATCAATGATCACGACGCGGAGAGGATTCTCAGTCATAGCCACTTGCACGAGCAGAGACAAGAGTGTCTGTGCCACATTGGCCCTGGTGTATGGGTTATACCGTCCCCATGTCAAGGATAAGCGTTTCGACGCGAAGACCCGTTTCGGCCAGCTGCGCCTCCTCCTCGCAATCCTCGTAGATGGGCACGTGCCGCTAACGTTGCTCCCGAATGAACCGCCCGATCTCGTCCCAGTGAGCATTCGACCGCGCGCCTTCGGGATGATGCGTACAGACGAACTCGAACTCGGCGAGGTCTGCGATCGCGCCTTCTTCCAGACCGATGAACCAGTAATTCGCGCCGACGTGGCCGTAGCCGTAGAAGCCGGCCATGAAATCGCGGACGAGTTGGGGCTCGATCATGAGTACATCATCTGATCTGTCCCCTCGGACCCACGCTCCTCACTTCTTGTACGTAACGCTCACGCCGAGGTCGTCGAGGGCTTTGGGGGAGGCGGCGAGTTTCTGGAGTTTGTCCCAGTCGTACTCCCAGATCAGCGTCTTGCCTTCTTTGCGCGTGGCGTTGCTGGAGACGACTTCGAACGGGGCGGTGATCTTCCAGGCGATGCGCATGTTCTTGAAGGCGTCGTTCATCAACTTTTCGGTTTCGGGATCGAGTTTCGGTCCTGCCTCGCCGGCCTCAGCTTTCACTTTTTCGGCCGGGTTTTGCGGCTTGGTGTGGATGGTGATCGTGCTCGCTGTTTCGGCGATCTCGAGTCCCTGGAACGGCGAATCGATGACCGACTTCTTGGTCGGATCGCCGTCTGCTTCGCCTTCCTTCTTTGCGTTGAGTTTTACTCCGACGAGGCTGGCCAGCTTGTCGAACGCGAACTTCATGTTCGTCGTGACGCCGAATTCCTTCTCATCGACCGAAACGTCGAGCAGCTTCACGCCCGGGGGGAGGCCGCCTTCCGCCTGTTTGCGTGGATCCTCGGACGTGGTGGTGCTCTTCTTCTCTTTCTTTTTGAATTCCGCTTTCGCCGCGGCGATGTCCTCTTTCGTCAGCGGACTCTTGTCGCCGCCCATCTCCTTCTGCATCTTGGCCATGATCGTGATCATCGGCTCCATGTCGACGCCGAGCTTGAAGTTGGCGGTGCCGGAGAGATCTTTCTTCAGCTCAATCGATTGCTCGATTTCGAAACAGCCGGTGGTGGCGAAGAGAGCGAGCAGTGCCGCAGCGAGGATCCCGCGTGTGCGATTCATCGGATCTCCTTTTCCGAAAAGTATAGGGCCAGCCCAGTGTGACCGGGCGCACGTCGGCGCGTGGGATGCCGCGCATAATCCGACCGAATGAAAGCGCTGCTGCTCGCCGTCACGCTCGCCAATCCGATTCTCTTCGTCACGCAGGTGCCCGTGCCGGGCGACTTCACCACCGTCGCGTCGGCGTTCGGCAATCAGGTGGCATCGGTGGCCGAGGCGCCGCGCGGCGGCGACCTCTGGATTCGTTATCCCGATGGGACGACGAAGAACCTCACGCGAACGGCGGGCTTCGGCAACGGCGGGATGCAAGGCGCTGCATCGATCGCGGTGCGCGAGCCGTCGGTGCACTGGAGCGGGACCAAAGCACTTTTCAGCATGGTCATCGGCGCGCCTTCACAGCAGTTTGTGTGGGAGACCTATCACTGGCAGATCTACGAGATCACGGGCCTCGGCGAGAACGAAACGCCGGTGATTCGAAAGATCGCCAATCAACCGGCGAGCTACAACAACGTCAGCCCGTTCTACGGCACGGATGACCGCATCCTCTTCACTTCCGACCGCCCACGCGGCGGTGAAGCGCATCTCTATCCGCAGCTCGATGAGTACGAAGAAGCGCCGACCGTCACCGGACTCTGGAGCCTCGATCCTGCCAGCGGCGATCTGCGGCTGCTCAATCACACGCCCTCGGGACTCTTCACTCCGTCGATCGACAGCTTCGGCCGCGTGATCTTCACGCGATGGGATCACCTGCAGCGCGATCAGCAGGCCGACAGTGACGCGACGGCGGGAGGCACGTACGGCACGTTCGACTACGCCGACGAATCGGCGAACGCGGCGCGTCTCGATCAGCGAATCGAGGTCTATCCGGAACCGCGCAGCAGCCGGACCGATCTCCTCGCGGGCACCAATCTGCAGGGGAACAGCATCAATCATTTTTTCCCGTGGGAGATGAATGAGGATGGGACGTCCGAGGAGACGGTGAACCATGTCGGGAGACACGAGCTGTTCGGGTACTTCGACCGGAGCATGAACGACGCCGGACTTTCCGAGTTCAACGGTGGGAGCGGGAACCGCGCCGACAACATCTTCCAACTGCACGAGGATCCGGCGCAGCCGGGCGTCTACTACGCGGTTGACGCGCCGGAGTTCCAGACGCACGCCTCGGGACAAGTCATCCGTTTTGCCGCGGAACCGGGACGAACGGCGGACAACATCGCCATCACCTACATCACTCCACGCTCGACGCGCGACGTGCCGGACGGAACGCCGGCCGCCGATGCGTCTGGGCACTATCGCGATCCGTCGCCGCTCGCGGATGGGACGCTGCTCGCCGTGCACACGAGCGAGATGCGCGGCGACGTCAACGACGGTTCGCGCGCGGCGCCGAAGTCGCGTTACGCGTTCCGCATCAAGACGATGGTTTCGCAGGGCGGCGTCTACGTTCCCGGCCAGGCACTGACGCAAGGAATCCAGGGAACTGTCTCGTACTTCGATCCCGACGTGCTGGTGACGTGGTCTGGCGAAATGTGGGAACTCAGTCCGGTGGAAGTGCGCGCGCGGACGCGGCCGGCGCGGCGGACAACGCCGCTCGAAGAGCCGGAGGCGAAGATCTTCCGCGAGGAGAACGTCGACCCTGCGGCGTTTCGCGCGAATCTGCAGTCGCGCAATCTCGCCGTGATCGTCAGCCGCAACGTGACCTCGCGCGATGCGGCGGACAAACAGCAGCCCTACAACCTTCGCGTGACCGGAACCTCGACGCAGAAGGTTGTCGGAAGCAGCAAACTGTTCGACATCGCCCACCTCCAGCTCTTCCAGGCCGACCAACTCCGCGGCCTCGGCGGAACGACGGCGCCGCGCGAGGGGCGCCGCGTGCTCGCACGAGTGATGCACGATCCGGCGGCGAAGAATGCGCCGACGTCCGGACCGGCAGGCAGCGTGCAGATCGCCGCCGACGGATCGATCGCAGCGCTGGTCCCCGCGCGCCGCGCGATGAGCTGGCAACTGACGGACGCCGCCGGAACGCCGGTCGTGCGCGAACGTTACTGGCTCACCTTCCAGCCAGGCGAAGTCCGCGTCTGCGCCGCCTGCCATGGCGTGAACTCGCACGATCAGCTCGGCGCGCCCGCTCCGACAAACTCCCCCGAGGCGCTGCGATCGCTGCTGCGTGCGTGGAAGGCATCGCAGACGACGCCGCCACGGCACCGCGCAGCGGGGAAGTGATGCCGCTAGGCTGAATCACGCTGCCGGCGCGACGACCTGTCAAAAGTCTTCTCACGCGGAGACGCGGAGTGAACAAGACTTGCATTCATGCTCCGGCCAACGAATCGGCGATCGCGCGCGGCGCTCAAGCGGATCGAGAGAAACGAGAGCTGGCGGACGATTCTGATCGCGCTGGCGGCGAACATCGTCATCGCCATCGCGAAGCTGATCACCGGACTGATGTCGGGATCGACGGCGCTTCTTGCGGAGGCCGCGCACTCCCTTGCCGATGCTTCGAACGAGGTTCTCCTCGGCATCTCCCTGCGTCGCGCCACCGCTCCCGCCGACGAACTTCATCCCCTCGGCCATGGCCGCGAGCGATTCCTATGGGCGTTCCTGGCCGCGATCGCGTCGTTTCTCATCGGCGGCTGCTTTTCTGTCGGCATGGCCATTCGGCAACTCGCGCACGGCGAGCCGCTCGGCAATCCGACGGCCGCATGGATCGTGCTCGGTGTCGCATTCCTCGGCGACGGCATTTCCCTCGTGCAGAGTCTTCGACAAGCGCGCAGCGAAGCCGCAGAGCGCGGCTGGAACGTCTGGTTTCACCTGTTCCGGTCGAGCGATCCGACGGTGCGCGCGGTGGTCGTGGAAGACAGCGCGGCATTGATCGGCCTCGTCATCGCTGCGGCCGGACTCCTGCTCAGCCATCACCTCGGAAACGATCGTCCGGACGCGTTCGCATCGTTGCTCATCGGACTGCTGATGGCGGCGACGGCATTCGCACTGGGACGTCCTCTGGCCGACTTCCTGGTCGGAAAATCGCTGCCTCCGAAACTACTCGACGAAATTCGCGCCGTGATCGACCGCGATGACGCGGTCGAAGAAATTCTCTCGGTGCAAGCGGTGTACATCGGACCGGAGGAAGTGATCGTTTCCGCGAAAGTTCGTCCGTCGCCGCAGCTGACCGTCGAGCAACTCGGCCGCGCGATGGACAATCTCGATCAGGCGCTCCGCGAAACCTCGCCGTTCGTCGCCGATGTGTTCATCGATGTGACCGCGCATCACGCCAGCGAGTTCTCGCGCGATGGCATATCTTGAATTGAAAAGGAGCTTTCGATGCGCAACGCACTGGTCATCGTTTCGTCCGTTCTTCTGCTGGTGGCCGCCGCACCGAAAAGCGATTGGAAGGATGTTGAGCAAGCCCTCGGCCGCGCCGGAACGTTGCTGCCGGGCGACGTGTACAAGGTCAGCTTCCCGCGCAGCGATCTGACGGTCACGCTTGACGGCGTCACGATCAAACCAGCGCTCGCGCTCGGATCGTGGGCCGCGTTCAAAGAGATCGGCGGCGGTCACGTGATGGCCATGGGCGATCTGGTCCTGCTGGAGAACGAAGTCACTCCAGTGATGGACGCGCTGCAGAAAGGCGGCATCGAGCAGAGCGCGTTGCACAACCATCTCGTCGGCGAGTCGCCGCATGTGATGTACATGCACTTCGACGGGCACGGCGACGGAGCAACGCTCGCTCGCACACTGCACGACGCGCTGGCGCTGACGAAGACGCCGATGGGCGCGATGCCGGCTCCCCCGCCGACACCTCCCGCCATCGACCTTCCGACCGCGGACCTCGACCGCATCCTCGGCCGGCCTGGAAAGATCGCGGGCGGAACGTATCAGTTCGCCGTGCCGCGCGCAGAGACGATCATCGAGCATGGCGCCGAGGTGCCGCCGTCGATGGGAATGGCCATCCCGCTCAACTTCCAGGCGACTGGCAACGGCCGCGCGGCGGTGACCGGCGACTTTGTCCTGCTCGCGTCGGAGGTAAATCCCGTGATCCGCATCCTTCGCAACGGCGGAATCGCCGTGACCGCAATCCATAGCCACATGCTCGAAGAAACGCCGCGTCTCTTCTTCATGCACTTCTGGGCGGCGGACGACGCGAAGAAACTCGCGACGACGCTACGCGCGGCGCTGGACGCGATGAAGGTGAAGAAGTAACGACTACCGCTCCAGCTCCTCCCCCGCCACTCGTACGCGTTGCCGCAGTTCCTCGTCGCCCGCGGCCTCAGCGGCAGACTTTGCGATGCGCAGCCATTCGCGGGAGCGATCGCGATGAGCGAGTTTCACAAGCCGCAGCGCCGTTTCGACAACGCCGGGCGCAACGTTCGTGGCGGCGTAGAGATGGAACGCTTCCTCCCACAACTCCGTGGTGCCTTTGATGACGGCGAGACTGCGAAGCGCGTTGGCGAGGTCGAGCGGCGGAGTCTCTGATGCGCGATAAAGCGCGAGTGCCTCGTCGTACAGCGGTTCGGCGAGATTGTCGCGGCCTTCGTCGTGATGAAGATCGCCGAGGTGACGGACGGTATGCGCGAGGAGAAGAGGATCGCCGATCTCGCGGCAGACGGAAACTGCTTCTTCGTAGAACGGTAGCGCCTCCGCGCGGCGTCCGAGGTCGCGGTCGATCTGGGCGATGCCTTTGAGCGCATCGACAAGTTCGCGTCGCGCGCCGCTCTCGCGCGATTTCTTCGCGGCCTCGGCAAACAGCGTTCGCGCTTCTTCCGGCTGTGAAAATCGCAGGCGTCTTCCGCGCTGCAGCAGCGTGTCGACCGGATCGGCATTGGCGCGGAGCAGTTCGTCGATTTCGGAAATGCCGGTGCGCCAATCGGCTTCGACCTTCGCGCCGGCGGCGATGAGCATCTTCACGATCTCGCCATGCGCAGGTCTTGGATGATTGACCGCAGACCACAGCGTCTGGTCGAGGACCGTGCCGCCGTAAGAGTTCTTTGCCTCGAGCGGCGCGTTGTGCGCGAGGAGCAGCTTGACGATATCGAGATGACCTTCATGCGCGGCCAGATGCAGCCCGGTCATATCGGCGCCCGCGCCGAATCCTGGATCAATACCGTAGTCGAGCAGGAACGCGACGACGTCGTTGTAGCCATACGCGCTCGCCCAGACGAATCCCTTTCCAAGGTCTTCGTTCGAAGCGGTCGAGGCGAGTTCTTTCACTCGATCGAGATCGCCGGCGCCCGCGGCGTTCTCGAAATTGAGGTACGCGCCGCGTGTTGCGAGAAAACGTGCCGCAAGCGGGCGTCCGTTTGCGAGACACGCGCGCACCGCTTCGCCGGAGATGCGCTCGATCATCGCGCCGCGTTCGAGGAGCAGTTCCATCAATTCGATCTGCACGCCGGCCCTCTCGGGATGAATGCTCGTGGCAGCGAGACCTAGCGTCATCGAATGGCCGCGATACGCGTCGGACTCCGAGTTGACGTCAGCGCCGGCATCGAGCAGCAGCCGCGCGATTTCGACGATGTTCTGCGGCGTCCGCTGGCGAAAGTCTTCGATGCCGTTCGCGGAAACATAGTGAAGAAGCGTGGAGCGGTGCTCGCGGCTCGATCGCTGCCGGATCAGCTCCGGTGACTCATCGAGAAGCCGGCGAACCGTGGCGATGTCGCCGGAGACGATCGCGTCGGCGGCCTGCTCGAATTTCGAATCCGCCGAAGCGGCGTGCTGCAACTCTTCCACGTGGCGCGAGAACTTTGGCCAGCTCGCGAAGCCATGCGCGCGAGCGATGAGGAATTGCGCGTCGGCAAGTTTGCTGATCTTTGCGGATGAGATGTGCCTTACCAATCGCCCGGCGTGATCGGGCGCGAATCGCGTGGCCCATTCGCGAAGAGAAACCGGATCGTCGCAAGCTTTGACGAGATCCTTCGCCAGCTTCTTGTAGTAGCCAAGGTGAGGATGGGATGGGAGAGGAAGAGCGTCTGACATACGAAACTCCTTTCATCGCATGCCTGGAGTCCGCCCGGTCAGGCTGAAAGAAGGTTCGTACCTTCGATGAATTCAGTGGGTGGGCACTGCCCTTTCCGCGGACTGGATGCGCCCCAAACGCTGAGGCGCATTGTAGCGGGTTAGCGCCCTTCGACAATCACCGACGACAGAAGCCCGAGTTCGCGGTGCGCCGACAAATCCGTTTCGAGATCCGCAACTGAGTACTGTAGCGGCACCTGATGTTCCTTCAGGAGCGCATGGACCTCGAATCGCGTCTCGAAACCCAACAACCGCCGAATCTGGCTTTCGTTCAGAGCCCCCGTGCGATACGCCTCCACCGCGATCGCTTCGAGCGAGCGTCGCGGCACGTCATCCCACTGCTCGTTGAGAACAGCCGAAATGTCGTCGGGCAAGTCGATTGTGACGGACATGATCGTCCGCGCATTTTACGCTTTCGGGCAACGCGCGATCGATGAAGAGCGCTGAACATCCAGCGCTCTTCATTCACAGATCTCAGAAAACGAAGCGTACCTGCAGTTGGAACATGCGCGGTGGGTCGACGTTCGCGAATGCCGGGATTGCATTCGTTGCGCTCCCCACGGCGACCAGTTGGCCGAAGGTGGAAAGCGGCGCGGTGCCGTCGCCGTAGACCGTTTGGCCGCGGCCGAGGTAGTTGCCGTGGTTGAGGAGGTTGAATCCTTCGACGCGCAGGAGAACCGTGCCGAGGGACGATTGGCGGAGGCGGGTTTCGATGAAGGCGGCGACGTCGGACGTCGATGTTCCTCGGAAGGCGGACTTCGGCATCACTGCGCCGTTGACGACTGGACGGTCGTTGTTGGCGCCGTCGCCGTTGTTGTCGATGCCGGTTGTCGCGGTGAACGGACGTGCCGAGGCGTACTGCATCAGCGTGCCGACGGTGATGTTGAACGGCAGTTGGTAATTGAGAGTGAGGACGGCGCGGTGGCGCTGGTCGAGCAGGCTCGGTCCGCGTTCTTCGTCGCCGAGGCGGGAAATGATGGCCTGGTTCGGGCCGACGCCGTTGCCGTCGGGCTCCGTCGTGTTTGTGGCCTTCGACAGCGTGTAGCTCAGCGCTGCGAAGAAACGCGAACTGCCGCGGTAGCTGATCTGCGTCTGCAGTCCGTTGTAGTCGGCCTCGCCGAGGTTCATGAGCACGTTGACCTGGCGCACGCCGCCGTTGACGGGGAGGATGGGGCGCGTTGCATTTGCGGCGGCGACGCTGCGAGTCTGGCCGGGGGCGGTGCGGTCGAACGGGGACGGCGCATTGAGATCGACGTTGCGAACGAGATCGGTCCAGTGCTGGTGCACGAAGTCGGATCCGATAAAGAGACCTTTGCCGAATTCGCGTTCGGCGCCGAGAGACATGACCTGACTCTTCGGATTCACCAGTTCATCCGGATAGAACGGCAGCTTGTCGAAGTTGAGACCGTATTTTGCGAACTGACTTTCGTAAAAACTGCGACGGCCTGCCTGGATGACGATGTCGCGGGCCGGCAACTGTGAGGCGGGCAACGTTTTCGGATCGAACGACAGCGGCAGGCATGATCCGGTGAGGCAAGTCGGGAATCCGAACTGCCCCGGCGTGGCGGTGTACGTCGTGAGTCCGTCCAGTCCGTTCACGAGATAGCCGGCGATGAGATTCGACTGGATCTGCGTGTAGTACATGCCGTAGCCGCCGCGGATGGCCAGGCGCGGATCGCCGTTGGGATGCCAGCCGAATCCGAGGCGAGGTTCGAAGTTTTTCTTTGCGTCAGTCAGCGTCTGACGATCGTAGCGGAGGCCGGCCTCAACGTTGAGATTGTCGGTGACATGGATGCTGTCCTGCACGAATCCCGTGTAGAGCCGCTGCGTGAGTTTGTAATTGCTGATCCCGAAGTTGATCGGCTGCGTGTAGGACTGCACGTCGGCCAGCGTGAGTTGATCGAACGGTTTGGTGGTCGTGTTCTTGAACGTGAACGTGCCGAGGAGCGCAGTGCCCGGCTCGCTGCCAAAGCCACCGGACGTGTGGTTGATGATGTTGCCGCCGACGCGGACGTAGTGCTTGCCGCGCGACCACGACAACGTGTCGGAGAACTGCGACTGCCGGCCAAAGAGATCGGAGACGCGCGACTGCCCGATCGTGAACGGCACCGAGCCGGAGCGCGTGTAGGTCGTGGAGAGCGTCTGCGCTTCCCACTTCGTAACGGGACCGCCGTGGAGGTAGGCAATGCGTGCCTCATTGAAGAGGTCCGGCGACAGGACAGCCGTTTCATTCATCTGGCCCGTCCATGATCCGCGCGAGTACTTACGGGCCACGCTCGGCGCGCTCGTGCCGCCGACGGCGTCCTGCGGATTGTCGTCGTAAAACTTGTCGACATTCGCGCGCAGCATCAACGTCTGATTCGAAGTGAGCTGATGATCGAGCCGGGCGTTGAAGAGCGACTGCCGGTAGTGGCCGGTGTAGGCGAGATCGCCATTCGCCGGGAGGACGAACGCGGGCAGCGTCGGCGAGAGGAAGGTCGTCCGATCCTGGCGCGTGTAGTCGGCGGTGAGGAAAAAGAATGTCCTGTCCTTCGCGATCGGACCTCCGAGCGAGCCAGAGTACTGGTTGAGCGCATCGGGGATGTCGACCGGGTTGATCGCGGCGAGCGTCGCAGGCGTGACGCACGTTGCCACGGACGGCGCGCAAAAACCGCTGGTTGAGAAGGTCCTGGCCTGAGCGCTGCCGAGGCGATTCATGTAGAGCAGCTCGCCGTGCATGTTGTTCGTGCCGGACTTCGTGACGATGTTCAGTGCCGGACCTGCCGTCCATCCGTACTCGGCGGAAAAAGCGTTCGAGAGCACGGTAACTTCCTGAATCGCGCCAAGCGGGATCGTGGCGATCATCGTCTGACGCCCCCACGCTTCGTCGTCGTTCGCGCCGTCCAGCGTGAACGTCGTGGTGCGCCGCGACCCGGCGCCGGTGACGAAGTAGGTCTGATTGACGAAGAGATCGCCCGTTCCTTTTCCCTGCCGGAATGCAGAGTTGAGGAGCGGCAACGACGACATCTTGCGTCCCAGGATCGGCGTCTCGTCGATCTGTTTGGTGTCGATGCGGCGGCCGATCTGCGGGTCAGCACGCACGCCTTCGGCCGTACCGAAGACCGTGACTTCCGAGGCGCCGGTACCGACGAGGAGGCTCACCTTCAGCGTGGCGGTCTCGCCGGAACGGAGCGTGACGTCGCTCCGCTCTTCGTTGCCGAAACCGGCTTTGGAAACGCGGACGGTGTAGCTGCCGGTAAGCGGCAGCGCGGCGATTGTGGCGCGGCCGTCGCTGCCGGAGGCCGCTTCACGGACCGCGCCGGTGGCGGTGTTGGTGACGGTGACGTGCGCATCCGGCACGACTGCGCCGGACTGGTCGGCCACGACGACGATCATCGTGGCGGTGTTGGGAGACTGCGCAGCCAAAGGCAGCGCGAGCAAAAGCAAAAGCGCGAACAACAATAGTGATGAGACATACGTCTTCATCGGATTCTCCTTCGATTTGTGCGGTTGGCGGGCGGCGCGCGAAAACGGAACTAGATGTTCCGGCGCCGGCAAGCCAGAAGGAGATCGACAACGGCCGGAAGCGGCTCGGCCTTCTGCAGGTGTGTGGTGCGTCCAGTGAAACGGCACCTTGAACTCGGAACGGGAGTCCCGAGAAGATTCGCGCCGGACGGTACCGCTACGAACGTCTGGCTGATGACGATCGTCGAATCGTCGAACGTTGGATACGGCACCGGTGTCGACGATTGCTGCGTGATGCCGGATCCGTTTCGCGCGCCGTCAGCCCAGGCGAGTACAGCGGGATCGCCATCGCGAGCCGCTTCCGCGCGTCCGGACGGCAGCATCCGCGGCAGAACCTGCTCCGCCTTCGCATCGCGGACGATGGAGAACGAATTACGGCTCTCGAAATGCAGCTCGTGCACTTCGTCGCCGGTGCGGATCAGAATCCGGGCATTGTTTGTGTCGACGTTCGGAACGACGAACGTGAAACTGCGAAGCTGGATGTCGAGATGCGGCGTGACGCGGAAGGCGTAGTACTCACCGCCGTCCACCGACAGAAACGCTTCCCACTCTTCGGCCTTGGGCGGCAATTGCGCGGAAGTCCACCGCAACTCGGCGAACGAGCCGCCGCGCAACGTGGCGCCGTTCGCCGGCGCGACGACGCGCAGCGACTCGGCCCGCGCAAACGACGCACAAGCGAAAAGTGCAACGGCCAGTGCCACACGACGCATGGAAGCGGCGATGATAAGCGATTTCGACCGCCGGCGATGCCACGCATCGGCGGCCGGCGAACGGTTCTACTTGCGATCGCCGCGATCGCCCTGCCCCGCCTTCGAAGCCGCGGAGGCTTTCTTGCGGACGTCCTGCGATAGCGAGCGGCTCACGTCGTCGGATTCCTTGAACTGCCCTTTGTCGTCACGGCGGACGTAACGCTTGTCCCCCGGATGCGGTTCGATCAATTCGCGTTTCTTAGCAGGCATTTTCATGTTCCCCCGCGGTACGGAAGAGCAAGGGAAATGCCGGAAGGGGCGGAATCGGCCTCGCGTCAGCCAGGAAAAAAACTTTGCGCGGGATGGTGAAAATAACCCTTCCTTTGTGGCAAGATGTACGTCCCAGGTCCCCGTACCAACAATTAACTCGACGCCATCGCTTGCTATGCATTTGCCGGCACGGGTCGAACTGCAGCACAGCGCGATGCAAATCGCTCCAAGGAACACGCACATGAGACATCCCCTGACCCACCGGGCGCTGCGAACCATCATCGTCACCAGCTGTCTGCTTTTCTTATGCGCAGGCGCGGCGTTCGGCCAGGCTGCGGCCGGGTATTCGGAGTACTTCCTGCCCGGCGACGAGCAGAACATGTACTTCATCTTCAACGACCTCGATACGAATGCCGGCGCGACCGGCATGCACTCGGTCACCTCGGTCGTTGCATGGTCGGCGAACACCACCGTCTACTACGACCATTGGGAAAACGGCTACAACTTCGATCCGAACAATCCGGCGGCCACGGCCGACGAAACCTACACGCTGGCCACGCCCGGAACGATCAAAGTCTTCGAATCATCCAACGTTCCCAACATCCGGAACGCCGCGAGCACCTGCGCCGGCCAGACCAATCCCGGCAACCGCTGCTACGACGGCGGCGACCGCGTCTACGTCGCCGGCGGACCGGTCACCGTAACCCGCGCCATGTGGATGGAAGCCCGAGGAGCGGGCAACCAGGGGGATGCGTGGGAGATCTATCCCGTCAAGCCGCAGTTGACGACATATGTCCTCCCGTTCGGCGAGGACAACTTCGCCACGGACACGAACTTCTTCACCGGTTTCGAGCGCGTCTATGCGCTCATCCAGGCCACCGACGACAACACCACGGTCACCGTCGATCTGAATCATGACGGTGCGCCCGATATCCTCAACCTGAATCGAGACGCCACCTGGAACAATGCCGGCGACGGGACGACGGTTACGCTGCAAAAAGGCGAAACGTTTCTCCTCGACCGCGTCAGCGCCTGTTCGCTGCACGTGACCTGTACGACCTTTCCCGGCGGCGGACCGCTGAATTCGGGCGCCGTGATCAACGGCAACAAAACGCTGCAGGTGAAGTACGTGGCCGGCCGCATTGCCCAGACCTACGCGGCGCGCGGACTAAGCGCCTTCCCGCGCGGCTTCTGGACCAACGACTACTACGCCCCGTTCAGCCAGGCCGCGAACGCCAACGCCGGCGTTACCGACTACTACCTCTTCAATCCCAACGCCACGCCGCTGACGATCAATTGGCAGAGTCAGACGACGTCCGGATCATTTGCCATTCCCGGCAACAGCTCGCAGTCGTACAACCGCGCCATCGGCGCAAACCCCTCCGTGCCAGTCGGCTCCGGCCTGTACTTCAGCGCCACCAGTCCGTTCTGGGGCGTTGGATTCGGCGACTCGACGTCGCAAGGCACTCCGACCGGTCAGGCCTTCGAATGGGGCTTCAGCCTTCTGCCGACGACCTTCCTCTACAAAGAGCACTTCATGGGGTGGTCGCCGGGATCGCTGCCGTTGAATACGGCGCCGACGAACGGCAACGGCGTCTTCCTCACGGTCGGCCAGGACAACACGCAAGTGTTTGTCGACTACAACAACGACGGGACGCCCGACGTCACCTACACGCTGAACCGCCTGCAGAGCCAGTTCGTCCCGCCCGGTCCGACCGGTGCGCTCGACGGCGCGCGCTTCTACGCCACCGGGCTGTTCTCGATGTCATACGGCGAGAACGCCGACACCGCGACGACTCCGACGCCCAATCTCGACCTCGGCTACGTCGCGCTGCCGGCCACCGACTTCGTCTCGCTGGTCCTGACCACGAGCAAGAGCGCCAATCCCGCTGTGGTTTCGACTGCCAGCGGCTCGACGACAAGCTTCACCATCAAAGCGAATACGCAGGCGTACAACGTCGATGGCGTCACCGTCGTCGACACGATGCCGCCGAACTGGCAGTTCGTGCCTGGATTCACCACGATCACGAAGCCCGATCTCACCGTCACCAACAGCGCGGCTGCCGCCGGAACGGTAACCACCAACGGCACCACCGCAGTCGTCGGCACCGGCACGACCTTCACCGCGCTGACCGCTGGAAATCCGATCACCATCGCCGGCATCGGCTACACGATTCAGAGCATCACCGACAACACGCACCTCACGCTGGCTACGACCGCGCCGGCCGCGGCCGGCCAGACATACTTCGTCGCAGGCGCAGGCAATGAGCCGGTGATCACGGGAGCCGGCACGGCAGGCAACCCTTACGTTCTGACATGGTCCACGGCCAAGACCGGCGGAGCGTTCCTTCCGAACCAGCAGGTCACGATCACGTTCCGCGCGGCCACGACTTCGGCGTTCGCGAACGGAACGCTGAGTCAGAACAACGTCGTCTCCAGCGCCACGCGCACCGTCGGCAACAGCCCGCCGGTGTCGCAGACCTTCACCGCCACCGACTTCGCGTACGTCGCCTCCGGGAGCGTCTCGATTACGAAGGCGTCGAGTGTTCCGGCGGCAACGCCGCTCTTCCCCGGCGACACCTTCACCTACACAACAACGGTCACCAATCCAGCTTCGGCAGGAACGAATCCCCTGACCGGAATCGCAATCTACGACTCGCTGCCGGCGGGCCTCTCGATGGTGGCCGGGACCACGTCGCTGAATCGATCGACGGTCGGCGACAGCTTCAATTCGCAGGCGTACACGCTCAATGTCGGCACGCGGAACTGGGCCGGCAACTGGACTGAGGCCGGCGACACGGGCGGCGGCGCCACGAACGGCTCGGCGGTTCAAGGCGATGTTCAGATCGTCGGCACCGAACTTCGTCTCGACAACGCGAATTCAACCCAGATGACGATCTCGCGTGCTGTGAACCTGACTGGCGCAACCAACGCCCGGCTCTCGTTCCGCTACCGCACCGACACCGGCGTCGACGCCGCCGACGTTTTCTCGATCCTCGGCGGCACTGCCGGCGTCGGCGGCGCATTCGGCACCACCATCGGCACGATCACCGGCATCACCGGCGCCACGACCGGAACGGCCAGCTTTGATATCACCGGGTTGATCAACGCGAACACTGCCATCCGTTTCACCTTCCCCGCGGGCAGCTATCAGGGCGCGACCGAATTCATTTACATCGACGACGTCTCCATCACCTTCGACGTCGCGGTCGCCGTCGCGGGCAACAACCCTCCCGACATCCTTTCCTCGAGCTCGCTCTACACGCTCGTTGGCGGACAGTCGCTGACCGCGACGAACACCGTGCAGGTCAACAATCCGTTCCCCTCCGGCCAGACGTCGGTGACCAACACCTCGTTCACGTCATCGGTCCAGCTTCCGATCCAACTCGCCAGCAATCCGGTCACGAACATCGTGGCCACGCCGACGGTGCTGGCGGCGACCGTGGCCGGCCGCCTGTGGCTCGACGCGGATGCCGATGCCATTCAGGACATCGGCGAGCCCGGCATCGACAACGTCATCGTCACGCTGAAAGACCAGTTCGGAACTCCTGTGGCAAGCGCCACCACCGATTCGAATGGCCGCTTTATCTTCTCCGGCGTCGCCCCCGGCAACGGCTACTACGTCGAGGCCACGACCTCCGGCAATCCGAACGGGCTTCCGCCCGGCCTCACGCAGTCCGCTCCGATCGGCAACACGAACAACCGCACAGCCGTGTTCAACCTCAGCGCGGGCCAGAACTACAACCAGGCAGATCTCGGCTACGCGGCGTCGAGCTCCACGGCGGCCTTCGGAGATCAGGCCTGGGTCGATGCCAATGGCAACGGCCTGCGCGATCCGGGCGAGGTCGGCCTCGGCGGTGTGGTCATCAAGCTGTATCGCGATACGAACGGCAACGGCGTGCTCAACGTCGGCGTCGACGCGCTCGTCGATACGCTGGTCTTCGGGACGGGAACCGTGTCTGCCACGAACGGCTCGACCGCAATCGTCGGCACCGGCACGACCTTCACCACGCTCCAGAACGGCGACACCATCTCGATCTCCGGCACGACCTACACCGTCAACACCGTCACCGATAACACGCATCTGAACCTGACCGCGAACTTCACCGGCACCACCGGCGCCGGTCTGGCGTACAAGATCCCCACCACCACCGCTTCGGACGGGAGCTACCTCTTCTCCGGTATCTCTCCGGCCACGGGCGTTGAGACCTACTTCGTCGTGGCAAGGACGCCCGCGGGATACACGCTGACGACGCCAACGCCGGGAAGCCCGAACGTCACCTTCAAATACACCAGCGTCTTCGGAGGAGCGTCGTTCCTCTCCGCCGATTACGGATATCTCCCACCCGGCGGTACGACCTTCTCGTACAAGGACCGCATCTTCAAGGACACCGTCTTCTCCACCGGCCCGGGCACGGTTTCGGCGACGAACGGATCGAATGCGGTGGTCGGCACCGGAACGACGTTCAAGAACAACAACATCGGCGACGCGTTCGAGATCGCCGGCGTCGGCTACACCATCGCCACGATCACCGACGACACGCACCTGACCTTGACCACGAACTACGCGCAGGCGACGGGAGCGGGCAAGGCCTACAAGTCGTTCGGCACGTTCGACAACACGGAGTCAGGCATCGGCGGTGTTTCGGTCGAGATTCTCGACAGCAGCCTGAACGTCATCGGCACCACGATCACCGCCGCCGACGGCACATTCACATTCAGCGGCATGACCGGCGGCGGCGCCGACTACACGATCAAGATCACGGACACCACCGGCGTCCTGACGAACTTCATCGGTACGAGCAGCTACGCCATCGCCGATCAGCGCCTGGTCTCGAACCTGGTCGCGAGCATCGACCGTTCCGCGACGCCGAGCTTCGGATTCACCGTCAGCCGTTCGATCGGCGACACAGTCTTCAATGACCTGAACGGCAACGGCTTCCAGGACGCGGGCGAGCCCGGCATTGCCGGCGTCACCGTCCGTATTGCCAAAGACGCCAACGCCAACGGCATCATCGATCTCGCTGCCGGCGCCGGAACCGTTACCGCGACGAACGGCTCCCCCACCGTCACCGGTGCGGGCACGACCTTCCTCAACTACCACGCCGGCGAACCGATCGCCATCGCAGGCACCGGCTACATCATCCAGAGCATTGCCAGCAATACCAGTCTCACGCTGACCACGAACTACGGGCAGGCCACCGGCGCCGGAAAAGCGTTCACCGCCAATCCGGCCGGCGCGGGAACGGTGGCCACGACGGCGGCGTCCAACGTCGTCACCGGCACCGGCACCGCATTCCTGACCGACTTCAAGGTCAACGACACCATCAACATCAACGGCACCGACTTCGTCGTGCAGAGCATCGCCAGCAACACCAGCATGAATCTGACGACGAACGCCGCCGCCACCGCGGCAGGCCTCGCCTATCGCGCGCCGGTGTTCTTCGGCGTCGTCACCACCGACGCCAACGGCAAGTACCTCTTCTCCGGCCTTGCCAACGGCAGCTACATCGTCAGCGTGCAGAATCCGGCCAGCTTCAACTACATCGGTGCTGATATCGGAACCGTTCAGGCCACGAACGCTTCCGCGGCTGTCGTCGGCACCGGCACGGCCTTCACGAAGTTCGTGGCCGGCGAAACGATCACGATCACCACCGCCGGTGTGAACGCGACGTACACGATTCTCAGCATCACCGACGACACCCACCTGACCCTCTCCACCAACTTCGCCCAAGCCACCGGCGCGGGCAAGGTCTACGGCCGTCCGGACAGCGACGCCGTCTCGCTCGGCGCGCAACTCGGCGCCACCGTTACCGCGGCGGGCAGCGTCCTCGATCGCGATTTCGCGTTCCAGGTGCCGGCCGCCAGCCAGCGCGCCATCACCGGTAAGCTCTGGAACGACGCGGACAAGAACGGAGTCATCGGCAACACCGAATCCGGCCTCTCGGGCGTCACGCTGGACATCATCCCGATCGCCACAGGCCCGGGCACGCTCTCGGTGACGAACGGCGTCAACAGCGTCGTCGGCACCGGCACCACGTTCACGCAGTACTCGCCTGGCAACGTCATCACCATCGCCGGCGTGCCGTACACCATCTCCGGCATCACCGACGACACCCACCTCACGCTCACCGTCCTCTACCGCGGAGCGACCGCCGCCGGCCTCGCCTACCAGCGTGGTGGTGCCGCCATCGAGACGGCCACGACCGACGCAAACGGCTTCTACACCTTCACCGGCCTGGCGAACTCCAGCTACGTCGTCAAGGTTACCGACACCAACGGCAACGTGGTCGGCTTCGGCGCGACGTCGGAGAAGACCGAGGGGCTGATCTCGGGACCGAATCCCGGGAACGCGATGGAGGTCATGGACCTCACCACCAGCCCGGGTACCGCGGCGACAACGAACGGCTCCCCGAACGTCGTCGGCACTGGAACCACGTTCGTCAGCAACTACAAACCCAACGATCCGATCCTCATCGGCGGCGTGCTGTTCACGATCCTCAGCGTCACCGACAACACGCACCTCGTCCTGACCAGCAACGCGGGGACCACGGCGGCCGGTCAGGCAATCAGCTCGCCGGACGTCGACTTCGGCTTCGCGCTGCTGTCATCGATTCCGACGCTCGTGAAGCTCACCTCGTTCGACGCTCAGCAGGACGGCGCCGATGTGCTCCTGCAGTGGCACACCAGCTTCGAGAACGACAACCTCGGATTCAACATCTACCGGATCGTCGGCGGCACCACCACCAAGATCAACGAGCACCTCATCGCCGGCACCGCCTTCATCACCAAAGGCCATCCGAAATCGGGTCACTCCTACCGCTTCACGGACAAGCTCCCCTCGGCCAACACGTTCGCGCAGTACACGCTCGAGGACGTCGACACGCACGGCAAGTCGAAAACAAACGGGCCATACACGACGCGCCTGGTACACAACGGCGACGAGTTCACCAGCCAGCCGCCGTCTCCCACGCTGCACAACATGGTGACCTCCGATCCTCTGCTCGTTCCGGCAGACGGCATTGGCGCCGTGCAACCGTCCACGCTTCCGACGCCCACCGCGGCACAGATCAGCCAGCAGTTGGACAACGCCGATACGGCCGGGCTGAAGATCAGCATCACGAAGGAAGGGTGGTATCGCCTCACTGCCTCCGCGATGACGGCCGCCGGCTTCACCCCTCCGACCGACGCCAAGAAGCTCGCGCTTTTCTGCGACGGCATCAAGCTGCCGATCGTCATCAACGGCTCGCAGGGCAACAAGTTCGGACCGAACGATTCGATCGAGTTCTACGCCCTCGGCCTCGACACTGCGTTGACGGCGTCGCGCACGTACTGGCTGCGCATCGATCACAACACCGAGCAACTCACCACGAACAAGGGCGGCGGCGGATCGCCGGCCAGCAGCGTCCTGTTCACGTTCAAGCGTTCCGACCGTACTCTTCTGGCCAGCGGCCTTACAGGCACCGGCGACGGCGGCGACAACTTCTTCGGGCCGCTCATCACTACGCAGCCGATCTCGCAGGATCTCACCGTCGCCAACCTCGACCCAGCGGGCGGCAACGCTTCGCTCCAGATCGTGATTCAGGGCGGCACCGACTCGATCCAGCATCAGGTGCGCGTCGAGATCCGCGGCCAGCTGCTCGGTACCGCGATCCTCGACAACGTCGAGCTGAAGTCGTTCAGCTACTCATTCCCGCAGAGTTACCTCGCAAACGGCGCGAACGCGCTGACTCTGACGTCGCTCAACACCGACGATGACGTCAGCATCCTCGCTTCCGCAACGCTCACCTACCAGCATCTGCTCAAAGCCGACAACGGTCTGCTGGAGGTGAAAGTCGCCGGCTCGCAGCAGCTCACCGTCGACGGATTCACGAACAGCACGATCCGCGCGCTCGACATCACCGATCCATTCGCGCCGCGCGGCCTCGACGTCACCGTCACTCCCGTCAGCGGCGCGTTCCGAGCGACGTTCACTGCGCCGGCGTCGGCGACACCGCGCACCGTGGTCGTCTTCTCCAGCGATCGCATCCTGACTCCCGCCGCCGGATCATTGACGCTCAACGCAACGTCGCACTGGTCCGATCCTCACGGCCGTCAGGCGGACCTGATCATCATCACCAACTCCGCCTTCACCGCCGCGGCCAACACGCTCAAGTCCGTGCGCGACGCCGGCGGAACGCTCACAAACGTGGTCGACGTGGAAGACATCTACGATGAGTACAACTTCGGCATCGACAGTCAGGAGGCGATCCGTTCGTTCCTGAGCTCGACGCGCACCTGGTCGCGTGCGCCGAAGTACGTGCTGCTCCTCGGCGATGCCAGCATCGATCCGCGAAACTACCTCGGCCTCGGCGCGTTCAACTTTGTCCCGACCAGACTCGTACCGACGGTCTACTTCAACGCACCGTCCGATGACTGGTTCACCGATTTCAACAGCGACACGATTCCCGACCTGGCCATCGGCCGCATCCCGGTGAAGACCGCCGCCGATGCGAACACGGTCATCAACAAGATCGCCACCAGGACCACGCCGCTGACTACCTCCTCGCAAAACGCCGTGCTCATCGCTGACGTGCCGGAGACATTCGACTTCGAGACTGAAGCCGCCGTGGCGAAGACGCTGCTGCCGCCAAGCTTCAACGTGCAGACGATCAACATCGGCGCGACGCCGACTGCCCACAACGACATCGTCACAGCATTCAACGCGGGGCCGGTGCTCGTCGACTACATGGGCCACGGCTCGGTGGAAATCTGGAGCTTCGATCTCTTCAACTCGAACGACGCTTCTGCGCTGACCAACAGCGCGCACCAACCGTTCGTGATGGCCATGACCTGCCTGAACGGCTACTTCCACGATCTCTACTCGGAAAGCCTGGCCACGGCACTGCTCACGTCACCCAACGGCGGCGCCGTGGCGGTCTGGGCATCGTCGACGCTGACCGAGCCGTATCCACAATTCCAGATGAACAAAGAGCTGCTCCGCCAACTCTTCGGCGCAACACCGGTAACGATCGGCGACGCCGTCCGCGCCGCGAAACAAGCAACGCAGGATCTCGACGTCCGCCGCTCCTGGCTCCTCTTCGGCGACCCATCGATGAAGCTGACGAAGTAAACGAATTCGCAGGGCGGGCGCGAGCCCGCCCTGCACGAGTTGGGTCTCCGTCAGCCGTCGTGAATCGTCATGTCGTCGTCGAATATCCGCACGTAGGGATAGCGCCGAATCTTCTGGTCCGCGGTCATGAGCGGAATGTCGTGAACGCGCGCGGTGGCCACGATGATCTGATCGGCGGGATCGCGATGAAACCTGCCCGGTAACCTGCACGCTTCAACGGCAATTTGCTGCGTGAGCGGAAGCAGACGAATGCCCGAAGGACCGAGCGCTGCAATGAGCCATTCGTCGAGGTCCCGTTGAAGGTCAATTCTTTTGAGCTCGACGAGCTTGGCGATTTCCCAGCACGAGATCACGCTCACAACCAGCTCTTCGCCGTCGTAGGCATCGTCAAGGGCGCCGATGACATCCCACCGCGTCATGTCTTCGTGGACCCACCACAGCCAGATGTGGGTGTCGAGCAGGATCACTTCAGCGCATCCCACTCCGATGGATCGACGGCGGGACCGAAAGGATCGTCGTACCGGAATGGAGCGCCGTGCAGAGGGTAGGTCACCGGAACCGGATCGAGAATCTGGATCGAGACTTCGACCTCATCGCCTTCGACAACCGGGAGATCGTCGATAGCGATTTTGCCGTCCTTCATAACCAGAACTTTGCGTTTGTGAGTCTTCATGACCGAGGCCTCGCCCGAGGGTACCTCGGTAGATTGAAAAAGAAAACCGGCAATCGCGTCCCGTACCTGGAGGCCTCTAAAGCGTTCCGCGCAAGGCGGTCAGCTTCTGCACGAACCTGGCAGGCTCGTAGCGTTCGCGGCTCTTGATCTCTTCGAACAGCGCGTCGATGGCGGCGGTCATGGGGCTCTTGAGCAGGCGCGGATTGTTGCGCGTCAGTGCGGAGGCGAGGCTTTGAAGCGCGAGGGCGGTCTGCTCGGCGGAATGGACGTCGGAGGTCAGAAGGAAATCCGTGTCGCCGGCGATGGTGCGCATGAGCGCGCGGACGTCGTCATCGCGCCAGCTCAGGGTGGCAATCTGCGGTGTGACGCTGTCGATGATGCGCTTGGCGTCGACGGCGGCCTGCAATACGGCGTTCGGTTCGTTCATGCGGGCAACGCGCGTCGCGATCAGCTGAACGTCGTTGTCGAGCTGTGCGCGCGCCGAGGGGTTGGCGCGGCCAACGAGGAGACGGAGGACGGCCCAATGCTGCGGACTCCAGGACGGCAATCCTGCGCGGCCGGGCCAGCCCCGTTCCTGGCGCCATCCGCTCGACTCGAGCGAATGGTGACAGTTGATGCAGCTCATGTCGGAGAACTCGGGCCACTTCTCGCCGCGGGCGTGATGCGCGAGATTGTCGAGCGACTGGCTGAACGCCGCGGACTGGCCGACGGCGAATGCGCGCGCGCCATGCGTGTCATTCTCTTTTCCGCGGCGCCAGTGCGGCGGCATGGTCTCGGTGTAGTTGTCGAGCTCGAACGCGAGGATGGGATGGCCGGAAGCGATCAGCTCGTGGTCGACTTCCTTTTTGTCATTGCCGAGGTGGCAGGAAAGACAGACGGACGCTCGGGTGGGAAGCGAGCGAAGGTCGGCCATGCCGGCGGCGACGGATTGCTCGTGCGTCCAGCCGGCCGCGGTGTGCTCGGCGCGCCATCCGCTCGCGGGACCGTGACACGCTTCGCACTGGATTCCATCCTCCAAATCAACCTTGCCGGAGACGAGTGACGGTGGAATGTTCGTGGTGTGGCAGTCGAGACAAACGTGTTCCTGATACGCCTTCCCTTTGAGGCGCATGTTGCGGGCAATGCGCGCGGAACGATCGTTGAAGAGGATGTTGTAGGCCTGGGCGTGGCGGTCGCTGTTGAGCCACGTGTAGTACTCGTTCTGAAGGATGCGGGTGGTGTTGAGCGGTTGTGTCGAGCCGTGGCAGCCGGAGTTGACGCAGGATGCGACGCCTTCGTAGTGGCCGGGTTGCTGCGCAGCAGCGCCGACGGACATCAGCAGCAAGAGGATGGTCATTCGTTTCATCGTCATCACCTCGGAACCGGCTTCGTCGTCGGCGTCTCGCTGACGGTGTAGAGCGTTCCGTCGCGGAGGTAGAGCCGCTGCATTTCAGGGAGCGTCATCGGACGGGCGCCGATACGGTTGAAGATCGAGACCTGATTGCCGCCTTCATCGACCGCGCGATCACGATCGAGTCCCTTCGAAACCGCGAGCGCGGGACCGTGCGTGTGGCGCGTTGCGACGAGGCGCGGCTCGGGACGCGGGCTGAATCCGGCGTAGCCCGGCGTCCATTCGGGCGAGAGGAGTTGGTAGATCTTGAGTCCGTACTTGCCGTCGGCGACGTACGCGAACGTCGATGCATTTGTCGACGCGACTTTCACATCGTTTGCGTCATGGGAACCATCATCGTTCCACGGCAGGATGGAAGGCTTCTCCGGCCGTTCGACATCGACGATGACCATCCCCTTCGCACCGCCGGCGACGTACGCGTACGTGCGGGCGACGTAGACGCTGCGCGCGTCAGCGATGGCCACACGTCCGGCGATGCGCGGGTGACTCGGATCGGTGATGTCGAGGCTCGACAGTCCACCGCGCGTCGTGACGAACGCGTAGCGGAACTGCACCGCGATGCCGGTGGCATCTTTCAATTCGGGAATCGTGGCGACGACGCGCGGCGCGAGCGGCTTGTCGACGTCGACGATTACGACACCGTCCTCCGCGCCGATGAAGACCCAGCGGCCCGCGACGGAAATCGAACGGGCGCCGTTGAGCGCGCCGCCGGGATTGAACGTGGCCGCGCGCGTCAGGAAGTTGTTCGAGGGATTGGCGTCGGCGAGCGTGGTGACGTCGATGAGGATCAGTCCCTCTTCGCGGTCGGCGACGTAGGCGTATTTGTAGAGCGGATGAATCGGTTGTTCTTCGTTCGCTGGGATGAACTGCGTTTTGCGATTTGGATCGATCGGCATTGTCGTCGGCAGCGCGACCGCCGACGCGAACTTCGTCTTCACGAACGTGCGCTGACCGACCGGCGACACCGGCTGCGACACGATGCGCTCGGAGAAATCCTTGTTGTCGATGTTGGCGATGTCGTACGCGGAGAAACCTTCCTCGCCGTTCGCGCTGTAGAGGAACTCACCGCGCATCTGCAGCGAGCGCGAGTCGCCGTGATGTGCGTGCGCGGTCTGCAACTCCAGCTGGTTGGATTGATGTTTCGCGTAGTAATCGGGATAGACGATCTTGTGCAACGACGATCCGATCACCGCCTGCGGCTCGTCCCACTCGGTAACGCAGACGCCTTCGAAGCCGTCCTTCCCTTCCGCGACGTACGCATAGCGGCCGATGAAGTTGACGAAGTTCGTCCCCTGCAATAGCAACTGCGCGAGCCAGGCGTTGTTGTCGTTCTCCTTCGTGACGTGGCAGCTTCCGCAGCTTTGCGTCTCGCGCGAGCGGACGGTGTGCGGCACATGCGCGTTGAAAGCCTGACTCGAATAGCCGGGCGATGAGATGGGCGGTTGCTGGATGTAAATGCGATCACGCAGCGCATTCGTCGAACTGATGACGAGCGCGGACGATGACCGCACCGGCGCGAGACGATGTCCCTTCGTCGTCCCGTTCACGCCGAGCATGAAGGCGTCGGTGCGGATCACCTGCGGGTTGTACGAGGCGTAGTTTCTCGTTTCACCGCCTTCGTAGTGATGCACTTCCGCCTTCACGTTCTGCTCCTGCGGCAGGTGGCAGCCGGAGCACAACGTCATCCACGAGGTGTGGCAGGCGTAGCAGGTCATCTTCGAATCGCTATGCGCAAAGTTCGCGCTCGATGATGCTCCCCATGTCGCGCCGTCGCGCTGGATCGTCTTCGCGTAGGCGGAGCGCTCGTTGTAGTGCGCGTTGCCGGGCGTGATCGAGTCTTTGACCTGGATCACTTCCCACTGCATGCCGGGATTCAGCATCGATCGTTGCCAGAGTTTGCCGTTGACCCAGATGAAGCGGCGCTGGCCGAACGGCGTTGTACCGAGGCGCAGGTCGGTGCCGCCGGGAGGCGCGGCCGGGCCGGACGTGCGCAGGTTCGTGTATGCGTCCGTATTGCCGTGGCAGTCCTGACATTCGATCTCGATGTTGTTGCCGTACTCGGCGTAGAGCTGGCCGTTGCCGTGTTCGTCCTGCGAGAAATGGCAATCGGCGCAGTGCATCCCCTTCTCGAGGTGGATGTCCTGCAGGTGTACGGCCTTCCTGAACTTCGCCGGATCGTCGAAGGGAACGATGCTGCCATTCGCGTCGAGCAGGTTGCCTTTGTGGTCGCGTTTGTAGACGGCCATGAAGTTCCAGCCGTGGCCGTGGTAGTCGGCGAATTGCGTGTTCTTCGCTTGCGAATTCAGGCTCGATACGTTTTCAAGGAACTTCTCATCGCTCCACAATCCGCGCGGCGCGGCGCCTTCCGGATTTGCATCCAGCGAGGCGCGCTTCTCCGCTTCCGTCGGATATTTCTGCTTCTTCGGCCAGAGCAGTTCGGCGTCCGTCTCGTAGTCCCACATCGTGTAGCCGAGGTAGGTGTTGACGAAGGAGTTGGGCTGATGCATGTGGCAGGACATGCACTGGCTGGTCGGCACGGCGCGCGTGAACTGATGGCGCAGCGGATGTCCCGGCTCGTTCTTCGGAATCGATTTATCGCCGGTGATCGAGAGGCCGGTGTTGCCGTACTGCGCGTAGTCCGCGGAATGCAGCGGATCGCGATCGTTGGCGTAGACGACGTGGCATCCCGTGCATCCCGACGAGCGGTAGTCGCCAGGATGATCGTTCGTGCCTAGAAAGGAGAGATGCGGGTCGTTGAGCCGGGTCTTGTTCAGATTGATGAGCGCGGGCGAGATGCGCAGGCCGGTGCCGCGTCCGCGATTGCCGAGGCGGATGTCGGGCTTGCCGGCTTCCCCTTCCGGCGACGGATTGCCGATGTCGGGGAAGGAGCTCGTGCCCGAGATGCCGCCGCGTTCGAAGGCGCGGAAGTACTCGGCGGGCTGGAAGACTTCCCACCGCGGCAGCGGGACGAGGATCGGAAGCGCGCCTTTCGCGATCTGATCGGGCGTCGGCGGCGTTGCGGGCTTGATGGCGGCGGCGTTGCCGGCGCGGTTGTAGCTTTCGCCGAGCAGTCCCTGTTTGCGGCTCAGCAATCCATTCGCGTAGCCGACGGCGGCCCAGAAAACGGCGGATGTGGTCATGGTGCTGCGCGGAACGGCATTGACCTGGCGCTGATGACAGCCGCCGCACGTTTCCTGCGCCACGCGAAGATCGCCGGGATTGATGAACTTGACGAACTCCGGCGTCTCGCGCAAAAGCGCGGTGTAGCTACGCTGTGGATTAGCCGAGGTCTTCCAGATTTCGGGATGCAGCGGCTTGATGTGCGCGGCCTCCTTCGTGCGCGCGTTGCCGTCGCCGCCGTGGCAATCGGTGCAGGCCAGCTTCACGGCCGCCGAGGCGTGCATCGGCTCGATCCCGTTGTGACACGACAGACAGCCGGCACTCTTCGCATCGGCCTCCGATCGCGTCTGGCGCATCAGCGGCGGAAGGTCGGGCGACGACTGCGCGCGAATGCGGATCACGGCCAGCGCGACCACGACAACTGCGGCGAGAGCGATCGTTATCCGTTTCATCAGAAGGTCAGAATCACGTTCGTGAAGACGTGGACAAGCGGGCGATTTTTTTCGTAGATGTCTTTGAATCCGCGGCCCGGCAGAAGGACGGCCGTGCCGCCGACGATGACAACGTTCTGGTTGAGCATCGGCCGGTAGCGAAGGCCGAGCGAAATGTCCGTGCCGAGGGTCTTGTGGATGTTGCCCTGGAAGAGGATCGCTTCGACTGATTGCGTCGCATCGAGGCGGATGTAGTTCGCCGTGCCGATCGCTTTCAGGCGCGGCGTGACGTCGACGTCGATCCCCGCGCTGGCGATCTGCACGCCGGGATTGACGTAGTTCGGCTGCCCTTCATCTTTCGAGCTGCGCAAACTCGTGAGCAGCGAGCCGCGTTCGACAAGCGCCACGCCGCTGCCCGCGAGACGGATGCCGAGGCGGTTGAAGAAAGAGAAGCCGCCGCCGGCGAAGTTGGGGCTGTCGTAGATGGCGTCGAATCCGGTTGCTTTGCGATCGCGCGGATCGTGGTCGCCCGTCGCGTAGAAGAACGCCAGGCGCGGGCGATACCAGTCGCGATCGTAGGAAACCTCCAGCGCCGCCATGCCTGCGCCGATCCTGACTCCGTTGCTGTCGCGAAGATTCGGATCAGGTCCGGCAATCGGGTTCAGATCGTCGTGCCCGAAGACGTAGTAGACGGCGTGATCGACGTTGAAACGTCCGATGTGTCCGAGGCCGGATTCCCCGAGGTACGCGGCGCGGATCTCATGCGGCGTGAAGACGCCGACCGGCGCGGGACGTACGAGGACGCCGTTGCGGTCGTAGTGGAAAGGGCCCTCATCGCGGACGAAGTGGAAGCTGAACTGCTGCGTGTATCCGTGAACGAGGAAGTCCTGCCAGTAGACGTTGGCAATGACGACCTTCTGATCGCGCAAGTCCCTCGTGTTCAGGCCGGAGTTGGTGTCTTTCTCCAGCCGGTCGAACACCGCCAGGTTGTATTGGTAACGATTGGACGCGTAGTTTCCGAAAACGCGGAAGCCGAGGTTGGTGTCGTTGAAGATGAAGCCGCGAAAGTCACTGTTGAACGGCTGTGAGCCGGCGCGGAAAGAAATGAAGTCGTAGTTCGGCGAGAGGTCGGCGATCTTCCGTTCGTAGAAAAACTCCTGCAGCGCGACGTCGCCATCCGTCCGCGAGGTTCCTCGGCGGACATCCGGCTTGACCAGCCCGTTCTCACGCAGGTGGACGTAATTGAGGTTGCCGATCAGCGTGATCTTGTATCGCTGCTCGATCGGCTTGAACGCCGTCAGTCCCTGAAAAAGATCGAACGAGGCGATGAGGTTTTCGTTGAAGAGGTTCTGGTTGTCTTTGCCGAAGACGGTGATCGAGGTGGGCTTGACGGCGCTCACGCCCGACGGCGTCGGCAGCGTGCGCGACTCGGCCAGCGTGTCGCTGATGGCGGTGAGGTTGAGGAACCAGTCCTTCCCGAAAATCGGCAGGTCGCCTTTGAGCAGGTTCGTGTTGTACGGATCGAGTGTGGCACCTTCCTGACCGATGATTTCCTTGAGGCGCTTCGGGATAGGGCGCCCCTTCGGCTTCTCGGTCAATTCGTACGGCGGCGGCGTGATGCGCCACCGGTCGGTCATCTCCTGATACGTGTCGGGATTGGGAAGTTCGGGCGTGCCGTAGCGCAGCGGCGGCGGCTCGATCATCGGCTGTCGCTGCACGTTTCCCTGAATCTGCACGCGCAAAAGCTGCGTTGCGGTGACGCCGCCCGAGGTGGCGGTGATGGTCCACGTACCCGTTTTCACAGGCGCGGTCCACATCAATGTCCACTGGCCGTTCGCATCCGCGGTGGTCTGGCCGTTGCCCGATTTTTCGATGCTGATGGTGATGACGGCGCCCGGCAGCGATGTCCCGCTGAGCATGAACGGTACGCCCTCGGCGTAGAGCGGACGATCGTCGTTGATGGTGATGGGGGCGGTTTGCGCGACGGCGTATGTCGCGACAAGCATGACGATGACGAACAGCCGGCGAGCCGCCGGCGGTCCAGCCGGCGAGCCGCCGGCGCTACGATCGCTAGGATCGACGGTTCTTCCTACGAACACGGTTTCCCTGCGCACTCCGTGACGCCCTCGGGGCTTCGGGGGAACTTGAACATCGGCAGGCGGACGCCATTTACTTTGAGCTGATCGGCCCAGCTCTTCGCCGGCGGAAGAAGGCTGCCTGCGCCGAGGTAGGTCACGTAGTCGTCCTGCTCGACTCCGTCACCGCTGACGCCGAGACCGCCGGCGAGTTTGCCGTTTTCGTAGAGCGGCGTGGCGCCGGGGAAGAAGACGATGCCGTTCTGATTCGCGTTCGGCGGCTGCGATCCCTGGCTACAGGCGTTCGCGAGATCGTGAAGGAAGAGCGAGTAGAACGGGCCGGGAGCGACGCCGAAGACTTTCGAGTCGATGCCCGGCGGATAAAGCGGCTGGGCGCCGAAACCGATCGTGCGATTCGTGACGGCGGTCGAGGCTCCGACGCCGGTGAGGTCATGGCCGCTGCTGAACCAGATCACGTTGCGCGCCTTGGCGACGGCGACGTCGATCGAAAAGACGGTGGCGTCCGGCATGCGGTAGAGCGCGACGATCGAGCCGTCGAGGTCCGCGACGGCGATGACCATCCGCGCGTAGCTGTTCAGCGGGAGGCGGATGATGCCGCGAGTTTTTTTCGCGGCGGCGATGGCGCGCTGGACGACCGCGTCGACCGTTGACTGCGATAGCAACGAGCCAGCAGTCGGGCCGGCGAGGTATCCGTTGTCCGCACAACCGCCTGGACTCGCGGCGATCACGTAGGTCCCATTCGTATTGCCGGCCGAGGCGCCATCGAATGGCTCGAGACCGATCGGCAAACCGTCGTTGTTGAAACGGAGCCGCTGTTCGGCTCCGAGAAATGGAAGGCGGATGCCGTCGATGAAAACATTGCCCGGAAACGGAAGCGGATATTGCGGCACGGGCGCGATAGGGCCGCCGGCAGAACCGAGAGCGCCGAAGGCTCCCGTCACTGCCGCGTATTCGGCGCGCTGCGGATCGCCACTGATTCCGACCACGCCGATGCCGCCGACGACTTTCCCATCCTTGATCACACCGTCATTCGCGCGAGTGGCGTCGAGGATTCGGTAGAGCGGAATGCCGCCCGCATCGACGGTGCGGTTGGCGACGGATTGCGGATACGGCCCGTCGTCCGGCAATTGCTTTCCGGTGACGATGCCGGGACCGCAGCCTGATCGATCGAACGCGTTGCAGGGATTGCCGTTGGTGGAGCGCGGCGCCGGAACATCCTTCCCCGCATTAAACGTGATGTTCATGTCGCAGCCGCGGTTCGTGTTCTCGATGCCGTACAGCGCGGCGTTCGGCGCGTTGATCACGCCGGGAGGAAAGTGCACGCCGCTGATGAAACGAATGGTGCGCGACGAGAGCGGCGCCATGTTGTGGCTGAAGAAGGCAGCCGTGCGCGCGACGCCAACCGCACGATCGTCGTTCGCCGGATCGGCATGAGGCTGCCGGAACAACGCCAGAACGCGGCCGGCGCGATCGACGACGGCGATCGTAGCCGTGTCGACGTTCAGCGCCGAGGCGCCGGCTTTGACGATGGCGTCGACGTCACTCGCCGTCAATGTCGCGAACGGCTCCGGAGTTGCCGTGCCGAACGCGCCATCGGTGCAGGAAGTAGGAAGCACATCGGCTCGCGGCTCTGATGACGGCTCCTGCGCGAGGCACGCGGCCGCGACCGCGATTGCGAGGACCGTCGTGACATGCAGACGCATCGCGCCTCCCTCCCCTGCTAGATCTGGTAGACGAACGTAGCCGCGTTGTCGGCTAGAACGAGCACGTCATTCCTTCTCAACTGCACCTCGGTGATCCGTTCGCCGCCGGCCTTGCCGAGGAACGTACCGTTCGTTGAGTTCTGGTCGATGGCCACCACCTTACCATCGCGCGGAACGATGCGGAGGTGCCGCTTGGAGATGCGGTTGTCGGCGATGGCCACCTGCGACATGGCCGGATCGCGGCCGATGTAGATCCCGTCCTTTTCGATGATGAAGTGCTGCCCCTCCAGCGCGCCGCTCGTGCATTGCAGCATGCCGTACCACTCCACCATCTCCGTCCCGGCGCCTTCCGGCTCCGAGGGGACCGGGGCCTGGCGCGTTACGTCAACCGGATTTTGCGGAGCAGGCGCCGGAGCGGGAGGCGGAGCTGGCCGAGGAGCGGGAGGCGTGTCCGTCGACTTGAGCGCGGGAATCTTCGTCGTGGAAACGCGCGGCGATAGCGAGGTGCGGTCCGCGGCATCTTCACGCGTCTTGGCCCGGATGCGTTGATAGAACGCCAGACCCACAGGCACGAGCACGACCAGCAGCAGCAGGACAATGGCCCACAGCAGAACCGACTCGATCATCCGCGATCCGCCTCCGAACACCGTCACCGCACGCGGCGTACCCCTCCGAAAGGAAGGCGCCATCTGCATCGTGAGAACTTTTGAACGCTCATGATACCCATGACACGTCGCGCAGCTACTGGATGTTTTTGCCGACTGGCCGCCGTGACATCCCGTGCAGTTCCTGCGGGACGGCATCAGCACGTCGGAGGTGTTCACGCTCTGCCGCGCCGTTTCATGACACGCCTCGCACGAAAGGTTGCGATGCGGCGTGTGCGTGAACTTCGAGGTGAAGAACCATCGCGTCGGGATCTCCGGCGGCGTCGCGGCGATCCGGCCCTTCGACTTGATGAGGATGTGGCACTTGCTGCACTTCGTCTTGATGACCTGCTCGATGTTGAGCACGGCGCGCTGGTCAGGATTGACAGGAGGCCGCGACGTCAGAATGCGCCGGATTTCTTCGGGACTCTTGCCGGCGATGTCGCGGTTGCCGGCGTACGTCGCCAGCACGAATCCGTAGACGATTCCGGAATCGCCGCCGTGCGGGACTTCGGTGTCGGGGAATCGCGGGTCGAAGGTCAGCTTGTGGCATCGCTGGCAGCTGTTCCGGAACGTAACCGGCGACGGATCGACTTTGTCTTTCGTCTCGACGAGCTTGTGGCAGCCGGTGCACCGCAGAACTTCGCGGCGTCCCTCGCCGTTGAACACGCCGCCCGCCGCGAGATGCAGCTTGTGATTGAAGAGAAGCGTGTCGGGATCATTGCGTGGAGTGAATTCGGGATGTTTGGTGCCGAACGAGAGAATGCTGAGCACGTCCGGCCGCCGGCTCTTCGCCTGGTCCGTGACGTGATCGAGGATGTTGCCGTGGCAGGAGACGCAGGTGCGGTCGGCCGCCGCGGCCAGCTTGGCGACACCGCGATGTTCGGAATGGCAATCGGCGCATGACGGCGCAGCCTTTTCGTTTTCTGCGTGCGGGAGCTTGCCATGGCATTGTTTGCAGCCTGCGTCGGAAACGCCACGCCACGGGTTGTGACACGCGCTGCAGTTCTTCGCGATGGACTCGCCGTTCGCATCTTTGGCCCGTGTGTGCGCCGACGAGACGCCGCCCGGCATGAAGGCGCTCTGCTTCTCCGGCTTGGTGATTTCGTTGACGATCAGCAGCGCGAGGATCAGCAAAATCGCGATCATCGACAGTTTCGTGATCCCGGGACGTTTGAGACGAAAGATGTCTGCGTAGTCGACCTTCGGCGCCCTCAGCGTGCCGCCGCGCTGGCCTGGGGCGATCGGAGTAGCCGCTTCGTCCTCATCCTCGTCGCCAAGGATCGGTCCGGCCGATGATGACGTGGAACTGACACGGACAAACAGCGGCTTGCCAGGTTCCAGAACCTGCACCTCGATGCGCAGGTCACCAATCTCGATGACGTCGCCGCGCGCGAGCCGTGTCGTCTCCACCGGCCGGCGATTGACGTAGGTGCCGGTGATGCTTCCCTTGTCCGTGATGGTGAAGCCGTTGGCATCGCCTTCGATGACGGCATGTTCGAGCGCCACGGCAGGATTCTCGGAACGGAGCTCGGCGTTCGTTCCGCGTCCGATGCGGAGCAGGTTCGTACGAACCTGCGTCAACGCCAGCCCCCGCCCCGAGGAGCGCTGGATGACGAAACTCATGCGAGCACCGTTCTATCGCCCGCTAAAGCGGGCTCACGAGACGGAGGCGCATCCGGGAACCCCCGGTTGAAACCGGGGGCTACGGTTTTTACGGCGGCTTCGCCGCCGGAGTTTGCGCCAGAACTCGGAACGGATCGCGTCGCGCTGCAGGCGATGACGACGCGGACGATCGTGGCGGTCCGGCAATGTGCACTGAGCGTCGCGTAATTTGAATTCGCGCGGACCGCCGGCAAAGCCGGCGTAAGAACCGTAGCCCACGGCTTCAGCCGTGGGTCGAGCATCGCCGCCCGCCTCGGAGCGCGCTTTAGCGCGCGATAGAGCGGGCTCACCACGAAATCCTCCCGTAATAAAACACAGCCGCCACGTGAAGGATGGCGAACAACAACAGCAGGATCGTGAACGGGACGTGGATGTAAAGCCAAAACTCGAGAATGTTCTTGTACCGCTGCTGATACATCAGGCGGATCAGCAGCTCTTTTCGCTGCCGCGACACGACGAGCAGTTGTCGCAACTCTTCCTGTTCGTCCTTCTGGACGAGGCTTAGCAGATTCGTCCAGTCGGCCAGCGGCGCTTTGCCGCGGCGCATGCGCGAGAAAAGGAGGCGCCATCCGGCCAGCCATCCTGGCGACAATTCGCGAATGAGTTGTTCGTAAATACGCTGGAATGGCGCGGAGCGCCCCGAGGAAATGCGCGCCATCTGTTTGCCGAGCTGATTGATCTGCTCCGACACCTCATCGACAGTGAGATTCGATTCGACCTCGGTCAACAGGCGCGGCACGGTGATGTACAGGATCGCGCCGAGGATTCCGCTAAGGACGACGATGGCCACAAGAACCAACGTAGCCACAGCAACCTTGTCACCGAACCGTCCGCCGGCGTGAAAAAGAAGGATGATCAGAACGAAAACGCCGAGGTAAATGTGCGATTGCATCCACTGCTCGACTGTGCCGAACGTCGATCGGTACCAGCGCTTTCGAACACCGAAGAATGCCAGCAGGAAACAGAGAACGAATCCGACGCTGCCGTAGATCACGCCCCAGCGCGAGCCGCCGTGTGGAAACTCGTGCTGAACATACGACACGAACGACGCCGTCGATGCGATCAGAAGCAGGAAGAAAATGCGGCGCCAGAGGACGCCGCTTCTCGCTATCGGCATGCTCGCCTGCCCGAAAAGCGAATGTTGAATGTTGAATGTTCAATGTTCAATGTTGAATGTGAGAACCGGGCCCGCGGCCATTCAACATTCAACATTGAACATTCAACATTCAACATTTCGATTTCCTACCGCTCCCCGTGCGTGATGACCAACTCCTCGAGCGTCGACCGATACTCCTCCGGCGTAAGACGTATCGCCGCCCCAGTCGGACAGCTCCGCACGCATGCCGGTCCACCGGAGATGCCGCGGCATAGGTCGCACTTCACGGCCACGGTCTGCTCAACATCGTTCTTATGACCCTTGCCGAGAAGTGAAGCTACCCAGGAGAAGATCGATCTCTTCGGTTCTTTGTGAACCATGAAAATGTTGTCGTAGGGACAGTTGCGCTCGCAGTTGCCGCAGCCGATGCAATTGCTCTTGATGTAAACCTCGCCGCGCGGATCGCGCACAATCGCGTCCGGCGGACAATCGAGCATGCACATCGGGTTCTCGCACTGCCAGCACGAATTCGGCGCCAGCAGGTTGTAGAACTTGATTCCTGTGAGGGACAGACGCGCCTGTCCGTCGTGATGCACTCCCTCGCAGCCGGCGATGCAGTTGCCGCAGCGGATGCATTTGTGCTCGTCGATGATGAGCGTCTGCGTGCCCATCACCACTTCCTCGCGGATCAGGTCATTGAGGATATTGCCCGATCCCGGAGTGGCGTCGGCGATCAATGAGGCAATGCGGCGCTCCTCCAATTTTTGCAGCGGCGCCTGGCGCAGATCGGGATGCGCGCCGAGGAAGTTGTTGAAATCGCGCTTCGACAGTTTGATCAGATCGGACGGAAAGATCGTCGTCACCGTCGCCGTCCGGTCGGCGTCGGAAAAGAGCGCCGCCTCGCCAAAGAAGTTGCCGGCCACGAGGTACGACAGCACCACCTCTTTCTCGCCCGAGGTCTTCGTGATCTTCACCATACCGTTGCGGATCAGATAGAAGGCGTCGGCCGGTTCTCCCTCTCTAAAAACCACGGCGTCTTTCGGCAGGTTGTTCACCACCGACAGTTCGACGAGCTGGCCGAGCTGCGCCTCCGGAATGCCGGGGAAGAGATAGCCGCCGAACGCACGCAGCAGGAAGGCCTGATCGACGAGCGCTCGCGCCCGCGGAGCGGCGCCGAGGAGCTTGAGGATCGCTTTGCGCGGGATCTCGATGATGCGCGTATCGCCGACCGCGCGCGCCGTGGCGGTGCGGCGGCGGCCGGAGATGAGACTCATCTCGCCGAAGAAGTTGCCCGCGGTGAGATCGACGAGCTTCACCTCGGCGTCGGACTTCTCCGGTTTCTTCCACAGCTCGACGCGGCCGCTGGCGATGATGAGGAAGTCGTTCGTGTAGTCGTTCTGGCGAATGATGATCTCGCCGTCGCGGTACTCGCGAACGCGCGCGGAGAGAAACGTCTCGCGGAGTTGCTGTTCATCGGCCGCGGCCAGCAGCGGCGCGCGCTTCCGCAGCATAGCGATGCGCTCGCGCACCGTCCCTTCCCAGTACGGCAGCCGCTCCTTCAGCACCGCCTCGTCGGCCGGCTCGACCTCGCGGCCCATCAGGTGCTCGATCACCTCGTAGCCCTGATTCATCCCCAGCTTGATGAGATCGCGCCCGCTGGCCGCACCGATGAGGTAGAGGCCCGGCACGCTCGACTCGTGAACGTCGCTGAGGATCGGCCGCGAGTCTTTGCCCGTACCGCTGAATGTGATGCCGATCGATTCGAAGAACTTGCGAGGCGCGTCCGCACCGAGCTTGAGGAAAATCAGCTCTGCCGCGACGCGCGTGACGTCGCCGCGCACGGTGAGATCGGCGTAGCCGGGGTAGACCTCCTTCACACTGGCGCTGAAGTAGATCGTCAACTGTCCGGTGGCCTGCCTGCTCAACACGTCCTTGGTCAGGACCTCGTTGGCGCGCGTGATCTCCGTTCCCCGCACGATCAGGCCGACGCGATTCTCATCCGACAGCGCGATGGCGATTTCGAGCGCGGAATCTCCGGCGCCGACGACGAGCAGATCCTGATCGCGATGTTCGGCCGGATCGACGAGGCGATAGAGGACGTGCGGCAGATCTTCGCCAGGCACGCCGAGTTTGCGCGGATTGCCCTGCGTGCCCATGGCCAGGATGACGTTCGCAGAGTCGTACTCGTCTCCCCTTGCAGTCTTGACGCGGAAACGCCCTTCTTCTTTCGCGATCGACCTGACCTCGGCATTGAAGATGACGTTCAGGTTCCTCTCGCTGACGTGCCCTTCCCACGCGGCCAGGATTGATTCGCGCGAGCCGGCCTGGAACGGCACCTCGCCGCGCGCCGGTATGAGCATCGGCTCGGCCATGACGTATTTGCGCGCCTGATACGCGTCGATCGTGTCGGCGAGATGGCCGGTGCGCTCGAGCAGCGCGTAGGAAAGTCCGTTGGCCTGCGCGTGTGAGGCCGCGGCAAGACCCGCCGGCCCTGAGCCGACGATGATCAGGTCGAAGGAAGTCATGACGTTTTTAGCCGAACGAGGTTACCACCGAGGCGCAGCGTAACCTGACAGAGAGCGGGGAATGCGTTCTCCTGTCTTTCCATCAATACGTCACGCAGACCCGTGAGACGTGGCACATCTCGGGTGGCCGTCAGTCGCCGATCCTCCCACAAGCCCGGGAGGACTGCTGCCTATTGAAAGCACTCGCCGAGGGGACCGTTTCCGGACCCGATCGTCTTTCTCGTTCCTATCGCTGAATCACTCATTCACGAATCTCAGAACGGAGCTTTCTCTCATGAAAATACGTTCGATCCCCATCGCCACCGCACTCGTGCTCCTGTGCGCAGCGTCGTTGTCAGCCGCGCAAGGTCCGCAGGTGCCGCTCTCACCAGTTGCCATTCCTCAATTTGTCCAACCGTTGCCGCTCCTCAGCGCCAAGCCGTACGGCGGCACGATCAACACCGTCGCCGGAAACGGGCCGCTCACGCTGCGGATGTGCGAATTCCGCGCGAATACTCTGCCCGCCAACACCGCCATCAAGGACTACACCGGCACCTGGGTGTGGGGCTATCTCGTCGACCCATCCGGTGATACACCGTGTGAAAAGCTGATCTGGCAGTACGCCAACTTCAACGGCGTTATCGACACGTTCACCGGCCCGGTGATCGTGAACCAACGCTATGGCCCTTCGACCGACGTCCGTTACATCAACGAGCTCGGCGACGCCACCACGACGAAAGTCCTGGCTTGGAAGTACTCCAGCGACCAGACCCTGCACTGGGCCGATCCGCTCACGCCGTGGCCGCAGGCGAACCTCTGCTCGATGATGGGCGGCATCCCGCTCTTCGGCGAATTCTGCGCGCAGAACTATGAAGGTCCCATCGCGGCTGTGCCGCACCTCCATGGTGGCGAAGTGCCCGCGGAGATCGACGGTTCTCCCGACTCCTGGTTCACCAGCGACGGCCAGTACCGCGGCCACAAGTACTACACGGCCAAAGGCGGACCGAAGAACGGTGTGCTCTACCACTATCCGAACCTTCAGGAGGCCGCTCCTGCGTGGTTCCACGACCACACCCTCGGCGCGACTCGTCTCAACGTCTATGCCGGTCTTGCCGGCGCCTACCTCATCGATGATCCGAAGATGGGTCTCCCGAAAAACTTCCCCAAGCTGAATGAGCTCATCCCGATGGTCATCCAGGACCGCATGTTCGACGAGCAAGGCCAACTCTTCTTCCAGGCCGACAGCGCCGGCGGCACTCTCTGGGCTACGAATCCCGAGCATCCCTACTGGAAGCCGGAGTTCATCGGCGACACCATTCTGGTGAACGGAAAGGCGTGGCCATATCTCGACGTCGAGCCGCGGCGCTACACGTTCCTCTTCCTCAACGGCTCGAATGCCCGCACGTACGAGATGTATCTCTCGAATCCATCGATTACTCCGATCATCCGTCCGAATGGAAACACGATGTACGTCGTCGCAACGGACGGCGGCTTCCTCGACGAGCCGGTGAAGCTCTTCGCGACGCAAAAGGGAGTCGGCGACAAGCTCCTGATCATGCCGGGCGAACGCTATATGGTCACCATCGACTTCAGCGCGTTCGCGCCCGGCACCACGGTCACGCTCAACAACGTCGCCAATGCCCCCTATCCGAGCGGCGATCCGGTCGATCCACGTTTCACCGGACGCATCGCACAATTCCGCGTCGGCAAGTGCTACAGCGGCCAATGCGGCGTCAACGACCCGAGCTTCGATCCTTCCTCCGGCAAGGGACTCCGCGATCCGCGCATCGTGCGCCTGGCCGATCCCATCAAAGGCGTGCTCGCACCGGATGTGAAGCCGGCAGTAACGCGGCAGCTCACGCTGAATGAGATCGCGGTCGATTTTCCGCGCAAGGTAATTGATCCCGTCACCGGCGTACCAATGGTCTATCCGGGTGGACCGCTGGAGATTCTTGTCAACAACACGAAGTGGAACGGTAACTCGCCGCGGCCGTATGGTGACTTCACACCGATCACGGTGAATGGGGTCACTACGAACTTCAGCGAAATGCCCACGGAGGGCAATACCGAGGTGTGGGAGATCGTGAATCTGACCGCGGATGCGCATCCGATCCATCTGCATCTCGTGCAGTTCCAGATCCTGAACCGGGAGGGCTTCAACACGTTGGATTACATCACCCAGTACGAGAAATCGTTTCCGTCAGGTGTGTACGAACCGGACTTCGGACCGCCGTTCGATTACCGGGCCAAGTACAACCCGATGTCTGGTGGAAAAGACGGCGGCAATCCAGACGTGACGCCGTATCTCGATCCGCTCACTTTCAGCCCGCCGAACCCGATGGAAGCCGGCTGGAAGGACACGATCATGGCGCCGCCCGACACGGTGACACGCGTCGTCGTCCGCTGGGCGCCGACCGATCTTCCCGTCAATGCCATGCCCACACTGCTCCACTTCCCGTTCGATCCCACAGGTGGCGGGATGTACAACTACGTGTGGCACTGCCACATCATCGACCACGAGGACAACGAGATGATGCGGCCCGACACCCTTTCGTTGAATCCCCTCTCGCCGCCGCCGTATAAGCGGCAGCTTGTTCAGGGTATTCACTACTAAGCCGATCGTCCGATCGCGCCGGCACTCGGATTCCGGGTGCCGGCGCGGTTAGAGATCTCAGGAAATCATCTCCCTCTCCGTCGACTGCTTTCGTTTGAGGTCGGCGGCGAGGTTGAAGGTCAGGATGATCTTGCCGAGACGAATCAGATCGCCGTCGGCAAGGAGGCGCTTCTCGGACAGTTTCTCGCTGTTGATGTACGTGCCGTTGCGGCTTCCGGCATCTTCGATCACGAACCCCTCCGCCGTCCGGTCGACGCGCGCGTGGCGCCCGGAGACGCTGCCGTCGCGCAGGACGATCGTGTTTGCCGGAGTGCGGCCGATCGTCGAGGTCTCTTCGAGCAGCGGATGCATCGTCCCGTCGTCCGCCGTGAGAGTGCCGATGGGCAAGGGATCCTGCTGCTCCACTGTTTTTGACCGAGCCGAAACAGGGGCGGGAGGAGGTGGCGCCGGTGCAGGAAGAGGCGGCGGCATCGGCGTCGCGCCGCGAGCAGTGACCCCCGAATCGGAGATCACTTCGATGAGCCCCGTCTTCTGCAGGCGCTTCACGATCGGATACAGCTCGCCCACGGGACGGCCGCCGGCGCGCAGCCGCGCCAGCGATTTGCCGGTACCGATCTGGAAGAGGATCTGAAACTCCTCGGCGGTCAGGCTGATCGCTTCCGGCGGCCGATTGACGACGCGAAACGTGATGCTGTCGTCCGGAAAAAGATCCGCGAGGCGGCGCGCTTCCTCAGCCGCAGCGATCAGCGACTTCAGTTCCTGCGCTTCGCCCTCGGGGAACATGACTTCATCGATAAAACTGAAGGTGCCGTCGCGCCATCCGAGGAGTTTGGTGATCACGCCGGCGGCGTCGCCATTCCCCTCGGCGCCGACAACTTTGCCATCGCGCAATGCGAGCCGAACGCGCTGTCCGCCCGACTCCGCATCAAACGTCCCGCTGTGCGCCGCGGCGAGGAACTCCAGCAACTCCTTCGCGGCGAAATGTTGAAGGCTCCCCTGCAGGACGACGGGCATCGCGGAAGTTTACCGTAGCGCGGTAAGCTCGACGGCCGAGAGTCGTGGGAACGATAACCGCAGCCTTTTCGTCAACAGCACATGCGCTGGGCCAGTCTCGCAGTTCTCATGTTCTCGGCGGCGGCCGCCGTCGCGGAGACACGGGTGACGCTAACTGGCACGACCGAGGGCGCCGAGGTTTGCCGCTTCCAGGCGCGTGACCGAGAGAAACCGATCGAGCGCTGGTTGAGCGCGCAGACGGTTACCTGCACGGCGTCCGATGCGCTGACCTTTCCGCCCGGACTTTGGAACGTCTTCGCGCGGGCGCGGGGGGCGGTGTCGGTCGATCCGATACTCGTCGATGGCGCCGCCCCGCCGGCGAATCTTGCGCTCACTCTCGTCCCAGCGGCCACGCTGGTGCTGCAGTTCCCGCCGGGAGCGACCGGCGTGCTGTACGCGCCGAGACACGTCATCGCATTTCCCGCGGCCGAGCGGACAGCGGTGCCGGCGGGAGAAGAGCTGTGGCTCATCGTCATTTCGAAGACAGTCCCTATCGCCGTAGTTCCGATCGCAGCGCTCGAGCCGGGCATCGAGCGCGTTGTCGATGCGCGATCCATCAGCAACGCGCCCGCGGTACTCGGCTGGATGCACATCTCCGACGTCGATCGTGACGCGATGAAGACGGCTCGCGGCGTCCAGCTCCCGCACATCGGGATTACGAGAGCCGGCAAAGAAGTCGTGGCGGCGTCACTGCCCGGCATCGACGCTCTGAATGGCGCATTCGTTCTTTTTCGCGGCGTATCCGCAGGTGAGGCGGATCTTCGGCTCGATGGACGTGGCTGGCTTCCGTTCCGGCGCTCGGTCCGCATCGCTCCGCAATCGGTGACGCTCCTGCGCGAACCGATCGCGGCTCGTGCATCGGCGACGGTCACGGTGAACTGGAGCACGTACGGCGATCTCGCGGCGCTCGAGCGCTCTCTCGGATCGTGCGAAGCGAAAGAGGCTCCCCGTTTCGAGCTCACGATCTCGTCGTGCCCGGACGCAAAGCCGGGCAAATCGATCGACCCGGCCTCGTGCACCGCCGTTCGCAAAGAAACACTCCGCAGCGAATTGACGTTCGGCTCGGTCACGGTCAATGAGGTTCCGCCGGGGATGTACCGCGCGGAGTTGCGCTTCGGCAGGCTGCCGCCGGCCGATGTGATCGAAGAAGTACAGCCGCTGCAGCAGCGCCCCATCCCGCTTCAAGTCCAATATTTCGAGGCGTACGGCAGCCTCACTCGCGGCGGCGCACCGCTGGATGACGACGCAACGGTCACCTTCCCCGGTGGCGGGATCGGATTCGCGCCGCGGAAAACGGGTGAGTATCGCGGCGTCGTCAAGGAGGGATTTGGAGTCGACGCCAGGATCGACATCGCGACCTGCAGCGGCAAGCGCTCATTCGTGCTCACCGACCGCGGAATGGAAATCTGGAGGAAGACGCGGTTCGACATCGACATCCCCGACAACTCGCTGACGATTTCCGTGGTCGATACGTTCACGCAGATGCATCTTCCTGCGGCGAGGCTCAAATACGTGGTCATGTCGTTGAGGACGCCCCGGCATCCTGTCCTCACCCGCGACGTGGGCCCGAGCGACGCGGGGGGAGCGGAAGGGGTGTTCACGATCACCGAAATTCCGGAGCGCGAGTTGCGCCTCACCGTGAGCTGCCCGGGCTACAAGAGGAAGGACATCGAGCCATTCTCGATGACAAAGAGCGAGAAGAAGCACCTCGACGTCGATCTCGTTCCGCTGGGCGGGTCGGAAGCGAAGGTCGTCTCCACTCGTCCCTTCGAGAACGGAACGATCTTCTGGTTCTCATCGGCCAGCGTGGAGACGGAGCGCGCCGATCTCGCTCCTGACGGCACGTTCCATTTCGAGAAGACGCACTATCGCGACGAGACCATGACCATCGTGTCGCTCTCGCATCCGCTATGGATCCTGCGCGCTCCTCCGGTCGAGCGAGCAACGCCGTTGCAGGTCCGCTTCCCCGATGCCGCACCGCAGCGTGATGCCGAGGTCACGATCGACAACGCGCCCCAACGCATGGTGACGATCATGGGCGTCGCCATCAGCGGATTGCGCGTCCCGCAGCCGGCGCTGGCGCAACACCTTGCCCTTCGAAGTGTCTCGCCCCTCGTGATTGGAGGCGGACCCTTGCTCATTCCAGCCCTTTCCGAGAGCGGCCCGATCGACATCCTGCGCGGCCCATCAAGTCAGATACGGCAGCCGCAATTCATCGAATCATCGATGCGCGGCTTCGCGCCGGTGGCAACGCAACGCCTTCAACCGAGAAGCGCGGTGGTGGTGTTCGATGGAGTGGGGAAGTAGGTGGGAAGGCCGACCCGCATCAATCCGAGTCAACCGCGTCGTTTCGCAGAGTTCGCAATGCGAATAACACAAACTTGCTCAACTCCATTTTGAGCGGTCCGTAAATTATCTTCACGTTAAGAGTCATGAGTGTCTGCGGAACGAACACATGGCCCCACTTCAATTGCCTGTTCTCCGACAGACGGACCTCGCGATCGCCACACGACCAGACACTCGATTGTCTGACTGAGGCGTGTGAAGCCACGATTCTACGCCAGAAAGGTACCGCGAATCTCCACCTTCAGGCGTGCCCTCGCGTATCGATTCCAGCCAAGGTCTCCACGTTGCTACCGACGGCTCAATACGTAAGTCGTTTGAAGTGCAGCCCGATGGGGGACCTGAGTTCGAAGCAGCCGTTGACATTTTCCGCCTCATGTATATCCTCCCTTCCAACACGCTGCCACTTATCCCGGTACGAAACTCTACATCAACGACCATCGGCTATCATTTTCCGGCGATGAGAACAAGAAACCGCATCTCTATGCTACAGGTCGTACTTACAATCCTGTACTTCGTCTCGATCTTTGCAATCTACCGAATCGGGTACGTCCGTGGCGTGCGCGACGGCTTTAGCTCCGCAGTGCTCCTGATTAAGCACCAACAGCAACGGGCCGAACAAACTCAAACTACGCGACGATAGCGACGCTCAAGGGGAGCGCTATGAAAAGAGAACTTCAAATCACAATAACTTGGCTCGTAGCTCTTGCGCTTCCCTCCGCTGCTTGGCCACAAGAAGCTGGAAACCGCCAGGGCGGTTACATTTCTACTGTCACACCAACGGATTCGCGGCCATGGCTAATGGACCTGGATGCAAGAATTCAGCAGCGATCTGATCACTACTCGCATTCTTCGCGACTCAAGGCGGAGGGAGCGTCGATCAGTTCAGGCGAGCCGGAGATCATCGACGGCAGGAAGAATCCAGAATTGCTACTTCCATGGGAGCTTCATCGCTTCCTTATCTCGACCTCGTTCTACGAGGACTCGGCTGTCGCCCGACAGTGGCGTTTACGTTTCGCGAACGCCGCTCCAAGGCCAGGAGTGCCTGAAGCTTTCTGGGCCACCCTTGAGCGGCTTTCATCAGACTACTTAAGAACGCAACACGAGATCGCCTCTCTGTCGAATGAGATGAAGGGAGCTGACAGGAAGCAAAGGGAGCACCTTCGCCAGCTCATCGTCGCGAAAGAGAGCGGACAGTGCCATCAGCGTCAGATAGCTCTGGAGCGTGCAGGCGAGACGTTCGGGCGCGAATGGTTTGCCGAGTTTTTGTATCGGGCGGTTGCGCCAAACGTGTTGATTTCGTCTACCGCTCCTGTGTCTGTGGAAAAGCTGAGGTTTGTCGGACGAGGTTGCCAGTGAGAGCGCGAGCCATACTCATGGTGGGTCTAGTAGTTGCCAGTGCAAGTACCAGCCTTGCCCAAAACCATTGGGTCGCCAGCGTGACCGCACACGCCCACGATCACAACATAGAGTCCTTCGGCTATGCCGAATACGTAGACGATTACGGTAACGACGCTCTTGGGTATATCAATGGTTGGCACTGCATCGACCAAGAAGAAGGAACGCCGTTTTCCAGTGGATGCTGGCAAATTTTCGAGTTTCATCACGCGTACTCAGGGCGATTAGACGTATGGGCCTTTGTTGGGTGCCATCAGGCTGGTCTTTGGGCACGCTACGACCCTCTTTTCGGTTCTGACAACTCGGCCATTGTGCAGATTGCCCACGACTGCGTTGCGGCGACAACATATCACCTCGATGCCTACACCGAGACCAACGGAGTTACTGTGCAGTCTTCTGAAACCGGAGACTATCCGATGGGAACGTCCACGTCGCTTATGGCCTCACCAGCTCCGGGATTTCAGTTTACCGGGTGGACCGGCGATGTGACATCGAGCGAGGCGACGATTACGGTTGTCATGGACCGCGATAAATCCGTTACCGCTCATTTTAGCGAGCTCCCACCGCCACCGCCGCCCGATCCCGGTCATGACCCAAACAGTGTCGTTGACAACAGCGGTTGCCCCGCGTATCAGAATTGCAACTCCCCCATCATCATTAACCTCAGCAACGGCCCGTATCAGTTGTCAGGCACGAACCAGCCGGTGAGCTTTGACATCGATGCAAACGGCACTCTCAATCGCATTAGCTGGACTGCGGCCGGAGCGCCCATGGCCTTCCTGGCCCTTGACCGCAATGGCAACGGCATCATTAATAGTGGGGCAGAGCTATTCGGAAATCACACTCCCCTGCCACATGGCGTGGCGGCAAACGGCTTCGATGCGTTGGCGCAGTACGACACGAACGGCGACGGTGTCATCGATGCGAGCGATCCGATCTGGTCGTCGCTCCTGCTGTGGACAGACCTGAATCACGACGGCATCTCGCAACGTTCGGAGCTTGCATTGCTGAGCGGCAGCACGGTGACAGCGATCGGCTTGGATTATCACTGGACCGGCCGGCGAGATGAGTGGGGGAACGCGTTCCGATACGAATCAAGAGTGTGGATCGACAGTGGCCGCAGGCATCCAACGCCGCGACCCGTGTACGACGTCTACTTCGTCCGGGCACGCTAAGCACGGAGTGTTACTCGATTTGAGGCAGGGCACTCGTCCTGCCTCTCCTTGTCGGCAGATTCAATCCTCGCTCAAAGAGAATGCCATGCTTGGTTGATCGACTGCCGGGAGCATGCCGTTAGAATCGTCGATTCTGATGCCGCGGTTTCCACGAATCCGCCCTGCTGCGATTGCCGCGCTGCTGATCGCCGTCGGTGCGATTCGGATGGCGTCCACCTTCCGGGTCTTCTCCGCGACCAGCGACGAGGCAACGCACATCGGCGCCGGGCTGGAGATTTACCAGTACCACCGCTATCTGTTTCAACGCGAGAATCCGCCGTTGCCGCGGCTCGTGCTCGCCATCGCGCCGTATCTGGGCGGAATGCGTTACGACAACCGAGGCAACTTTCCGGAGCAGATCCACAGCATCTTCTACGGCCACGGCGACTACCGCGCGAACCTGGTCCGCGCACGCGTCGGGAACATCGTCTTCTTCGTGATTGCCGCCGTCGCATTGTTTTTCACGGCGCGCGATGCGATCGGCGAAGGAGCCTCACTGTTCGCGCTCTTTCTCTTCACGATGGAGCCGGTCATCCTCGGCTACTCCGCAGTCGCCACACACGATGCCGCTGCCACGGCGGGTGTTGCGTTAGCGCTGTTTGCGTTCACTCGTTGGCTTCGCAAGCCTCGATTGAAGTCTGCGCTGATTTTCGGCGCGGCCTTTGGCTTCAGCATCCTTTGCAAGTTCTCCTGCATCCCATTCGTGGCGGTCGCGTGCCTCGGCATCGGAATGGTCCGACTCCTACACGACGCCGAGCTCCGAGGGCAGGTTCGCCGCGCGGCCGTCACGCTCGTTCCGGCTGCATGCGCGACCCTCGTGGTGGTCTGGGCCGGCTATGGATTCACGGTCGTGACGTTCGGAGAATTGCAGCCGTGGGGTCCCGTTTTCACTCCATCGATCCAGCGGCTTCTCGCGCAGATGAACCCGCGCACGCCGCTGCCGGCTGCCAATTTCTTCATCGGCATCGCAGGTCTGTTGAGGTACGACCAGCGCGGCTATCTCACTTATCTGTGCGGAAAAATTCTGCGCTCCGGACGGTGGTGGTACTTCCCGTTCGCCATCGCACTGAAGACCACGATCGCTGCGCTCGTTCTGTTCGCGACCGGCATCTTGTTCGCGCTGCGCGACCGCGAATTGCGATGGGCCTTCGCCGAGTGGAGCGTCGCGGCCGTCGCCATGATCATCGTGGCGATGCCGAGCGCGCTCGACCTCGGCGTCCGCTATCTCCTGCCGTTCTACGTCCCGTTTGCAATCGCCGGGGCGTGCACGGTGGCGGCGATGCTTCGCGCGTCGCGCACGACCGCGATCGTGGCGATCGCGCTTCTCGTCGCGCACGCCGGCGCATCGGCATTCGCGCATCCGGATTACTTCCCGTACTTCAACGCATTCGCAGGTTCCGATCCATCGCGCTACCTCGTGGACAGCAACATCGATTGGGGCCAGGACATCCTTCGCCTTCGCAGCGTCGCACGGCACGAGCACATGGAAAAACTCACGGTGTCGTTGATGGGGCCTGCCGATTATGTGGCTCTCGGTTTCCCACCGATTGACCTCGCCAGCCCCTGGACGGAGTCGCACGGCTGGGTGGCGGTGAGCGACCACTCCTACCGGCTGACCGGCGCCGAAGGTGGATGGAAGTGGCTTCCCCAAAACTATCGGCGCGTCGGAAAATCGATCCGGTTGTATCGCATCCCGTAGCCCGGTCCGCGTTGCACACGAAGGCACGGCGGCTGCATTCTGCCGGTCAGTTTTAAGCAATGTCCATCACTACTGTCCCTACACCGGCCGCCGGCGATCGCTTCGATGCGCTGACGAGAGCGTCGTCGCTGATGCGCGAGGGTTACTCCGTTCGCGACATCGCCCTGCACCTGATCGAGCTCTGCGCGCGGATTGTGCCCGCCGATGGCATCGCGATCTGGCGGCTCGACGCGCGCGAAGGGCGTTGGGCGATCACAGCGTCGCGCGGACTTTCGGCAGAGTTCATCGCGGTCTCGCTGCCGGAACAGAGCGGCGCTTCGAGCTCGCGTCTGCTGCGCGAGCCGTTCATCGTCGACGATCCGACGCACTGGAAGGAGGTCGGCGGACGTTCGGCGCTCTACGACGGCGAAGGCATCCAGCGCATGCTCGTGCTGCCGGTGGTCATCCGTGGCAAGGCGGCCGGGACGATCTGCTGCTACTTTCGTACGAAATACGAATTGAGCGCGGAGGATCTCGCGGCGGCGAAGACGTTCGCCAGCATCGCATCGAACGCGCTCAGTGTCTCGAAGCTGGATCGTCTTGCCGAGGTCGCACGCATCGTCTCCGGCGAGCTCGATCTCGAGAAGCTCGTACAGGGCATCACCGATGCCGCCACGGAGCTGACCGGGGCGCAATTCGGGGCGTTCTTTTACAACGTCACGAACGAGGCCGGCGACTCGTACATGCTCTACACGATCTCCGGCGTACCGCGCGAGGAGTTCTCGAAGTTTCCGATGCCGCGCAACACGGCGGTTTTCGCGCCGACGTTTTCCGGCGCCGGCACGGTGCGCAGCGCGAACATCCAGAAGGATCCGCGCTACGGCCACAGCGCGCCGTATTTCGGGATGCCGGCCGGTCATCTTCCTGTCGTCAGCTATCTCGCGGTTCCTGTGATCACACGCGACGGCGACGTCCTGGGCGGACTTTTTTTCGGCCACGCGGAAGAGGGCGTCTTCTCGGATGCCGAGGAGCGCATCGCCGAGGCGCTCGCAGCGCAGGCGGCGGTGGCGATCGACAACGCGCGGCTCTATCGTGCGCTTCGCGAGGATCGCGCGCGGTCAGCCGCGAGCGAGCGCCGCTACCGGTCGCTCGTGCTGACGACGCCGACGCCGCAGGCTGTCAGCGCCTTCACCGCAGACGGCAATCGCGAAGAGGATTCGCCGTCCTGGCGCGCACTGACGGGCCAATCATTCGAAGAGACGCGCGGCCGCGGATTTCTCGACGCGGTCTCGCAAGACGATCGCGATCGCGTGACGCGCGCGTGGGACGACGCGATCGCCTCGCACGCTACGTTCGATGAGCAGTACCGCCTCCGGCTCGCCGACGGCTCGTACCGCTGGTTCGCGTCGCGCGCCGTGCCGGTGTACGACGCGGAAGGCAGCATCGGCGAATGGGTCTCCACGACGACGGATGTTCACGACGCGAAAGTCAGCAACGACGCGCGGCGCTTCCTCGAAAAAGCGACGGAGCTTTTTTCGTCGTCGCTCAACTATGAAGAAACGTTGAAGACGCTCACGTCGCTGGCCGTGCCGGAGATGGCCGACTGGTGCACGGTCGACATCGCCGACGAAACGCACCAGCCGCATCGGCGGCTCGCCGTGGCTCACGTCGATCCAGCAAAGACCGAATACGCGTGGGAGTTGTATCGGAAATATCCGCCCGATCCGGAGAACGATCAGGTTGCTGCGGTGATGCGCAGCGGAAAACCGCAGCTTGTCTCGACGATCCCCGAGGGAATGCTCGAAGCGCTCGTGAAGGACGAGGAACAGCTGCGCATCGTTCACGAACTGGGGATCTTCTCCTGGATGATCGTGCCGCTTCGCTCGCGCGGCCGCGTCCTCGGCGCGATCTCGTTCGTTTCATCGGACTCGCAACGGCGCTTCACAGAAGTCGATTTGCGGCACGCCGAAGAGTTCGCACGCCGCGCCTCGGTAGCCATCGACAACGCGATGCTCTATCGCGATGCGCAGGAAGCGAATCGCGCGAAGGACGAGTTCCTGGCCACGCTCTCCCACGAGTTGCGCACGCCGATGACCTCGATCCTGGGCTGGGCGCGGCTGCTGCGTATGGGCCTGCCGGATGACGAGGAAGCCGGCGCCGTCGAAGCGATCGAGAAGAGCGCGCTGGTGCAGGCGCAACTCATCGACGACATCCTCGACGTATCGCGCATCATCTCCGGCAAACTGCGCGTCGATCCGCAGCCGGTCGATCTGCGCACCATCGCCGAGGCAGCGCTCACCACCGTGCATCCCGCCGCGCAGGCGAAAAACATTGAGATCCTGACGTCGTTTCCGCCGGCCCTTCCCGCAGTCGCGGGCGACGAAGGCCGCCTCCAGCAGGTGATCTGGAATCTGCTGTCGAACGCGATCAAGTTCACGCCGCGCGGCGGTACGGTCACGCTGCGCATTGCCGCATCCGGTTCGTTGCTGCGGCTGTCGGTACAGGATAGCGGCGAGGGGATCTCGCCTGATTTCCTGCCGCACGTCTTCGAGGCGTTCCGACAGCAGGACAGCTCCACGACGCGCATTCACGGAGGCATCGGCCTCGGCCTGGCGATCGTGCGCTACATCGTGGAGCTGCACGGCGGACGCGCGACGGTTGAAAGCGCCGGAGCCGGAAAGGGATCGACGTTCACTGTCGAGCTGCCGGTGCTTGAATCCGCAACACAACTGTCGCTCCACCCGGCCGAAACTGCATCGCATCCTGTGCCGCCGTCAACGTCGCCGCTGCCTTCGCTGGCGGGCATCAAGGTTCTGGCGATCGATGACCAGCCGTACACGCGCGACGTGGTCGCCGCCATCCTCCGCCGCTGCGGCGCTGAGGTGACGACGGCGGCCTCGGTTCGCGAGGGGCTGGAGTGCGTGGCGAAGTCCGCGCCGGAAGTCATCCTCTGCGACATCGCCATGCCGCAGGCGGACGGCTACGCCTTCGTCCGGGAGCTGCGCGCAAATCCCGAGGCGCGCGTCGCCTCGCTGCCAGTGATCGCGCTAACCGCCTTCGGCCGCGCCGAAGACCAGGAAAGCGCCCTCGGCTCCGGATTCGACGACTATCTCAAGAAACCGGTGGACCCGGCCGATCTGGCGAACGCCGTGCTGCGCGCACGAAGAGTTTAGTTCTTGTGGTCAGGACAGAGAGAAGGCTCGGGCCTGAACGGAAAGAGGTCAGTCGACTCGTTCCGGCAGGAGCGGCGCCGTCGACAGGTGACCATGTGCATCGATGACGACGCCGACAGGCCTTTCGTTTGCCTCGCACGGGACGTCCGTCAACATCAGGTAGAAACCCTTCGCAGGATCCCAGGTCACCGTTCCTTTCACATGGCAAGGCAACGGCGGATCTTCCTCCCCTCGGTTGGTCGTCAGCTCGCCTGACTGGGCGCGGCGCGAATGTGGCTCAATCATGAAATCGGCGTGGTCTTGAACGATCGCGAATGACGAAGCAGCGGCCGGCTGCAGAAACGTAAAGCACTGGTCGTACGACGCGACGTCGGATGCGATGCGGAGCACGGACATCGCTTCAGGTTTGGTCTTGTCTTCCGCCAGCCAGAAAACGCCGCGCGCTTTTCCATCAACGAGGGTAAGCGGGACTACCCAGGCGCTCCCCAGTTCGAACGACTCCCCCGCGGCGACGGACCAGTTTTCCCCGATCGCGGTGCGCGCCTCTTCGGGTTCTGACCGCACCTCAGGCTTCACCTCGTGGCCGTCGACGAGTGTGTGAAAAGGAACCGCGAATGGCGCACCGTCTCCGGGGAAGGCGAAGACTTGCAGTTCCATATCATCGCCGCGGCCCGGCATCGCATACAGCCGAACGGCGCCGCGAAGATTGGCGAGCGGCTGGAGAATGCCGATGTCCTGAACCAGAACTCGCCCACGGGACAGCCGATCGTCAGTTTTTATCTCCGACGAATGCCTTGGGTCGGCTCGGACCCGTTCCCGGATCAACGCGTCGTCCGATTGCAGCCGCCGGCCGAGCTCCTGGATGCTGGCAAACCACGGCATGCCCGGCTTCGTAACCGGAAGCGTCGTGCCTCCGATGAGTGTGAACCGCCTCGCCGCGGGATGAGGCAACGCCAGCCAATCGGCATAGCTCGTCGTACTCGTACACTCGTAATCACGAAGCGAAGGCGACCAGCCGCACGCCAGCTCGTCGCCTTCTGTAAAGCCGCCGCAAATGCCCATGACTTCCGGCTGGACGCAATCGACCCCGGTGACGATGCGAGGTTCAGGCTCGACGGCGATCACGTATGTTGATGTAGTTTCGGTGTTCGTCTTGCCGAGCCGCCACGCGGTTTCGAGCGTCAGTCGAAATAGTGGGTTCCCGGCATCGACAGCGAGAGGTACGATCTCCGGCGCTGCGCGAAGGCTCTCTTCATCCTCTCCCTCCTGCAGAAAGACCGGCCACTCTCCACTAACGTCATCGACGAGCCGGAAAAACTTCTGGTCGTCGACGCTGATACCAACCATCAGCGTGCTCGAATCCGATTCGGTTTCACTGCGACGATCGATTTTCTGAATAAAAACCGCGTATCGCCCGTGGGCGTTCCGCTTCGACCCTTGAAACGCGGATCGAAACGCAGCGGCTGCCATCGGCGCGAAATGCCATCCGTCGCTCGGTTGCTTCTCGAAATACGCTCCGGGATCCGCGCTGCAGCGAATACTCGTATCAGACGCCGCCGAAACCGTGGCGGCGGTCAGGAGGAAAACGATTGCTGCCGTTCTGAGGATGAGGTTCACGCTTGCTCGATCATGTGCCGCAACACGAATGAGATAGTGGTGGGGTATAAACCCCGCGCGTTTGGGAAGCAGCCGTGGAACCGCGACGGCCTTGGAAAGTGAGTAAGCACAATGATCGATGCGGTCTTCGCGTCGTGATGATAAGAGCACGATTACGCCTGACCCCGTCTACCTTTTCACGTAGCGAGGTGGCGCGTAGCGAAGTGGCGCGGCCGATAGGTGTCCGAAGGCGTCAATGGCAACGCCGACACGAGCTTCATTCGGCTGACACGGAATGTCGGTCAACATCAGTAGGAACCCTTTGTCGTGATCCCAGGTCAGCTCGCCGCGCACATGACAGGGCGGCGGATCGCCCTCACCCCAATCAAAGGCCTTGCCTTCCTCGTCGCGCCGCGAGTGCGGTTCGATCGTGAGATCGGCACGACCGTTGGCGATGGTCACGGCAGAGGCACTCGCTGGATAGATGAACTGCTTACAGTGGTCGTACGGGCCTACGTCAGAAGCGACGCGAAGCAACGACATCTTTGGCGGAGTATTCGACCAGTCCTCGGCGAGCCAGAAGAGCCCGCGGCCCCTACTGTCATGCAAAACGATGGGAACGATCGATAGTCGTCCGATAGAGAACGAATAGCCCGGCGAAACTGTCCACTCCTCACCAATGGGAGTGAACTCCTCCATCGCCACCGTTGCGGGTGTGTCCTCCGCCTCATGTCCGTCCACGATCTTGTGCAACGGTACTTGCTCCGGATCTCCGGTCTTTGGAAAAGCGAAGAGGCGAAGTTCCATATCATCGTGCAGCCCAGGAGCAGCGTAAAGTCGAGTGCCGCCTTCTTCCTCAATTGGAGCCAGGACACCAATACCATCGACAATGACGCGCTGTCGGGAGACATCCTCGCTGGTCTGCATCCACGTTCTGAATTCCTGAAGACTCCGGAATGACCTCATTCCGGGCTTCGCGACCGGTAGTGCTTTGCCCGCAATCAGCGTGAAGCGCCGTTCTGCCGGATGCGTCATCCAATGAAGATCAGACCAGGCGCGCGTGCTTGTACATAGATAATCGCCGAGCGTCCGCGACCAGTCACACTGCAACGCGACGCGGGGATAAATCGCCGAATCGTAGGCAGTGCAGGCACCACCGCCGCCCCCCGACGTACACCGGACCGAGCCGACAATCAGAGGTTGCGGCCGTAGTGCCACGATCAGCTTCTGGGACACCGGCGTATTCGTGTTCCCGCCGATATCTCTCGTTTCGATCGTCAAGCGAAAAACAGGTCCGGCAGGCGAGTTGGCGACGCGAAGAATCTTCGGCAAACCGATTAACCGATTCCAGTCGCCGTCGTACTGGGGCCATTGACCCTTCTCATCGACGAACTGGAAAAACATCTGATCGTTCGACACGACACCAATCATCAATGTCGTGAATGTGTCGGACACCGGATGGCCGTGCCATTCATCCTTTCTCGTGATGAAAAAAGTGTCCGCGCCAAAGACAAAGCGCCGTGCCCCACGAAAGGCGGTTTTGAATGCGGCCTTATCCATTGGCGCGAAGTGCCAACGCACCGCGCTTTCGTTTCGCTCCGACCAATGATCACTACAACGAATGCTCGACGGCGAGCCCGCGTTCAGCGTCGCAACGCCAATGAAAAGAAACGCCGCGCAATGAAGCAAGTGCCTCAATTCGTCGCGCCCATCAACTGCCGTAGCACGAACGGCAGAATCCCGCCGTGCTCGTAGTAGTCGACTTCGATCGGCGTGTCGATGCGGACGATGAGCGGGACGGTTTCCGTCGATCCGTTGGCGCGATGGATGACCAGCGTTGCTTTCTGGCGCGGGCGGAGATCGCCGGTGATGCCGGTGATGTCGTAGGTTTCAGTACCATCGAGATGGAATGACGCGGCGTTCGTCCCCTCTTCGAATTGCAGCGGGAGGACGCCCATGCCGACGAGGTTGGAGCGATGGATGCGCTCGAAGCTTTGGGTGATCACGGCGCGGACGCCGAGGAGCTTGGTGCCTTTGGCGGCCCAGTCGCGGGAGGAGCCGGTACCGTACTCCTGGCCGGCGATGACCACGAGCGGCGTCCCTTCGTTTTGATATTGCATGGCGGCGTCGTAGATCGACATCTGCGTGGCGTCGGGCTGGTGTTTCGTCACGCCGCCTTCGACACCGGGCACCATCAGGTTCTTGATGCGCACGTTCGCGAATGTGCCGCGGGTCATCACGCGATCGTTGCCGCGGCGCGAGCCGTAGCTGTTGAAGTCTTCGACCGGGACGCCCTGCTCGATGAGGTACTTGCCGGCCGGTGAGTTCGCCTTGATCGAGCCGGCCGGGCTGATGTGATCGGTTGTGACGGAATCGCCGAAGATCGCCAACGCGCGTGCGCCGGTGATATCGGCGGATTTGCCCATCCCCTTGTCGTTCGTGAAGAACGGCGGTTCCTGGATGTAGGTCGAGTTTTCGTCCCACGAGTAAAGCAACCCGCCTGTAGTCGGGATCTCGTTCCAGAGCGGATTCTGATCGGCGAAGTTTTGATAGAGCGTGCGGAACGACTCGGCATCGAGGGCGTTGGCCATGCAGTCGCGGATCTCGTCCATCGTCGGCCAGATCTCGCGCAGATAGACATCTTCGCCGTGTGCGCCGCGACCGATCGGCTCGTTGGCCATGTCGATGTCGATACGGCCGGCCAGCGCGAAGGCGACCACGAGCGGCGGCGACATCAGGAAGTTCGCGCGGATCGACTGATGCACGCGCGCCTCGAAATTGCGGTTGCCGGAGAGAACGCTGACGCCGATGAGATCGTGCTGCGTGATGGCCTCTTCGATGCGCGGATCGAGCGGGCCGGAGTTGCCGATGCAGGTCGTGCAACCGTAGCCGACGGTGTAGAAACCGAGCTGGTCGAGATACGGCTGCAAGCCGCTGCGGTGGTAGTAATCGGTGACGACGCGCGAGCCGGGAGCGAGCGAGGTCTTGACCACGCGCGGAACGCGCAGCCCTTTCTCGACCGCCTTCTTCGCCAGCAGGCCGGCGGCGAGCATCACGGACGGATTCGACGTGTTCGTACACGAGGTGATCGCGGCGATGAGAACGTCGCCGTGGTGCAGCTCGGCCACGGCCATCGGAAATTCGTCCGCGAGTGAATCGGCGGCCACGCGGTCCGGCGTGGGCCGGTTGTTGACCATCTCTTCCTCGGTGACGATGCTGGTGTTTTTCTTTTCGGACGCCAGCGCGTTCGGGGCGGTGACTGAATCCTGTTCGCCGCCGCCCGAGATCGTGTGCTCGGGGCCGGTGGACGTGATGCCGACCAGCATCTTTCCGTGATGGCGATCGATCTCGCTCTGCGGCTTGCCGTATCCGGCGGGCGCGGCGCTTTTGAGCATCTCCTGAAATTCGGCCTGAATGGCATCGAGCTCGATGCGGTCCTGCGGACGCTTCGGTCCGGCCACGCTCGCAACGACGCTGTTCAGATCGAGCTCCAGCACAGTCGTGTAGTCGATGTCGCCGCTCTTCGGCATCCCGAACAATCCCTGGGCCTTGAAGTAGCCGCGCAACGCATTGACCTGCGCATCACTGCGTCCGGTCATCAGCATGTAGCGGCAGGTCTCTTCGTCGACCGGGAAGTAGCCCATGGTCGCGCCGTACTCCGGCGCCATGTTGGCGATCGTGGCGCGGTCGGCCAGCGCCAGCGAGGCCGCGCCGTCGCCGAAGTATTCGATGAACTTGCCGACCACCTTCGCCTTGCGAAGCATCTCGGTGATGGTGAGCACGAGATCGGTCGCGGTGACGCCTTCGCGCAGCGAGCCTTTCAAATGAACGCCGACGACATCCGGCGTCAGGAAGTACACCGGCTGCCCCAGCATCCCTGCTTCGGCTTCGATCCCGCCGACGCCCCAGGCAACGATGCCGAGGCCGTTGATCATCGTCGTGTGCGAATCGGTGCCGACCAGCGTGTCGGGATACCAAACGCCATCCTTCTCCAGCACGCCGCGCGCGAGGTACTCGAGGTTGACCTGATGCACGATGCCGATGCCGGGCGGCACGACCCCGAATCCGTTGAAGGCCTGCATCCCCCACTTCAGGAACTGGTAGCGCTGCTGGTTGCGCTTGAACTCGACGTCCATGTTGAGCTGCAGCGCGTCGGGACGATTGGAGTAGTCGACCTGCACCGAGTGATCGACGACGAGGTCGACCGGCACGAGCGGCTCGATGATCTTCGGATCGACGCCGGCACGCTGCGCGGCGGAACGCATCGCGGCGAGGTCGACCAGCAGCGGGACGCCGGTGAAGTCCTGCAGCAGCACGCGGGCGACCATGAACGGGATCTCGTCGGTCCGTTCCACGCGCGGCTGCCAGTTCGCGAGCGTGCGCACATCGCGCTCAGCGATCTTCTTTCCGTCGACGTTACGCAGCACCGACTCGAGCACGATGCGGATCGACACAGGCAGCTTCGACACGTTGCCAACGCCTGCCGCCTCGAGTTTCGGGAGAGAGTAAAACTGGCCGCGGCGCCCGTCGCCGAGGTCGAAGGAATCGAGAGTATTGAAGGTGTTGTGAGGCATTTCCATCCTCTGATGCGGAATGGCGCGTGAGGGAAATCGGCGCGCGGATGGCGACTATATCAAAGCGAAGAAACGAGCCGCGGCGTCCGTCTCAATATCGATCGTAGGTAGGGATCGGCCACCTTGGCGGCTCTCCTTTAATACCACCAAAAGCGAGGAGCATCCGATGCCTGGACGTCTGCTGACCCTGGCCGAAGTTCTGCGCGAAGAGTTCACGTACGTGGCGCCCGATGACGCGCTGAACCTGGACGCGCGCACTCGCGACGACGGAACGACGTCGCCGACTCCCTGGAGGTTCCGCCGACGGGACATCTACGACCCCAGAGTCTTCCTCACGAAGATAGCCCGTGCCCAACAGGGAGAGGATCGGCCGGGTACAAACCGGTATGCCCTAATGGTCGAGCCGATCGAGAACCTGTACGCGAAGAAGATCGACAAGCTGCTTGACGATGCGATGGCACTGCCGGATGGGGAGAGAAAATACGCAGAAAATGAAATGAAGAATCAGTTGGCGAAGGCGATGAACTCGCTGCTCGATCGCAGGAAGTTTTCCGACGCATCCAGTAGCGAGGACCTCTTCCAAAGACTGCTCCGTTATCCCGACTTCGCGGCAATCGTCCGCACCGATCGACGGCTGTTGCGCGTAATCCTGACGACGCCCAGCCTGCGCGCCCACTATGTCGAATCCGAAACCGCGGAGGCACGTCAACGGCTGGATGGTTTGGTGCAGGCTCCGAATCAATTGACGGACGTGGTCGACGATTCGGCTGTCCTCGTCAGCATCCTTTCTTACAGCGAAGTGGCGAACGCGGTTCTTAGCGTTCCGGAACTGTTCGGAACACTGATCGACAGCCGTGCCATTCGTGACGCTCTCTCAAGCCGCACTGCCCGACGTCGCCTCGCGGCCTCTTATGCGCCGCGATCCAGTTGGTGGAGTGCAAGAACGATTCGGCAAAAGGAAGACTTCAGGCGTCCTGCCGTGGATCGGGAAGCAGTTCTGTGCGCGGTCACGGGTAATACCAGAGCGGAACATCCTCCAGTTGCCGAACCATCGGAAGAGCGTGCAAACGCATTGATGCTGGAGGCCGCGTATCGCGATCACCTGCACGATCACCTCGACGAGAAAGTGGTCCTTGATCGGATGCAACAAGCCAACCTCACCGCACTCTGCCTCTCCGGCGGCGGAATTCGCAGTGCGACCTTCAGCCTCGGAGTGCTGCAGGGGCTGGCTCGGCGCGGACTTCTCAGCAAGGTCGACTACCTCTCTACGGTCTCCGGCGGTGGCTATATCGGTAGCTGGCTCTCCTCATGGATGAGGCGTCACGATCATGGAGCCGAAGGAGTCTTCGATGAGCTTGCAGGCGCCTCCGCGGATCCGTTGAAACCCGAGCCAGAACCCATCCACCACCTCCGCGAATACAGCAACTACCTCGCTCCACGCTTTGCAGCGTTTTCGCCCGACCTGTGGACGATTGCCGCTACCTATGCGCGGAACCTGCTGCTCGTCTGGCTGATTATTCTGCCGCCGCTGCTGGCGGTGTTGATGCTGCCGCGCGCATATGAATGGTGGCTCCTGAATCCGTTCGAAGCGCAATTGCCGGACTATTTCACGATACACGTCAGTCAGGTCGCCAGCTGGACGAACATCGGGGTAGGTTACTTCACCACTCTAGATAAAAGTCCCGGCGCCTGGTTAAAGGTAGCCTGGTTGTTCCTCTTTCTTGCGATGGTCGCGCTTTCCTTGATTCGCCCGGTCGGGGAGTACGTGCCAGGGAAGGAAAAATCGATCTCCGAGATCAGGAAAGCACGAGGGCAGATCTGGTGGTTCATCTCGTTCGGATTCGTGGCCACCTTCGCTCTGGCTATGTCCTGGGCGCGCTATAGACCGACGGAAGTAAAGCACACCGATGCGACGAACCTTGTCTTCAACCGCGCGTGGTGGCTTTTCTTGTTCGCGAACGTGCTTGGCAGTCTCTGTTATCTTGGGCGTCACTATTCGGCGCTGCGAGTTACAGACGACCCGGCTCTAAACGCACTGGCTCGTGCGCGCAAGCCATTAAAGCTCTTCAAGTTTTTGCGGATTCTGGCTACGCGGCCGGTGCTCCTCCCCAAAGTTCTGCTGGAGTTTGCAGGGACGGCGGCCGCTGCCGCGGTCGCCGCGTCCGTCCTCTGGTTGATCGCACGAGGACCGTTGGGTTCAGATCTAAGTCATCCTACGGCCGGCGCGTTCGGATCATCTGAGGCTTTCGCAATCCTCGGCATCCCGCTTCTTCTTCTGACGCTGTTTATCGAGGCAACGTTCCTCATCGGCATCGTCACGATCGTCTCGTCCGATTTTGAACGGGAGTGGTGGGCTCGCGCTGCCGCGCTCGTCTTTCTCATTGGAATCGGATGGATCGGTGTGACGTCGATCGCGCTCATCGGACCGGCGCTCATTACGCAATCTCCCAAGGTCATAGCTGCGCTTGGTGGTATCTCTGCGATCGCGACGGTAGCGGTCGGCTATCGTGACAAATCCTCGCCTAAGGCCAAGAAATCGACGATCGTCACGATCGGATTGACGCCGGCCGCCGCGATCGCCACGTTGATCACGCTGTCAGCTCTCTCGCTCCTCAACGGGCGAATTGTGGCTCCCACTCCATGCCAGGAGGCCTCAAAGCAGGTACGTTCGGATGTCGTAGTTCGTGCGTCTATGGTTGCGCCTGCAGGCTACGCGTTGCATGTGGAGAAAAAAACAGCGCCGTCATCGGCGATGGACCGAATCCTCGATTTCGGCCAACAGACGCGTTGTCACATATGGGTCCTTCGTCATACAAACTGGAACTGGTTCTGGGGCAGCATGGGTGGAGCTTTTTTGCTCAGCCTCCTCGCCGGTTGGCTTCTGGACGTCAATACCTATTCCATGCACAGCATGTATCGAAACCGCCTGATCCGCGCGTACCTGGGGGCTTCGCGATGGCTCCGTCGTCCTGATCCCTTTACAGGTTTCGATCCACAAGACAACCTCCAGATGTATCAATTGCTCCCCGACTACTTGTGGGCCTGCAGCTTTGCCGATTTCGACAATTTTCTTCTCGAACTTCCACGCTCGAAACTGTGGTCGATCCTGCCAGTGCGAGTCCGGTCGCGAATCAGTGAATTCGTGGCCAGGCCAAACGACGCTCGGGAGGCAGAGCGCAAGGACCTCTATGGCGTCGTATTCGGAACGATCAATCAATGCATGGGCGGACTCGATTTTGAGACGGGCCAGCCGGCCGAAACTACCGCTGCTACGCTGCACCGCAATCGCGCCTATCTAAAGAAGACCTTTGGCAGTTTTCTCAGGCAGCAGCCAAAACGCCCGCCGCTGCACATTCTCAACATGGCCTTGAACCTTGTCGCTGGCGACAACTTGGCGTGGCAGGAGCGGAAGGCGGAATCGTTTACGGTCTCGCCGCTGCACTCGGGATCGGCGGCGACAGATCGACTGGGCTTTCGCGATTCTGCGGAGTACGGCGGTGCGAAGGGGATCTCGCTCGGTACGGCGATGGCTATTTCGGGCGCAGCCGTCAGCCCGAATATGGGTTACCACTCCTCCGCGCCCGTTACGTTCATGATGACGCTATTCAACGCGCGGCTGGGCTGGTGGTTGGGCAATCCCGGCCCTAAGGGCGATGCCACGTACCGCCAAAAAGGTCCCGCCTTTTCGCTCGGCCCTCTTCTGTCCGAGGCGTTCGCCAGAACCAATGACGACGCGCGTTACATCTTTCTATCCGATGGCGGCCACTTCGAAAACCTCGGCTTATACGAAATGGTCCGCCGCCGTTGCCGGTCGATCATCGTCTGCGATGCTGCCTCCGATCCAAAGTATTGGTTCGGCGAATTGGGAAACGCCGTGCGGAAAATACGCATTGACTTCGGCATCCCGATTGATTTCGAGGCCTTCTGCATTGGTCCCGATCCGGAAACTCCTGAAAAACGGCGCGAGGCTGCTTATTGTGCTCTGGGCACCATCCGCTACAGTTGCGTACGGATAGCGCGGGACGAAGTCCGGGACCAGGACAGCGATGAAGATGGGCGGGGCGATGGACACCTCATCTACATCAAACCTGCCGTTTACTCCGACTGTTCGGTCGATGTCGTCAATTACTCAAGAGCAGGCAAGCCATTCCCTCAGCAAACGACGGTCGATCAGTTTTTTGACGAAACCCAGTTCGAAAGCTATCGCGAGCTCGGTTCCCACATCATCTCCAAGATCAGCCGGGGCCAGCGGGGCGACTTGACGGCAGAACAGTTCTACACGCAGGCATTAAAATATCTGCGAAAACACGGCGGAAAACACGCCTGCTAGCTTCGTGGCGAACACGGGCGCGGTTCTTGATTGATGCTTTGCTGGAGGCTGAAAATGAGCGCACGCGGCAAGCAGGAGTTCCTCGAAACATACGACGCGGAGCACGCCAGAACGATGAAGGTTCTGAAGGCGTATCCGACCGACAAGCTCGATTTCCGTCCGCATCCGAAAGCGAAAACCGCACGCGAGCTCGCCTTCGTTTTCATCCTCGAGCGCTACCTCGGCGTGAAAGTCTGGAACGACGAGTTCGCGAAGAGTGCGCCGTCGGGAACACCGCCGGCGCCGCCGGAAAACTGGGACGAGCTTCTCGCTTCGTTGGAGAAAGCGAGTCACGATTTCCGCGACCTCGTCAGCAGCGCGTCGGACGAGACGCTGTCCGAGAACGTGCACTTCTTCAAAGGACCGAAGACGATGGGCGAGATCTCCCGCAAAGACTGGGTCTGGTTCCTCCTCCACGATCAGATCCACCATCGCGGCCAGTTCTCGGTCTACCTGCGCATGGTCGATGGGAAGGTGCCGTCGATCTATGGACCGAGCGGCGACGAGCCTTGGATTTGAACCACAGAGACACAGAGAACACCTCTGTGCCCTCTGTGTCTCAGTGGTGAAACGATTTTACTGAACGAACGCTGCCGCTTCTGCTAACCGCGCTTCGCTCTCGCCGTGGGCGCGAAGGAAGGTGGCGGGATCGCTGAGCACGTTGCCCATGCGCATGCCTTTGCGGATGGCGGTGAACGTCACCTTGCGCGTGGCAAGCGCGGCGAGCAGGCCGAGGTGCGTTTTCATCTTACCGTTGACCTGGTAGCGGACGTCCGTGGCGTGTTTCCAAAGGCCTGCGTATTCGCGGTAGAACTCGTCGAGGGGCAGTTTGGTCGGCAGGACCGTGTGGGCGATGTCGAACAGCTCCCAGTCGCGGGTGTTGATCGTGTCCTGCGTTGAATCCCAGAGATCGGTGCCGGGGAGCGGCGTGAGGACGGAGAAGCCGGAGTTGTAGGCGCCGGTGGCATCGACCCACTGCTTGAGTTTTTCGAAGTCGGGGCGATCCCATGACGGATCGATGATGAAGTTCGGCGTGTAGCCGATGTCGAGGTCCTGCAGGATCTTGATGGCGCGGTTGTTGTTGTCGGCGGTGTTCTTCTTGTTGACCGACTTCAACCCGGCGTCGTCGATCTTCTCGAGTCCGAGGAACACGGTCATGCGGCCGCACTCCTTCCATTGCTCGATGAGATCGGGGAACTTGCAGATGATGTCGCTGCGGGTCTGAATCGTGTAGTGCTTCCTGATCCCCGAGGCGGCGATGGCCTTGCCGAGCTCGCGTCCGCGTTTGACGTTCATCCAGAAAATGTCGTCGGTGATGAAGACGTTTGGCGCGTCGATCTGCTCCAGCTCTTTGACGACGCGGTCCGGCGACTTTTCGCGGAACGTGCTCTCGTGAAACTTCCAGACCGAGCAGAAGTTGCACTTGAACGGACAACCGCGCGCCGTTTCGAGGAGCGCGAGGGGGCGGCGGAAGTTGATGTAGTACTCGGAGGCGTACTCCTTGATCAGATGACGCGCCGGCATCGGCAGGTTGTCGATGTTGCCGCGGGCGGGAGCGTGGCCGGTGTCGATCGGACCACTCGGGTTGTTGATCAGCAGGCCGGGCACGCTGCGCAGGTCGCCCTTCTCCGCCCAGGCGGCGACGAGCGGCGTCATGACTTCTTCGCCGTCGCCGACGACGACGATGTCGATGGCCGGTTTCAGGAACCATTTCGGATCGCGCGAGGCGTCGTGTCCGCCGATGACAACCAGAACGTCCGGCATCTCATCCTTGACCTGCTTCGCCAGGCGCAGCGCGCGAAAGCGTTCCGTCGTGAAGTTGCACTGCAGACCGACGATGTCCGGTCCGAACGCGCGCATTTTGGCGAGACCGTGCTTGATGCCGTCGATGCGCATGTCGACGATCTGACAGGTGTGACCTTCGAGCTCGAGACCGCCGGCGACGCATTCCATGCCGAGCGGCTCCACGAACGTGATCATCTCCAGGCCGATGATTCCGCCGATCGGGGCTTTGAGAAACGAGATTTTCATGAGCCGGAGATGATAGACGATTCACGCGGGGTTTGCGGAGAGGCGGAGGAAGCGGAGACCATTAACGGCGGCCTTGGGCGATTCTTACGGCCTCGGGCAATCTCCGCAGCCGCAGCATCGCGATCGTGCCGAGGATTGGGCCGGGCGCGAGAACGGCGAAAGCCCAGCGCCAGGTGACGGCGTGTTCGATCATCGGCATCAGGCTGATCGACGCGGTGGTGATCAGAAATCCGATGCACGTTTGCAGTGTGAGCGCCGTTCCGATGTAGCGCGGATCGGAAAGCTCCGTCACGCAGGCGGAGAATTGCGCGGAATCGGCGACGACGGTCGCGCCCCAGATCGCGGCAACGACGAGCAGCGGAATAGCCGGACCGCCGAAGAGGAAGCCGATGGCGATCGAGCATGCGCCGCTGGCGATCATCGCGGCGGATGCGACGACCGTGCGTCCGAGCCGGTCGGCGTAGCGGCCGGCAATCACACATCCCACCGCTCCGCTGCCGATCACGACGAACGATCCGACATCGGCCAGCCGCGGCGCCATGCTCGCGCGCAGCATCCCCGGAATCCACGTCCACATCGCGTACAGCTCCCACATGTGGCCGAAGTAGCCGAAGTTCGCCAGCCGCACTGCGCGGTTGCGGACGATGTCGGTGGCTTGAGTGAGATCGAAAGGCTGATTCGGAAGGGCAAACGGTCCATCGTGCACGAACGCGAACACGATCACTCCTCCGAGGACCGCAAGGACCGAGGCCACGCCGACGTTGATCCGCCAGTTCTGCGATCCGATCGCGTTCACGAGATACGGCGACGCCTTGCCGAGCGTGAGCGCACCGACGAGAACGCCCAGCGCCAAGCCGCGGCCTTCCCGAAACCAGGTGGCGATGATTTTCATCCCCGGCGGATAGACGCCCGCGAGGAAAAGGCCGGTGAGAAATCGCAGCGTGATGGCGGTGGCCGCGTCGTGCGCGAACATCGCGAAGACTGCATTCGTGATCGCGCCTGCGAATGCTGACACGGCGAACAGCCGCCGCACGTTGAGAACGTCCGGGAGATTCGCGATCGCGCTGATCAGCGTTCCGGCGACAAAGCCCAGTTGCACCGCCAGCGTCAGCCAGGACGTCGTCGCAGGCATGAGGTGCCACTCGGATGCGATCTTCGGCGCGACGGCGGACGCGGTGAACCAAAGCGACATGCCCAGGAGCTCGGCCAGGCCGGTGAGGACGAGGGCTCGCGTTCGCGACATCCTGTGCAGCTTAACTTGCCAGAGGGAACGGGTTCACGCGGAACGCGGAGGCGCGGAGAACACCGCTCCTTACGCCGCCAACTGCATCCGCATTTTCGATTTTGCGCGGAGGTACATCGGGCCGATCGAGCCGAGCGGGAGACCTGTGATCGCGCTGACTTCGTCGTATGCGTAGCCTTTGATTGCGATCAGGATGCAGAGTGTGCGCGACTCCTCGGACAGCGAGTCGAGCGCCTGGCGAAGAGCGATGTTGTCGTCGTATGACTCGATGTCCGTATCCGGCAGTTCGGCGAGCACGTCATCGCTGACGAACGTTTCCCGGCGCCGCATCGACGCGCCGATCTGGCGCTTGCAGAGATTGGCGACGGTTCCGATCAGCCATGGCCGGGCCGTTCGAATCAACTCGCGCTTTTCGAGGAAGAGCAGCCAGGCCTGTTGCACGACTTCCTCCGCTTCGTCTGCGGAGAGTCCGTAACGCTTGCGTGGGATCGAGTGCAGCAGTTTGCGCATGCCGACGTGGAGTTGCTCGAGGTCGAGCGGCTCCTGTTCGGCGGCCATCTTCTCGACCTCGGCCAGCAGGTCGGCGATCGCGCCGAGGATCGCCTCAGCCGGCGCCGGTTTGCGCATGACTTGCGTCGAGCCGCGGCGGAGCACTTCCTCTTCGAGCTCGAACGTGGCGAAACCGGTGAGCGTGAGCACGCGCGAGCGCGGGCTGATGCGGCGGATCGCGTCAAGCAGTTCCAGCCCCTCGGCTTCCGTATGCAGCCGCAGGTCGGCCACGATGACGGAGTAGAACGTCTCTTCCATCAGCAGTTCAGCGCCGAGCCTGTCGAATGCGCCATTGCTCTCGATTTCCTCGCATTCGAGCAGGCTAAGCAAGCCTTCCACGATCGCTTCTTCATCGTCGACGATCAGTACTCTTCGAGCCATCGTTCTCATCTCCCGGCCCCGATCAAAGCATCCGGTGTGCCGGTCCCAACCATTGAGTAAATGATTGACACGCAGCGTCTTAGGTCACGCCGAGCATTGCGGACAGCTTTCGGATTCCGTAAAGTGACCGGAATCTGCACACATTGCTCTTGCCTGCCGGAAGCACGCATCGACCGCGTTCAGGAGCTCCCGGTACTCGAACGGCTTCTCGATCACCGCGAACGTCCCGAAGTCGCGATTGGACGACAGGCGCGAGTAGCCGCTGAGAAGAATGACGCGGCGGAGAACAGCCGGATTGGTGAGCTTCCAGTAGTCGGTGAGCCGCGCGCCGTCGAAGATCGGCATCTTCATGTCGAGCAGGATGACCGCGTATTCGCGCTCCTTCATGTCGACCGCATCGATACCATCGCGCATGAGATCGACCGTGTAGCCCGCGGTTTCGAGCAAAGCCTGCAGCAGTTCGCGGATGTGATCGTCGTCATCGATGACGAGCGCGCGCTTTTCACGATCGCCGGTCATTGCGTCACCTCCTCGAGGTCCACCATCATCGCCAGGAGGTCAGCGACCTCGAACGGTTTCTGGAGGAATCGCGTGCGTGGATCGTGGAGGCGGTCGTGGAGGATGCGCCGGTCGCCATGTCCCGTCGCGAAGATCACGCCCAAGTTCGCGTCGACCTTCCGGATGAGCGCATAGACCTCGCTGCCATCAAGATCTGGAAGACCGAAATCGAGGAGCACGACGTCGGGCCGGAACGCCTTGATCGCCTGCGCAGCCTCCAGACCGGTGGTAATCGCTTCGACAGTGATGCCATCCTGCTCGAGGAGTGCTGCGATGCCGTCTGAGATCGCCGTTTCATCGTCGATGATCAGCAGCTTCTTCGCGGCCGGCATGCGAGGGGACGCGGTGTCGGAGTCGTTGCCTTTCTGCGGGGAGGACGCCTTCGGCAGGAAGATGTGGAACGCGCTGCCGCGGCCTTCCTCGCTCTCGACGAAGATATAGCCGCCGTGCTGCGTCAGTACCTGGTGCGCGACGGCGAGCCCAAGGCCGGTGCCGCCGCTCTGCCGCGTCGTAAAAAGCGGCTCGAAGATGCGGTCTTTGACCTCGGGCGGTATCCCGCAGCCGGTGTCGCGGACGGTAATCTGAACGAAGCGCTCGGGATGCGGGATGACACCGAAGGCAAATCGCGCATTCGGTTGGAGCGGATTCGCGGAGACGGTCAACACGCCGCCGCAGGGCATGGCGTCGCGGGCGTTGGCGACAAGGTTGGCGATGACCTGACCGAGTTGACTGCGGTCGGCGACGACGTAGAGGCCGCGCTTCGGAATCGATGACTGGACCGCGATCATGTTGCCGAGCACCGCCTCCGCTTCGGCGGAAAAGCTCTCCCACCATTCGCCGAGGTCGACGGCGTCGGTGACGGGGACATGAGGCTGGGAGAAGCGGAGGATGTCGAGGACGATGCGGCGGCCGCGCTGGATCGAATTGGCGATGTGCCAGGCGCCCTTGGAAATGATCTGCGGCGTGACGTCCTCGCGTTGCATCAGCTCCGCGAATGGCTGCATGCCCATGAGCACGTTGTTGAACTCGTGGGCGACCGTGGCAGCCAGGCGTCCCAAACCGCCGAGGCGGTTGGCCTGCTCCAGTTGCGCCTCGAGAAGCTTTCGTTCGGTGATGTCGCGGGCGTTGATCACCACCGCTGACGTGTGTCCCTTCTCGACGAGATTCGTGGCTACGACTTCGAACGAACGCCACGTACCGTCCTGGTGACGCGCCCGCAGTTCGACAGTTTGAACCGCCGCGGGAGTAGCGATCTGGAGTTTGAGAAATGCCGACGCGGTGGCAGCGTCGTCGGGATGAATGAGATCGATCCCGGCAATCGCCGCGAGAGCTTTCCGCGAATAGCCGAGGACGCGCTCGACCGAGGGACTGCCGTAGCGAAACTGGCCGTCGCGGCCGATGATGGCGATGATGTCGGACGCATTCTCGATAATGGGACGGAAGTAGTCCTCGCTGCGGCGGACGTCCTGAAACTCCGCTTCGCGTTCGGTGACGTCGCGCGCCACGCCGCGAACCACCGGTGCCGCGTCTTCGTTTCTCTCGATGGTATTGCGGTACTCCCAGATGCGGCGTCCGCACGTTGTTTCTACATTCATCATGCCGGCAGCGGCGCCATCGCGCAGCAGGATCTTCATGTAGTCGTCAAACGCGCATCCGGCATCGGGCGGCAGCAGGTCGCGGATGGAGACCTTTCGCAGCTCGGCCATCGTCATGCCGAGAGCCTCGCAGGCGGCGGCGTTGGCTGAGAGGATGTGTCCTTCCAGATCGTGCGTGCAGACGAAATCGGCCCCGGTCGCGAAGAGCGGTGACTCGGATGAGATTCCGTCGAATCGCATCGTCAGATCGTCCAATTGTGTTGTGGGGTGTTGCACATGGGTGCTCCCTCGGTCGAATTACACCGCCCGATTTCAGCGGCGTTGCTGATGAGTGATCCGCCGGCCCTCGAAAAATACAAGCCGGCAATCGCGTCACCTGTATTTATCGAAGGCTCTCGGCGCACCTACCGATGAGCGATGACTACAAAAAGACAATGTTCGATCCGCGAGAAGCTGACCGGCATCATCATGATCACCAGCACCACGGCAGTCCTCCTGGCCTGCGCCGGCTTTACGGTGACGGGTCTTCTGAATTTCCGGAAACGGCTGATCGCCGACATTTCCACGATCTCGCGTGTCATCGCCTCGAACAGCGCGGCGGCCCTCGCATTCAACGATCAGCCCAGCGCACACGAGGTGCTCGGTGCGCTTCAGGCAAAACCGTCGGTGATCGCCGCCGGGATCTACAACCAGCGCGGCGAGCCGTTTGCGAAGTACGAACCGAATCACGGAATCACCATCCCGGCGAGAGCGCTGCCGGACGGCGTCTATGACGTGGACGACCACCTCGAACTGTTTTCGGCGATCCGTCTGGGCGACAAACGAATCGGAACGCTCTACGTCTCCGCCGACAATCGCGACCGCGCCGCGAGAGTCCAGCAGTACAAAGAGATCGCGGCCGTCATCGTCGTCTTCTCTCTCCTGGCTGCATTCCTACTCGCGGCTCGCCTGCAGCGGCTGATCTCGGCGCCGATCGTCGAGCTTGCGCGCGTTGCGGCGCTCGTCTCGAAAGAGAAGAGCTTCATCGTCCGGGCCGCGCCCACGAAACTGAATGACGAATTGGGCAATCTCGTGAACGCCTTCAATCGCATGTTGGACGAGCTGGAGCAACGCGATCACAAACTGGTCGAACATCAAACGCAGCTCGAGACCACCGTCGCGCAGCGTACCGCGGAGCTCACAGTCGCGAACCAGGAGCTGCTGATGGCGAAGAACGCGGCAGAAAAAGCCGCCGCCCAGAGCGCACAACTGGCGCGGGAGAGCGCGCTCATTCTCAACAACGCGACGGACGGCATCCTCGGGCTTGGGCTCGACAACCGGCCGGCATTCGTCAACCCCTCCGCGGTTCGCATGCTGGGAATGAGGATGGAGGACTTCGACGGAAAAACGATCCACGAGGCCATTCATCATTCGCACGCCGACGGCACACCGTTTCCGGAGGAGGAGTGCGTCAACACGATCGCGATGCGCAGCGGCATCCCGATCGGAATGGTCGATGACACGTTCTGGCGCGCCGACGGCACCAGCTTTCCCGTCGAATACTCATCCACGCCAATGCGCGATGAGACGGGCCGCCATATTGGTGCCGTGGTCGTCTTCCGCGACGTCACGGAACGCCGCGCCATCGAGAAGCTGAAGAGCGAATTCGTTTCCACCGTCAGCCATGAGCTGCGCACTCCGCTCACGTCGATCCGCGGCGCGCTCGGCCTGCTCAGCAGCGGCCTGCTCGGCCCGGTCGCCGAGACGGGACAGCGGATGCTGAAGATCGCCGTCGACAACACGGACCGGCTGGTGCGCCTGATCAACGACATCCTCGACCTCGAACGGGTCGCGTCGGGAGAGGTCGAATTGAAGCGCGGCCCGCTCGACGCACAGACGGTCGTGAATCAGGCCTGCGAAGGGCTGCAGCCGATGGCTGACCAGGAAGGTATCCGCATCGTCGTCGAACCGTTTGCCGGCACGCTGTGGGGAGACAGCGACCGCGTGATTCAGACCTTGACGAATCTCATCGGCAACGCCATCAAGTTCTCCCCTCCGAACACCGTCGTAACGCTGAGCGGGACCGCCGGCGCGACGGAATTCACCTTCTGCGTCGCCGATCAAGGACGCGGCGTGCCGGAAGACAAGCTGTCAACCATTTTTCAGCGCTTCAGCCAGGTGGACGCGTCCGATTCACGGACCAAAGGCGGCTCGGGCCTCGGCCTGGCGATCTGCCAGAGCATCGTCACCGCACACGGAGGCCGGATCTGGGCCGAGAAAAATGAGCCGGCGGGCACGCGCGTGCAGTTCACGATTCCACTGGCGGTCCGTGCAGCCGTTTCGCAGACGGCCGCGGACGCGGCGCGACCGGCCATTCCAAACGGCGACGCTCCGTCGGTGCTGATCGTGGAAGACGACTTCGATCTGGGGCGCGTCATGACCGAGGCACTGCAGCGGCATGGACTGCAGACGTTTCATACCGCCAGCGGCAGCGAAGCGGTGCAACTCTGCGCCGCGAATCCGCCAAGCCTCATCGTGCTCGACCTCGGCCTTCCCGATCTCGACGGCTATGGCGTCGTCAGCGCGTTGCGCAAGAACAAGCAACTCAAGAATGTCCCGCTTCTTGTCTATTCGGCGCTCGATCTGGGGAGCGCCGAGCAATGCCGCCTTCGACTCGGTCCGACGGAGTTCCTCACCAAGAGCCGCTGCAGCCTGACCGATTTCGAGGAGCACGTCATCGGATTGCTCAAGGCCGTAACCGGCGCAAAGGATTCGCATGCGGCATGAAGTCACTGCACACGGCGGCCGCATCTGGGTGGAAAAGAACGAACCCGCCGGCAGCCGCTTTCAGTTCACGATCCCGTTGGCAAAAAAGGAACAAGTAGATGCCGCCTAAACAAATCCTCATCATCGACGATGAGAACGACATCCAGGAAGTCACGAGACTGAGCCTGCAACTGACGGAGAGCTGGACCGTGATTGGCGCAAACAGCGGCGCCGCTGGAGCGCTGCTGGCACTCTCCGAGTGCCCCGACGCCATCCTTCTCGACGTGATGATGCCCGACATGGACGGCCCCAGCACCCTGCGTGTTTTGCAGCAGCAAAAAAGCACGATCCCCGTCATCTTCCTGACAGCGAAAGTCCAGCTCGCCGATCGCGAAAAATACATGCAGCTCGGCGTGCGAGGCATCATCTCCAAGCCCTTCGACCCGCTGACGCTCGGACAACAGATTCGCGAGATGCTGGCGTGGGAGTGAACCTCTTCGAATCCTGACTTGCCGCCGCCCCGTCCAGGCCACATGATGCCAGGCATCGAATGGACAAGCTGATCGCGCAGGCGCCGACCAATACGCCGGCTGCTCTCAAATCCTCGCCCTGGAAGTCGCGCGCCATGCCGGACGACCTGCTCAAGCAGGCGTCGGGACGGCTCGGCATCCTCGCGCTCCTGGCCGCTGCGTTGTGGGTTCTCGGCACTGCCCTCGATCGCGTCGCCCTTCGAGTGATGAGCCACGGTAATCCGAATGTCTTCACATCACCGCTCACCGATGGCATCGCCGAGGCGAGCGCGGTGCTGTCGCTCGCACTCTTTTTCTACGTGCGCAAATCGAAACGAAATCCGCGTTTCATCCTCGACCTCGGCCTCGCGTACTTGGTCGTCACGGCGTTCGCACTCGGCGTGCTGTTCCACTGGGAGCACGTCCCATCCGCGTGGCCGGTCTCGCCGATGATCAGTTGGATTGGCGTGGTCGTTTTGATGTTCACCGCCATCGTGCCGAGCACGCCGATGAAGACGCTCATCGCCGGATTCATCGCCGTGTCCATGAATCCAATCGGGATGCTGATCGCACGCGCCCGTGGAGCGTGGGATTTCGGAGCGACGAGCAATGTGCTGCTCATGCACTATCCCGACTACCTGCTCGTCGGCGCCGCCGTCGTCATCGCGCACGTCCTCACAAACCTCGGCCGGCAGGTCGCAAAAGCACGCGAGATGGGCAGCTATCGCCTCGGCGCGCTGCTCGGCAAGGGAGGGATGGGCGAGGTCTACGAAGCCACGCATCACATGCTGGCCCGTCCCGCGGCGATCAAATTGATCCGGCCGGAGATGATTCGCGCCGAAAGCGGCGAACGCGCTCACGTCGCTATCCAACGGTTTCGCCGAGAAGCTGAAGCGGCCGCGAACCTTCGATCGCCACACACCGTCGAGCTATATGACTTCGGAGTAACCGGCGATCAGACGATGTATTTCGTCATGGAACTCCTCGACGGAATGGATCTTCAATCGCTGGTGCGGCAGTACGGCGCACTGCCCGCGAACCGGACCATCTACATCCTGCGTCAGGTCTGCGCCTCGCTCGAAGAAGCGCACATGAGCGGTCTCGTGCACCGCGACATCAAGCCGGCAAACATTCATGTTGGCCGGCTCGGACTCCAATACGACTTCGTCAAAGTACTCGACTTCGGACTCGTCAAATCGATCGCGTCCGCGAATGCAGACTATTCGCTCGCCACCGAAGCCGGAATCACGCCCGGGACGCCCGCCTACATGTCGCCCGAGATGGCTCTCGGCGAGCCGATCGACGGCCGCGCCGACATCTACGCGCTGGGATGCGTCGCCTATTACCTGCTCACCGGCACGCTGGTCTTCGAAGCGGAAAACATCTTCCAGTTGATGGCCAAGCGGCTGCGCGACGATCCCGTTCCGCCATCGCAGCGAACGTCGCTGTCCATCCCGCCGGCTCTCGACCGTCTGGTGCTCGCCTGTCTGGAACGAAAGCCGGAGAATCGACTTTCGTCCGCGGCCGAGGTGGCGCGACTACTGTCCGAGATCGATGTCCCGCCCTGGGACGAATCGCAGGCGGCCGATTGGTGGCAGGCGCACCGCCCGGCTCACCCAACTATGGATCAACAGGCTCGTCTCAATCCGAGGCCCGATGACGAGACCATCGTCATGCCGGATTCACTTCACGAACTTCTTGCAGAGGATGCCCGCAAAGAAACGCTGGCCTAGGCGAGAAAGATGAGGGAAACACTTATCCGTCGAGCATAGAATTGTGGCGTGCTTGAAATAGTAAGAGTCGCTGACTTCGGTCCACTCTCCCCTACGGTCCTCCACGGCCTAGGCCGTGTCAACGTGATCTGCGGAAAGAACAATAGTGGTAAGTCCACGCTTCTCAGCGCATTGGACAGCTCGGAGCACCGAGCCGTTGGCGGCTCACTCTCTCGGGAGGATGCAGAAAAGATTGCGATATCCTCCGCTGACACAACTGCGTTTCGCCATGGCACCGGGCACGATTTTGAACGCAGTATCTACACGGAGGCGGTGACAAAGTTCTTACTTTCGAGGCCGCTTTGGTTTACGTCTGATCGCGACGAGATTGTCAGCGCGCTATCTCAGTGGGCTGAGCAGAACAGTCACCTACAGCGCTTTCAGTTGAACATGGCGTTCGTCGCACAAGCAGTTCTCCAACGATTGGGCACCTTTCCCCATACCGTGCTCGTCCCGCCCAAGAGAAGCCTTCAACTGTCTCGTCAAATTTCGCTGTCCGAGAAAGTCGAACCCAATGGCGATGGTCTTTTGAATTTCCTGTTTTACGCGAAGAATCGACCAGCCGGTACGCCCGACAGGCAAGCATACGATAGGATGTCCTCAGCATTTTCACAGATCTCGTCTGGGTTTTCATTCGGCGTGTTTGGCGACAAGAACGGCAATAGCGTGACGCTAAACTTCGCTCGGGGCGGGGAATCGATGGTGCCAGCTGTTTCGTGTGGCCTCGGATTGCAGGATCTTCTGATTTTGCTCTATTTCATACTTGTCGATCAGCAACCACTTTTGCTTATCGAGGAGCCCGAAAGCCACATGCATCCTGACATGCAACGCCGTTTGCTTACATTCGTTCGAGATGAAACCGACAAGCAGTTGTTCGTCACAACCCACTCAAATGTGTTCTTAAACAACGCACTCGTAGATCGAGTGTTCTTCACAACGTTCGGTTCGAAGATTGTAGTTGACGACGCCACGAGTACCGCCTCCATACTTGATGACCTCGGGTATGCCGTTACGGACAACCTTGTCTCGGATTTGGTTGTCCTAGTGGAAGGGCCCTCGGATGTTCCTGTTCTGGAAGAGCTCTTCAGGAAGCTCGGACTTCTTTCACGTTTTGAGGTGAAGATGTGGCCACTCGGAGGCGACGTGATGGACCAACTAGACCTGTCTGTCTTCGCCGAAAAGTACAAGCTCATCGCAATAATCGATCAAGATCCAGAGAGCGCAAGCGTCAGGAAGCGTTTTGAAAAAAAATGTAAAGAGAACAGCATTCCGGTTCATCGCTTGCGCCGGTACTCAATTGAAAACTACTTCACAGTATCAGCGCTCCGGTCGGTGTTCGGGAACCAAATTCCTGCAACCTTTGCCACAGTTGACGAGAATGTGAAACTGTCCAAGCAGATCGGGTTCGACGTAAAGAAAAGAAACCGAGCCGTCGCTCGCGAGATGTCACTGAAGGACATAGAAGGAACAGATCTAGCGAAGTTTTGCGACCGCGTACGAACGATGCTCGGTCCCTAGCATCGCCGACTGATACGGTCACCTACGCCCAAACGACGCGCCATTGGCAGAGATCCTCCGGCATCCGCGTGAAATGGTCTCCGTGCCTTCGTTACTTACCCATGAAGCTTGCGCTGCCGCGCATCTCCGTCAGGATTTCATCTACCAGCTTTCCTGGATTCAACCGCCCGTAGAGCAGATCAACCGGGTGATACCGGGAAACCGTCAGATGCGTCATTTCGGCAAGGTGCTCGCTGTCGTGTCGCGTCCAGTCCTGGAGCAACGTCTCCAGCGAGACGGCGCGTTCGCCTACTCGTCCGTAACGTTTCAGATCTGTGCTCTCACGCAATCGGGCAATCGATCGGGCGCGGGATGCGGCGAAGTCTTCCAAGGCCGGCGCGACCGGTTGGACGTTGTAGTTTCGCTCGCGTGCGAGCACCGCGCCGTCGATGTCAGGAAATTCGCGCGGACCGCGCTCGTCGAGGAGCCCCACGATACGCACTTCGTAACCTTCAACGTCGATGTCGCGCAGATGGAGCAAATTCTCGCGCAACGAGAACGCATCAGGCGCAGGCTTGAAGGAGAGATCCTCCTCAGTGCGTCCGGCGATGAGCTCACGCACACGGTTAGGCGTCTGTTCGAGGCGATCGATCACATTCATCGTTCACTCCAGTCGTATCGTTTCCAGGGTGTGCGACGTCGAATGCTGGCCGAGGCCGTCGGACTTGTCGTTGGATTCATAGCGGGTCACGACGAGCCGGTCGCCGCTGCGCGCATATGCCCAATTGTGCTTCTGGTCGGCTTCGAAACTGATCAAAAGAAAACTTGCCTTGATCGACGTCGATTCCTCCGCGGCCAGCGGCGTTCCATCGTCACTGACCCAGACGGATAGCGCACTGTCGATCTTCTTCACGTGTTTACTCTCTGATTTCGACATCTTTGGAGAGAGCTTGAACGACAGCAGGCGCGCAGGGCGTCCGCCGAAGTTTGCAGGCTTCGTCTGAACGAACTGCGCGGACTCGAGAAGGATGCTGAGCGCCGCAGCGCCGTCGAGAAGTTCTGCCACATGGAGAGGTCTGACGTGGCTTGTCCCGTTCCGCACCGGCGTCGATTTCTCCGGGTCGCGAGCCTCGGCGCGCGCCTCCTGCGTTGCCTGCGCCAGCGTGGCCCGAGGATAAATGATGTGGAGACCGGACTCGCCGATCTCGAATCCGACCGATGCCTTACCGTCGTCCGCCTTATCGTCTTCGTTCGATCGCGATGTCGAAGTGACGTCGAGAGTTCCGTGCACCGGTGTCGTCGCCGGCAGCCGGCCGAGTGTGGCGCGCAGATCGGTCAGGCCGTCGGCGGCAGCGATTGCAGGAGCCAGCAACACGAGTAGCGAGAGGTAAAGGCGCATCGATCAATCCCCCTGATGAGGTTCGACGATACCAGCGGGTGATGGTTTCGAGGGCGGCGGAGGAAGAGGACGGGTTCACGCGGAGACGCGGAGGAGCGGAGAAAAACAGAGGCTCCGCTCCTCCCCATCTCCGCGTGAACTACGTCCCCTCGTACACTCGCAACGGAACGGGAGTGATCGTCGCCAGCACGTTGCGGGTCGCGTCGATCTGGCACGCCTTCGATCCTGCCGCCTGACAGAGGACCGCGTCGATGATGTCGCCGTACTTCTTGCCGCCGTTGATGGTGAGCGTGACGATGGCTGCTTCGAGTGGCGACATGCTCGGGTTGAACGCTGCATTCTCGGCGACGCCGCCGGCGTAGATGGCGCCGTCCGACGTCTTCAGCGCGACGCCAGCGTAACTGCGGCTGTAGGGCGCGTAGGACGTATTCGCTGCATTGAGCGCGGCAATGGCAACATCGTCGGACGCGGAGTCGAGCGTCATGCCGTGCGATTGCGGCGACATCAACGCGGCGGTGATGCCGAGGTCGGTGGGACCGAACGCGTTCGGCAGAAGTGACGTCAGCGGCGTCGCGGGCGATTCAGGCAGGATGATTTGAAGCGTCGAGGCGGTCGTCAATTCGTTGAGAAACTGCCGGCAGTATCCGCACGGCGCGGCGGAGACAGCCAGCAGGTCGATGCCGGTTTCGCCGAATGAAATCGCGTGAACCGTCGCGGCCTGTTCGGCGTGGACGGTGAAACTGAGCGCTTGACCGGGGAATTCGTAGTTCGCGCCGAAGTAGAGATTGCCGCTCACGCCATGCGCGACGGCGGCGACGAAGAAATTTGAGATCGTCGGAATCGCGAACTGCTTCGCGCGCGGGATGAGGCTGAGCATGAGTTGCTCGAGCGGGACGCCCGATTCGACGATGCGCTCGACGATGGCGGCGGGAAGGTAACCGCCGGCGGAGTGACGTGCGGATTCAATCTCTTCGTTCGAAATCATGTCCTAAGCTTAGTGCCAATGATCACCTTCGATCAGATCCGCGAGCTGGCGCTCAAACTGCCCGGCGTCGAAGACGGCACGTCGTACGGAACGCCCGCGCTCAAAGTGAAGGGAAAACTCCTCGCTCGGCTGAAAGAGGATGGCCAGTCGGTCGTCTTCCGCGTCACCTTCGATGAGCGCGACCTGCTGATGCAAACCAAACCGAAGGTCTTCTTCATCACCGATCACTACCTCGGCTATCCCGCCGTGCTGATGCAACTGAGCGCCGCAAGTGCCAAGCAGGCTGCGGACATCATCGAGATGGCGTGGCGGTTCGTCGCGCCGAAGAAGGCGCGCTGACGGACGGAACGCTGGCGTCCCCGCCGGCTGGAGTGGCGGCGTCTCGCCGCCACTCGTTACCAGCGAACGTCGGGGGTCTGGCGGTTCGGCGGCGGGACGCCGCCGGGCCAGCCGCCGAGACGGCAGCGCTCCGTTTGCGTTGCGCGCCCATCGTCATCTGCTAGGCTTCGCGAAACGCTGCGCGGCCGTGCGGCGTCTCACGATCAGCATGAAACAGAACACGATTTTTCAGGCCGCGGCGATCGTCGCCGCCGGCATCATTCTCGCGCTCGTCGCGAACGCCTTCGCCTCGCGCGATCGCAAGGTCTCGCTCGTTGGCACCTATCCGAACGCGTTGAAGGTTCCCGCGCGCGAAGTGGCCATCGCACCCGTGACGGCCGCGCCACCGCCCGTGGCAACGGCAACGCAGTCGCCGGTGACGATCACCGCCGCGCCGGCAGCCACAACCGCGACGCAGCCGACGACAGCCACCGCGGCAATCGAAACGGTCGGGCTAAACCCGAAAACGAAAACGCCAGCGGCGCCGGCAACCGCGACCGCTCCGGCCCCCGCACCGCAACCGCCGGCCCGCGAATTCACCGTTCATCCCGACAAGCCGTACATCGAGATCGCGTTCAACGACGTCAAGACGCTTCACGATAAGAACGCGCTCTTCCTCGACGCCCGCCGCACCTCGGTCTACGAACAGGGACACATCCCCGGCGCCCGCACCTACTCGGTCTGGGAGTCCGACATCGACGACAAAGTCCAGAAGCTCTTCGCCGAGCGCAGCGATACATCGGCCCAGGCGCTGCCCATCGTCATCTATTGCAGCGGCGGCGATTGCGAGGACTCGCACATGCTGGCGCAGAAGCTTTGGGGCATTCAGTTCAACAACGTCTACGTCTACAAAGACGGCTTCCCCGACTGGCAGCAGCACGGCGCGCCGGTCCACACCGGAGCGAATCCGTGAAGCGATACCTGACGCATCCCTGGCTCACCATCCGCGTTCAACTGGCGCTCGGCGCGATCTTCGTGATCGCCGCGATCCCGAAGATTGCCGACCCACCCTCGTTCGCGCACATGATCTACAACTATCGCCTCGTGCCCGCGTCGCTGATCAATCTCAGCGCGCTGGTGATGCCGTGGGTCGAGCTCCTCGCCGGCCTCGCGCTCATCCTCGGCGTCTGGAAAGCCGCGGCGCGAAATCTCGTCGGTATCCTGCTGGCGATTTTCATCATCGCCATCAGCATCAATCTGTTCCGGGACAACGCCATCGACTGCGGCTGCTTCAACGTCGCCGACCGCGGCAAAACCCACGAACAGCGCATCTTCGACATGAAGGTCGACGTCGTCCGCGACCTCGGCATGCTGTTGATGGTCGCGCAACTCTGGTGGGCGGGTAAGCGCGAACAGGACGAACCGTAACGCGCGGAGGCCAACGATGACGCCATCCCCAGGCGGACAGTTTCTCGTCTATCAAACCCAGGACGGGAAGCTCAAGATCGATGTCCGTTTCGAAGGGGAGACCGTCTGGCTCACGCAGCAGCAGATGGCGGAGCTGTTCCAGACCACGAAGCAGAACGTCAGCCTACACATTCAGAACGTCTTCGAAGAGAAGGAGTTAGAGCGATTGGCAACTGTCAAGGAATCCTTGACAGTTCAAAGGGAGGGGACCCGCTCGGTGCAGCGGCGCGTGGACTTCTACAACCTCGACGTCATCATCTCGGTTGGTTATCGGGTCAAGTCGCTGCGAGGTACCCAGTTCCGCATTTGGGCAACCCAGCAGTTGCGCGAGTACATCATCAAAGGTTTCGTCCTCGATGACGAGCGCCTCAAGAATCCTGACCAGCCCTTCGATTACTTCGAAGAACTGTCACGCCGCATCCAGGACATTCGGACCTCGGAGCGGCGCTTCTACCAGAAGATCACCGACATCTACGCCACGAGCATCGACTACGACCCCACACAGGAAATCAGCATCCGCTTCTTCAAGACGGTGCAAAACAAGGTGCATTGGGCGATCACGGGCCACACCGCCGCCGAGATCGTTCACGACCGCGTCGACGCGACGAAACCAAATCTCGGCTTGACGAACTGGCGTGGCGCCACGATTCGAAAAGAGGATGTCGCGATCGCGAAGAACTACCTGACGGAAGAGGAACTGGCCGCACTGAACAACCTCGTGGAGCAATACCTGATCTTCGCCGAGGGCCAGGCGATGCGCCGCGTCCCGATGCACATGTCTGACTGGATCAAGAAACTGGATGGTTTCCTCACGCTGAACGAACGCGACATCCTGACCCACGCCGGCCGGATTTCCCACGACGAAGCGCTCAATAAAGCCGGGGCGGAGTACGACAAGTTCAAAGTGCTTACAGCTGCTGATGCTCGCGCTGTGGATGCCGACTTCGATCGAGCCACGAAATACATCAAGAAGTTGCCGAGGCCACGAAAAACTACGCGTCACTAAAAAGGCGGCTCATCGAGCCGCCTTTTGATTGATGCGATTCGATTGAAATCTACTTCTTGGTGTTGACTTCCGTTCCGTCGCAGGCGCCGAGGAACTTGCCGGTCATCTTGGCGGACATGTCCTGGTCGCGCATTTTCATCTGCATCGAGCCCTCGTAGGTGTCGCCGTGATACGTCGTGCTGCCGCTGCCGGTCATGCCGGAATCCTTGCACGCCATCTTCCACGAGACAGTCGTGCCTTCGACCTTCACGTCGGTGTACGTGCAGCCGCCGCGCTTGTCGCCGGTCTTCGGGATCAGGTTCTCCGCGTTTTCGGCCTGCTCCTTCGTGACGCAGACGGCCATCGTGTGGGGCGGGATCTTCACCGGCATGTTGGGCATTTCCATCTGGACCGTGGTTTCCCATTTGCCGGCCTTGGCAATCGAAGCGGCCATCACGGGCAGTGCGAGCGAACAGACGAGCGCGAACAGAACGACGTTGCGAAGCTTCATTGGAATCCTCCGTTGGTTGGTTGACGGAGGAGTATACGTCAGAGCTTTCGCACGCCTCGGCTGCGCGTTGACGGTTCGACGCGAAGCGCGCCGGTCAGCGCGGCCGACTCGTTGCCGCTCTTAACCATCACGACGACGGAGCCCGCCGGCGTCGAAGCATCGACCGAAAAGGTGGCGCAGACATAGTTGCTTGACCACTTGAAGTCGCTCGTGCGATGGAAGCCGGGATTGGGGACGTCGAAGGTGGTCATCCCGCTGGTGAAACCGTCGCCGCCGACGCCGAGGGTGATGGTGGTGCCGGCGTGCAGCATCGTGGGCATGGCCTGAAGCGAAACGTTGTCGGTGCCGGCCGCCCATGCGCCAATCCACTTCGGATTCAGGCGAACCGATCCCGCGCTGTTGACGTTGAGATTGCCGTAGATGCGGCCGTTCTCGACACGCAGCGGACCGCCCTCGGCGTACTGTGTCGGGAACGACGTCACCTTCGCCGACTGCCAGAAGCCGGAGAGGTTCTGCACGGCGAACGGACCGTCGAGCGGTTCCGCGTAGATGCGATACGTGCCGCTGGGCACACCCGGCAGCGAGAAATTGCCGTTCTTGTCGGAGAGCGCCGTCGCCACCGGCTCACCTTTGTCGTTCACGGCCACGACCTGCGCCGCGAAGATTCCGCCGTCGTCTCCGTACACGCGGCCTTCGAGCGTCGCGCCCGTGGCCGGTTTGTTTCTCGAGTATGCGGCGCCGATCGCGACACGGTCATCGCTGTCGAGCGCGGCGGGGTTGTTGCCCGTGCCGACGTAGGGATACATCACCGACGACAGCACCGCCGAGTGGTCGAGCCCGAGGATGTGACCCATCTCGTGATCGACGAGTTGCTGGATGTTGTAGCCGCCGGAAACGGCCGTCGGATCGATCTGCATGTCGGCCTCGATGATGCGGCCGTTGTCGTCGTACCAGTTGGTGGTGAGGGCGATGAACTTCTGACCGGCGAAGAGGTCGTCGGCCATCGAGATCGTGTTGCGTCCATCTTTGCCGGCCGAGGCGCCATCAACGACGCCGAGCGATTGAAAGCCGATGCTCGTGTCCGGGATCGCGGCCCAATCCTTCCCTCCCCGGTCGAGAATCGCCGCGGCCTGCGGAATGGTGTCGGCAACGCGGCGGTCGATGGAGTAGCGAATCGGGAAGGAGCCGTCAGGCCACGCCACCGGGATCAGCGTGCCGTTGTTGAAATACGTCAATCGCGCGGCGCCGAAAAGAGGGACGGAGACGAGTGCGAGGACTGCGGCAGTGATGGAGAGCTTGCGGATCGGGGACATGGTTGAGCTGCGAATCTGCAACCGAGGTGCCATTGTAATAAGTATTTGCCGATCGCGTAAGTATTTTTTATTCGTGTGAGATGGGGTGTCGGGTGTCGGCTGTCGGGGTTCGCGTGGAAGGACGGTATCAATCGACACAATCCGACCGCCGAGGCTTACAACGGCGCGCGCCGGATGTGGGAGGTGAAACCCGACACCCGACAGCCGACAGCCGACAGCCACGCGCGCTACACGATCGCGATCAGATCGATCTCGACCAATCCGCCCTTCGGCAACTGTGCGACACCCACGGTCGTTCTTGCCGGTTTCGTGTCGCCGAAGTACGAGGCGTAGATCTCGTTGAGGGTAGCGAAGTTGGCGAGGTCGGTCAGATACACCGTCGCTTTGGCGACGTTGCTGAAGGTCGCGCCGCCCGAGGCGAGCACGGCTTTCAGGTTCTCGAAAACGCGATGCGCCTGCGCGGCGAAATCGCCTTCGACGAGCGCGCCGGTGGCGGGATCGAGCGCGATTTGTCCCGAGGTGTAGATGACGTTGCCGGCACGAATTGCCTGCGAATACGGTCCGATCGCTTTCGGCGCCTGATCAGAATTGATGATGTCCATGCACGCTCCTTCCCGCTTGGGGCGTGACAGTATAATCGCCGCACTTTTTGCGCGGAGCGCTCACGACGGATGGCTACGTACCCCGGCAATGCATCGCTTTCCTCGGCAGTGAAGGACCGCGTACTTACGACGTTCCAGCAGACGCTCGAGATCTACAAACAGGGCCGCGCGGCCGAGGTCGTGGAAGGTTGCACGCTGATTCTGCGGATGGATCCGATGTTCGATCCGGCCAAGAAGCTGCTGGAGAAGACGCGCAATCCGAACGCAGCGGTCGACGTCGATTCGTTGATGCCATCGACTGAGGATCCGCTGCGCGAAGCGCGCGCCGCGATCGCGGCCCGCGATTTTCAGCGCGCCAACGATCTGACGTCCGAAGTGCTGCGCGACGATTTCACGAACGAGGAAGCGCGCGCGATCAACGATGAGGCACGCGAGAAAATCGAAGCGGCGCCGTTCGTGGAGCAGTTCATCCGCAAGGCGGGAACGTTCATCAGCCAGGGAAACGTCGCCGCGGCGCGCGCGGAATTGGAAAAGGCACGCGCGCTCGACAGCGATCATCCCGGAATCAGCAAACTGTCAGAGTCGATGACGACGCCGCAGCCGGCGCCATCGTTCACATCGGGACCGAGTCCGTCGTTCATCGTCGATGCGCCGCCGCCCCCCGCTCCCGCCGCCGGCCGCACGACGGCGCAGGCCACCGATTTCGGCTTCACGTTCGAAGAGGAGAAGCCGTCCGCGAGTGAGCCGTCGTTCGGCGCATTTTCATTCGATGCCCCGTCGCCTGCGCCCGCTCCCCCGGCGCCTTCCTTCGGAGGCTTTTCGTTCGATGCGCCCTCGGCTCCGTCTGCTGGCAGTTTCGATTTCGCGCCCGCAGCCTCGGCAACCGGCGGAGACGATCAGCGCAAGATCGAGCAGTACCTCACGGACGGCGACCGCGCCGCGAATGCCGGCAACTATCAGCAGGCCATCGATCTCTGGTCGCGCATTTTTCTGATCGACGTCACGAACGATGAGGCGTCGAGCCGCATCGAGAACGCAAAGGCGAAACGGCGCGAGAACGAGGCGAAGGTCGAGGCGCTCCTCGCGGCCGGCGAGAAGGCGATCAACGCCCGCGACAACGATACGGCGCGCGACAAGTTCAGCGAGGTCCTGCGGATCGATCCAGGCAATCTGACCGCGAACGAGTTCATGGAGAAGTTGACTTCGGCCGCGCCGAAACCGTTCGAAATGCCGCTTGTACCGCCGCCGCCGAGGCGCGAACCAACTCCGAGTCCGCAGCGCGGCGACATCTTCGATGACGAGGCGCTCATGAGCGGCTCCTACGATCCGCTGAAACCGCCCGACGCGCCGCCGGCGGCATCCCCGTCGAAGAAAGCGGCCAAGACGAAAGCCGCAGCGGTTCCCTCCACGACGAAGCGCAGCTCGAGCATGGGAGTTCTACTGACGATCGTAGCAGTGTTGATCGTCGCCGCGGCGGGATGGTTCGTCTGGTCGAAGTACATGGCCAAGCCGGCTGACGATCCTGCCGCCACGCAGGCTCTTTTTGTCCGCGCGAATTCGCTCGCCAAGCTCCGGCACTACGATCAGGCCATCGCTCTCCTCGGCGACGTGAAGCCCACCGATCCGCAGCACGACCGCGCGCTGGAGATGATCGCCGACCTGCAGCATAAGAAGTCGCAGGCGGCGCAGATGGTGGATGGCCGGCCCGCGTCGGTCGTGTACGACGAGAGCATCGCCGCAGGACGAACGGCATTCGAGGCACACGACTACGATGCCGCGAAAACAGCGCTGGACACGGCGGCGCGCGTCAAGCCGCTGCCGCCCGACGTCGCGGCGATGTACACGACCGCATCGCAGCAGGTTGCGAAGCTCGAAGTGGCCAAGGCGTTGTTCAAGGAACGCCGGTACCAGGATGCGGTGACGAATCTCGATCCGCTGCTGCAGGCCGATCCGCAGAATCAGTCGATTCGCAAACTGCTCATCGCCGCGCATTTCGACCTCGGCGCAGCTGCTCTGCAGGAAGAGCGGCTCCCCGATGCGATGCGCGAGTTCGATGAGGTGCTGAAAAGCGATCCGAACGATGAGATCGCGAAGCGTAGCCGGACGCTGGCCGAACGCTATTCGGGCCAGCCGAAAGACTTGCTGTACAAGATTTACGTAAAATATCTGCCGTTGCGCGGTTAACGTCGTGGTCGGGAGGGTGTGATGCGATTCGATGAGATCGAGCTGCAGCCGGTGATGTTCGACGTTGATGCCGCCACTCCCCCGCCGCCCGAACCCGTACGCGCCTCGATCTTCCGCCGATTCGCGGCGCTCCTCATCGACGTCTCACTGTTCGCCGCGCTCGCGTTGGCGCTCTCTCCCCTGCTGCCGGCGTCGATGAGCGTGATCTCGATCGCGTCGCTGGCCGGCTTCCTGATCCTCATCGCGTTCTATTACTTCGCCGGCACGCGCGCGCTCTGGGGCCGCACCATCGGCGGCGCGATCTTCGACGTGCGCGCGGTGCGATCGGCGACGCGTCGCTGATCGCGACAAGCCGTCTGCGAGCTACGGCTGGTTCGGTGCCGGCGCGATCTGTAGGGCGGCGACGCGGTTCTGCAGATCGAAGGCGACGTGAAATGCGGCCGTGCGTTTTGTGTACGCGACGGTGATGTCGATGACTCGGTACGGCGGGCTCGCCCTCTGCTTGACGTCGTTCACGCCTTGATACGTGCCGAACGTTTCGGCGACGGAGGCCGCGAGCTGGCCCATGGCGGACGGCGGCAATTGCTTGCGCATGGTGTCGTCGAATGCTTTCTCGATGTCATCGAAATGTCCGGCCACGAAGTTGGCCAGCAGCGCGCGCGCCGCGGATTCGAGCGCCGGCTCGGGCCCGATGGGGTTCGCGTGAATCGATGCGATGTGATCCATCTGGTCGAACACCACCACCATCGACACCGGCGCTTTCGAGTAGCGCGCGATCAGCTCAATCGCACGCGCTCCCTCCTCCCTCCGCTCATGAACCTCGGCCACCGACAGAAAGACGCCCGCCCGCTGATCGAACTCTCTCTTGAGGTCCGCAAGCATCGCCACAGTGACGACCGGCCGCAAGTCGTCGTTGAAATCGCGCGTGGCATCAAGGAACCGGCCGGCCGCGAAGTTCGACAAAAACGCGCGCGCCGTCGTCTCGATCGGCGTCTGAAGTCTCGGTCTTGGTCCAACGGCAAACAACGCGGTCAACAGGAGGGAGGCGATGATTTTCACGCGCCGAATGGTACCAGCCGGCCCGGGATCGCTACCGGGCCGGCTGGTGAGGAGCGTTACGCAGCAGGAGGAGCAGGCGGAGGCGTGGGCGGACCGATGCGGATCATGGCCGTGGTCAGATCGCTGAGGCGGTCGGCGATGAGATTCTCCGGCGGCATCTTCGGAGTGTTCGTCTTCACGGCGGCTGTAAACGCGGCAACGGTTGGATACGTCGCTGCGTACGTGTTCGCCCCGCTCTTGTAGTTGTCGCAGATATCGTTGAAGGCGTGGCGGCCGAGGGCGCGATAGCTCTCGAACTGAGACTCGCTGAAGAACTGATCCGCGGTCGACTCATGCGGGAACTCGAGCGACTCGGTGGCGTAGTTGTACACGTCCTTGGGGAAGTACTTGCCCTCGTACAGACCAGGCTTGATGTAAACCAGCCAGCCGTCGGTCTCGGTGTCGTCGATGGCGCTGTAGCGGATGCGCGCGGTGGTGACGTAGCGGCCTTTGGTGAGCGTGGAGTCTCCGCTGCGCGCGTGCATGTCGTCGTACTCGATATCGATCGGGACGCCGAGGTCCGTGCGGATCTTGCGGATGGCGTTGCCGAGGTCTTCGAAGGAGCACTTCGGATCGCATCCGCCGTCGCTGGCCACGATGAAACGGCAGCGGCGCAGGACCATCTCGTAGATGCCGAGGTTTTCGAAATGGCCGCCGTCGGAGAGATAGACGAGCGGGCACTGATCGTTCGTCGTGCCGGTCAGCTCCCACGCCAGCGGTTCGAGGTTCGTCCGTGGATGGGCGTTGTTGTAGGTGTTGCGTCCGGCCAGTCCCGGGTTGCCGAGCCACGAGCCGAGGCGGACGTTGAGGATGGTGAGGATGAAGGCCATGGCCGGCGACGAGTGATAGCCCTGATTCGGGCTGGCCGCGGCGCCGGAGATGGCGACGGCGGTACCGATGGAGATGCCGTCCTGGCCGCCGTACTCCTTGGAATCGCGGTAGCCGACGTAGAAGCTCCCCGAATGCAGCGGCGTGACGGTGAACGACTCGGCCTGACGCTGCTGCCACGCCAGCTTTTGACCCGAGGTGAGGTTGAGCGCGGTGTTGATGACGTGCAGCGGCGCATGTTGCGGCGGGCGCAGGCAAGTGCCGAACGTCTTCTGCAGCGTGGCGCGGTTGCGCCGCAGCCGGGGCGCGGACGGCTCGCTCTTGACGCCGCCGCCGAGATCCTCGCGGACCATGATGTTGTTGAGGTTCTGCATCATGGCGTTCTTGAAGGCGTCGTTCAGCTCGCGGTTGTCTTCGATCCAGCCGCGCGTCTTCTTGTCGAGCGCGTTCCAGATGATCTGCTCGACGGAGTCAGGCTTGGTGAAGTTCGCCGAAATCTGCGCGACGAAGGCCGGAAAGTCGATGAAGCTGGTCGGCCACAGCAGGTCCGGCTGCAACTCGTACATCTGCAGGTTGTCGTGCGGATCGAATCCGGTGAATTCGTCGGCATCGCGGCTATAGCGCGATGCGCCGAGGTAGGCGCGTATGAGACGGTTCCGATACAAGGCCTGCATCGAGAAGCGATTCACGCCGACCAGCGCCGACAACCCGGTCGCCGCCAGCGCCACGGCCAGGATCCCCAACAGGTCCCAACGGTTGGTGGCGTGCACGGTCTTGAGATGGTGGACGCCGTTGACCGTGGCCATCGAGAGGAAGGGCACTGCCTCCGTCGTGTACTTGGTCTCCATCTTCGAGCCGGGAGTTTGTTCGCTTGACTGCGTGAGCGTGGCGTTGGACTGGAACTGCTCGACCCATTTCGTCGCCACCGAGACTTTGTCGCCGCGGAAGAGTTGGATCAGGACGGTCGTGCCAAGGGAGATGCCTGCAAGCAAGGCGAGCACGAAGAGCGGCACGGCAAGGGCGAGCACGAATCCGCTCGCGGCAGTGCTCTTCGATGCCTTCTCATCCTTCTTCTTGTCGCTCGCAGGAGTCTTGGCGCTGAACCCGAGGAGGCCGGCCAGGAGCCCGGACACGCCGCCGACGGAACCGACCAGCACCGGCGCGCGATAGAGCAGCACCGGTCCGAATACGGCCACGAAGCAGCCCAGCGCGAGGATGACCGCGGTCATCAGCATCAAGGCCCCGCCGCGTCCCCACCACTCGCGGTCGTAGTCCTCGTTCACTTTGCTGGAGATGCCGACGAAGGCGGCGTTCTGCACGAAGAAGATGAGCAGGCCGATCGGAACGGCGAAGCAGACGTACAACTCGGAGACCGGCGTGGAGTCGAAGAGCCCGCGCAGGAACGGCGCGATCGCGCTGAGGTCAGGCACTTCGCGCACGGGATGGTCGAAGACTTTGTTGGCGACCAGGTAGAAGAGAGTGATCACGCTGGCCAACCCCGTAAGCGTAGCCACCAGTTCGGTGCCGAGTTTCTTGGCGACGCCATGCTGCCGCTCCAGCGGCTCGCGGCGCTCGGCGGCGGACGAGTTGATGAAGAAACGGTAGTAGTAGATCGCGGCGGGAAGCACTGTCATCGCGCCAGCCGCGATCGCGTAAAGGATCCAGTCGCGCGTCCAGGTCGACCTGAACGGATCCTCGGCGACCTTGGCCCAGTACAAGCTGATGGCCGTGGAAGCGACCGTCAAAGGAATCGTGCACAGGAAGAAAAATCCTCCCGTTCCTCGAAGGCTCTTCCCGCTCGCATGCCGTCCATGAACCGTCGGCCGCGTCGCGCCGAGGTAGCCGAAACCGACGGCAAGCGCCGCCGATGCGACGATGAGTAGCGCGCCCGTGTGGAACTGCGTGTCGTGCCGGAGCAGCATCGCGAAGAGGCGCGGGATCGCAAGAATCGCCGCAAGGATCGGGATGAGCACGAGGAGATTGAGCAGTAGATTGCGCACGTACATCGAGGCCATCGTCCAGGTGTCGGCGGAGAGGAAGCCGAGCTTGGGACTCATGTAGTTGCTGTACGCGCGCAGGTGCCGGAGCGGCCGCGGCTCGGGATCGACTTTCTTCACCGGCCGGTCGCTCTTCGGCGTATTCGGCTGCACACCTTCGACGGCGGTGTCGGCGCGCACGAGGTCGTCCTGCACTCCGGCGATGCCGCCCGGATGTCGGCGCGCCCACGACGAAAGCCAGCTTCCGATGTAGCCGCCGCCGGAGACGGTGGAGAGATAGTGGAACTTGTCGAGGATGCGCGCACCAGCAAGCCCCTGGATGATGCCCAGTGCGAACGTGGCGGTGCGAATGCCGCCGCCGCTGATGCAGAGCGCCGTCCGCGCGTCTTCATCGCTGCGCGCGTGCAACTTCTTGTAGAGCGCCGAGAGGCGTATGTCGCGCAGCAGCTTGACCGCGCCGAGGAACGCGTCATCGACAATGCGCCGATTGATCTCGTGGCGCCGCGCGTCGCTGACATCCTTGGTGTAGTCATCGTAGCGGTCGATGAGATCGCGCCCGGTGTCGGTGATGGCCGGAGACTCGCGAAGCTGCTTCAGATCGGTCGAGGCTACGAGCTCGTTCAGCGCGGCCAGGACGCCAGCGCCGGTGTCGACGTTGCACGCAGCGCAAACCGTACGAGCCCACGGCTCGTCGATGATGTCGCCCGCGCCGTACTCCGGCGGCGGCACATCGACCGCTCCATACATCGACACGTACTCCTGCTCCAGCACTTCGTGCACTTCGAACGGAAGCGAAGACATAGGCCCTCCTGGCCGGCTGCGTTGTTTGGATGAGGTGCGGATTATAGACGGAAGGGAGCCGAAAAGTTCCCATAAAATTTTGGCGGCGAACGCAACAATGTCCATGCGGGTTCTTCAACGACGCGCCCGTCGTCGTCGATTCGCGCGCGAGTCGAGACCGGCCGCCACATCCAGCGCGAGCGCTTCCGCCGCAGCGGCGCGCAATGCAACGCGGAGATGTCGCCGCATCAGCTGCGCCGCTGGTGCGATCTCGGCTCGCCCTCCCGCGCTGATCGAACAAGCCATCGCCGCCTCGGCCTCTCCGCCCCCGCGTACGATCGCCTGCTCAAGGTGGCGCGCGCTTCACTTCGAGAGCGTGACCGAATTCCGTTGTTGCACACTTGCGCCGTTCGCACGGTGGACGTAGAGTTCCGTGATCATCCAAGGCAATCGGCGCTCCCCGGTCACGAAAGTCGGAGGTGTATTCCATGATCACGGCGCTTGTCGTTCTGCTCGTTGCGGGTATTGATTCGCCCCAGCAGGTCACGCCGAAACCGCCTCAGCGAAAACCGCCTCAGGTGAAGGTCGAGGAACCGGCCGGGACGCCCGAAGAGATCGCCCGCAAAAAAGCCAAACGGTCGAACGGCGACGTTGACGCCGAGGTTGACGCCGCGCTCCACGCCAGGGTCGTGGGAGGGGGCAGGACGGTATCAGCGGAGGAAATCCACAGGCTCTTAGCGCAGCGGGCAGCGTATGCCGCCTCGCACACGGTGGCCGAAGTACATGTGTCGTCAGAAGGCCCCCACGATCACCCGGTGTACGTCGCGCGCATCGGCGATCGCGTGATCGCTCGCACGAACAGTGCGCGCGATATCGCGAACGCGATTCCCGCCGCCGGGGTGCGAAGACTCGATCTCAGCGGCCTCTCCACCTCAAGAGACCAGGACGTGTTCAAGGCATCGGTACCGGCTGACGAGCGCGATCGCCTCGAGTTTGTACAGAAGACTGAACCGCTCTTCGATCATCGAGCCCGCCCCGTTCCCGGCAGCTTCCAAACCAGCGAGCTGGTTCCGGAACCGCACGGCAGCTTCCGGCAGGAAGCCGCGTTCAAAGTCGGCGACGGAAAGCCTTATTCCGTCCACGTGACGGCGAGCAAGCCGGGAATCGTTGCCCGTTTCTTCGAACTGCTCGGCGCATACTTCAGGTCGTCGCCGCCTCAGCCTCACATGAGTGCGCACGCGATCATCAGCGCGGTGACGCAACGAGTCGCACGCGAGAACAACATCAAGGAATCCGATCTTCAGGTCCAGATCAAGGATGATCTGAAGCGAACGATCTTCGGCGAGCTTCTGCTTCGGAGATTGATCGATGCCGGCTGAGGTTCCGTACCAGCGCATCGTGTCGATGTCGCGGGTACGCGTGATGTTCGCGATCCCGCTCGAGGAGAAGGAATTCGCTCGGGATCTCGGGAGGAGCGACGTCGACTTCGTACGGAACTGCTGTCTCGGCGAATGGCTGCCCTACAAACGCGAGGTCATTCAACCCGCTCGCCGCATGATCAAAGAAGCGCGGAGATTCGGCGCGCGCGTGATCACCGATGCCTCGCTCGACGACTGGGGGGCGATGTTTGGCGAGCCGCTCGACGTCGTCATCCTCATCACGCACTGGCTCGGCGACACCATTGAATTCCGCGACGGAATGCATTCGGTCTCCGACGTCGTCGGCCGGATGCCGGCCGGCTTCGACGGGGCCATCGACCTCTGCGTCTGTCATCCCGAGCCCCTCGCCGTGGCCATTCGCGCAGATTTCCCGGAGGCGGTCGCACACTTTCCGGCCATTCCGGCCAATCCGCGCACGTTCTTTCCGTACATTCGGGCGCTGCTGTGGCGGTTGTCCGAGGAAAACTGCTCGTACCTCACGGCGGCGAGCGAGATCATCGATGCATTCGTCACCGCCGAGCCGGCGGACTGGAGGGAAACGGCATGAAGGATCTGAATGCGATTCTGGAGGAGCACGTCGGCAGCAGTTCATCCGAAGGGGTCGTTTTCGGACGGCCGGCGGCGGCCGCCCAACCGCGCAAGCTGGATGTCGATCGCATGACCGCGCAGCTCAACGCGCGGGCCGGCTTCAACGACCGCCTGATCATGATCGTCTTCATCGCCTATCTGGCCATTCTGGCGGCCGTCGCCTTCGTCGTCTTTCGCTTCAACGACCCGAAGATCATGGCCGCGGCACTCGGCGGGAACTTGTTGACGCTGGCAGGCAGCGTCGGTTTTCTACGCGACATCTGGCGTGAGAAAAACTACATCGACATGGTCGGCGCCGCTCTCCCGACGCTGTCGGCCGACCAGGCCGTCGCGATGCTTCACACGCTCCTGGTCCAGCGGACCGCGCCGAAGGCGAAGTCGCCGCGCACTCGGGTCGCGGCACCCGCGGAATGAGACGACAGACCGCGCCGCGTAGCGCAGGCGTCCACGCCTGCCGGCATGACCCGCGCGACCGCCTCGGTTAAGTTCCTACTCTTTTTCTTGCGAACCCTGCAAATGCGGCCGCGGATCGGCGGCGCTTGCTTTGCCGGCTTCGATCCACGCCACGCGCGTGATGAGCGATCCGAGGAGGGCGGATGCGGCGGCGGCGCGGCGGGCGCGTTTGGAGCGGATGCCGATCAATCGCAGGACGAGCGGCAGCGGTCCGGAGAAAAAGCCGCCGATGCGGGTGGTCGTTCCGGTGACGCCGAGACGCAGCGGTTCGGAGTCGATGCTGCGGTCGGATTCGATCTCGATGCCAGTGTAGGTTTCGAAGGCGGCTGCGGCGAGGGCGAGGGCGTTGAGCGCTTGCTCGCCGTGTCCGCGCAGCGTGAGGATCGCGGTCGCGGATGCAAGGGCCGATGCTCCGAAGTGGATCGGCAGCGTCTTCGCATGCGCTGCCCAAACCGGAATCGCGGTCGCGCCGAGGAGGACGCCGGTGTAGGTGGACATCACCAATCCGGAGAGTGCGGCGGCGAGTGCGGATGCGTCGCCGATTCGTTTCATGCCGAGCATCTCCGCGATCACGGCGCCGGCTGTCGTGGTGCCGAAGACTGAGAGCGTCCATGCGCCGACGGACATCGCCGACTGCGGTTTGAAGACTCGGAGCATGTTGAGGAATCGCTCCGGCCGGCCGAGGTCGAGGATGAGCAGCGGTCCGGACGCGGCGGCGCCGATGGCGGCGATCCAGCGCGCGTCACGGACCAGCGACGGCGACGCGCCGGCGAGTTGCGCGGCGATCGCGATGACGCTCGACGCCCCCGCCGCGCCGCCCGCGAAAAAGTAGAGCGGCACTTCCCACGTCCACACCGGCGGCTTGACGATGGGAAGTCCGTAGTAGCTCGGAGTTGCGGGCATCGGTGAGCCGGAGGGGCGGATGCCTTTGGCGTCGACGCGTCCGAGCGCGGCTTGCTCGCGGAGTTGCTCAAGCCGCTTTTCGGAGAATTGGTCAGGCGTTTTCATGTCGCTTTCACCGCGTTGTGCGGCGTTCACCGGCGGAACGCTGGCGTCTCGCCGGCTGGCCCGGCGGCGTCCTCGCCGCCGAATGGGAAGCTTGCGCCGGCGCTGCGTTACCAGCGAACGTTGAGGGTTTGGCGGTTCGGCGGCGAGACGCCGCCGGGCCAGCCGGCGTGACGCCAGCGTTCCGCTTCTTGCCTAACGCGAACGTGAGCAAAGACGCGCCCGCGATCGCTGCGGCCGCAATGCCTGCCGCGCTCCACGATTGTTTCAGCAGCACCGTCGGCACCTGCGGATTCGGCGGCAGGTTGTAATCCCGCGCATCGCCTCGGACGATGAAAAACGCGTGCGTGCCGCCGACGCTCGTCTCCTTCGGATTCCAAATGGACGCGTCGTCCATACCGTTCGCGCGAAGCTGCGCGAGGCGGCGATCGGCGGCGCGTTCGAGATCATCGAGCGGCCCGAAAATGATCGAGCCGGTCGGACACGCTTTCGCGCACGCCGGCTCGGCGCCCGCTTTCTGCCGGTCGTAGCAGAACGTGCATTTGAATGCGCGTCCGTCGCCGGGACGCCGGTCGATCACGCCGAATGGGCAGGAGACGACGCAGTATCCGCATCCGTTGCAGATGTCCGGCTGCACGAAGACGCTGCCGAACTCCGTCCGCACAATCGAACCGGTCGGACACGCTTCAAGGCACCCCGCGTTCCCGCAATGCCGGCAGACGTCCGACGAAAACTCCCACGTAACTTGTGCGCTCGAGTTCCCGCCGCACCCCGCCGTCGGCTCGCGCTCGACGAACTTCACGTGACGGTAGGTCGAGTGCCCGAGGGCGAGCGTGTTGTCATACGACAATCCGCTCCAGACGAAACCGTCGTCCGGGACGTCGTTCCACTCCTTGCAGGCCACCTCGCACGCTTTGCATCCGATGCAAAGTGTGGAGTCGGTCAGAAAGCCCGTCACGGCCATGCGCGTGAGCTTAACTCAGCGGGCCGCCGCACGTATCCGCGGCAGCGCCGGTTCTTCGCACTGGAGCGCCAGGTGCGGGGCCCGAAAATGCGGTTCGCTGAGCGCGATTTCAGAAGCGTGAGCGGCGGAGGCGAGGAGTCGTGTACGGCGAGAAGCGTGCTGCCGTCTACGTCATCGGGCCACCTCATCGGTTCTGCGGACGTCGGCGCGCAAGTCCGATCGTCTGCGCGAAATTGGCAGTGCTCGCACGTCCGATCAGACGCGGATAGATGAACGTAAACCGATTTTCAGGATCGACGACGAAGTCGCCTGCGCTTGTCGCCGGCGGAACGTCGAACAGGTCGAGCGCAATGGCGTCGTTGGATGTCATCGCGACGTGGGCTCCGGCCAGCGTGGCGAATCCGTTCGGCATCGCATGCGTGCGGGTGCGCGTGAGCGTGGCGGGCCAGGCGAAGTCGATGAACTTCCCAATCTGGTTGCCGTCCGGGTCGAACACCGCCTGGCGGAGTATGTTGCCGGTTCGGCCCCAGGCGACCAGCACGCGGTTGCCGTTGCCGGCCATCGACAGCGAGTCTGGAAAAATATCCCTGGAATCGAGCGTCACCGGAGCGGACGGCGCACCCGCAGCGCTGATCGTGGAAATCTGTACGCGGTTGAGTTCCACCCACGCGAGAAAGAACGTCTTTCCGCTCCACGCCGCCGCAGGCGTTGACTGGTACGGCGGCGCCGTTGTCGCGGGTGCCACACCGGTGGAGAGGACGAATCCGTCGCCGTTCACGATTGCAAAGCGGACCACACCGTCTGTGGACTGCCATGTCACCAGCCATTCCTTGCCGTTGAACGCGGCGGACGGAGCGGTGCCCGGCGGCAGCGACAAGGTCGCGATCAGTGAACCGCTGACATCGTCGATGATGGTCATGCGGATCTTCGGCTCTGTCCCCTCGGTCCATAGAATCGCCGTTCTTCCGGCGCCGGCCGAAATGACCGGCGATCGTTGATCGACTGGCGTCGCGAACACGACGCGATCGGCGAGCCTGACGCCCTTGCTGCTGATTCCGCCGATGCGAACTTCGGTTTGTTTCTTTACCGCGTTGTATTCGGTCCACGCCGCAGTCACAGACCCATCGACGCGGCGTATGGCTGCCGGCACGGCAAGGTGATCGGAGATGATCCTTCCGGTGTTGTTGTCTACCTGCGGCGCATCGCCTGACGAGGAAGCCGCCACGCGGAGCACATCGCCGTCAGTCGCGCCGTCCCTCCATGCGAGGAGTATCGAGTTCGAGGCCATCCCGATTACCGCGCCGCCCTGCTGCGACTGCGGCTTCGAGCAAACCGGCGGACTCGCGGTGTCGATCCTCGCCGTGCAGACGGTGGATTGGCTGGTCAGCCACGCGGCCATGATCCTTCCGCCCCTCGCCGCCACCGACGGGAAATGCTGCGGTTGCAGGTAGAACGGCGACGTCGAAATGGTCGTTCCGTCGGGACGCAGCCGCGTCATGTGCAGGGGAATGCCGGTGTTGCCCCACAACAATAGATAACCGCTGTCGACATTGATGATGTCTGTGTACGGGCCTTCAAAAGGAATCGGCGTCGACGGATTGCCCGTCGACGAGACCGGTTCGATCAGGAGAGACTGACGGTTGGCAAAGTCAGAGGAGTAAACAGCGGAAAGAACGAGAAAGTCGCCGCCGGACGATGCCGAATAGAACGGGAGGCCGCCCGCAAGGAACACCTGCTTCTTCACGTGCAGATCGGTATCTACAAGCGCCGCGCCGCGACCCCAGGTAACCAGATATTGGCTGCCGCTCCACGTAACCGAGGCCACATACGAATACGGACTGACCTCGGCGATCAACGTTACCGGAACCGGATCGATGAACGTGCCGTCTTCACGAACGCGGATTCCGACGAGCGACGGCGTTGGTAGCGGGTCGGTCGTCGGGGTCGTGATGCCCCACACCACGAGGTATTCGTGACCGTTCCAGGCGATGCTCGGAGACTCCCCTCGTCCCACCGCGGTTGCAAACGGCTGAAGCGGGATCCCGTCGGCGCTCACGGCGCGGATGTAAATCGTCATCGGCGGGACATTGATGAGAGCTTCGTTCCTCCCCGGTGCGGCCGATCCCCAGGCCACGAGATAGCCATTGCCACTGGAAGCGACGACGGTCCGGGTCAGAAAGGGCTCCGGGTTGGCCACCGTCAGCGAAACCTGCGTTTCCGTCGCGGCGTTCGCAATGGGAAGGATGGCGAGGAGGAAGAGGACGACGATCCCGCCGCGAGTTTTCATGGTGTTACAGCATATTCTCGATAGGCGCGAATGTCATCCATCAAAATCCAAATGCGGCCGGCTCGCTCTTGCGCACGCTGCACGTCAGCGCTTTCGCTTCCATGATGCGCACGTTCGGCTCCTCCGAAATCGCCACGAGGTCGTTGACGACGTCGCCGGTGACGAGGCCGCGTCCGCCCCAGTGATACGGCAGTCCGACCTGGTGCACGTGTCGTCCCTGCACCTCGAGCGACGGCATCCGTCCGGTGACGAGCGCGCGCGCTTCGATTTCGCCGCGCGCCGTTGCGACGACGATGCAGTCGCCGTTGCTCACGCCAACCTCCAACGCGAGTTCCGGCGAGAGCTCGGCGAAGAGCTCCGGCTGCAGCTCCGCGAGATGCGCGAGCGTGCGCGACATCGCACCCGAGGTGTGGTGCTCGGTCAGACGATACGTGGTGAGGATGTGCGGGAAGCGCGCGTCGGGCGATACGGCGTACGCGTTGTCGGGACGCTCTTTGCGATCGGCCGCGGGATTCGCGAGCTGATCGGGATAGAGATCGTTGGCGAGGTTTGATTCGAGCGGCTCGTAATGCGCGGGAAGCGGTCCGTCTTTCAACCCCGAGGGGACGTAGAGCCAGCCCATGCCGTCGGGATGCATGATGAACGGTGCGTCGCCGGGGAGCGCTTCGTCGCCGCCTTTGCCGGCATCACCCTTCGCGTCGGGGCGCTTCTTTTTCGTGAAGTCGGCGACGTCGTCGCCGGTCCAATCGCCTTTCGTTTCATCCCACCAAACGAGTTTCTTGCGCTCGCTCCAGGGTGTTCCGTCCGGCGCGGCCGAGGCACGGTTGTATAGGATGCGGCGGTCGAGCGGCCACGCGTAGCCCCATCCGTGACCGTACTTTCCACGCGCGTTGCGGCCGTTCGCTTTGTTCTCGCCGTCGAACACGCCGGAGTAGATCCAGCAGCCGCAGGAGGTGGTGCCGTCGTTTTTCAGTTCCGCGAAGTTTTTGATCGCCGCGCGGGACGAAGAGTGAAGAGTGAAGGGTGAAGAGTGAAGATCGGTACTTGCTCTTTCTTCTTTCACTCTTCCCTCTTCACTCTTCACTCTTTCGTCTTTCCAGCCGTGAATCTCGCGCAGTACCGCCTCGGGATCGGGCTCAGCCATCTCGCCGTGAACGGGATAGTCCCAGGTCAGCGCGCGCAGTCCCGCATCGCGCGGCGCGTCGGTCGCTTTCTCTTTCAGCAAACGCCCGAGGTGATAGATGAAGTGCAGCTCGCTGCGCGCGTCGCCGGGAGGTTCGATGGCCTGCTCGCGCCATTGCAAGAGCCGCTGCGTATTCGTGAACGTGCCAGCCTTCTCGACGTGCGACGCCGCAGGAAAAAGGAACACCTCCGTGTCGATCTCCTCGGTGCGCAACTCGCCGCTCGCAATCTCCGGCGAATCGAGCCAGAACGACGCCGTCTCGATCTCGACGAGGTCGCGCACGACCAGCCATTTCAATTTCAACAGCGCCTTCCGCTCCAGCCGCGCATTCGGCGCACCGACAGCGGGGTTCTGCCCCATGACGAACAGCCCTTCGAGTTTGCCGTCCGCCATGTCCAGCCAGTAGCCGAAATGCGAGTGATCGCCGGTCAGCCGCGGCAGCCACGAAAATCCGAAGTCGTTCGCCTTCGTCGCCGCATCGCCGTAATACGCCTTCAGCAGCGAGACGATGTATTTATCGATGTTGAACCACCACCCCTTCGGCGATTTGTGCGTCTCGATCCACTCCTTCAGCGACCCATCGCCCTCGGGATCGTGAGCCGGCATCGGGAGGTAGCCGGGCAGGATGTCGTAAAGGGTCGGGATGTCGGTCGATCCCTGAATCGACGCGTGCCCGCGCAACGCCATGATCCCGCCGCCGGGACGTCCGATATTGCCGAGGAGGAGTTGCAGGATCGATGCGGCGCGAATGATCTGGACGCCGGACGAATGCTGCGTCCAGCCGACCGCGTAGCAGATCGCGCCGGTTTTCTCGCGGCCGGATGCGCTCGTGAAAATCTCCGCGACTTCGAGGAAGCGTTCCTTCGGAATCCCGCACGATTGCTCCACCATCTCCGGCGTGTAGCGCGCGAAGTGACGCTTCAGCACCTGGAACACGCAGCGCGGATGTTGCAGCATTTCGTCGCGATGCGGCTCGTGCAGATCCTGCGCTTCGCCGCCGCGATCCTTGCCGTGCCCTCCCCGCCTCGCATCCATCCCCGGCTTCTTGCTCGGCTTCGCCCCTTCGTACAGCCACGTCTCGGAGTCGTACTGTTTCTTCTCCGCATCCCAGCCACTGAACAACCCGCCGAGGTCCTCGGTGTCGCGAAAATCCTCGCGCAGAATCGTCGCGGCGTTGGTGTACGGGACGACGTAGTCACGAAAGTAACGATCGTTACTGATCGTGTAGTTGATCAGCGCTCCGAGGAAGACGATGTCGCTCCCCGCGCGCAGCGGCAGCCAGTAGTCGGACATCGCCGAGGTTCGGTTGAAGCGCGGATCGACATGGATGATCGTCGCGCCGTTCTTTTCGCGCGCCTCGATCACCCACTGGAACCCGACCGGATGGTTTTCCGCCATCGACGAGCCCATGATCAGGATGGCGTCCGCGTTGGCGAGGTCCTGCTGGGCAGTCGTCGCGCCGCCGCGCCCGAACGACGTCCCCAGACCGGGGACGGTGGAGCTATGTCATATCCGGGCTTGGTTGCTGATGCAAACCATGCCCAGACCTCCCGTGAAAAGTTTTTTGATGAGGTAGTTCTCTTCGTTGTCGAGCGTGGCCCCGCCGAGGTGGGCCATGCCGGTGGTGTGCATGACGGTGTCGTCGAAGGTGCGCGCGCGGGTCTCCCAAACGCGCTCGGCGACCATGCGCATGGCCTGATCGAGCGGCAACTCTACCCACGACTTCGATCGCGGTGCCCGGTACTTCACCTTCGTCATGCGCCCGTCATGCGTGACGAGCTGATACGACGCGGACCCTTTCGGACAGAGATGCCCACGCGAAATCGGCGACTCCGGATCACCCTCGATCCCGACGACCTTCCCCTCGAGATGGTAAACAAGTTGACCACATCCAACACCGCAGTACGGACAGATGGATCGCGCGACCTCGGCGCCCTCAGTCTTCGGCCGCAGCGAATGCGTAACGTCCGACATCGCCTCGACGCCGGTGCCGTCGCTTCCCGATCTCAACTGCCGGATCAGCGGCCACTTCAGGAGGAGCTCCGCGAGCATGAAGGAAGTGTATGCAATTCGCGGGACCCTTTTCACGCGGAGGCGCGGGGACGCGGAGAGAAGAAGCGTCTTGATCTCCGCCTCTCCGCGCCTCCGCGTGAAAAAGGTTCTTACGCCGACGACGAACGCTTCACCGACAACGTCATCTCGAACTGCGCGACCGGCTCGTCGCCGAGCTTTTTCGGGACGCGCGCCGTGACGTGCACCGTCGTCTCTTCGCGTTCGCGCGATTCGATCGCGCGGCGCACGAGCGCCTGAATGGCCTCGCCATCCTCACACGCAAAATGCACATCATCCTCGGGGCGTTTCAAAAACTCCGCGCGGACGGCTTTGAAGACGAAGGAGAGCTTCACCTTCATCACCGACATGAGGTGGAAGCAGATCAACCCTCCGGCCACGTCCGCGCCGATGCAGAGCGCGCCGAAGTACATCGAGTTGAGGTGGTTCTTCGTCCGCCAGTTCAGCGGGATGCGCACCTCGCAACGGCGCTCGTTCACTTCGAGCACCGAGGGCTTGGTGAAATAGAGGAGAAAGACGTTGCGCAGCGCCCAGAGGCGAACACCGATGGTGGCCTTGTTCATCGCCGCGCCTTCCCGACGTCGATCTTGCGCCGCGCATACGGCATCGTGGCGCGATCCCAGATGGCGTCCGGAATCAGTCGCGCGAGCCGCATGATCAACGACATCGGCCGCGGAAACTCAACAACCCGCTTGCCGCGCTCCAACCCGTCCGCGATGACACGCGCCGCATCGTCCACCTTCATCAGGAACGGCATCTTGAACCGGTTCTTCTCCGTCATCGGCGTGATGACGAATCCCGGATTGACGGTCGTGACGCCGACGCCGTATGGCCGCAACTCGACCCGGCTGGCCTCGAGAAACGACTGCATGGCCGCCTTTGTCGCCGAGTAAACGGAGGAGGTGGGAAGTCCGCGCAGACCAGCCATCGACGCGATCCCCATAAACCGTCCCGCCCTTCGCTCGATCATTGACGGAATCACCGCATCGAACAGGTTGAACATGCCGAGGAGATTGACCTTCGTCATCAGCTCCGCGTCGGCCAGAACAAACTTCGCCGCATGCGACGGCACGCCGACGCCCGCGTTGGCGATGGCTAGATCGAAGGGACCGCCAAGCGCTGTCTCCCCTTGCCGCACCGCGTCGCGCACCGCGTTCGCATCGGTGACATCGCAAGGCAACGCGATCGATTTAGTCGGCAGCTCTTTCGATATCGCCTCGAGCAGGTCGCCGCGGCGAGCCAGCAGCGCGATGTCCCACCCGCGCCGCGCCAGCTCGCGCGCCAGCGCGGCACCGATCCCGCTTGATGCTCCGGTGATGATTGCTCGCATGAGCGCGGAGTGTATCGCGAGCAGAAATCGGAAGTCGGTTAGTGTGCTGCGCGTCTCTGGGCATAACTCTCGAGGAGGACGGATGGCGATGTTACTAGGAGGGGCCTCGGCCAACGTTCTGCCCTAAAATATATAACCATGACTGAGATCCAGGACACGAACGTCAAGATTTTCATCACGATCGCCCTCTCTTTCATGAAGGGTATCGTAAGGTTACACACCGCCCGTTACGCTGCGGGGCACTTAAGCCTGGCTCACTATGAGGCGGCTCACGCTGACTTGGAAGCCGCTTTGGCAGAGACTCCACAATCACAAGGTCAGCTTGCCGTGACGCTAAGGAAGGTTACAAAGGACCAGATAAGAGCCCTCGATTACGTACGCCATATCAGTGAACTGGTCTACGCGACAACTCTCTTTGACACATTCTTGACCGACGCCACGCGTTTCCTATTTCTGTTGCAGCCAAAGAGCGTTGGCAAGAACTCAGCAGTTTCTTTAGAGATTCTACTTAGCAGCAACTCGAAATCTGAAGCGATCACCGATGCTGTCAACCGAAAGGTGCGAGAACTCGGGCATGCATCTTTCGCTGCGCGGATCGACACGTTACGTCAGACCTTTGGGCTGAAAATACAATCCAGCCCCAATGTCCTGAACATCTTCAACCACTATACAACTATTCGAAATGTAGTCATCCACGATCAAGCCTTTTACGACATTTCATTGACGGACGCAGGCCTGATCGCGGTAGAGCGAAACTCTGACGTTACACCCGTTGAACATGACGATGTACGCTCTGCGATCAGCGCGTATACAGTCGTCGCTCATAGCATTGCGGAAGCTGTTTTTATGGATGTGTTGCATGGCGAACGCGATAAGGAAGCCCACCGTCGAATGGATAGCTTTCGAAAATACGCTTCTAAGCAGGAGGCCGAGATCCTCAAGCCGCACTAGCTGTTTGAGCCTTTAGTCAACAAAAATCCGACACGCATTGTTCGCGTCCCGCCTGAATAGGATTTCCATCCGCTCGAAGACGGCGTCGTCAACATCTTGATGATTGATACCTGAGATGCGGGCGCGGATGGAGAGGTACGGTCCGGTGCCAGCCGGCTTGTCGACCATGTCCGCGATCGAGATGACGTGCCGAGGAGGGAGGAGCTGACGCTCGAACCACGGTTGCGTCACTTCAGCTCCGGCAGCTTGACGCGCTCCTCGAAGATGCGCGCGAAGAGATCGCCGACTTTGGCCAGGCGGTCGGGCATCGTGCGCAGGTTGAATTTCTTCGGATCGAGTTTCTTGGTCACCTCGTCCCATTTCAGCGGCGCGGAGACCGGCGCGCCGTCGATGGCGCGGAGCGAGTATGGCGCGACGACTGTCTTGCCGTATGCGTTCTGCATGCAGTCGAGGTAGAGGCGTCCGCGGCGTTTGTTCAGCGCGCGCTCCATCGTGAACTCGGGGACTTTCGCCGCGATCGCGGCGCTGATGGAGCAGGCGAACTCGTTGGCCTCCTCGTGAGTGTAGCCGCCGGCCAGCGGGATGAAGACGTGGATGCCGCGCTTGCCGGAGGTCTTCGGGACCGACGGCAGGTGCAGGTTGTCGAGGAGGCGGCGGACGATGATGGCGGCGTCGATGGCCTGCTCGATCCCCTTCCCTTTTGCGGGATCGAGGTCGAAGACCAGCCAGTCCGGCTCATCGAGCGCGGCGCCGCGCGAGGCCCACATGTGGATGGTGAGCACCGACATCTGCGCCAGCCAGCGCAGCGTCTCGGGCTTGTCGACGACGAGATGCTTCACGCTCTTGTGGGCGGTGGTGCGCGTGGGCGTCTCGATCGTGGTGAGCCAGGGCTGCGCGCCGCGGCCGACGTCCTGATGAAACCACGACGGCTTGTCGATGCCCTCGTTCCAATGCTCGAGCGCGAGCGGCCGGTCGCGCAGCGCGCGAATCATCGGCTCGGAGACGGCGGCGTGGTAGTCGGCGACGTCCTGCTTGGTGATGCCGTCGCGCGGGTAGAGGATGCGGTCGGGGTTTGTGAGGACTACGCGGGTGTCGGGTGTCGGGTGTCGGGTGTCGGAGCGGGATTGTGCGGATTTTTTCGACGGCGATTTCTTTGCCGCCTTCGCTGATTTCGATGAGGTTCTCGAATCGTTCTTCATCTCCGACTCCCCACTCCCGACTCCCGACGCCCGTTCCCGAACCACTTCCCCAACCTCCTTATCCTCGCGCATCCCCAGAAACGATGGATGCCGCAGCCGATTGTCCGCCGTCCACTCGGTGAAGGCTACCTGCACCACGAAGCGCGGTTTCACCCAGGTAGCGACGCGTTCGCGCGGCGCGTCCTTGACGAGATTCACAGGCACGACGTCCTTCGACAGCTCGTCCTTCCACCAGACGCGCTGCTTGGCGGAAAAACCGGTGCCGACTTTGCCGGCGTAGTGGAGCGCGCCGTCGTCGCCCATCACGGCGAGGTGTAGCGAGCCGACTTCTTTCGATGAATGCGTCGACGGATTCCAACCGACGACGATCAGCTCCTGCTCATTGATCGCTTTGATCTTCAGCCACTCCTTCGACCGGCGAGGTTCGTAGACGGAGGTGCGGCGTTTGGCGATGATCCCTTCCCATCCCGATTTCTTCGCACGCTCCAACGCCTCGGCGCCCGACGTTGTGATCTTCTCGGACACTTTGATCGCGGCAGGCGTCCGCTTCAGCGTCTTCTCGAGAATCGTCCGGCGTTCGTCGTAGGTGAGATTGCGAAGGTCTTTCCCATCGAGCCAGAGGATGTCGAAGACGATCAGGATCTCGCGCCGGTCGCCCTGCTGCAGAAGCTGGAATCGCGGCGCGCCCTGCTCATCGAGCACGACGATCTCGCCATCGATCACAACCTCGGGCACTTTCAACTTGGACAGAGCCGCGGCGACGGCGGGAAAGCGCGGCGCGAGATCGAGCTCGTTCCGGCTCCACATGGCGATGTCGCCACCGGCGATCGCGCAGACGGCGCGGAAGCCGTCGTACTTGAGTTCGTACGCCCAGGCATCACCGGCCGGCGGAGTGTCGGTAAGCGTGGCCAGCATGGGAGGGAAAACCTTGCTTAGAAGGGTTTGTGGTGTGAGTCGTTTGGCCATGGTTGTGGTTTGAAGAAAAACTGAACCACAGAGGCACAGAGGACACCGAGACCTCTGTGATCTCTGTGTCTCTGTGGTTAAAAACTATTTGCGTCCGCCATGCCTAGTAATGCACCCGATGCTCGTACACGAACGGTTCCCGCCGTCCGTGCTGCACGACCGGCGTGAAGATCGCCGCGCGAAGCGATGCGGCGTTGCGTATCTCCAGCGCGACCGAACCGGTCGTGTTGCGCAGCGTGCGGACGTTCGTGACCACGCCGTCTGTGTTCACGTCGGCTTCGAGGACGATGTCGCCGTGTGCGCCCGGTTGCGTCACCGGCTCCGGCTCGCGCGTGAAGTGCGGCTTGGTGTTGTCCGCTTCCTTCGTGGCCTCGCCGGCGCCGGCCAGCTCGTTCGCGTGCACCCAGCCGCTTCCGCTCGCGATCCTGACCTCGGCCCAATCCCCGCGACGCGACAACACGGAGACCGACTCGCCATGCTGATACGTCGTCACGACCGGCGCGGTATCGGCCGGCTTCGTGTGGATCTTCAGCGCGCCATCGCGGACGTACTGCACTTCGATCGGCATGCGCGTGTCGATCGTTTCGGTGTTCGGCGTCTCGCGATCGCAGGCGGCGAGCGCGAGCGCGGCAATCAAGAGCGCTCGCTTCATCCGAACACATCCCGTTGCGTGAAGACCGTGTAGGAGATGGCCGTCGCGGCGATCGCCCATGTGCCGAGGAGCGCGATGCAGAAGAGCATGGACATGCCGTCGTACGGGGGAGGCTCGCCGGTGTAGTAGTCGGCCAGCGGCAGCGCACTGACGAATAGGTATTTGCCGGCGGTCCAGTCGGGACTGATGCGCGTCAGGATCGTTCCGCCGATGAGCGACGCCAGCATCGTCCCGATCGCCGCCGCGCTCGATTTGAAAAGCACCGACAACAGCAGCGCGATGCAGGCGACGGTCAGCAGCGCGAACCACTCCAGGCCGTACGCGATCAGCGTGTCCTTCCACAACGGCAGTTGGCGCACGGCGTCGATCTGCAGCGCTCCTTTGGCGATGGAGAATCCGGTGAAAGTCGGCGCCATCCATCCGCCGCGCGGCAGGAACGGCGCGGAGACGCCGTACGCGAGCACCGCGCCGGTGGCGAGCGTCAGCGTTGCGAATCCCCACAGCGTGACCAGCTTCGCGGTCAGCACTTTCCATCGACGGACCGGACGCGTGAGGAGCAGCTTGTCCGTCCCCTCGGCGTTCTCGGCCGACACGATGTCGCTGCCGAGGATGCCGACGAGCAGCGGGAGCAACAGAAATCCGGCCACGTTCGCAAACGTGCGCACGAACAGCGGCGCAGTCGGCTTGTTCGGCTCGATGTCATGATCGAGATAGAACTGCAGCCGGTTGATCTCCGCGCGCAACGACCGCGCCCAGCTCTCGCCGATCCTTCCGCGCCGCAACGTGTTCTGATACGAGGCCACCTGCTGCTGCGTCTCCGCCCGCCAGTTGCGATTGCGATTCTCGCGCAGCCGCCGGTACTGCGAATACGTGACGAGCGCGATGATCGCGAACAGAATCGCCGCCACCACCGCGAACCGTTTGCGGCGCAGGATTTTGAGGGTCTCGTTCTGGACGAGCGGAATCAGCATCGGTGTTGCTCAAACGTTCGTTGGTCGTCGAGGGAAATGTCGAGCCTGCGCCGCTCGTCTCCGCGCGCGAAGGCGCGCCTAACAAGCGTAGCCCCGCGCTCGGCGCGGGGAAAACGGACGTGGCCGAATTTCGTGGCCGCGGAGGCGGCCACTACAAGGTGCTCCGGCAGCGCGAGATTTTGTAGCGACCGCCTCCGCGGCCGCGTATCCCCCGGCACTTCCGAACCCCGCGCCGAGCGCGGGGCTAGGATTGTCGAGCGCGCCTTCGCGCGCGACGGAAACGTCCGAGGACAGATCTCCTCAGAAGCTGCGAGGCTGGCGAAGCGCGCCGAAGAATGAATCGTCAATTCGTACATTTCTTCACCAACTTCAGTCTACCGTCTCGCCGCCCGTCGCTTCGAGGAACATCTCCTCGAGCGACTGCGTGCGGCGTTGGGCGTGGAAGACGTTGATGCCGGCGTCGACGAGCGCGGTGATTACCGGCGGGGTGTCGGGTTCTTCGATGGCGATCCAGATGCGGTCGGTGTCGGTGCGGTACGTGAGATTGCGGTCCGTGGCGATCGCGGCGGCACGGGCGACGTCGTCGACGCGCAGCTCCATCTCGCGGCGGCTGGAGATCAGTTCGCGGACGGTGCCTTCGCGGAGGATGCGTCCCTTGTGGATGATGGCCACGCGGTCGCAAGTCAGCTCGATCTCCGCGAGGAGATGCGACGAGATGAAGATGCTCATCTCGCGTTCGCTGGCGAGGCGGCGCAGCAGTTCGCGGATTTCGCGGATGCCGGCGGGATCGAGGCCGTTGGCCGGTTCGTCGAGTATGAGCAGTTTCGGATCGCCGAGGAGCGCCTGGGCGATGCCGAGCCGCTGGCGCATGCCGAGCGAGTACGTTCCGACGCGTTGTTCGAGGCGATGCGCGAGCGACACGAGGTCCGCCACACGCTCGATTTCGTTGGACCCGACGCGGAGCATGCGCGCGAAGTGCTCGAGGTTTTCGCGGCCGGTCATGAAGCGATAGAGATCGGGATTCTCGACGATGCAGCCGACGCAGCGCATGGCGTCCTCGAACTGGTGCCGCTGATCGAAGCCGCAGATGGTCACGTTTCCGGACGTCGGTTTGATCAGCCCGACAAGCATGCGGATCGTGGTGGTCTTGCCTGCTCCATTCGGTCCGAGGAAGCCGAAAATTTCGCCGCGCTGCAGCTCGAACGAAACGTCATCGACGATGGTTTTGTCGCCGATGATTTTCGTGAGGTTCGTTGCGGTGAGGGTTGAGGTCATGCTGTCATCCTGAGCCGCCGAAGGACGGCCGAAGGACCCCCTTCCCTGTAGCGAGGAAAGGGCGGCCGTTCGTGCAGGAGGCAAGCACTGAGGGGGTCCTTCGACCGTTCTGCGCTGCTGCGGCTTCGCCTCCGCAGCTCCGGCGGCTCAGGATGACATATCGTTCCTTTGAACATGCGCCGTTTTCTGGTCTGGTACCTGCCGCTCACCGCTGCGATCGTGGCCGCGATTCTGTTCGGCGCCGGATTCTACTCATTCCTGCGCGGCGACATCGGCTCGTCGGTTTCGGCCGTGGCGCCCACGCGCGTCACCGCGTCCGCCCCTCGCCAGCAAATCGCCCCCATCATCCTGGGCGACTCCCTCGGCCGCGGCGCCGGCGATGAAACAGGGTTGGGCATCGGCGGCCGGCTCGTCGACGAGTTGCGGAAGCGGAACGTCAACACGAAGAACATCGTCAACATCGCGGTCAACGGGGCGCGGACGCGCGATCTCATCCAACAGCTCGGCAGCCGCAACGTGCAGACGCTCATCGCGCAATCGAACGTCGTCATCGTCTCGATCGGCGGCAACGATCTGTGGGGCGACAACAACTGGCGCAACGCGCCGCCGAGCGACCCCGAGGCGGTCATGAAGGATGTGCTCAATCATGTGGAGGAGAGCGTCAAGATCATCCGCGGCGCGAATCCGTCCGCGCGGATTTTCGTGATCGGGCTCTACAACCCGGCCATCGCGACGCCCTTCGGAAAGATCCTGACGCCGTTCGTGAACCGCTGGAACGCCCTGCTCGTGGAGCGGTTCGGCAGCGATCCGAACGTCGTCATCGTGCAGACCTCAGACATCTTCGCGTACCGCGACCGGCTGTCGTTCGACCGCTTCCATCCGAACGATGAAGGGTACTCATTGATCGCGCGAAGAATCGCGGACGCGATTTAAACCACAGAGACACAGAGACGGATTTCTCTGTGTCCTCTGTGCCTCTGTGGTGAATCGATCCCTGGTTACCGCCTGCGTCCGCCGAACAGGCGCAGCAGAAACAGGAACAGGTTGATGAAGTCGAGGTAGAGCATCAGCGCGCCGATCACGGCGAAGCTCTCCTGCTGCGGGCCGGTCGCTGTGGCCATCACCTTTAACTTCTGCGTATCCCAGGCGGTCAGGCCGAGGAAGATCACGACGCCGAGAAGTGAGATCACGAAATCGAGGCCGCTCGATTTCAGAAACATGTTCACGACCATGCAGATCAGAATGCCGATCATCCCCATGAAGAAGAATGAGCCGATCGATGTCAGATCGCGTTTCGTCACCGTGCCGTAGATGGACATCGCGCCGAACATCCCGGCGGCCGTGACGAACGCCATCGTGATCGTGCCGCCTGTGTAGGCCCAGAAGATCACGCTCAAGGTGAAGCCGTTGAGGAGTGAGTAGACCAGGAACGCGGCGGCGGCAGTGCTGGGCGCCATCGTCCGGATGCGGAACGACAACCAGAAGACGATGCCGAGCTCCGCGATGATCAATCCGAAGCGAACGAGCGGCGTGCCGAGGACGATCTGCTGCATCGCGGGCGACATCACGACCCAGAGAGCGGCGAAGGCCGTCGTCAAAAGGCCACCGAACATCCAACCGTAGACCGAGCGCACGAACGCGCGCGTGCGACCTTCCATCTCGGCTGTGCTCGCCGAAATCCACGCTGGTTGCTGCTGAGAAGAATTGGGAAGCATTCAGAATCCTCCGTTGACGCGGGATGATAACGCTGAGTAAGGAACGCTCATTGCGTGTAGGTATTCAGGTGTCGGGATTCGAATGTCGAAAATCGATGAAAGGTCGATGTCGAGCTGGAGCGTTCGTGATTGCGACACCCGACACCCGACACCCGACACCCGACACCCGACACCCGACACCCGACACCCGACACCCGACACCCGACACCCGACACCCGAAAACAGGAATATCACACCGATACACTCAGGTTTCGATCGCTACACAATCTGATGACATCGCACTAAAGTCGCGGTAAACGTCAGTAGGAGAAAAACTTATGTCTAGAATTATCGGCATCGACCTCGGCACGACCAACTCCGTCGTGGCGGTCATGGAAGGCAATGAGCCCAAAGTGATCGTCAACGCCGAAGGAAGCCGCATCACCCCCTCGGTGGTCGGTTTCGCCCGCAACGGAGAGCGTCTCGTCGGCCAGGTCGCCAAACGCCAGGCCGTGACGAACCCTGAGAACACGATCTTCTCGATCAAGCGCTTCATGGGCCGCAAGTTCGAGGAAGTCAACGAAGAAATGAAGATGGTTCCCTACAAGGTGAGCCGCGCTTCCAACGGCGACGTTCGCGTGGAAGTCGACGGCAAACTTTACTCCCCGCCCGAGCTTTCCGCGATGATCCTGCAGAAGCTGAAGCAGGCTGCCGAAGACTACCTCGGCGAAAAAGTCGACCGCGCGGTCATCACCGTGCCGGCCTACTTCAACGATTCGCAGCGCCAGGCCACAAAGGACGCAGGTGAGATCGCCGGCCTCAAGGTCGAGCGCCTCGTCAATGAGCCGACCGCGGCTGCGCTTGCGTACGGTCTCGACAAGAAGGCGAACGAGACCATCGCCGTCTATGACTTCGGCGGCGGCACGTTCGACATCTCGGTTCTCGAAGTCGGCGACGGCGTCGTGGAAGTGAAGTCGACCAACGGCGACACGCACCTCGGCGGCGACAACATCGACCAGCGCCTCATCGACTGGATCATCGACGAATACCGCAAGGACCAGGGCATCGATCTGTCGAAAGACAAGATGGCTTTGCAGCGCCTGCGCGAAGCGGCCGAGAAGGCGAAGATCGAACTGTCGTCGACGGCATCGACCGACATCAACCTGCCGTTCATCACCGCCGACCAGTCGGGCCCGAAGCATCTGAACATGTCGCTCACACGCGCCAAGTTCGAGCAGCTCATCGGCGAAATCGTGCAGAAGACGATGGGACCCTTGAAGCAGGCGCTGGCCGACGCCGGCGTCGACCCGAAGAAGATCGATGAAGTCGTCCTCGTCGGCGGCTCCACGCGTATCCCGATGGTCCAGAAGATGGTCCAGGATTTCTTCGGCAAAGAGCCGCACAAGGGCGTGAATCCTGACGAAGTCGTGGCAGTCGGCGCGGCGGTTCAGGGCGGCGTCCTCGGCGGCGAGGTCAAAGACGTCCTCCTCCTCGACGTCACTCCCCTCTCTCTCGGCATCGAGACGCTGGGCGGCGTGATGACGAAGCTGATCGAGCGCAACACCACGATCCCCACGCGGAAGTCGGAGACGTTTTCGACGGCCGCGGACAACCAGACCTCGGTCGAGATCAAGGTCCTTCAGGGCGAGCGTGATTTCGCGCGCGACAACAAGCTCCTCGGGGTCTTCCACCTGATCGGGCTTCCGCCTGCACCGCGCGGCATGCCGCAGATCGAAGTCACCTTCGACATCGACGCGAACGGCATCATGAACGTGTCGGCGAAGGATCTCGGCACCGGCAAGGAGCAGAAGATCACCATCACCAGCACCTCCGGTCTGTCGAAGGACGAGGTCGAGAAGCTGGTGCGCGACGCCGAGTCGCATGCCGCCGAGGACAAGCAGCGGCGTGAAGAGATCGAAGCGAAGAATCAGCTCGACTCGCTCGTGTATCAGGTCGAGAAGATGTTGAACGAGAACCGCGACAAGATCTCGGGCTCGGACGTCAGCAACCTCGAGACCGCGATTTCCGATGCACGGAAAGCGATGGAGCAGGGCGGCATGGACAACATCAAGAAGGCCACCGAAGCGCTGACCAGCGCGTCGCACAAACTGGCCGAGGTGATGTACCAGAACGCCGGCGCCAACGCCGCGGGAGGCGGAGCCGAAGCAGGAGCAGGCAGCGACGCAAACGCGTCAGCCGGCGGCAACGGCAAGGCCGACGACGTGATCGATGCGGAAGTTGTCGACGAACACAAGTAATTGGCGATTGGAGGGCGGCGCGAGCCGCCCTCTCTGTTTCCCCAGGAACCAAAACAAATGTCCCGCCGCAGATCCGATGGCTACGTGATGATCTCGGTGATCGCCGAGCGGTACAACATCCATCCGCAGACGCTTCGCCTGTACGAGCGCGAAGGCCTCATCAAGCCGGCCCGCACGCAGGGCAACACGAGGCTTTACGGCGAAGACGAAATCCGCAAGCTGGAGATGATCCTCGCTCTCACCCGCGACCTCGGCGTGAACCTGGCCGGCGTCGAGGTGATCCTCAACATGCAGCTCGCCATCAAAGACGCCCGCGAAGCGATCGACCGCGTCGAGGATCAATTCGATTCGATGATGCGCGTGATCCGGCAATCGGTCCTCGACAAGCGCCACGGCATCGACCGCGAGAACGCGTTGGTGAAGGTGGGGCCGCGAGGCTTGACGAGAGTCAAGTGATGCGGGCCACGCTCGTTGCGGCGGTCTTTCTTCTGCTGACCGGAGCGGCCTCAGATGATCAACCGTGGATGCTCTGTTCGGTGCGGACAACGAGCGCTCATCCGAACAGCCCCGCCAGGACTTACGTCGAACCGATTGCGATCGTCCTGCGCAGGAGCCGCAACGCAGTCGAATTCACCAAGCCACCTTCGCCATCGCCGGGAAAGGACTACTACCGCACCGGCGAGAAATTCAGCGTAATGCGAGGCGGTCTCTCCTCGGGCACGGTCACCATCCTTCCCGCGGACAACAACACCTGCCAGCCAATCGAGCGCCTGGCGCAGCGAAGCGGCAAACCTACGCCGAGGTGGCGAAGCGCGGATGCCGTCGCAGGAACGTCGGTCGATGTGCGGCGGCGCGTCTCACCGCTGCGCGCGCCTTCCGCGGGCGAGAATCGCGAACTGCTGGCCGTCGTCCGACAACTGTTCGCGATCAAAGCCGTGCCGGCCGCCGTGCTCGATCAGATAAAGAGCGAGAACGTCGCCGCTACGGACCTGGATGGCGACGCAAGAATCGACTTCATCGGTACGTTCGTCGTCCGCGACTCGCGCAACACGCACACCCTCTTCGTCGTCGTCATGCGCGACCGCAGCGGCGCGTTGCGTGCGGACGTCATCCGCTACGATCGCTCGCTCAACACCAGGGACGACAGCGGCGCAAAGAACTGGACGCTGGTCGACGTCGAGGACTTCGATGGCGATGGCATCGACGAGATCATCGTGGAAAACCACGGCTGGGAGTGGGGCTCGTACGACATCCTCCGAATGAAACGCGAGACCGATTGGGAAGTCGTCTACTCCGGCGGTGGCTCGGGCTGTTGACCCAAGACGTGATCGAACCCGCACAACGCTGACCAACGCTCAGGCCGCCCGGGTTAAACTGACCGCATCGTTCGTCTTACCGCCAATCTTCTTCTGCTCCCCACATCTCCGCCCGGCTTGCTGGCGCTGGCGACGCTTTTCACGGCAGCGGCGATTTTGGCGCTCGGCGGGATCGTGCTGCTGCGGGCGCGGGCGCGATTCGTCACCTTTCTCTTCTTCGTCATCACTGTCGGTGCGAGTGGATGGCTGGCATTTTTTGCGCTGATGTACGGCGCCGCGAGCGCCGCGCACGCCACCGCGTTCGCGCGCGTGGCCGCGGCCTTCTCCAGCATCTTGCCGGCGGCCACCTTTCACTTCGCGGCCACCTACGTCAGCCGCCGCCGCGCGCTGCAAAACGTCATCACCTTCTGCTGGATGTTCTGCAGCGGGATCGCGTTGCTCGAAGTGGCCACGCCGTACTTCGTCACCGGCGTGCGGCATTTCGGCTGGGGCTACTACCCGATCGGCTCGACGTACAACATTTCCTGGGTCGTGATTTTCGCCGGCATGTTCGCCACTGCAATCCGCATGCTGTGGCGCGCGGCGCGATCGAGTGATGGACCCGAACGCAAACGCGCCCGCTCGCTCGTAATCGGATTCTCGATCGCCATGCTGGCCATGATCGATTTCCTTCCGACGATCGGCATCGATGTCCCGCCGCTGGGATTCATCGCCATCCTCGCGTTCATCGCCATCGCCGCGCACGCGATCCGGCGCTACAACCTGGTCGAGCTCACTCCCGAATACGCGGCCAGCCAGATTCTGGCGACGATGAAAGGGAGCGTGATCGTCGTGGATCTTGACGGCAAGATTCGCGTCGCCAATCGTGCCGCATCGACAATGCTCGGCTATCCCGATTCCGCGCTTCTCGGCAAGCACATTCGCAGCATCGTTTCCCCCGAGGAAAACCTGACCACCGGTCAGCTCCTGCACAGCCTTGGCGTGCTCGAACAGAACATGGCCTGGCGCACCGCGGCCAGCGCGCGTATCGACGTTCTCGCCACGTCGTCGTTCGTGCGCGACGACAGCGGCAGTCCGGTCGGAATCGTGTACGCAGCCACCGACGTCACCGAACGGCGCCGCGCCGAGCAGGCCCTGCGCGAGAGCGAGCATCGCTACCGCACGCTTTTCGAAGGCAACCCGCTGCCGATGTGGGTCTACGACTACGACACGCTCGGCTTCATCGCCGTGAACGAAGCGGCCGTCCAGCACTACGGCTACGAGAAGGACGAGTTCCTGCGAATGACTCTCGCGGACATCCGTCCGAGCGAAGAGTTGCCGAAGCTGCGCGGCTTGCTCGACGGCCGCCGCGACCGCAACGACCCGCGCATCGTCAAGCATCGCAAACGGAACGGGCAAGTGTTCGACGCGGAGATCACGTCGTTCGAGTTTCTGTCAGGTGGCAGACGTTCACGGCTCGTCATCGCGGTCGACGTCACCGAGCGGCGGCGCTCCGAGGATCGCCTGCGAGAAAGCGAGGAGCGCTACCGGCTGCTGTTCGAGCGCAACCTCGCCGGCGTCTATCGCAGCACCATCGATGGCCACATCCTCGATTGCAACGACGCCATCGCGCGCATCTTCGGTTATCGCGACCGCGAGGATCTCCTGACGCAGAGGGCGTATTCGCTCTACAACGCCGATGAAGACCGCAACCGGATCATGGCGCAGTTGCGCGAGCAGGGATCGCTTTCGAACATCGAAGTTTTCATGCGCCGCCGCGATGGCACGCCGGTGTGGGTCATCGAGAGCATGACCCTGCTCGACGGCGGCGTGATCGAAGGAACGATCGTCGACATCACCGACCGCAAGACGGCACAGGAGCAGATGGAGTATCAGGCGTATCACGACGCACTGACCGGCCTGCCGAACCGGCTCCTCTTCCGCGACCGCATCGACATCGCCCTCGCACACGCCAAGCGGCACCGCACCGCCGCGGCGGTGATGTTCCTCGATCTCGATCAATTCAAACTGGTCAACGACTCCCTCGGACACACGGTCGGCGACGCGCTGCTGCAGGAAGTCGGCACCCGGCTCGTGCTCTCCATCCGCGCCGACGACACGGTCGCGCGCATGGGCGGCGATGAGTTCACGGTCCTCCTCACCGACGTCAAAGATCCCGGCGCTTCGGCGATCGTCGCTCAGAAACTGCTCGAAGCGATTTCACAGCCGATGATCATCGATGGTCACGAGCTTTACGTCACCACGAGCATCGGCATCGCGCGGTCTCCGGAAGACGGCAGCGATGCGGAGATGCTGCTCAAGCGCGCCGACAACGCGATGTACCGCGCCAAAGAAGCAGGCCGCAACAACTTCCAGTTCGCCACGACAGCCTCGCAGGAAACCGTGTCGGAGCGGCTGCTGATCGAGCGCAGCCTTCATCACGCGTTCGAGCGCGAGGAGTTCGTCGTGCATTACCAGCCGATGACGAACCTGCTCACGGGCAACGTGGTCGGAGCCGAGGCGCTCATCCGCTGGAACCATCCCGAGCGCGGGCTGATGGGGCCCGACGACTTCATCCCCATCGCCGAGGACAGCGGACAGATTCTGCCGATTGGCGAATGGGTCTTGCGCACCGCGGTGAAGCAAATGAAAGCCTGGCACCCAGAGCACGGGCCGTTGCGCGTGGCGGTCAATCTTTCGGCGCGGCAGTTCCAGCAGCGCGATCTGACTTCGATGATCGAGCACGTTCTGAAAGAGAACGACTATCCGCCCGAGCTGCTCGACATCGAGATCACCGAATCGACGGCGATGCAGAACGCGGATGTGTCGCTCGCCGTGATGAAGCGCTTGCGCTCCATGGGCGTGCGCATCTCGATCGACGACTTCGGCACCGGCTACTCATCGCTGAGTTACCTGAAACGCTTCCCCATCGACACCGTCAAGATCGATCAGAACTTCGTGCGCGATCTCTCCGATGCTTCGAACGACGGCGCCATCATCACCGCCGTGATCTCGATGGCTCGCGCGTTGAACCTGCGCGTCGTTGCCGAGGGCGTCGAAACGGAAGCGCAGCTCGCGTTTCTCCGCCGGGAGAACTGCGAAGTCGTGCAGGGATTTCTGCACAGCAAGCCGGTGTCGGCGGCGGAGTTCGAGACGTCGCTGCGGGCGAGAAGACTTTAGAGCCTTTAACCACAGAGACACAGAGGACACGGAGAAACCTCTCTCTGTGCCCTCTGTGTCTCTGTGGTTGAAAAGCGCGCACGATAGAATCCGCGCCCATGAAACTGCTCGCCATCGCTCTGCTCGCCGCCGTGTCGCTCGATCCTTCCCAGGTTGCGCCGGACATCGCGCAACGGCTGGCGCGCTTTCAGAAGGTTGAGATGCCGTTCACGTATGCGGGGATGTCCGCGCGCGAACGAAAAGAACTCGACGAGATGATCGCGGCCTGCCGCGACCTCGAGAACATCTTCTGGCGGCAGAACGACCCGGACAACATCGCGCTCTACAACAGCCTCGCGAACGCCACCGATCCGAAGTTGCGCGATGCGCGGCACTACCTCTGGATCAACGGCAGCAGCTACGACCTTCTCAATCACAACGAGCCGTTCATCGGCACCGAGCCGATGCCGCCCGGCCGCAGCCTTCTGCCAAAGGGTCTCACTCGCGACGAGATCGAGGCCTATGTGGCTGCGCATCCGAAAGAGAAGAAGGCCATTTATGACGAGCGCACCGTCGTCGAAATCGCCAGCCGCAACCCGCTGCGGCTGAAAACGACGCCATATCACGTGAAGTACAAGAAGTGGCTTGTGTCCGCCGCGCGCCATCTGCGCAATGCGGCCGCGGCCAGCGACGACAAAGCGTTCGCGAACTACCTTCGCATGCGCGCGACTGCCTTGCTGACCGACGACTACTACCCGAGCGATCTGGCCTGGGTTCGCCTCAAGGATCCGAAATTCGATCTGATCTTCGCGCCCTACGAAACCTACCTCGACGATCTCCTCGGCATCAAAACTTCCTACGGAGCGTCGGTACTCGTGCGCAACGAGAGCGAGTCTGCGAAGCTGGCCGTGTTCAAAAAGTACGTCCCCGACATTCAGGACGCGCTGCCGCTGCCGGCCGAGGATCGTCCGTCGAAGAAAGGGCTGGAGTCGCCGATGGAAGTGATGGACGCGCCGTTCCGCGCCGGCGATCTTCGCCACGGATATCAGGCCGCGGCCGACAATCTCCCGAACGATCCGCGTATCCACGAGAAAGTCGGCTCGAAGAAAATCTTCTTCAAGAACTTCACCGACGCGCGCGTCAACTACGTGATCCTGCCGGTCGCGAAACTGGTCATGCGTCCCGATCAGGCCGCGCAGGCTTCGGGCGAAGGCTATCTGGCCGCGGTGATGATGCACGAGATCTGTCACGGCCTTGGGCCGGCCTTCGCGCGCAGGGGTGGTCAACACGTTGACATTCGCGAAGCGATCGGACCGGCATACTCGGGGCTGGAAGAAGCGAAAGCCGACGTCACCGGCATGTTCGGATTGAAATGGCTCGTCGACCACGGAGCGCTGCCGAAAGAGCGCCTCGAGGAGTACTACGCGTCGTACGTGGCCGGGATCTTCCGCACCGTTCGTTTTGGAACGGCCGAGGCACATGGCCGCGCGGAGATGATGGAGTTCAACTACCTCTCGGAGAAGGGTGCGATCACGCGCGCGGCTTCGGGGCGGTATGTGATCGACTACGCGAAGATGCCCGACACGCTGGCCGCGCTGGCGAAGGAGCTTCTCGAAATCGAAGCGACTGGCGACCGTGCGCGTGCCGAGGCGTGGTTCAACAAGTACGACAAAATGCCGGCCGACCTTCGCAGCGCGCTCGATGCGGCGAACAACGTTCCGGTCGATATCGATCCGCTGATCCCCTTCAAAGAAGGCGTGCAGTAGCAAGGCGTCTTGGTGAAAAAACGCGGCCGCGAAAATGACGATTGGGATGAACCGGCCGCCCGGCGTGGTGGCAAGCGGCGCAAGGCGGCCGACGCCGATGACGGCGTCATCGAAACCGGCGCGTGGGGAGACGGAGCGAACGCCGATCCTCGCGATGCCGCCATCGTCATCTCGATCGGCAGCGGACGTTGCCGCCTCTTCCACGATGAGCACGAATTCGATTGCACCGTTCCGCCGGAGCTCGCGAAACGCCAGAAAAGCGCATTGGCCGTCGGCGATCGCGTGGTCACCGAGTTCTCCGATGGCGTCTGCCGGCTCAGCGGTGTACTGGCCCGGCGCACCGTGCTCTCGCGTCCCGATCCGCTCAATCCCCGGGTGCAGCGACTCATCGCTGCCAATATCGACGTCGTCATCCACGTCGTATCGGTGAAAGCGCCGCCGCTGCGGCCGCGGCTCATCGACCGCTTCCTCATCGCCATCCAACGCGGCGGCGCGCAGGCGGCGATCTGCGTCAACAAGATCGATCTGCTCAATGACGCTGAGCGCGCCCGCGAGCTGGCCACGCTCGATCCGTATCGCACCCTCGGCGTTCCCGTGATCGCAGTTTCCGTCAAGGCGGATGAAGGGATCGCCGAACTGCGCGCCGTCGTCGAAGGAAAAACGTGCGCTCTGGTCGGTCACAGCGGCGTCGGCAAGTCGTCGATCCTCAACGCGCTCGATGAACGCCTCGACATCGCCACCGGCGAACTTCACAAACGCGGCACCGGCCGCCACACCACCACCGCCTCCACCCTTCACGACCTCGGCGGCGGCACATATCTCATCGACACGCCCGGCATCCGCGAGTTCGGCCTCTGGAACCTGACGCCGGAAACGTTGCGCGACTACTTCCCCGAATTCGCCGAGCCCGGCGAGTACTGCCGATTCAACGACTGCACGCATCTTCACGAGCCGGGATGCGCCGTGAAAGAGCGCGCCGAAGCCGGCGAGCTGAGTCGGGCGCGCTACGACGCGTACGTGCGGCTGGCGGAAGATTTGTCAGATCCGAGTCGTTGACGCCGCAATCATGCGCAGACAACTGATTCTCACCGTCGCCGCCGTTGTTGTTGCGTGCGCGCCGAAGCCGCAGCCGGCGCCCGTCATCGCACCCGCAGCCGTCGCGCCGAAACCAGCCGCCGTTTCCGCCGAGGCGCTTGTCGATCACACCGGCGATTCGCCCGAGACCGCCGTAACGGTCCCGGCCGACGCGCCGAACGAAGGGATCGACTTTCAGAATCACTGGATCTTCGATCGATTCGGACGCTTCCGCAGGACCGGCGGCGGAATCGCCCATGCCGGCGAAAGCTCCGCGATGCGCCGATATGAAGTGGTCAAGATCGAGCTGCCCGACCACTCCCAGCACACCGTCTTTTTCGACATCACCGAAAACGAGAAGACGTGGGACAGTCAGCGAAAGCAGTGAATGAAGCTTGTTAACGCGCGGCTTCGCCGCTAACGAAAAAAGGCCTCGCTCGCGCGAGGCCTTTTCGTTGCGATGAGAGTGGGATCAGCGGGTCTTGATGCAGCCGCCGTTGGCGTTCGACCACTCGTACTGGTAGCCGAAGCCGCCGGTGCCGATGAACGGAGCCGGGGTCCATGCGCACTTGTCGTCCGCCTCGTTGCCGCGGCGGTCGAACCATGCATTGCCGAGGGCGTCGGTGACGGCCTCGCGCGTCTCGTGGCAAACGAAGTGCTCCTGATCGAGCGACGTATTGCCGAACGCCTGGCAACCCGAGCAACCAGCCCACGGCTCGATCGAGTACTTCACGTGCTTGCCGGCGCCGTCGGTGTAGTTGAAGTGGTAGGCGCAGTAGGCCAGGTTCGGTCCGCCGCAGGAGGTCGAGCTACCGTCGGAAGAGTACGAGCCGGACGGGATGAAGACCTCGTAGATGGCGCTGTAGTCCGTAGTGCCCTGCGCGGCGATGACTTTTTTCACTTCGGCCTGAACGACGGCGTCGGTGCAGTTGACCGGCGGCGTGGAGGTGTCGAAGTAGTCCAGGCTCGAGCTGCCGGCCAGGTTGGAGAGGGCGATCGCGCCGGTGGTGCCGGTCGCATCGTCGATACCCGTGTACTGGGTGATCGTGTTGTACTCGCCGGTCGTGCCGAACTGGTTGCGGAAGTTCTGCATCGCCGTCGTGTAACCCGACGGGAACGAGCCCCAGAAGATCATGACGACGTGCGCATTGCGGATGACTTTGCCACCGCTGTGGTAAACCAGGTTGCCGTTGCTAGCCGCCTGACCAGCCTCATTCTTCACCTGACCGTGGCCGTTGCCCTTGTTCAATTCATTGTCGTTATTACCCTGAGCGAAGGCCGAGGTGGCGAGAGCTGCTGAAAAAACGAAGACCAAAGCTTTCTTCATGTACTGGGTCCCTCTCCTAAGTTAGTGTGAAAAAACTGTTAGACAAACTAGCCGGATTGACGGAATTGCGGCTTCTCAGAGCAACCGCGCTGCCACTGATCTGTTACAACTCTAAGTTGCTGATTCTTAAAGAAAAAACCACAAAACACGGTCGGAGTCCTGTTCATACCGTGACCCTTTCTTACATTTTCACGGGTCACTTTGTGTGCCGGTGGCTCAGACTCTGGTCCACGAACGACCGCTGATTGATGCCTCGCTCACGAAAATTTACGGCGTTCGGAGGCGATTCACGGACCGTGGTTTAATCGCCGGCGTGGGCAAGGCGACCATCCGCACCATCCTCATACCGCGCTGGGTGACCGTTGCCTTACTCGTCGTTCTGTCGGTCGCGATGGCCGCCCTGATCGCGATGCTTTCGGGGCGCGCGTACCAGAAACGGCAGCTCACCATCCCGGAAGTGGTTTCGCTGATTCACCGCTACGACCGGGGGGCGGTCTCGAACGACGCCATCCTGGCCACCGCCGCGCCGGGAATCGCCGACATCCTTTTCTTCATGCCGTGGGGTGCGCTCGCCTTCCTCGCGCTCGACGGCGGCGAGGGGCATCGCCTTCGGACGTATCTGCTGACGCTGGCAGTGGGCCTGACATTTGCGTTGGGCCTCGTGGCGTGGCAGAGCGCACTACCGACACGAGTGACAGGCTGGGAAGATGCAGGATGGAACACATTCGGCTGTTTGGCAGGAGCCGTCGCAGGTCATCTTCGCAAGCGGTTGCGAGTGCGTTTCGATTAGGAGCAATGAGTTGATCCTTGTCGTTGAAGACGATCCGCAGGTGGCGCGTTTGGTCGCGCTGGTACTGCAGCGCAACGGGCGCGACTGCCAGGTCGTCGCCGACGGTACCACTGCGTTGTCGCGCGCGAAGGAGTTGCATCCGCAAATGATTTTCGCGGATCTCACCATCAAGGGGATGGACGGTGAGGCACTTTGCAGCGCGCTGAAACAAGATCCCGAAACCCGCTCCATTCCCTACGTCGTTCTCTCCGGCGACCGCGACGTCGCTGAAAAAGCGAAGCAGTGCGGCGCCGAGGATTACCTCGGCAAACCGTTCGAATTTCCGGATCTGATCCGGCTCGTTGAAAAGTATGCAAGAACTGAAAGCTGAAAAGCCGCCTGAATCACCCGCCGACTCCGATCCCGCAACCCGCCTGATGGCGCGCCTTGTCGAGGAAGGATTCACGACCGACCTGACCGAGGAGGACTGGCGGAGCTACGGCGAGATCATCTACCGCCGGGCCGAGAAGATCTCCTTCGCCGCCGGCGAAACGGTCTTCATCTTCACGCGGGTTCACGATCTCAACGAAAAGATCCTGAGGCAAACATCGGAAGCTGTCGTGAACTCGTACAAAGCGCGCAGCGTGGCCGGCAAGGCGCTCTCCGTTCTGCAATCGACCACCGTCTATCACTGCCTCGTGGCCGACGGCGATCAGCCGCACAACGATCTGCTCACCGGCTACGTCACCCGCGCCGGCGGCGCCACGTTCATCCCGGTGATCATCGTTCCGGACATCAACCAGGTCATCTATCCCGATCTCGAAGAGAAAGTCGCCAGCGTCAAGCCGCGCGTCGAATATCTCCAGTATCTGCTGGGCGAGCGCCGCGAGACGGTCAACATGCATCGCCCCACCGTGCAGGCGATGTGGGTGTCGTTAGGCGTGGTGATCCTGCTTCTGCTCGCGATCGCGGTGTCGTTGATTCACTAGTCGATTAGTGGATTAGTCGATCAGTAGATTAGAGGGTATTTGTCTTCCTGATCGACTCCCCACGCCTTTCCCAATCTACTAATCCACGAATCAACTAATCTACCAACCCATGTCTGCCGACCTCCGGCCCGTCCCGACCGACGATCCCAATGCCGACCTCGGCTTCGGCAGCGTCGTCTCTCGAGACAGCCGCAAGCGTCTGCTGAATCGCGACGGCACCTTCAACGTTCGCCGCGAAGGGCTCGGATACTGGGAGGCGCTCTCCGCCTACCATTACTTCCTCACCATCAGCTGGCCGAAGTTCCTCGGCTACGTCGCCGCCGCGTACGTCGTCCTGAATGCACTCTTCGCCGTTGCGTTCGTTGCGTGCGGTGCGGGCGCGCTCACGGGATTCAGCAACGAAGCCCCGATGGAGCGCTTTACTCGCGCATTCTTCTTCTCCGTTCACACGCTGGCAACGATCGGTTACGGCAACATCGTTCCAGTCACGTTCGCCGCGAACGTGATGGTCGCGCTCGAGTCGCTGGTCGGGCTACTAGGCTTCTCCATCATCGCCGGCATCATGTTCGCGAGATTCGCGCGGCCACGGGCCGAGATCGCGTTCAGTGAGGTGGCGGTGATCGCGCCGTACCGCGATAAGACCGCGCTCATGTTCCGCATCGTCAACAAGAAGCGCAACGAGATCGTGGAGATGGAAGCGAAGGTGCTGCTGGCGCGGCGCAGGCGCGGCGGTCAGGCCACCGACCGCGACTTCATCCCGCTCAAACTCGAGCGCGAACGGGTGGTCTTCTTTCCGCTGGCCTGGACCATCGTCCATCCGATCGACGAAACGAGCCCGCTCAGCGGCTGCTCGCCCAACGACCTGCGCGCACTCGACGCGGAGCTGCTCATCCTGCTCAACGGCTTCGACGAAACGTTCTCGCAGACCGTGCACACACGCTCGTCGTACAAAGCCGACGAAATCGTCTGGGGCGCCAGGTTCCGGAACATGTTCAACCCGCTCGATCCCGACGGCACCGTCTCCGTCGACATCCGCAAACTGCACGAAGTCGAGCCGGTTGCGTGACCCGCGACACGTCAGCCGAGTGACACCGGCGTACGATGTAAACATTCGTGTGTGACGGGAGTCAAAAACGCCATGAAACAATGGATAGCACTTGCGGTCGTCGCGCCGACGCTCCTCCTCGGCGCTGAAAAGGAAACGTGCCCGTTCGGCCCCTTCGACCTCCGCTCCCCGCACGAGCAGCAGGCCGGTCTTTACCACCAGCTCTCTGTCACTGCCGAGGCGGTCGCTCCGAGCGGTCGGCGCCGGGCGGTCGAGCCGCCGTCCAACGGGACGTCGTCATATCCGCCGTCCGTCAACTACATCGACACCGAAATCTTCGGAAAGATGAAGATTGACGGGATTGTGCCGTCGGCGCTCTCCTCGGACGAAGAGTTCTTCCGCCGGATCAATCTCGACCTGACCGGCCAGATCCCCGATCCCGCCTCGGTGCAGGGTTTCCTCAACGACAAGTCGGCCGATAAGCGCACGAAAACGATCGACGCGCTCCTCGCTTCGGATGCATTCGTCGACCGCTGGACGATGTGGTTCGGCGATCTCGTACAGAACGTCCAGGTCTCATCGAGCAGCCGCGAGCTGCCGGCCGGCCGCAACGCGTACTACACGTACATTCACGACTCCATCAAGAACAAGAAAGCGTACGACCAGATGGTGCGCGAGATCATCGGCGCATCGGGCGACACCTTCACCACCGGCGCCGCGAATTTCTGGGTGCGCCAGATTCAGGCGAACGGACCGGCGCAGGACACATACGACAATCTCGCAGCGGAGTCGGGCGTGATGTTTCTCGGCATGCCGATGCAGTGCCTTTCCTGCCACAACGGCCTCGGCCATCTCGAATCCGTCAACTGGTATCTGAAGTCGCACGCCCGCTACGATTTCTGGGGCAACGCCGCGTTCTTCTCGCGGGGCACCAGCAGACGGACGACGCCGGGCGACAACCAATCGAGTTTCACGATCAGCGACAAAGCCAACGGCGCGTACAACCTGAACACGAACTCCGGCAACAAGACCTCGCGCGTTCCGATCGGAACGCAGACCAGCGTCAATCCCGCCTATCTCGCGACCGGTGAGCAGCCGCGCGCCGGCGAACCGTGGCGCGACGCGTATGGACGCATCCTGACGGCGCAGCCGCAGTTTGCGATCGCCACCGTGAACTATCTCTGGAAAGAGTTGTTCGCACTCGGCATCGTCGAGCCGGCCAACAACATCGATCCGGCGCGGCTCGACCCGAACAATCTCCCGGCGGGACAGGTGCTTCAGCCGAACCATCCCAACCTGCTGACGCTTCTGGCCAACGATTTCACGACGAACCACTACGACCTGCGCGCCATCCTGCGCACGATGGTGATGTCCAACGCGTACCAGCTCTCGACGCAATACCCCGCCGCGACATGGAACGAGTCCTGGACGCCGTACTACGCGCGTCATATCCCGCGCCGTCTGATGGCGGAGTCGATGCTCGACGCGATCGCGAAGGCGACCAGCGTTCCGGTTACCTACAACATCTCCGGCGGACTTCCTGCGGTGACCTCGGCTATGAAGCTCCCGGACACACTCGAGGTCCGCAACAACGTCTATGGCCGCTTCCTCGATGAATTCGGACGCGGCAATCGCGACGATCAGGCGCGCTCGAACGACAGCTCGATCGCGCAGGCGTTGTCGCTGATGAATGACGGGACCGTCGTCGTCAATCGCACGCACAAGAACACGGCGAATTCTACGGTCGCGAAAACACTGGCGGCGACGACCGACCCGAATGTCATCGCCGATCAGCTTTATCTCTACACGCTGTCGCGCTATCCGACGGCGGCCGAGAAGACACAGGCGGTCGCGTATCTGAAGAGCGGCACGCTCCAAAACAAGACTGAAGACCTGCAGTGGGTGCTTCTCAACTCCGTCGAGTTTCTGTTCAACTAAGGACTGACGACAATGGCAAAGCCGAGACTTCCCAAGAGCACCATCGAGTGCCCTGACTGCACCAAGGCAAGCGGATTTCCGCTGGGCAAAAGCGAAGGCTTTTCGCGCCGCGGCTTCATGCAGATCGCCGGCACGGGCCTTGTGGCCTCCTTTTTTGCCGACGTCTTCAGCCCGCGTCTTCTGCAGGCTGCCACGACGGCGCCGAACGTTACCCTCCACAACACCGCCAAGAACGCCATCTTCATTTTCCTGCCGGGCGCTCCGAGCAACATCGACACCTGGGACCTGAAAGAGGGCGCGTGGACGCCGTCGGATTTCAATCCGACTTCGTACGACAACAACAACGTCCGTTTCCCGCAGGGGCTGATGCCGATGACGGCCGCGCAACTCGGCAAGATCGCGTTTGTCCGCTCAGGACTTTCGTGGGCCGCAGTCCACACGCTCGGACAATCGTGGGCGCAGATCGCGCGCAATCCCGGCGGCGCCACCGGCGCCATCGCGCCGCACATCGGCGCCGTGGTCGCGCTCGAGTCGCAGATCAAACGCCTGCCGACCGACGTTCTTCCGGGCTTCATCGCTCTGAACTCTTCGGGCATTCCGTCGTCCGGGTACTTCCCCGCGTCGTACGCGCCGTTCCAGGTCGTGCCGGCAGCCACTGGTCTTCCGACGATCGCGCATCCGGACGGCGTGACGCGCTTCTCCGACCGCTGGTCGTTTCTGCACTCGCTCGACGCGAACCGCAGCAGCGGGATTCTCGGCAAAGCGTCGGTCGACATGAATGACTTCTACACGCAGTCGAAGGCGCTGATGGACGCGCCGAACATCAACGCCACCTTCAGCTTCTCGCCCACCGAACACACGAAGTACGGTGCGACGACGTTCGGCGATTCGCTCATCGTCGCGCGCAATCTCGTCGCGGCCGGCAAGGGCACGCGCTTCGTCCAGGCCACCCTCGGCGGCTGGGATCATCACAGCGGCATTTACGACAAGCCGGCGAACGGCGTGAATTCGCTCTACACGCAGATGGCGCAGTTCGATCCCGCCTACGCGTCGCTGCTTGCCGATCTGTCGTCGATGCCGGGCTCCGTCGCCGGAAAGACCCTGCTCGACGAGACGATCGTCGTCGTCGTCGCCGAGTTCGGACGCACCGTCGGCGTTCTCAACAATCAGGGCGGCCGCGATCACAACCTGCGCATGACCACGGTCTGGGCCGGCGGAGGCGTTCGCGGCGGTCAGGTCATTGGAAAGACCGACGCAACCGGCGGAAGCGTCAGCGACTACGGATGGAGTGCGAATCGCGACATCCGCCCCGAGGACGTCACCTCGACCCTCTACTCCGCCCTCGGCATCGACTACACCACCGTCCGCCACGACGACCCGCTCAACCGCGGATTCGAATACGTCCCGTTCGCGAAGGACGGAACGTATCAGCCGATCAACGAACTGTTCTGAAACGCGTGGGCCGCGAGTCGCGGCCCACGCACTCCCTACCTCGCTACGCGATCCTTCAAATTCGAGTGATACGCCGGGTCGTCGACGATGCCGGTCGGATTGCCCATCTTGGCGATCCGGCCCGAGATGTCGTTGATGCGGTCCTGCGTGCCCGGATGGTCGGCAAAGAAGCGCGTGACGGAGCTGTTGCCGCCCTTCTCGAGACTGAGCAGTTTTTGAAACATGTCCAGCATGCCGTGCGGGTCGTAGCCGGCCTTGGTCATGAACTGCAGACCGAGATCGTCGGCTTCTTTCTCGTCAGCGCGACTGAAACGAGCCATCGCGCCGCCGGCGATCACCTGCGCCAGTAGCTGCTGCAATCCGTTCGGATTCTGTCCGAGAAGGATGGCGCCGATCGCGCCAATCTCCTGCTGCGTCTCCACCTGCTTGATGACATGCCGGGCGACGACGTGACTGATCTCGTGCGCCACCACGCCGGCCAGTTCGTCGGCCTTGTCCGCCTGCGCGATGAGGCCGGCGTTGATGTAGATGTGTCCGCCGGGAATGCTGAATGCGTTGACGTTCGGATCGTTGACGATATCGAACGTGAACGGGCGATCCGCAAGCGGAGTCGTTGCGTGGATCCGTTCGCCGACGGACGTCAGGTACGCCTTCGCGGTCGCGTCATTGCTGAGCTGCATCTGCTGCGCGACCTGCGCAGCCATCTGATTGCCGAGTTGCCATTCCTGATCGAGCGAGACGCTGTTGCCGGACGCGCCGAGGCCGCCGGAGCCGCAACCGGCGGCGAGTACTCCCATCAAAACCACTGCAAGAAATGATGTGCGCTTCAACATCGGTAAACCCTCCGGAGCGGCGAAGTGCAAAAGGGGGACCGTTCACGCGGAGGGCGCGGAGAGGCGGAGTTAGAGGAGGTGGAAGGCGCGATGGCCCTGGATCGAGTACGCGTCGAGCAATGATCGTCCGCGTCCATGCAACAGCCATTCGACAAACGTCGACGCGTTGGAATCGCCGGAGATCAACATGACTGAGTAGACGTTGCGCAGGAATGGATCGCCCGCGTACAGCAAGCGCAAGCGCAGCGATGGGGCGAGCTGTTCGTATGTGGCGCGATCGCTGAGCGTGTACGCCTGCATCTCGCTTGAGGAACGGAGCAAGGCCGCCATCGGCTGCCCCATCTTCAGATATCCCGGATTAAATTCGGGAACGGCCAACGCTGCGCGCCAGATAGCGCGTTCTTTCGCGTACGTGCCCGACTGATCGTTGCGCGACATGAACACGGCGTGCGCCTTCGCAATGCGCGCGAACGCGTTGCCCGCGCTCCGCGCATGCGCAACATCCGCGCGATCGTCCATCGGTCCGACGATCACGAAGTCGTTCCACATGAACTGCCGGTAGAGCCGCGGCTTGTGCGCGGCGACGAAGCGTTTCTCCGCGCCTGGATCGTGGGTGATCGTGACGTCGGCCTGCCCCTGCGCCGCCAGCTGCAGCGCCTGTCCCGAGCCGATGACGACTGGATGGATCTCGATGCCGGTGTCGCGCTTCAGCTCGACCTGCAGAAGCTCCAGGACGCCGGATCCCTGGAGGCTCGAAGTCGTGGCCAGGACGAACGACTTTGGCGGCGCCTCGCGAGTACACGCGGCCAGCAGCAGCGCGATCGCGATCATCGCGCGGCGCATCGCTACTTTTTCACCGCCGCGCTGGCGCCGGACTGGAACTCGGCCTCGCTGAGTTGAAGATCATCGCGCCGAGGCCCGTCGCCCATCACGCCGGCGTAGACCTCGCGCGCAAGCTCGCGCGTCAGGTGCGAGTAGACGTCGCCGTCGACGATCATGTTCGGACCGTGGTCGCAGAGGTCGAGGCACGACACCGTGCAGACGCGCACCAGCGGCTTGCGCCCCATCTTCTTGTTGTGTCCCTTCAGCTCCGCGTGGATGAACTCCCCTCGCTCGATGCCGCGATCGGGATTGCCGCAACGTCCGCCGATGCAGACGAGGAAGTGCTTTTGGAAGGGGTAGCGCATCAGGAAAAGCGAAATGTTGAATGTTGAGTGTTGAATGTTGAATGTTGAATGAGAGAACGAATGTCGCGCAGTGCGAAGCCGCATTCAACATTCAACATTGAACATTCACCATTCAACATTTGCTTTTCGATCACGAAAGCGCCCACTTCTTCCCCGCGTCGAGCACGTGTTTCAAATCCTTCGGACTGCACGCTTCCGCATAAATGCGCGCGACAGGTTCCGTTCCCGACAGACGAAAAAGCAGCCACGTGCTGTCGTCGAAAATCAGCTTCACGCCGTCGGTCTTGTTGACTTCGCGAACCGTGAAGTCGTCGATCGACTTCGGCGGATTGGCGAGCTTTTCGGCGAGCGATTCTTTGAGTTGCGGCGTCAACTTCATGTCGATCCGCTTCGAGTAGAAGTAGCCGAACTCCTCGTACATCTCCTCGATCAGTTGATTCAGTTTCTTGCCGGTGTGCGCGACCATCTCCGCGACGAGCAGGCACGCCAGAATGCCGTCCTTCTCCGGGAGGTGGCGGTACATCGACATGCCCGCGCTCTCCTCGCCGCCCATGGCGATTTTGTCGGCGAGAATCAGCTCGCCGATGTACTTGAAGCCGACCGGCGTCTCGTGCAGTTCAACGTCGAGTTTGCGCGCGATGGCGTCGATGAGATGGGTCGTTGCGACCGAGCGCGCCAAGCCGCCGGGGATTTTTCGCTCACGTTTGAGGTAGATCGCCAGCAGCGACAGGATCACGTTCGGCGAGACGAAGCGATTGCGGTCGTCGATGATGCCGAAGCGGTCGGCGTCGCCGTCGGTGGCCAGGCCGAGGTCGAAGCCTTCGTCCGTGACGACCTTGCGAAGCTCGCCGAGGTTCTTCTCATTGCACTCGGGGGAGAAGCCGCCGAAGTACGGATCGCGATAGTTGTGAATGATCTTCACCTCAACACCCGACTCGAGGAGAAAGTAGTCGAGGTAATCACGTGACGTGCCGAAGAGCGAATCGATGGCGATACGAAGGCCGCTCTTGCGGATCGTGTCGACATCGACCTTTTGTTTCAACCCATCGAGGTAACGGTCCTTCGGATCGATCTCCTCGATCAGCTCGGCCTTTTCGTAGACATCGACACGCTGGCCTGTGGCTGCAACCTTGTTGATCTCGTCCTCGATCTGTTTCGTGATCTCCGGCAGCGCCGGCGCGCCGTTCGACGTCGAGAACTTCAGCCCGTTGTACTCGGGCGGATTGTGCGAGGCGGTGAAGTTGATCGCGCCCATCGCTTTGCGCCGCACCGTCTCGAACGACGCCACCGGCGTGGGAACGTCGCGCGTGCAGAGGTAGGCCTGGATGTCGTTGAAGGCGAGGATGCGGGCCGCTTCCGATGCGAACTTTTCGGAGAGGAACCGTGTGTCGTACGCGATGACGACGCCGCGTCCCTTCTGACTCGATTTGCGGAGGTAATTTGCGATGCCCTGGCTGGCGATGCGGACGTTGTCGAAGGTGAAATCCTCTCCGATGATGCCGCGCCACCCCGAGGTCCCGAATTTGATCATGTCTCTCCAATCAACTGCGGCGTGGGAACTTAACACAGGGACGAGGGAGATGAGGCAGGGAGATGAGGCAGGGACGAGGGACGAGGGAAGCACCAGTCTTTTCGGACCTGCCCTTGCTCGTTGCTCGCCGTTGTCGCGTTCCTGCTTTCCGCGCTGCGCTAGTCGCCGGCCGCAGTTCCCCTCGTCCCTCGTCCCTCATCCCTGCCTCACCTCCCTGCGTCATCCCCCTGCCTCCAGGGCACGATTCACGCAATATCATTGCCCAACGATGTCTGAGCGGCCCGTGCTGCTGATCGCCGACGATGATGAGGACGTTCAGCGACTGCTGACTCTCTTCGTCCGGCCGCTCGATTGCGAAGTGTTGACGGCGCGCGACGGCGAAGAGGCGTTGGCCATCGCCCAGGCGCGGCTTCCCGATCTCGTCCTGCTCGACGTCATGATGCCGAAGCGCAGCGGATGGGAAGTCTGCCAGGCGCTGAAAGCGGTGCAGCGGACGTCGCACATCGCCGTCGTGCTCGTCACCGGCCGCGGCGACGTGAAGGACCGGCTGACGGGATTGCAGCTCGGCGCCGACGACTACCTCGTCAAGCCATTCAACCGCGATGAAGTCGTCAAGCGCATCGGCGCCCTTCTGCACCGGAAACATCGGGAGCCGGTTCCGGGCGCCGAGGCTGCCAAGTCATCCGAGAGCATGCTGTTCGATCGCGCCAGCGGACTGCCCACCGTTCCGATGGTTCTCAGCCGGCTCAAGGAAATGCTCATCGAACAGAGCGAGATCGGCATCGTCTACGTCGACATCGAACAGTTCGAGCAGATCGAGGCGGAGTACGGCTGGGCCTTCTTCGACGAGTTCCTGCGCTGCGCCGGCGAGGCCGTTGTGGGCGAGGCGCGCGCGCGCTTTCCGAAGGCGCTCGTAGCCGCGAACCTCGTGGGCGGCTCCAGCTTCTACATCTTCTTCGAATCGCGCGGCACTGACCTGCGGCAGGAGGCGGCCTTCGACACCGTCGCCAACGACGTTCGCGAGAAGCTCATCACCGCGATGCGCGAGCGCTTCCCGGCCATGCAGCAGGGACAGATCGGATTTTTCGTCGGGGCGGCGCGCATCGACTACCGGCCGCAGATCCGCCTCGAGCGTCAGGTCTACCAGGGGATGCAGACCGCCGGCGACGCCGTGCGCGACGCCGAGCAGCAGCGCAAGAAGCAGCTGACGCGCGAGCTGCGCGACATCATCCGCCGCAAACGCGTGACGACGCTCTTTCAACCGATCGTCTGGGCGCAGGAAGGAAACGTCTTCGGCTACGAAGTGCTCACGCGCGGCGCGCCGAATTCGTCGTTTCGCAATTCCGACATGCTCTTCGGCTTCGCGCGCGACGCGAAGCTGGCGTGGGCGCTGGAAACCGTCGCGCTCGAGAACGCCCTGAAACGCCTCCGCTCCTTTGACCTCACCGGGCGCAAGTACCTCCTCAATCTCGAAGCGGAAATGTTCGAGGAGTCGGAGTTCCGCATCCACGAGATGGTGTCGTTCTTCTCCGAGCATCGCGGCCACTTCGTTTTCGAACTGACCGAGCGGGCAGCGATCGAGGATTACGCCGTCTTCCGCCGTCTTCTCGATGAGTTCCGCGACAAAGGGATCGAAGTGGCGATCGACGACGCCGGCTCCGGCTACGCTTCACTCGAAGCGATCGCCGCGCTGTCCCCCGACTACCTAAAAATCACCAAAGGCCTGGTCTCCACGCTGGCCGACGAGCCAATCAAACAGGACCTCGTAAAAATGCTCGTCGACCTCGCCGGAAAAATCGGCGCGAAGACGCTCGCCGAAGGCCTTGAGACCGTCGAAGAATACGAATGGTGCCGCGACCTCGGCGTCGACCTCCTGCAAGGCTATTACCTCGCCCATCCGCAAGACGAACCCCGCATCGGCGACGAAGAAGTGCAAGCATCGCTAGCGGCGGACGCACAACGCCGGCTCGCCACCGCAGCCGCGCACTAGCCGATTCTCCTCCGCGCCCCCGCGCCTCCGCGTGACTAACTTCCAGCCGAGTACCGAACCGCGGGACTGCCAGCCGGGTAGAAAACGCCGAGCAGCCGCATCTCCCCGAGTCCGCGGTTCTCGACGCAGTGCACCTGCCCGTGCGGCAGAAAAATGCACGACCCGGTTTCGATCGGCGCATGCGACGTCCCCGCCCACATCTCGCCGGTGCCGTCGAGGATCACGATTACCTCTTCGTAAAGGTGGAAGTGATCGGGCGCGCGGCCGGGCGGGATTCCGCCGACGAACTGCGTCACCTGCGTGCTGCCGGCGTCATCGTTGATGACTTCGCGATACCAGCGGTCCCCGGTGCGCTGCACGGGCCGGTCTTCCATCGCGACCGCGAAGAGCTCGCCGTGTCCCAGTTCATTGCCGTCGAGCCTCGCGCCGTCGTCCGGGCAGCGCGAGCTGACGAGGGTCAAGGTTTCGTCTGCCGCGATCTCAAACGACGTTGCCGGCGGAAGGTAGATGCCGGTGTCGGACCGAAGGCCTGGCCCCGAGCCGGAGATCACGTAGAGGACTTCGTCCGCGGCCTCATTGCGCAGAGTCGCCCGCTCGCCTGCCGGTAACTCCATTACCCGCAGTGAGATCGCCCTTGCGCCGGCCGCGGTTCCGAAGTGCTTCCAGATTCGCAGCGCACCTTCGACGGCCGGCTTGCCGTCCTTCAATCCCACCACGCGGCAGCCGCCGTCGAGTATTGCAAGCATTTCGTGGGATTATGCTCCACGCATGCAGACGAAAGAAGACGGAGTCCGGGCTACCAACCAGGATTTCATCCGCTACGACCAGGTCGAGAAACGCCAGAACTATCAGCTCGCCGAAGGACTTGACGGCGATCAGTTCGACGACGAGTTCCAGATTCGAACTGTGGACATCGGCCAATTTCTCTACGGCGGCGACGCCGGCAAACGCGCCTTCGCCACGCAACTCGGCGACGCGCTGCACGAGATCGGATTCGCAATCCTCACCGGGCACGGCGTCGATCCGAGTCTGTATGCCGAGGCCGAGCGGAGGATCGAGCGCATCTTCACCGGTCTCGCGCTCAGCGAAAAAATGCGCTTTCGCGCCGAGCGATTCGGCTCCGTCAATCAGGGCTACTTCCCGATCAAGGAGACGAGCAACATGCATCCCGACCTCGTCGAAGGTTGGGTGTTCTGCCGCCGCGCGTTCGAAGACACGAAGTTATTCTGGCCAAGCGAGGATGACGCCGAATTTTTTCGCCGGATCGTCGAAGGCCACGAAAAACTGATCCTGCCGATCATGCAGAGTCTCCTCACCTACCTCGGCTGCGATGCGCATCTCTTCGACAAAAAACTCACCGGCACGAACTTCGGTCTTCGCCTCAACTACTACCCGCCCGTCTCCGACGCCGATGACGCCACCGGCGCGGCGCGGCTCCTCGGCCACGAGGACATCGATCTCTTCACGTTCCTCCCCGCGCCGCGCGTCGAAGGTCTGCAGATTTTGAATCGCCGCAACATGAAGTGGGTACGCATCGCCGCGCCGCCGGGCAGCATCATCCTCAACACCGGCGACTACATGCAGCGCATCAGCAACGACATCTTCCCGTCGACGACGCATCGCGTGAGCAAGCCGCGCGATCCGCGCCAGCGCACGGCCACGCGCGTGTCGTTTCCGATGGCCGTCTATCTGTGGGAGAACGAGATGCTGGAAGTGCTGCCGTGCATCGCCAATCCGAAGTACCCGCCGGTGAAGGCGATCCAGTTTCACACCAGCATCACCAGCAAATTCTATGGGGACGACTACGCGGTGACCGAGGCATGAATGATCCGCTCCTCCGATACCGCGAACGTTTCCCGATCCTGAGCCGGACGAAGTACCTCGTGTCGCACTCGCTCGGCGCGATGCCCGAGGCCACGCGCGACGCGCTCGTCGAATACGCGGACTTGTGGGCGTCACGCGGCGTGCGCGCGTGGGGCGACCGCTGGTGGATGATGTCGATCGAGGTCGGCGACATCATCGCGCCGCTGATCGGCGCGCCGCCGGGCTCAGTCGTCATGCTGCCGAACGTGACGACGGCCGAGGCGGTGGTGCTGTCGTCGTTCGATTACGACACGCCGCGCAATCGGGTGGTAATCGTCGACGGCGAGTTCCCCTCGGTCCGATACATCTACGATCGTCTCGCCCGCCGCCTCGGCGCGGAAATCGTGACGGTTCCTCACGATTCCTCCGGTCTCGGCTTCGATCTCGATCGCCTGCTTGCAGCCATCGATGAACGAACGCAGATCGTTCCGATCGGCCACATCCTCTTCGAATCGTCGTACATGATCGACGTGGAAGCGATCACGAAACGCTGCCGCGAAGTGGGCGCGACGCTGGTGCTCGACGTCTTCCAATCCGCCGGCATCGTTCCGGTCGACGTGACCGGCTGGGATGTGCCGATCGCCGTCGGCGGCGTCCTGAAATGGCTTTGCGGCGGACCTGGCGGCTCGTTCCTCTACGTCGATCCGAAGTTGCGCCCCAAACTCGAACCGAGTTTCACCGGCTGGATGGCGCACGCAAATCCTTTCGGCTTCGAACCGCCCCCGATGCGTTTCCGCGACGACGCCCTCCGCTTCGCCCTCGGCACGCCTCCGATTCCTGCGCTCTACGCCGCACGGGAGGGTCCGAAAGTCGTGGCCGAGGCGTGCGGCGGCGACATGCAAATTATCCGCGAGAAATCGCTGCGCCAGACGCAGCGGATCATCGACCTCGCCGACGCGCGCGGATTCGAGCTCCGCACCCCACGCGAAGCCGATCGCCGCGGCGGATCCGTCTCCGTGCTCATGCCGCACGCGAAAGAAGTCGCGTACGAATTGAACGCCGAAGACATCGTCTGCGACTTCCGCCCAGGGGCCGGTGTCCGCTTCTCGCCGCATTTCTATACCACCGATGAGGAGATCGAGATCGCCTTCGCGACGGTCGACGAGATCCTGCGGACCGATCGGTGGAAGCGGCAGGCGGAGAAGCAGACGATCGTTACGTGAGGGGTCTTTCACCACAGAGACACAGAGATCGCAGAGGGTTTCTCTGTGTCCTCTGTGCCTCGGTGGTGGATTCAGACCACGACCGCGCCGACTAAATCGTACGGATGCGCATCCGTGATTGCGACGCGGGCGAAGGCGGGAAGATCCGCGGGCAAGAGGTCGATGCCGTCGTTGATGAGAAGCCGGCCATCGATCTCGGGCGCTTGGCCGACGAGCCGGCCTTCCAACAAATGCTCGGTTTCGGAGCAGACGCCGGTAACTAGCGCGTCGAAGGTCTGGCCGAGCTTCGCTTCGTTGCGGGAGCGCGAGATCTCCTGCTGCAACTGCATCAACTTTTCGCGGCGGCGTTCGGCCGTTTTGCGCGTCGGCGTCTCGGGCATGCGGGCGGCGATGGTTGAGTCTTCGGCGGAGTAGACGAACGCGCCCATCTGATCGAACTGCGCCCATTCCGTGAATTCGTACAGCTCGCCGAAATCGCGCGGCGTCTCGCCGGGATGGCCGGTGATGAACGTCGTGCGCAGCGAGAGATCGGGAACGAGATCGCGCATCCGCGTCACCATCGCGCGGTACTCCGCGGGCGAGCCGGGACGGCGCATCGTCTTCAGCACGTTTGCCGACACATGTTGCAGCGGGATGTCGCAATACGAGACGAAGCGTTTCTCGCGTCCCATCAGCTCGAAGAGCGACCAGTCGATCGAACCGGGATAAGCGTAGAGGAAACGGATCCATGGGAAGTCGGTTTCCGCGAGAAGCGTGCGAACGAGTGACGTCAGGCCGCTCGCGATGCCGAGGTCTTCGCCGTAGCGCGTCGTGTCCTGCGCGACGAGGCAGAGCTCTTTCACGCCTTGGGCCTGCAGCGACTGGGCTTCGCGAACGAGCGAGTCGATGGCGCGGCTGCGGAACTTGCCGCGCATCTGCGGGATCGCGCAGAACGTGCACGGATTCGAACACCCTTCCGACACTTTCAGGTACGCGTGCGCCGTTCCCTGCGCGAGAACGCGTGGCAGATCCTCGTAGAGCCGGACGGACATCTTGCGCTTCGCCGGCGCGGCGTCGTCGGTGCGTCCGGTAACGGCGGCGGTGATCGCTTCGAGCGAATCGAGGCCGACGAACGCATCGATCTCCGGAATGGCCTGCTGCAGATCGGCGCGGTACTTCATCACCATGCAGCCGGCCACGACCAGGCGCTGCACACCGCGGCCTTTGCGGTCGGCGATCTCGAGAATCGTATCGATCGACTCCTGCTTGGCCGCGTCGATGAAGCCGCAGGTGTTGACGATGACGACATCCGCGGCGTCGAGATCATTCGTGATCTCGACCTCGGATTCCTCGCGGAGCTGGCCGAGCATGATCTCGCTATCGACGAGATTCTTCGGGCAGCCGAGGGAGATCATCCCCACGCGGCGGATCGGCTTTTCGATGGCTTCTACGGTCATGAACAGCCGTGGAACAGGGCTGGCGCTGCCTGTATTCTGGCGTCCCCATGGCTGATTTCGACATTCGCCCGGCGTCCATGAATGACGTGACGGCAATCGCGTCGGTCATGCGCGCATCGGTGGAGGCGTTCGGACGCGATGTCTACACGCCGCAGCAAATCGCCGGCGCGATTCAATACATCTGCCGTCCCGATGAGCAACTGATCATCGATGGAACGTACTTTGTGGCCGCGGGCGATGACGGCGCCATCATCGGCTGCGGCGGCTGGAGCCGGCGTCGCAAGGTCTACAGCGGCTCGGCGGCGTCGGGCAATGAAGACGAATTACTCGATCCTGCGTCGGAACCGGCGCGCATCCGCTCGATGTTCGTCATGCCGTCGTTCGGGCGCCGCGGAATCGGACGGGCCATCCTGCAACACTCCGAGCAGCGCGCCGCGGCGGAAGGATTCCGCCGTCTGCAACTCGTGGCCATGCGCAGCGCGGGGACGTTGTACGAGTCATCCGGCTACACCGCGATCGCCGACGCGCCGGTGGTGCTGGAGGACGGCGTGGTACTGGAGTGCACGTTGATGGAGAAGATGCTGACACTGTCATCCTGAGCCGCCGGAGGCCTTGGAGCGCGAAGCGCGAAACGCCGCAGGACGGTCGAAGGACCCCGTTCCTGCTAACCCGAAAAGGCGGCGGCTCTTGCACGAGGCAAGCACTGAGGGGGTCCTTCGACCGTCCTACGCGACTTCGGCTCCGCCTACGCCGCTCCGGCGGCTCAGGATGACAGCTACCCCACGCGCCACACCGCCCCGCTCGCGCCGAACTTCGCGACGTGTTGTTGCAGGCCGGTGTTCATGACAGTGGAGTTGGCGAGGAGTTGTTCGTCGTCGCGCGTGGCGGGGAGGAGATCGACGTTGAGCGATTGGGCGACGGTGGAAACGGTGCGGTTGTGCAGCGCGATGATCGACGGCGACAGCGTGCCGGCGTTCACCTCGTGCGTTGCGGGCAGCGCTTCGCCGCGAACGATGAAGACACGGAACGATTTGGCGCGGAGCCAGTCGATGGCAGTGGCGAGGGTGATGACGTGCCAGTTGCGATGGCGGCGGTACACCTTGCTGATCTCGCGATTGCGATCCGCGGCCGGCTTGTAGACGTTCGGCTGGATCTCCCACAGCAGCGCGATCTGATGCATCGCGTCGGTCGTTCCGCTCGTGGCCCCCGCGGATCCGGGAAGCGTGTGCTGGCGTCCGGCCGCGCGTCCGAGGGCGATCGCGTCGTGAAGATCGCGCGCAATCACGTCGAAGGAGATCGTCTCGCTGCGTCCGCCGAAATGCGCGTTCCTTCCTTGAACAGGGATGCCATCGGGGATTGGGTTCACATCGATCGATGGAATCTCGCCGAGCGGAATGGCAACGCCCGAGGCGCGGCCTTCCACGATGCGGGGACGGTAGAAACTCGGCGTCGGCTTTCCTTCCAGCCACAACGGATGATTGCGCGTCAAATAGCGCTCGACGAGTTGCGAACGAATTTCCCCGCACTGCTCCGGCCGCAGCGTCGACGGATCGATCGACTCGGCGATGTCGCCGAACACCTCCAGCGCTTCGTGGCCGAGGGAGACGTAGAGATCGTAGAGCGCGGCTTTGGTATCGGCAGGGACGCGGAAGGTTTCGAAGATTCGTTCGATGTGTTCGGGAAAGGGCAAGCAGTGGATTAGTAGATTAGTGGATTCGTAGATTAGGACGAAGCGGAGCCGATTTGTCCTAATCCACTAATCTACTCATCTACTAATCTACTGATTCACGCTGCCATTCGCACGCGCGCGGCATCGAGCAGCCGGCGGACGTCGGCGACCGAGGTGATGTCGGCGAGGCCGTTGCGGATGTCCTTGCCGTGGGCGATGCCCTTCGAGAACCAGCCGATCACGGTGCGGGCCTTGTGCAGCTTCCAGTTGATCACCTGCGGCGCGCCGTCGATCTTGGCGAGGTAGCGGTGCATGGCATCGATGCGGCGATCGACTTCGTTGCCGGTCGGGACGCCGTTCACGAGCGCGAGGATGTCGCGGAAGATGAACGGATTGTGCAGCGCGGCGCGGCCGATCATCACGCCGTCGACGCCGGTGGTTTCGAACATGCGAATTGCGTCCGCCGGCGTTTTCACGTCGCCGTTGCCGAATACCGGAATCCCAAGCTCGCTCTTCGCCTGCGCGATGTAGCCCCAGTCGCTCGCGCCGGTGTACGCCTCGTTGCGCGTGCGGCCATGGATGGCGATTGACGCGACGCCGATGTCCTCGAAGCGCTTGAGCAGCGGGATGACGTCGTCGCTCTCCCACCCCTTGCGCACTTTCACCGTGACCGGGATCTTGACGCGCTTCTTGATCTTCTCGACCACGCGCGCGGCACGATCGAAGTCTTTGAGCAACGCCGAACCGGCGCCGCTGCTGACCACCTTGCGCACCGGGCAGCCCATGTTGACGTCGACGATGTCGACGCCCTGCTCCTCGACGATTGCCGCCGCGTCGTCCATCCGATCGGGATCGCCGCCGTAGATCTGGATCGCAACCGGGCGCTCTTTCTCGTCAAACGCGAGCATCGCCTTCGTGCGCGTGTTGTCGCGCGTCAGCCCCTCGGCGGAGATGAATTCGGAGACGACGAGACCCGCGCCGCCCAGCTCTTTCACGAGCGAGCGGTAGTACGTGTCCGTCACCTCGGCCATCGGCGCGAGAGCGAGCGGCGGATCGATCAGAACGCCGCCGATGTGAAAGCTTTTGTCGAGAACCGTCATGCGAGTGCTCTGCAACATTAGCAGTCCGGCCGCTGTTCCAGCCTCAGTGCTAGGATGTCCCGTCCCACAACCAATCAACGAATGGAGGCTTCAATGCGCCCGAAGATGACCCCTCTGCTGCTGTCCCTCATGCTGCTCGTCCCGATCGCCGCGTCCGCCGCCGATGTCGCCGGCGTGAACATGGAAGACAAGACCACCGTCAACGGCCAGACTCTCGCGCTGAATGGCGCCGGTCTGCGCAAGAAGTTCTTCATCAAGGTCTACGTCGGCGGACTTTACCTGCCGGCAAAGATGTCGAATCCCTCGTCGATCCTCGCCTCGGACACGCCGCGCCGCATGGTCATGCACTTCGTCTACAGCGTCAGCAAGGATCAGATGTGCGAAGCGTGGCAGGAAGGCCTGGACGCGAACACGCCGAATTCATCCGCCGAGGTCAAGGGCGGCTTCAAGACGCTCTGCTCGCTGATGGACGCGATTCCGAAAGGCAACCGTCTCGTCATCACCTACGTCCCCGGCACCGGCACGATCGTGGAAGTGAACGGAAAAGTGAAGGGCACGATCCCCGGCAAAGCGACCGCGGACGCGATCGTCGCGACATGGATCGGACCGAAGCCGGCCATGGGTGATGACTTCAAGAATGCGGTGCTAGGTAAGTAGGCCTAACGACGTAGCGCCGGCGGCTCGCCGGCTGGACCGCCGCCGGCTCGGCGGCGCGTGAGAGCTGGACTGCCAGCGAGCCGCTGGCGGTCCAGCCGCCGAGCCGGCGGCGCTACGTTTTCCGGCACACGAACACCAGCTTCACGATCCGTCCTTCGTTCCACGGATCGAATTCGTGGATCTCGATCGCATCGATGCCACCCTCTGCGAGCGCGGCGATGATTTCGTCGCGCTCGTAGCAGCGTTGCGTGTGACGTTCGCGGATCTTGATCCGATCGCCATCGACGATTGCCCATCCCGTCACCAGTGCGCGGCCGAGGAGCTCGCGGCGGCGATAGGTCGTAGCAATCTCGAGATGGAAGTCGCGCCCTTCGTCGACGAACGGCTCCTTCATCCCCCAAACCGCGGGATAAATCTCCGGATGGTTCATGTCGAAGATGAAGAGCGAGTCGGCATCCATGACATTCGCGATTTCGGCAAACGCTGTCGCCAGATCGCGCGGATCGAGCAGGTGATTGAGTGAATCGTAAAGACAGGTGATCCGCCCAAACGTTCCGCGAAACGGAAGCGATCGCGCGTCGCCGAGGACCAGCGTCTTCGCCCGTTTGCGGGCGACGTTCAACATCACCGGCGAGATGTCGACACCGGTCGACGCGAATCCGCGAGCGGCGAAGAACGGCATCGCCAACCCCGTACCGCAAGCGACATCGAGATGTGTTTTTTCCTTGGCCGGAAAACGATCGAGTCTCTCCACCAGCAAGCGGCGCACGGATCGAAAGTAGCGTTCGCCGAGGGCTTGGTCGTAGGCATAGGCGAACGCGCCGTACGACTCGGCCCCGGTCATTCGACTACGCCGGCCAACGGTAGAAGCCTTCTCCCGTTTTCTTGCCGAGCTTGCCGTCAGCCACCATCCGCCGCAAGAGCTCCGGCGGATCGAAACGCAGGCCGAGCGTCGAGGAAAGATACTCGGCGATGCCGAGGCGAACGTCGAGGCCGATCAGGTCGGTGAGCCGCAGAGGTCCCATGGGATGGTTGTATCCCAGCTCCATCGCCTTATCGATGTCCTCGGCGGAGGCGACGCCTTCTTCGAGCATGCGAATCGCTTCGAGCCCGATGGCGACGCCGAGTCGCGAGGTGGCGAACCCGGGCGAGTCGCGGACGACGATCGCGGTCTTACCCATGGCCTCGGCAACTTCGCGAGCCTCAGCGACGGTTTCGTCGGACGTCCGATCGCCGCGCACGATCTCGATCAGCTTCATCACATGCGGCGGGTTGAAAAAATGGAGTCCGACGAATCGGTCACGCCGCTCAACCGATTCCGAGAGATCGGAAATCGAGATCGACGAGGTATTGGTGGCGAGGATGGTCTCCTCGCCGCAGAAGAGATCCGCCTGCGAGAAGAGGTTCTTCTTCAGATCGACATCTTCCGGCACCGCCTCGATGACCAGATCGGCTCCGTGTACCGCCGGCTCGAGATCGGGCGAGAGATGAATTCGCGCCGTCGCCGCCGCGGACACCTCGGCAGTCACCTTGCAACGCTCCACGCCCTTCGCGAGCGTCGACTCGATCGAAGCCTTCGCCGCATCGAGCGCACCGGCATCGGCATCGTGGATGACGGTCTCATACCCCGCCACCGCCGCGAGGTACGCAATCCCGCGTCCCATCGTGCCGGTCCCAATGACTGCAATCTGCCGGATCATTGAACGGCGCAGTTTACCGCGCGGCTAAACCGCGCGCATGGCCAGCTTCAGGATCTCGCGGTGCGTGAAGTAGTTCACGGCGGGATCGTCGAGGTGGAAGCTGTAGGTGAACTTCTCGTCGTTGTCGGCCACGAACGTGAAGCGGAAGTAGCGGTTCTCGGAACCGCCGAACTCCTTCACGCTCGCGGAGTAGCCCTGATCGGGCTCCACTTTAAGAACGCGATACAGGCGATGCGCGCTGATCGGGAGATCGTCGGGCGGATAGTGGATGAACTGGATCGCGTAGATCTGCTTCGGATCGATGTCGCGCTCCGGATACTCGTCGGCTTCGCCCTCATCGCCCTCGCCCGTGAACCACGTCTCTTCCTCTTTGAAGAGCACGAGATTCGCGGAGCTCTCAGTCATCGGCAAGACGCCCTGATCGAGGTGGATGTGCTGCTCCGGATCGCTGGCGTCGCGGAGCTGCGTCAGGAGGTCGATCATGTACTGGATGCCTTCGCGCGTGCCGGTGAAGGCGACTTCGTCATCCTCGTCGGAGATCCAGACGTCGAGCCAGGCGTTGCGAGGCAGCTTGACGCGGCTCTCGAGCGTATCGAAGTTCACCGCGGCAAAGCCGAGGCGCTTGGCGGCGGCGTTGAGGAAATCGTTGCAGTGCGGATCCTCGACAAGGTTCTGCCGCGCGTATTCGATGGCCGCCTCGTACGCACGTTTGCGTCCGAAATCGTGCGTCAGATCGAATGGCTGGATGATTTGATCGAGGAGCTGGGCGTGGCGCTCGGCGGCAGGTCGTGACATTGGCGTTTCGGGCAGCAACAACGGCTCAAAACTTATCACATTCCCTGCGGCGAACCGCGAGCGCGCTACCCCGTGGTCCGATCCCTCGTCTTCCAATCCTTGTCGAGATCGGCGAGGAAGCTGGACAGATCGTCCGCGTGTTCTTCTTCGACCGCGAGGATGCCTTCCAGCATGCGGCGGGTGGTGTAGTCGTCCTCGCCGACGTAGCGGATCATCTCCGTGTAGGAGTCGATGGCCACGCGCTCGGCGACCAGGTCTTCCTTGATCATGTCGAGCAGGTTCTGCCCTTCGACATACTCGGAGTGTGACCGCAACAGCAGCCCCTCGGGATTCAGATTCGGCGCGCCGCCGAGCTGCACGATCCGTCCGGCGATCTGGTCGGCGTGTCCCTGCTCCTCATTCGCATGCTGCAAAAACTCCTGCGCGATCGGATCGGCGTGGATGCCCTGGGCCATGAAGTAGTGCCGCTTGTAGCGCAGCACGCAGACGATTTCGGTGGCCAGCGCTTCGTTGAGCAGCTTGATCACGGTCTCGCGGTCGGCGCGGTACGCATCCGTTACCGCTCCTTCTTCGATGTGCTGCCGCGCGCGGCGGCGGAGCTCCTGGACGTCGGTCAGAAAAGGCTTTTCAGTCATTTACAACTCTCCTTCATATTCAAGCTTGCAAGAATCATCGCCGCTCGGCGCCGAAGCGGGTATGACGCGCATCATAGGTCCGACCGCGCCAGATCACCTTCCGGCGGATTCCCGTCAGCCAGATCGATCGAATGAAGATCCACATCCAGATCGCGGCCATGACGGGATGAAGGAAGATTGCGGCGTCGAGCCGGTAGCGCAGTGCGCTGAATAAGATTAACCGTGTGAGACTGATGATGATGATCGTGGCGATGCTGACGCGATCGCCGGTGATCGCGAGAACGTACGGCAGGATGTGGAAGATGGCGCAGCCGGCGGTCAGGAGAAAGCCCACTACGTAGCTCCGTCCGAACACTGCAAACGCGTTCTTCGTGAACCCCTCGACGACCTCGGCCAGGCCGTTGTACATGTGCAACGAGACCAGATCATCCGCACGCACCGTCTTGGTCGCCCCGCCGCTGCGCCGGATCAGTCGTGCCAGGGCGACGTCGTCGACCACCGAGTTCTTGAGCGCCTCATGACCGCGGGCGTTTTCGTATGCATCGCGGGAGACGAGGTTGCCCGTCCCGCCGCCGATGGCCAGCCTCGCAAACCGCGTGCGATTCGAAAACCACGTCGGCAGAAAACTGAAGCAGGTCATCGCCAGCATCGGCATGGCCGCGTTCTCACCGAAGCCGTGCATCTCAAAGTGCGGCAGGAGCGAAAGCAGGGAGGGATTCCGAGCCTCGTGATGCGCAGCCGCCGCGCGGATCGCCGCCGGAGCGTAAACGACATCGGCGTCGACGAACAGCAGCAGCGCGCCGCGCGCTGCACGGCTGCCCTGATGCAGCGCCCACGGTTTGCCGAGCCAACCGGCGGGCGGCTCGACACCGTCGATGACCGTAAGCCGAACGTCGTCGATGGAACGGACGATGTCGCCGGTTCCGTCGGCCGACCGGTCGTTAACGACGATCACTTCGAGATTCGCGTAGGTCTGCGCGAGAAAGGCACGCACGGTCCGTTCGATGATATGCGCCTCATCGCGGGCGGGGATGATCACACTCACCAGCGGCTCACTTGCCGGCAGCATGTCCGCGCGCAGGCTCGGGATGAGCTTGAGATTGACGATGGTGCGGATCAGCGCCATTACCCACGCGGTGAGGATGACGATGCCGAGGAGGTGCACGGCAAAGGAAATGTTGAATGTTGAATGTTAAATGTTCAATGTTGAATGAAGAGGACCCGCACGGCCTCACATCATTCAACATTCAACATTCAACATTGAACATTCAACATTTCCGGTCCCCCCGTTGAGACCGCGCAGCCTGCGCAGCCGCTACGCCGGTCCCATCTTCCGCTGCGCGTCGATCGCGTACGGCGAATCGGGGAACTCGGTAGCGATGCGGCGATACGTCTCCTTCGACTTCTGGCTGTTGCCCTGGACGTCGAACGAGTGCGCGAGAAGCGACAGCAGCGAGTCCGCAGGCAGCGGCGGATCGGGTTTGGCGATCTCGGCCTGCAGCTCCTGCGCGACCTGCGGCGCTTCACCGCCGTCGATGCGAAGGCGATAGAGGCTGTAGCGCGCGCCGGCCACGAGCAAGTGCTTCGGATGATCGCTGACGAACTTCTGAAGCCGCGTGCGTGCCGAGGAGACGTCGCCCTTGTCGGCGGCGATGCGGGCAAGGTAGAGGGAGGCCACGTCCGCGGCGTCGGTACCGCCATGCGAGGCTTCGACGTCCTTGAACTGCTTCTCCGCCGCGGCGGTCCGCTCGGCCTCAGTCTTGAACTTCGCGCCCGGCACCGGCTGCGCGCCGGGAGCGGCAAGCAGCGGCGATTCCATCGTGTCGATGGCCGCGCCGAGAGCGATTTGCGCTTTCTCTTCGCGGTTGGCGCGGTAGAAATAGATGCCGTAGCCGAGGACGGCCAGGATCACGGCCGCAGCCGCGATGGTCAAAAGAAGGCGCTGATTTTCTTTCGCGCGTGCCGACAACGAGCCGATCTCGTCGACGAACTTATCGTGTTTCAGGTCTCTTCGTTGCTGGCGATCCATGAACCGAACTGCCTCCGTAAAAGTGCGTGACTCTAACCCGGGGCTGAGGAACGGTCAAATCGGTCCGCAGATTTCGCCGGCCTCTGCCGGATCAAAGAAAAATCTGCATCACCGGCCGGCGAAGATCTACAATAACCCTCGCTTCAGCAATCAAATCCATCCGGTACCTTTGTTGCATTTCAGCGAGCATCTTCATCGGGACCTTTACTCATTCGGGAGCATCCATGGCCGCGCGGGCGTTGACGGCAGCACTCATTTCCATCGTTTTCACCGGCCTCGCTGCAGCCGCTGCTCCTACCCTTCCTTCCCCTTCTCCGTCGAACGACTACGGCGCGACGGTCCTTTGCTATCACATCGTCGAGTCGCCGCAGGACCCGCGCATGGAAGTCTCGCGCGAGACATTCCGCCAGCAGATGCGCTATCTGGCGATGACCGGCTACAACGTCATCCCGCTGCGCGAACTCTACGACTACGTCACCGGCAAGCGCACCTCGCTGCCGAAGAACGCCATCGTCGTGACCATCGACGACGGCTGGCGCAGCACCTACACGGAAGTCTTCCCGGAGATGAAGCGCTACGGATTCCCGTTCACAGTCTTCGTTTATCCGAACATCATCGGACAGACTGCCCGCGCGCTGACATGGAAGCAGATCAAAGAAATGTCTGACGCCGGCGTCGACATCGAGAGCCACTCGCTTACGCATCCGTTCCTCACTCGCCGCCGCCACGCGGAGCTCGATCAGCGCGCGTATTCGAACTGGCTGTCGCGCGAGCTGATCGACAGCAAGCGGATGATCGAGCACGCCACGGGCAAGCAGGTTCTCTTCATTGCCTACCCGTTCGGCGACTACGACCATTTCCTCGTCGACAGCGTCGGCCGGGCTGGCTACGGCGCCGCGCTGACCTGCGAAGCGGGCAAAGTCCGCCGCGGCAGCGATCCGCTGCGGATGCGCCGCATGGTCGTCGAAAAGAAGATGGACTTCGTCAGCTTCCGCCGCTACCTCGGCGCGGGCTCGTTGCCGCTCGATGAGATGACCCCACAGCCCGGCGTCATCTCCGATCCCGGTCAGACGCTGGTGGTCTCGGCCCGAATCCCAAATCACGAGCACATCGATCCGAAGTCGGTCGGGATGGCACTGCTGTCGGTGCCCGGCTCGCTCCCCTTCTCCTACGATCCGCGCACCGGCGCAATCTCGGTCGCCGCCGTAAAGGACGCGCTGAAAGGAACCTACCAGCGCGCGCTGGTGTGGGCGACCGATGCAAAGTCCGGCAAACGGATCGAGGCCAGCTGGATCTTCAAGCTCCCCGCGCCGGTCCTGCCGGTCCTCCCCTCCCTGGTAACCGATCCGCAGCACGTCGCACCTGCCGAAACGACCGCGCCGCAGGTTCAGTCCGGCGCGCCGGCCGTAGTAGCCGCGGGCGGCGGCGGTTCGGGGATGCCAGCGCGCAGCCAACTTCCCCGCGCGCCGAAGCAGTAGATCAGTCGATCACGACGCGGACTGACCGTCGAGCCCCTAATCTACGAATCCACTAATCTACTATCCACTTCTTCAGGGCATTTCGATTGCACTTTCCCGCCCTCGTGCGCCTCGCCCATATCGCCGCGCTTTCTCTCTTCCTCACCGCTTCCGCCTTCGCTCAGGACACCATCATCCTCGCCTACCACGAGGTTGATCCTGTCCCCGAGCGCGGCTGGGCCGTCAGCAGCGAAGACTTCGCCGACCAAATGCGCTACCTGGCGCTGGCCGGATACAACGTCGTACCCGTTTCCGACCTCGTCGACTACATCGCCGGACGACGGGAGTCGCTTCCACCGAACGCGGTCGTCATCACCGTCGACGACGGCTGGCTCTGCGCATTGACGGAGATGGCGCCGGTGCTCAAGCGCTTCGGTTTCCCCTGGTCGCTTTACGTCTATCCCAAGGTCGTCGGTCAGGGATCACACGCCCTGACGTGGCCGAAGATCGCCGCGCTGCGGAAGGCCGGCGTCGACATCGAAGGCCACACGATGTCGCATGCGCACCTGATGCACAAATCGCATCCCGATCTGGACGACGCGCAGTACGACGCCTTCCTTCGCACGGAGCTGGACGAGAGTAAGCGCGTCATCGAGTCGCATACGGGCCAGCCCGTGCGCTTCCTCGCCTATCCCTACGGCGACTATGACGATACCGTCGTCGCCGCCGCAAAGCGCGCGGGCTACGAAGCCGGCCTGCTGAGCTGGTTTGGCCCGAACAACCGTTCCACCGACCCGCTCCGGTTGCGCCGCTTCGCCATGGTCAGCGACACGACGCTCGAGCAGCTTCGCACCGCCCTTGGCGCAGCCACGCTCGAACTGCGCGACGTCACGCCGGCTAACGACGGCGTGCTGACCGCCGATCAAACCGCGCTGATCGCAACCATCGACGACACTCAGCTCGATCCCGCCTCGATCCGAGCCTCATTCCTCGGCAATACGACCGCGGACAGCTCATACGATGCGGAATCGCATCGTCTTACGCTTTCCTGGAAAGAGCGGCCGCGCGAAGAACGGCAGACGGCAGTGATCCTCGCGCAGACGAAGAGCGGCGGACGCTCCATCGGAATCGTCCGCTTCTACACCTCGATCTCCGCCCGGCAAAAATACGCCGCGCGGCAGGACGCTCTCTCAAAGATCCCGCTCCACCACACCGACACGACGCGCCAGTAACGCTCTGCTACCATGCGCCGCTCATGGCGCTCACCGGCAAGCAACGCCAGTTCCTCCGAGGCCTCGCGCACGCGCTGGAGCCGGTCGTTCGTATCGGCCGCGCCGGCGCCAGCCCCTCGGTCATCGAAGAGACCAAGCGCTCGCTGGCCTCGCACGAGCTGATCAAAGTCCGCATCGACAACGACGACTCCTCGCAACGGAAAGCGCTGGCTGAGGAGCTGGCGAAGGCGTGCGACGCGGACATCGCGGGAACGATTGGCAAGCTGGCGATCCTGTATCGACGTCGTGAAGAGGACCCCGAAATCGAGTTGCCGTAATCCGCAGATAACGCAGATAAATCGCAGATCAAATCTGGTTTCTAATCTCGTCCCATCTGCGTAAATCTGCGGATCAAAAAGAAAGGCAGCCTTTCGGCTGCCTTTCGGGGTGTTGCTGAGGATGAGGATTACGGCAGCATCAGGCGGATCTGAACGCGGCGGTTGCGCAGGCGGCCTTCCGCTGTGGTGTTGTCGCCGATCGGCTCGCGAGCGTCGCGGCCTTCGACCGTGATGCGCGACGGGTCGATGCCGTGGCGGCTGACGAGGTAGTCGCGGACCGCTTCGGCGCGGCGGCGATCGAGATCGTGATTCGGTCCCGTGTTTTCCTTATCGTCGTTGTAGCCGATGACGTTGGCCGTCGAAGTCGGCTCCTGCTTCATGCGCAGAGCGACGTCGTCGAGAATGGCCTTGGCGATGTTTGTCAGGCGCGCCGAACCAGACTCGAAGTGAATCTCGTCGGTGCGGAGCTCGGTCGGAACGTGCGGCGGGGTCACCGGCGGCGGCTCAGGCGGCGCGACCGGAGTCGGCGCCGGAGGCGGCGGGGGCGGAGCTTCCGGCAGCGGCGCCGGAGGAGGCGGCGGCGGAGCGACCGCTGCCAGATGCAGCGGCGAGAAGGTCAGGCCGACCAGGCCGGAAAGGGCGCAGTCGTCGAGCTCCGTCACGCGGCACTCTTTGTGATCGCGGCTGAACTTCGCCGGGTTCCAGCGGACGCCGGCATTCAGCGACCAACCGCTGTCGCCGAGCCAGTGACGCAGGCCGGTGACGAGGAAGATCGGCGCAGGCGGCTTGATGTCGCCCCCGTTGTACATGACCGTGCTGACTTCCGTGATCCAGTTCGTGGTGCGCCAGAAACCGATCGGATGGTTCCATCCCGCTTCGAGACGAAGCTCGTTCGGAAGCTTGGCCGAATCAGGCGCGAGGAACGGGAAGTTCGAATTCTTTGCGCTGCGGTCGCCGACGATCGCGTACTCACCACCGACCGTGAACTGGCTGGCCGTGTAGTGCAGACCGACGCCGAAGTCCGTCGTTCCGGTGCCGATCCCGCTGTTCTTCTCGCCCGTGGCCAGATCGGCAAAGAGCGACACAGCGAAGCGCGAGGCCATCGACGATCCGAAGCCCCACTTCGTGGCAAGGTGCAGAGGGCCCATTCCGCTGTCGGAGAACTTGCCCTGGTAGTAGTAACCGTTGATGAAGCCGTTCCGGTCGCCGCCATGACCCGTGATCTTCTCGTACGGGAGCGACGCGGAAATCTCCCAGTTGTCGGTCACGCCGTATCCGACGGAACCTTCGAGCTGGTAGAGGTCATAGCCCATGTTCTTGTGAGTGCGGGCCGACGGGATGTTGAACGGGGCCTTGGCGGCCTCGAGATCCCAGTTCTGGTAATAGACGCCAAACGACCAGTCGCCGCGGCGCAGCGTGTCGGCGGTGATGACGTTGAACAGGCCGGTCTGGCCGGACGCGGTCGGCGCCACCAGCCTGGCCTGATCGGCCGCGGTGACCGACGCCAGCGACGAAGTGGTCATGCCCGTGTCGGTCTGCGCGAGCAGCGACGGTACGACGAGAAAACAAAGCAACGGAATCAGGGATCGAAATCTCAAACGCAACAAGTAACACCTCCTAAAGTTCGCACGGTCGTCCGCGAGTGTACGTGTGCGGCGACCTACAAAACGTGTGCCAGAGCCATGCGAAGGCAAAACGATAAAGGCTTCACGGCCATGACCTTACCATAACATGAGCGCTCGAACCTCAGACTTGGGATCACCACTTTGGTACGATGCCGCGATGCGAATCCGCCCCCTTGGAGTTTTCCTCGCGGTAATTCTTTCAGCCGCCGCGGCCCTCGCGCAAGAGCCGCCCGCTCCCGCCACCCCGGCTTCCCCGCCGCCTCCCGTTCCGACGACACCGCCGCAGGCCACGCCGCCGCTTTCTCCCGTTGCCGCCAGTGGATACGACCGCCGCGACTCCTTGCCGAACATCTATCTCGCCGACGGCAGGGCCAGCATCCGCCTCCGCAAACTGATCAAGAACGTGCTCTTCGAGAGCCAGATCGACTACAAGTTCGTGACCGGTGACATCAGCACCTTCCTCCGCTACAAGTACTACGCGCAGGACTTCACCTACAAAGTGGCGGTCTTCGACACCATTTCCTTCGGCGCCATCGGCAGCCACACCGACGAATTCGAACGCGTTCGCGGCGGCCTGCTGCTCTTCGAGGTGCCGCGCGATTACAACCATCGCTACTTCACCCTGCTCCAGGACGACCGGCTCACCTTCGGCGACACGACCCGCGTCGACAACCGCAAGAACAACATCTACACGAAGCTCGGCTACCAGTACGGCACCGAGTTCGACGACCAGCTCAATGCCATCGTCGGCGAATCGCGCGGCCGGCTCATTCCGGTGCTCACTGCCTTCCGCGAGCTCGGCCCTCAGAAATTCAGCTACGCGGCCGCCATCACGCAGGCTGGAAAAATCTCCACCGGCGATTACAAGTACACGAAGTTCGAAGTGGAAGGTCTGCGGCGCTGGGACATCACGCCGACGTCGTTCGTCGTCACGCGCGCGCACGCAGGCGTTTTTCCGGTCAAGGACTTTCTCTGCAAGAACACGCCGCTGACACCGCCCGCCGAGTGCTATTCGATCCCCGGCTACGAGCTTTTCAACCTCGCGGGCCGCGATGCCCTTCGCTCGCTCTCGTCAACGAATGACGTCTCCGTCGGAACGAACGAGTTCCACCTGACCAATGAGTTCTTCATCCCCGTCTTCCGCAATCGCGATTACCGCCTCGGCGGAGCCCACTTCAACACCGCTTACGCCATCGCCTACGCGGGCGCGGGAAACGCGGGATTCGAATATCGCGACATCGCCCGTACGCGCGACTTCGCCATCGATGCCGGCCTCGGCACAGAGATGTCGCTGACCATTCGGGATTTCGAAGTGCTCCTCAGCGTCCTCTTCGCCCACACCATCAAGGGGCCCGACGCGCGCAAGAGCAACAAGGTGCAGTTCTCGATTCACACGGTGCGGTAGGAAACCACTTCAACCACAAAGACACAGAGGGCACAAAGAAACCTCTCTGTGCCCTCTGTGTCTCAGTTGGTTTGAAAAAGGTTGATTTACCGCTGCAACGACGCCTGTACCGAGCGGACACCGTCGACCGTCTTCACCAGGGTGACGGCCATGTCCTTCTGCAGCTCGCTGTAGACCTTCCCCGTCAGATGGACGATGCCGTTCTCGGAGTCGACGGCGATCTGCGTTCCGTCGAGGCCGCGGTGAACCGAAAGCTCGCGCTCGACCGCGCGTTCGATGCGCTCGTCGTCGGGAGCCTGAGACACCTGGATGAGGTTCGCCACGCGCGTATAGCCGAGGGATTGCGCAACGGTCGCCGCTTGCTCGGCGGCGCTGCGGTCAGCCGTGCGGCCGCGAAGGACGACGATGCCGCCGACCTCGACCGCGCGAAGTCCGTCGACCGTCACACCGGCCGTCACCAGCTGCGGCGTGACGTCGTGCGCGGCGGGCTGAATGGCGAAAGCCGGAATCGCGCAAAGTGAAAATGCGATCACGACGGCTGCTGCGCGGGTCTTCAGGTTATTTGCTCTCATGCCCTAAAGAAAAGCATCGCGCGTGCCAAGGGGTTACTCTTGATTTATCAACAATTTAAGCAGCCACATAGAGCAGCGTCACGACCGCCGGTTCGTCGATCGCCGAGCCGCGCTCGTGATGCAGTTCCACCTGCCAGATCAGCAGGAGCAGCAGCCCGATCAGTCCGATCATGGCAAGCAGAGCGGTAATCCTTCGAAGCACGTCCATGGCAGTGGCAATGTGTGTGCCCGGCATCGTACCTCAGACCTCGAAGACGATCTTTCCAAACGCTTCACGCGCTTCCAGGATCCGATGCCCTTCAGCCACTTCCGATAGCGGCAGCACGCGGTCGATGACAGGACGGAGCCGTCCCGCTTCCACGAACTTCATGATCTCGTGCAGCTCGGCCAGACTACCCATCGTCGATCCGAGGATCGACAGCAGCTTGAAGAAAATCAGGCGAAGGTTGATGTTGGCCTCGCCGCCGGATGTCGAACCGCACGTCACCAATCGCCCGCCCTTCGCCAATGCCCGCAACGAGCGTTCGAAGGTCTCGCCGCCCACGTGTTCGACGACGACGTCAACTCCCCGCTTCGACGTCAGCCTGCGCACTGCGTCGACGAAATCGACCTCGGTGTAGACGATCGTTTCGTCCGCGCCGAGCGCCTTCGCCCGCGCCGCCTTTGCCGAAGTACCGGCGGTTGAGTAAACGGTCGCTCCCCACAATTTCGCGATCTGGATGGCCGCACTGCCAACGCCCGATCCGCCCGCCTGCACCAGCACCGTCTCACCCGGCCGGAGTCGCGCCCGCGCGACGAGCATGTGCCACGCCGTGAGCATGTCCAGCGGCACCGCCGCGGCTTCGGCGAACGACAGCGACGCCGGCTTGCGGATCAGATTGCGAATCGGAACCGCGATCTTCTCCGCCGCACCGCCGCTGACGGTTTCGCCGAAGATGCCGGAGTTGCGGCAAAGCGGATCGTTGCCCGAAAGGCAGGCCGTACAGAGTCCGCATGAATACCCCGGCGCGACGATCACTTCATCGCCAGCGTTCCACCGTGGATCGTCAACACTCTCGACGATCCCTGCCACCTCGGACCCCGGAATCATCGGCAGCGGAAACTTGTGTCCCGGCACCCCGCGCCGCAGCCAGATGTCGAGATGATTGAGCGCCACCGCACGCACCCGAACGACCGCCTCGCCGGGACGCGCAACGGGATCAGGAACGTCGGCCATTTCGAGCTTATCGAGCCCGCCATGCTCCCGAATGAGAATCGCCTTCATCGCGAGGCGGATGATACTCGGAGGCGTAAAAAGCCTTTCACCACAAAGACACAAAGGACACGAAGAAAATCACTTTGTGTCTTTGTGGTTCAACGCCTTTCGCGGACACAGCGCTACGCTTCGCAGATAATCCCCACGTGCCCCGCATCCACCTCCTTCCCTCCGATCTGATCAATCAGATCGCTGCCGGTGAGGTCGTGGAGCGTCCGGCCTCGGTGGTGAAAGAGCTCGTTGAAAACGCCATCGACGCCGGCGCCACCGTCATCGACGTCCTGCTCGAAAACGGCGGCAAGAAGCTGATCGAAGTCCGCGACAACGGCTCCGGCATGAGCCACGACGACGCGCTCCTCGCGCTGGAGCGCCACGCCACGTCGAAGATCGCCGGCTTCGACGATCTCTCGCAAGTACGCACCCTCGGCTTCCGCGGTGAAGCGCTGCCGTCGATCGCCAGCGTGTCGCGATTCACGTTGACGACGTGCGATGGTTCCGCCGGCGCTGCCATCGAAATCGAATGCGATCCGCTGACCGCCAAGCGCACGTCGCGACCCGCCGCGCGCGACCGCGGCACGACCATCAGCGTTCGCGAGCTGTTCGAAAACGTCCCGGCAAGGCGCAAGTTCCTGAAGTCCGCCGACGCCGAGTTCCGCTCCATCGTCACCATCGTTTCGTCGTACGCGTTGCCGCTTCCGTCGCGAGCCTTCCGCGTCGAACACAACGGCCGCACCGTCGTCGACCTCCCGCCGGCCGCCACGATGCGGGAACGCGTCACACAGATCATCGGCGACGACGCCGAGAAGTTTCTGGAAGAAGTGGATATGACCATCGGCCCGGTCCACGCTGCCGGCTACGTCACGCGCGGACTTCGATTCGGCAGCCGCCGCAATCAATACTTCTTCGTCAACGGCCGGCTGGTGAAGGACAAAGTGCTCACGCATGCGGCCAGCCGCGGAGCCGACGCCTTCGACTTCGACGGCCATCCGGCCATCGTGCTCTTCGTCGAAATCGAGCCGGAACTGGTGGACGTGAATGTCCATCCCGCCAAGACCGAAGTCCGATTCCGTGATTCCGGCGCGGTACACGTCGCGGTCGAGCAAGGCATCAAACGCGCCCTCGGCGGCGCGGAGGAAGGATCGCAACTACTGCAGCCGCCGGCGCCCGCCCCTCCTCCGCCGCAGCAGCTCTTTGCGCCGAATCGTTTCGACGGCGCGTCGAGCGGATACCGCCCCGAGTTCACGCCGCTCTTTCAAAAACAGAGTGTCGTTCAGCCGCCGTTGCGCGAGCAGACCGCGACGCTCGATACGCCGCTGACGGCAAATCACGAGCCGCGTCTCGGTGATCTTCAGGGACGCGTGATCGGCCAGTACCGAATGAGCTACATCGTCATCGACACGCCCACCGGCCTGCGCCTCATCGATCAGCACGTTGCTCACGAGCGCGTTCTCTACGACCGCTACTTTGACCGCGCCGCCGGGCAGTCGCCGGTGACGCAACAACTCCTGACGCCGATCCTCTACGAAAGCGGCGCCGCGGAAAGTGCTGTCCTCGAGTCGCACCTCGCGGAACTGCACGCCGTCGGTTTCGAAATGGAGCGCTTCTCCGGCAACACCTTCGCGATCGCCGCGGTGCCACCGGAGCTGGTGAAGAACGACGTCGAGGCCTTCCTGCGCAAACTGATCGACGCCTCGCTCGACGACCGCTCGCATGTCCTGCACGTACGCGAAAAAGTCTGCGCGTCGCTGGCCTGCCAGGCGGCGATCAAAGTCCATCGCCCCCTCGGCGGCGAAGAGATGGCCCGCCTCACCGCCGAGTTGCTCGACTCCTCCAACCCCTACGCCTGCCCCCACGGCCGCCCGATCATCGTCGACATCCGCCACCTCGACATCGAAAAGCACTTCCACAGGAAGTAGAGCGCGATCCGCCAGGGGAGTCGGCGTAGCCGGCCTGAGAACCGTAGCCCACAGGTTCACCTGTGGGAAATTCGATCCGCGCGAATTTTTGAGCCCGCTTCAGCGGGCGAAAGAAAGCTTTCTCTCGCGCGCCAAGGCGCGCTCACAACGAAACACGATCGAGGGTCCCACGGGTAAACCCGTGGGCTACGGCTCTAGAAGCGCGGCTTCGCCGCTGGAAGAAGCGCTACCAGTCGTAGAACTTCGCCAATTTGCAAATTCCGAGAGATCCTCGGCGGATGCGACTCCCTTCGCGAGAACTCGGACAACGCGGTGAACGGCGTGCGGCGTGGTTCTACCGGATGCGCGGATACTGCATCGTCGCGCGCAACGTTCGCCTGCGCGGCGGCGAGATCGATCTCGTCGTCGCGCGCGGACGACTGCTCGTGTTCGTCGAAGTGAAAGCGCGTCAGAGCATCACGGCAGGGTACGGCGTCGATGCCGTCGACCGTCGCAAGAAACTGCAGCTGATCTCACTCGCCGATCAGTACCTGACGCGCCATCCGCATTCCGGCGAAGTGCGCCACGACATCGTCTCGCTCTTCTGGAACGGCTGGCGCTTCATCGTCACGCAGTTTCCGGATGCGTTTCGTCCGGTCAGCGATCCGAGGAAGCCTTGGAGGTGGACGGTGTGAGCGGCGGCAACTGTCCTTTCTTGCGCGCCTCGGCGCCCGCCTTCGCAAGACGGAGACAGAGATTTCGAAGTTGCGAGACGCGCCGAATGCGCAGCGTGACTGCGGCGGGCGACATATCGATGTTCACCCCCCGAGCACCTCGCGCAGCGCTTGAGGAGCGTGGCCGATGGCCTCGTCCAGTTTGCCGGGATCTTTGCCGCCGGCTTGCGCGAGGTCGGGCTTGCCGCCGCCTTTGCCGCCGACGATCGGGGCGAGTTTGTTGATCAGCGTGTTCGCGTTCACGCGGTCGAGGAGGTCTTTCGTCACCGCGGCCAGGAGCGTGACTTTGCTGTCGGTCACGGAGCCGAGGACGACTACGCCCGATTTGAGTTTCGAGCGGAAGGTGTCGGCGAGATTGCGAAGATCGCCGCCGCTGATGTTATCGATGCGTCGGGCCATCAATTTCACCCCATCCACATCCACCGCATCATCTGCCGGCACTACAACAGCGGTACCTTGAGCTTGGAGAGGAGACAATGCGGCGTCGCCGTAGCCAGAGATGACTTCCTTCAGAGTGAAGCGCTTGAGCTCTTTCTCCAGCACTTTGACACGCTCCTGCATTCCGCGGACGTGTGACGGCAAATCTTCAAGACGAAGATTGAGTTGCTTCTGAAGCTTCTGCGCAGCATCTTCGATCGTCTGAAAGAACGCCAGCGCGCCGCGTCCCGTGAGCGCTTCCATGCGGCGGACGCCGGCGGCGAGTGAACGGTCGCTGATGATCTTGAACAGGCCGATGTCGCCGGTGCGGTTGACATGGCAGCCGCCGCAGAATTCGCGCGAGAAATCGCCGGCCGTCACGATGCGCACGTTCTCGCCGTACTTCTCGCCGAACATTGCCACCGCCCCCGTCTTCTTCGCCTCGGCGATCGGCATGACGGTCTTCGTGACCTCGAGGTTCTCGCGGATCTTGTCGTTGACGATCTCCTCGACGCGGCGGAGTTGTTCGTCCGAGGGAGCCTGGTGATAGGTGTAATCGAAGCGCAGACGATCGGGCGCGACGAGTGAGCCGGCCTGTTGGACGGTCTCGCCTAAAACATCCTTCAGCGCTTTGTGCAGCAGATGGGTGGCGGTGTGATTCGCGGTCGTGTCGAGCCGCGTTGGCACCGGTACGGACGCACGGACGTTCGCGTTGAGGGTGAGATGTCCTTCATCGACGCGGACGCGCGAGACGACGAGATCGCCGACCGGCTTCTGCGTGTCGAGAACGGTAGCCCGGCCGCCGTCCCATTCCAGCGTTCCGCTGTCGCCGATCTGGCCGCCCGACTCAGCGTAAAACGGAGTCGGAGAGATTACGACTTCGCCTTCCGAGCCGTGATGGATGGCGTCCTGCTCCTTGCCGGCGATGACGATCGCCTTCACGGTCGAAGGAACGTCAACATATTGATCATAGCCAACGAATTCGACCGGCCCGGTCTTCTCAGCGACCTTCGCGAACGTGGCCGCATCCGTCGAGGTCTGGAACTTCGAGGATGCTTTCGCCCTCGCTTTCGCGCCGGCCATCATCACCTCGAAGCCCTCGCGGTCGAGGGTCACGCCTTCATCCTCGGCCAACTCCGCGATCAGGTCGACCGGGATACCAAACGTGTCGTAGAGCCGGAACAACTCCTCGCCGCCGAGGACGCGCTCGCCGCGCGCGCGGACGGCGTCGAGCGCGGCCCCGACGCGTTCCATGCCCGAGCTGAGCGTGCGCGAGAAACGCTCCTCTTCGGACCGCAACGTCTGCAGCACCGCCTCGCGGCGATTCTTCAATTCCGGATACGCATCGCCCATCGAGGCGATGACATCGTCGACGACTTGCGACAACGCAACGTGCGTGTCGAACTTGCGTCCGAAACGAATCGCGCGGCGGATGATGCGGCGCAGCACGTAGCCGCGGCCTTCGTTCGCCGGAATGACGCCGTCGCTGATCAGAAATGTCGCCGCGCGCGAGTGATCGCAGAGCACGCGCACTGCCGTATCGAGCTCGCTCTCCATGTCGCCCGCGTACTTGTGACCTGTCGCCGATTCGATGCGGCGCATGATCGGCGCGAAGAGATCGATGTCGTAATTCGTGGCCGCCTTCTGCAGAACGCTGGCGATCCGCTCCAGCCCCATTCCGGTATCCACCGACGGCGCCGGCAGTGGCGTGAGCACGCCGTCCGCGCTGCGGTCGTACTGCATGAAGACCAGGTTCCAGATCTCCATCGTGTCGTCGCCTTCGCCGTTGACCAGCGCCGCCACGTTCTGCGACAGGTCGTCACCGCGGAAGTAGTGAACCTCGGAGCACGGGCCGCACGGACCGGTATCGCCCATCGACCAGAAGTTGTCCTTCTTGCCGAAGCGCAGCACGCGGTCGGGCGACGCGCCGGCCTTCACCCACAGAGCCGCCGCCTCTTCGTCCGCAGGAACGCCGTCGCCGCCTTCGAAGACGCTGAACCAGAGCCGCTCCACTTCCAGGCCCCAGACGTTGACGATGAGATCCCACGCGAACTTGATCCCCCCTTCCTTGAAGTAATCGCCGAAGGAGAAGTTGCCGAGCATCTCGAAGAAGGTGTGGTGACGCGCGGTGCGGCCGACGTTCTCGAGGTCGTTGTGCTTGCCGCCGGCGCGCACGCACTTCTGCGACGTCGTGGCGCGGTTGTAGTCGCGCGGCTCGCGGCCGAGGAAGACGTCCTTGAATTGATTCATCCCGGCGTTCGTGAAGAGGAGCGTCGGATCGCCCGCCGGCACGAGTGACGAGCTGGGGACTTGGCGGTGTCCGTTCTTCTCGAAATACTCGAGAAACTGTTTGCGAATGTCGTTGGTGGTCAGCATTGGGAGGATCGTAACAGCGTCGCTCCTTCGGTCATTCACATCTGCGTAAATCTGCGAAATCTGCGGATGACGTTTATCCGCAGATTTCGCGGATGTGACGAATTACGACTTGGCGGCATCGCGCATCGCTTCCCGCACGACGTCGATGGCCAGGCTGCTGTCGTAGCCCTGACGGAAAAGATACGCGACAAGCTTTTGGCGAATCGCGTCATCGTCATCGCGGCGGCGGAGGACGGCCAGCCGCTTCTTCGCGGCAGTGATCGCAGCCGCGCGGTCATCGTGATCGGGGACATCGAGTGCGCTCATGATGGTCGCGCTGTCGACTCCCGCGGCTTGCAGTTCGCGTTTGATGCGCAGACGGCCGATGCCTTTGCGCAGGCGTGTGCGTACAAACGCCGCGGCGAAGCGCCCATCATCGAGCCATTTTTCGCGGCGCAATCGCTCGATCGCTGCGTCGATCGCATCGTGAGGAAACTCCTTCCGATCGAGCTTCGCGCGAAGCTCCGCCTCGCTGTTGAAGCGATAGTTGAGGATGCGCAATCCGGCGATGTAGCAGCGTTCGACGTCGTCCGGCACGCGCCGAGTCTAACGCGCGGCGCGCCGCCGCGGAGGTGACGTCACTTCGATCCGCAGCGTCGCCGAGACGGTGCCGTCGGTGGCGGTGATCGTCGCCAATCCTGCCTTCATCGCAGTCAGGCGCGCCACTCCGGGAGCCGCAGCGGATGAGTCAACGCGCACGACCGCGGGATCAGACGACGTCAGCGTGACAAGCGCCGGAATCGCTGCGGCGATGGATACCACCCCGCCGCCTCCCGCGGCGATTCGCAGCGACGCCGGATCGAAGGTCAGCGACTGCGATGGCAGCAGCGCCTCGTCGTCGTCGATCAGCGTTGCGATCGCCGTTCCCTTCATCACCGTCACCGGCCCCTGCACCGGATCGGTCGACACGGTGAACGTCTTCGCCGGCTCGAAGACCGAATTGCCGATGATCGTCACCTGACACGCGGCGCTGATCTCTCCCGGCTCGAAAGTCGCGGCGCTCCCTCGGAGATAGAAATCCGTCCCCGCCCGCGCGGTTCCATCGTGCGGCACGCACCAGACCAGGACGCGTTCGGTCACCGGCCTGGAAAGATGCAGTGGGAAGTCGATAGTGTGCTCGGCGTTGCCTTCCGGAACGGTCACGTCGTCGATGGTGAGTGCGGCGCCCGATTCGTCATCCTTGATGTGAATTACGGCGGTCGTCACCGATCCCCCATCCATCACGGCCGCGCCGTCGCTGACGACGCCGATCGAATGATCGGAGTCGCCGCCGAAAACGTTGTCGTCCTGCACGCGGTGCGTGATCGTCTTCGTGGTCTGGCCCGGCGCAAAGGAAACCTTCATCGCCAGCGGCTCGAGATTGCGCACGAAATCACCGGCCGGCCAGTTGGGAAATGTCGTGTAGTCGAGATCGAAGGCTCGCGAAAGATCGCCGCTGCGCTCCAGCGTCACCGTCACGCTGCCGCTGTTCTCGGCCGCGTCGTACACCGGCTGCGAGAAACGAACATACGACGGCGGATTCGCGCAGACGTAGGCGAACCCGCGCACCGTTCCCACTCCCGCGTTGCTGCGAATGTCCACCTGTACGTTGAAGCTGCCGCTCTTCGGAAAGACATGCTCGATCGCAGCATCTCCCTGAACGACCGCGGCCGGAGTTCCGTCGCCGAAGTCCCACGTTAGCGTGTCGCACGAGTCGATCACATACGGCGCCGGACACGGGCCGGGATAGAGCGGGATGTAGCAACTCCCGGCCCGCGGTGCGACCGAGAAGCGGATGGGAGTGTCCTGCAGGCAGGGAGTGCCGGCGTTACAGGCGGGCGAGTGAAAGTCGACGGTGTGGGACGAAGCCGGAGTGGTTGCGCCGCAATCGCCGAAGACGCGAACGGCAATCAGCAGGAGGACGAGGGCGGCAGCGCGTCGCATGCCGAAGATACGCATGCGGTAACACGAACGTCGCGCCGGCACGGCCGGCAGCGCTGGTTGCCAAAGGCTCCGCCACCAGTAGAGCGAGTTTTAGCGCTCCCTCTACACCGTGTTGCTGAAATCGAAGGGCGACTCGTCCGCGAATGGATCGCCTTCGCCGGAGACCGTGAGGCCCTGCTCCATCTCTTCGCGGGCCATGTCCGAGGTCGACTGGATGCCTTGCAGCTTGAGGCGGAACTCGTCCGGATTCGAGGCGCGGCGCAGCGCTTCATCGAGCGTGATCAGGCCGTTTTTGTACAGCACGTACAGCGACTGATCGAAGGTCTGCATGCCGTACTGCGACGTGCCCTGACCGATGGCGTCCTTGATGAGCTTCGTCTTCTCTTTGTTCTCGATGCAATCCCGGATGAACGCCGTCGAGATCAACACCTCGGCCGCCGGAACGCGCCCGAGTCCATCCGCGCGAGGCAGAAGGCGCAGCGAGACCACGGCCTTCAGCACCGCCGCGAGTTGCAAACGGATCTGCTTCTGCTGGTGCGGCGGGAAGACGGAGATGATGCGGTTGATGGTCTCCGTTGCGTCCATTGTGTGCAGCGTCGACAGCACGAGGTGTCCCGTCTCCGCCGCGGTGAGCGCCGTCTCGATCGTCTCGTAGTCGCGCATTTCGCCGACGAGGATGACGTCGGGATCCTGGCGCAGCGCCGACCGCAGCGCCTGCGAAAATGACTTGGTGTCGACTTCGATCTCGCGCTGATTGACGATCGACTTCTTGTCGCGATGCAGGAACTCAATCGGATCCTCGACCGTCATGATGTGTTCCGTGCGATGGCCGTTGATGTAGTCGATCATCGCCGCGAGCGTGGTCGACTTGCCCGAGCCTGTCGTCCCCGTGCAGAGAATCAATCCGCGGCGCTCCTCGGCGATCTTCTCGAGTACCACCGGCAGCATCAACTCTCGAATGCTTAGGATCTTGACCGGGATGACGCGCAGGACCATGCCTACCGTGCCGCGCTGCTGAAAGATGTTGCAGCGGAAACGTCCGAGGCCGGGCACCGAGTAGGCGATGTCGATCTCGTAGTTGTTCTTGAACTTTTCCTTCTGCCGCGACGACATGATCGAGAACGCCATCGCGATCGTGTCTTCCTGCATCAGCCGCTTGAGCTCCACCAGCGGCAGCAGTTCGCCATCGACGCGGATGACCGGATGCGACCCCACCTTGATGTGAAGGTCCGACGCGCGCCGTTCGGCAGCAATTTTCAGCAGGTCGTTGATATGCACGAGTTCTCCTCGGAAACGCGCATTTTACGCCATCCCTGCTTACAATCCGCGGCCTCATGACTTTGACCCGACACGACGATCTCTCGCTGAAGTACGTGCTCAACGTTCCCGGTGGCAAACGCGATGATGCGGCGTTGCCGCTCGTCGTGGTCATGCACGGCCGCGGCGCGGACGCGAACGACCTGGCCGACCTCGCGCCGATGGTCGACCACGGCTATCGCTTCGTTTTCCCGAATGCGCCGAAGAAGTTCGAGCCGATGCCGGGCTATTCGTTTGGATATTCGTGGTTCGACGGCTGGCCTCCGGAGGGCGATTCGATCGTGCAGTCACGCGAGAAACTGCTCGCGCTGATCGACGGACTGGTGGAGCGCTATCCGACGCCCGAGGGGAAGATCGTGATCGCGGGCTTCTCGCAGGGCGGGCTGATGGCCATCGATATCGGCTTCCGAACGAAGCAACAAATCGCCGGCATCGTCTGTATGAGCGGTGCGATCTATGAGGCGGATCAGCCACCGCTACGCAATCTGCCGGTGCTGCTTGTTCACGGAACCGAGGACGACATGGTTCCGCTGTGGCACGCGCAGCGGACTCGGCTCGTGCTCGAAGAAAACGGCGTCAGGCCGGAGTACCACGAGTTTCCGATGGCCCATCACGTGACGAACGAATCGATGGCGGTGGTGCGCGCGTTTCTTCGGCGCGTGTTGAGCGACTAAATCCACAACGCGCGCAAATCGATCTCGACCGCGTCGAATGGTTCGGCGCGCACGACGTCATCGCCCCCATAGTTGCCGGCAACGACCCATCGGCCATTTTCGAGCCTCAGAACCTCGAGCGTTTTGTCGACCGGGTCGACCAGCCAGACATGCTGGACCTGATGCTCCCTGTAGATCGGCAGTTTCTTCACCCGATCGATACGCGCGGTGCTCGGCGATTGCACCTCACACAACCAGTCGGGAGCGAGATCGAATGCCGCAGCATCGGGGAAAACCGGCATTCGTTCGCGACGCCAACCAGCCAGATCAGGAACGATGGCGTTTGCGCCAAGATGCAGTTCGGGTTCAACGACGATCCACCACCCGCCGGGCCCTCCGTCACCGCTGTCGAAGGGATTGATGAGCTTTGCGAGGAGAATACTGCTCGCTCGCGCATGTCTCGAAGCGGGACGCGGCGAGGTGTAGAGCTCTCCGTCGATCAACTCGGCGACGAGGTGATCCGGAACCTTCAGCAGGTCGTCGTACGTCGCCGGTCGCAGCGCCAGTTCCGTCATTCGCCGGAATGATACCTCCGCGTCTCCGCGTCTCCGCGTGACAACGCTATGATTCGCGGCTATGAACAATCGTTTCGCCGAGCTCTATCCGCAGCATCTCGAAACCGTCAAGCAGCGCCACGACAAGGCGCTGGCCGAGACCGGGTTCGACCACATCATCATTTTCGGCGGCGAGATTCACATTCAGTTTCTCGACGACACCTACTATCCGTTCAAGGTCAATCCGCACTTCAAGGCGTGGCTGCCGATCGTCGACAACCCGCACTGCTTCATCGTCTACACGCCGGGGCAGACGCCGCGTCTCGTCTATTACCAGCCGGTCGATTACTGGTACAAGCCGGCCTCGGCGCCGAGCGGATACTGGACCAGTCACTTCGACATTCGCGTCATCGACTCGCCCGAAAAAGCGAAGGAGCATTTCCCGAAGGACGGTCGCAGCGCGTTCGTCGGTGAACCGAACGATCTGCATGGCGGCGAGGTCAATCCTGAGGCGCTGCTGAACGCTCTGCACTTCGAGCGGTCGTGGAAAACGGACTACGAGATTGCGTGTCTCACCGAGGCCAACGTTCGCGGCGTTCGCGGACATCGCGCGGCGGCGAAGGCCTTTCGCGAAGGGAAATCGGAGTTCGAAATCCACATCGACTTTCTGCTCCACTCCAGCCAAGCCGAGGAGGAGTTGCCGTACGGCAACATCATCGCGCTGAATGAAAACGCCTCGGTGCTCCACTACCTCAACCACATCCGCGAGCAGCCGGGCGATCTTCGCTACTCCTTCCTCATCGACGCCGGCGCGCAGTATCACGGCTACGCCTCGGACATCACGCGCACGTATACGCGCGACGAGAAGGGCGAGTTCGCGCAATTGATCGCGGCCATGGACGCCATGCAGCAGAACCTCTGCACGATGGCCAAGCCGGGCATCAACTACATTGACATCCACATGGCGGCGCACAAAGGAGTGGCGACGATTCTTGCCGACTTCGAATTCGTGCACGGTCTCGATGCGGCTGGCATCGTGGAGAAGCGCATCAGCTCCGCCTTTTTCCCACACGGTGTCGGCCACTTCCTCGGCCTGCAGGTTCACGACGTGGCCGGATTCCACCAGGATCGCGCCGGCTGCATCATCGCCAAGCCGGAGGGGCATCCGTATCTGCGGCTCACGCGCATCATCGATCCGCGCATGGTGTTCACCGTCGAGCCGGGCCTCTACTTCATCGAGTCGCTGCTCGCGGAGTTACAAGCGGGCGACAACGCGAGGTACGTGAACTGGACGAAGGTGGACGAGTTCCGCAAGTTCGGCGGGATTCGGATTGAGGACGACATCGTGGTCACGGATAAAGGGCATGTGAATCTGACGCGGAACGCGTTCGCGTCATAGCCCTAGGCTTTGAACCACAGAGGCACAAAGAACACAGAGAGACAACTCTGTGATCTCTGTGCCTCTGTGGTTTGAATCAATCCACCGCGATTCGCTTGCGCGCCTCCGCCGCCCAACCCGACGTTTCGTCAATGGCCAGGTAGTCATGCCAAGCGGTCATGGCATGGCCGCGACCGTTGAGAGCTTCGACGGCAATGGCGCGATTCCACGCCGCTTCCGGCGTGCGGCCGATGCGCCAGGCGCGCTCGGCGCAACGGACGGCTTCGACTGCGTCGGGCAGCGCGCGGCGTTTCGCAATGGCCCGGTTCGACAGCGCGGCCGATAAGTCATTGAGCAGCGAGACGTCATCCGACTCCGCGATCGCCGCGGCGATCGTGCGTTGTCTCGTCTCCACCAGCAGCGCTTCGTGAAGCGTTTCGATCGCGGCGTCGTCCTTGCCGAGGAGCAGGTTCGCCACTCCCGACGCGTGGAGATTCGCGGCGGTGCGGCGCGCCGCCACCGATCGCTGTACGCGCGCGGCGGCAGTGAGCAGCGACGCGTTCGCAGGGTCCTGGAGCGCATCGAATTTCGTTCCGCGCATCACCGGCGCCGGCGGTTGATACGGGAAGCCTGAGATGCGGCCGGCGATCGTTCGTTGCGCGGGCGCGGCGTTCGCGAGTGCCGCCATCCCATTTTCGCGATGGAAGATCCGGTCGCGAACGGGCGTCACGAGAAACATGCAGGCGAGGCCGGCAGCCACGGTCGCCGTCGCCACAGCGATCCACGCGCGGCGCGGACGCCACGAATCGCGCGCCGCCGCACGCGACGGCAACTCCGTCGCGCTCAGAAAAACGGAATAGCACTCGGAGCATCCGGTCATGTGCGCGATGACCTTGGCGCGGGTTTCCGCATCGAGCCTGCCGTCGATGAATGCCGCCAGCGTCTCGTCGGAAGGAAAACCTGTGTGCTCCATCGCCGTCACTTTCTCAAACGCCTTTGGCCGCCCCCACGGCGTCCAACGGCTTAGAGTGACGGAACTCCGGTTTTCCCTCGGCTGCAGGAAATGCGAACGACAGCTCGTGATCGCGATGATCGAGCAGTTCGCACGCATCGGCGGCCGCAACACCGGCCCCCTCCAGCGTGAACTTCAATTGGGCCAGCAGCTTGCTGATCCGCTTGTACAGCTTCTTGTCATCGACGCTGAGCGCGCGCGCGATGTCGGGGATTTTCTTGCCATTCCAAAAACGCATGCGCAGGATGAGCTGATCCTCGGATTCCATGGTGGCGATTGCCGCATCGATCGTGGCCGCGGTGTGCCGCGCGATCACCGCGCGCTCCCCGCTGAACAACTCCGGCTCGATCGACGGACCATTGTCCGTGTTCTCCATCGCCGCCACAAGCACCGGCCGCGGCTGACGAACCGGCAGTCGTACATAAATCGCGTCGATCTCCTCGGCGGTGAACACGGCGTCGGATCCCGAGGTCAGGATCGCCACCGCCTCGCTGTACGTGTGGCCATCGCGCGTCAGCAGCCGCTCCACCGTGATCCCTTTGTCGCCCAGCCGCCGCGCCTGCGCCGATGGACGCCACTTCCCCCACATCTGGACCCGGTACTGGAAAAACATTCGCTGGATCACCGTGGTCATGTACGTCGAAAACGCGCTGCGCCCTTCGAACTTGCGGATGATGGCGTAGTTGCTCTCGATGAGCTTGAACTTGACGTACGAACCGAACTCCTCTTCCTCGTCGCGGCCGACGCGATTGCGATGACAAACGTAACCGATGGCCTTGTCGATCAGGCACAGGTTCGTCAGGAAGACTTCCTCGGCGGCAATTGGTTTCACGGGAGTGCACCGGAGTCTAGCAGCAAATACGGAACGCATGCGCGTCAGAAATGCAGGGACGAGGGGTATGAGGCAGGGACGAGGGAGTCAGGGACGAGGGACTGGGAATCACCGCGGTGCCGTGCGCGTGGTGATATGAAGTCCGCATGAGCGACGGAACCGACGAGACTCGCCACGCTTGCCACGAACACGGCGATTCTCCCCTCGTCCCTCGTCCCTCATCCCTCGTCCCTGCCTCCCCTCCCTCATCTCTCTTCACCTGCCCCATGCATCCCGAGATCGTCAGCGACAAGCCGGGAGTCTGTCCGATCTGCGGGATGGCACTGGAGCCGACGACCGCATCGCTCGACGACGCGCCGAATGCGGAACTGCTCGACATGCAGCGCCGGTTCGTGATCAGCCTGATCTTCTCCATCCCGCTACTGATTCTCGGCATGGCCGACATGCTCGGCATGCGCGGATTGGCCATCCAGCCATGGCTTCCGTGGATCGAGCTGGTCCTGGCGACGCCGGTCGTCCTTTGGTGCGGCTGGCCGTTCTTCGTCCGCGCCGGCGCGTCGATCGCCTCGTGGCACCTCAACATGTTCACGCTGATCGGCATGGGCACCGGCGCCGCCTATTCGTACAGCGTCGTCGCGACGCTCTTCCCCAACGCGTTCCCGGCGTCATTCCGAACGATGGGAGTCCTGCCGCTCTACTACGAGCCGGCCGCGGTGATCATCACGCTCGTCCTCCTCGGCCAGGTCCTCGAGCTTCGCGCCCGCGACAAAACCTCGGGGGCAATCCGCGAGCTGCTCGGACTCGCGCCGAAATCCGCACGCGTGGTGAATGACGACGGCAGCGAATCGGACGTCGACGTGGCGATGATCACGCCCGGCATGCGCATCCGCGTCCGCCCCGGCGAACGGATCGCAGTCGATGGCGTCGTCCTCGAAGGCAGCGGCAACGTCGACGAATCGATGATCAGCGGCGAAGCGATTCCTGTCGCCAAAACCGTCACCAGCAAAGTCACCGCCGGTACCGTGAACACGAGCGGCGCATTCATCATCAAAGCCGAACGCGTGGGAGCCGACACGCTCCTCGCGCAGATCGTGCGCATGGTCGGCGAAGCGCAACGCAGCCGCGCGCCGATTCAACGTCTGGCCGACGTCGTCGCGTCGTGGTTCGTCCCGATCGTAATCGCCGTCGCCGCGATCACGTTTGTGGTCTGGTCGCTCGCCGGCCCGCAACCGCGTTTCGCGCACGCGCTCGTGAACGCCGTGGCCGTCCTCATCATCGCCTGCCCCTGCGCCCTCGGCCTGGCCACTCCGATGTCCGTCATGGTCGCCACCGGCCGCGGCGCGACGGCCGGCATCCTCGTAAAAAACGCCGAAGCGCTGGAACTGCTCTCCCGCATCGACACGCTGGTCATCGACAAAACCGGAACGCTGACCGAGGGCAAACCGAAGGTTGTGGCAGCTGACTTTCTGGCAGAGCCAGAAAGTGTGGCACAGACACTCCTGTCTGTGCGCCCTGTAGAAAACTCCACCGTCCTGAACCTCGTCGCCGCGGTCGAGCGCGCCAGCGAACATCCGTTGGCGAACGCGATCGTCGCCGCGGCGACCGAATTGAAAACCGCGACCGACGTCGAGACCATCGCCGGTAAAGGCATCCGCGGCAATGTCGATGGTCACCGCATCGCCATCGGCAATGCCTCTTTCATCGGCAACGTTAGCGCCTTCGAAGAAACAGCAAACCAACACCGCGCAAACGGAGCCGCCGTCGTCTTCGTCTCCATCGATGGCAACCCGGCCGGATTCATCGCCATCGCCGATCCGATCAAACCAACCACCGCCGCCGCTCTGCGCGCTCTCCGCGAAAAAGGGATCGCCATCACCATGCTCACCGGCGACGCGCGCGGAACCGCCGAAGCCGTAGCCCGTCAGCTCGGCATCGACAATGTGGAGGCCGAGGTCCTGCCGGCGGACAAAGACGCCATCGTGCGCAATCTCCAATCGCAAGGAAAACGCGTCGCGATGGCCGGCGACGGCGTGAACGACGCCCCCGCCCTCGCCCGCGCCGACGTCGGCATCGCCATGGGCACCGGCACCGACGTCGCCATCGAAAGCGCCCACCTCACGCTCATCCAGGGCGACCTCCGCGGCATCGTCCGCGCCCGCAACCTATCCGAAGCAATGATGCGCAACATCAAACAAAACCTCTTCTTCGCCTTCCTCTACAACATCCTCGGCGTCCCCATCGCCGCCGGCGTGTTGTACCCCTTCTTCGGATTGCTCCTAAGCCCGATGATCGCCAGCGCCGCGATGACATTCAGCTCCGTGACAGTGATTGGGAACGCGTTGCGGCTAAGGAAGATCCCGCTCTTCGAATAAAGAAGCGTTCACCACAAAGACACAGAGAGCACAAAGGAATCTCTCTGTGTCCTTTGTGTCTTTGTGGTTCAAATCCTCGGCAAGTCAACGCTACGGTGATTGGCAGTGTCGGTCATTCGCGAAGATACGCTTATTCGGATCATGGCGATCTCGCCCGAGGGATGGCTGATTTCCTTCATCACGATTTCGTCGTTGGTCATGACGATGACCGTCGACGATCGCGTGCCGTAGCCGCGGTCGGGCACCGCGACGAAGATTTCTTCTTCGATCGGGCCACCGCGCGGCGTGGTCAGGAAGCGCAGGAGATCGTTGACGATGTCGCCGGCTTCCAACCCGCGAGACATCGCGTCGCGGGCGAGGACGATCTTGGGCCAGTCGATCGATCCCGGGGCGTTGCTGACGGCAAAGATGCCGTCGTCGAGCAGGCGAGCGGGCGTGTCCGTGGAGATGTGCGCGACGGATTCGCGGTCTCCCGCCAGCAGATGGAATCCGGCGTAATCGGCCGGCCGGATGCTCTGCGCGTACGCGAGCGGCGGGAGATTCGAGCGGACGAAGTCGCCGACCAGCGCGCCGCGCGAGCGGGCATTCGGCGGACCGTCGTTGCCGCGGATGTTGGTGACGGCGGCGAAGCGGCCGTCGCGCGTGACGGCGAGCCAGGTGCCGCCGGCGCGGAGATCGCGTCCGCCGGCGATGTTCGGATCGTCATCCCAGATGTGCAGCGGCCGCGTGGGACGTTCGTAGAACTCGTCGCGATTCGCGGCGATGACGATCGGGTAACGCGGCGACGCGTGGACGGCGATGGCGATGAGACACAAGCGGCTCGATACTAACGCTGGCGGCGCTACGAGCGCGGGAGCAACGCCGGAACGCTGGCGTCCCCGCCGGCTGGCCCGGCGGCGTCTCGCCGCCGAACCGCCAAACCCTCAGCTTTTGCTGGTAACAACGATGTCTGCGCAAGCCTCCCATTCGGCAGCGTGACGCAGCCGAGCCAGCCGGCGGGACGCCAGCGTTCCGGCCGGGCGCTCTACTGCGCGAGTAGATGCTTTTGCACTTTTCCCAACGCCGTGCGCGGGATTGAATCGACTTGCACGAACCGCCGCGGCACTTTGAATGACGCGAGATTGTCGCGGCACGCGCGTTCCAGCGCGTCGGCGTCGAAGGATGTGGCGACGATGAACGCGACCGGCACCTCGCCTCGCAGCCCGTCCGCGACACCGACTACCGCGGCTTCGGCGACGCCCGGCTGTTCGAGGAGGAACTCTTCGATTTCGCGCGGATAGACATTGAAGCCGCCGGAGATGATCAGATCGGACTTGCGGCCGAGGAGCGTGTAGTAGCCATCGGCGGAGCGGGTGGCGAGGTCGCCGGTGTGGAACCAGCCGTCGGTGAACGCGGCGGCGGTGGCGTCCGGGCGGCGCCAGTAGCCGGCGAAGACGTTCGGGCCGCGCACGAACAGCTCGCCGTCGTCGATGCTCACGGAGATCCCGGGCAGCGGGAAGCCGACCGTGCCCGCGCGGCGCTCGCCGGTCAGCGGATTGCTCAGCGTCATGAAGGTTTCCGTCATCCCGTAGCGCTCAAGGATGGTGTGGTTGAAGAGATCGCGGAAGCGTTCGAAGACGGGGACCGGCAGCGGCGCGGAGCCGGAGACGAAGAGGCGCATGCGATCGCCGATCTCGCGCGCGATCTCCGGCGGCGTATCGAGCAGGCGGACGTAGATCGTCGGGACGCCGAAGAAGAGCGTGGGACGGAAATCGCGGAACTCGTCGATCGCGGTGCGGTGATCGAATCGCTCCAGCAATCGCATGCGGCAACCGCCGGCCAGCCAGCAGTGCAGTCCGTTGCCGAGGGCGTGGATGTGGAAGAGAGGGAGCGCGAGGAGGAAGCGGTCGCGATCGGTGATCTGCCACATGGTCAACAAGTTGACGGCATTGGCGGCGAAGTTGTTATGTGTCAGGACGGCGCCCTTCGAAGCGCCGGTCGTCCCCGAGGTGTAGATGATTGCGGCGGGTGAATCGCCGTCGAGATCTTCGAGCGGACGATCGTCGCGATCGGAGGTCAGTTCCGCAAGGTCGGCGTCCGTGATCACCAGCCGCGGCTCGGCGTCGTTCGTGATGTGCGCGATCTCGCGGTCGCGGTAGAGGATGTTGATCGGGACGAAGATCACACCGAGTTTGACGCACGCGAGGTAGATGTCGACCAGCTCGATGCGATTGCCGAGATAGACGCACAGCCGGTCGCCTTTCGAGAGGCCACGCGCGCGCAGCGCATGGGAAACGCGATTGCTGCGGCGTTCGATCTCGCCGAACGTAAATTCGGCTCCCTCCCATTCGAGCGCGATCTCATTCGCGCGCGCGATGAGCGACAGGTCGAAGAGGTGGAGCAGGTTCACGATCCGCAGAGTACGCAGATTGGACGCAGATATGCACGTCGATTCACCGATGGCGACACGAAAGCGGCCGATCGGCGCTGAGATCATCGCGGAGGGAGTCAGCTTTCGCGTGTGGGCGCCCGCGCATCGTGAAGTCAGTGTGGTGATCGACGGCGCCGACCACCCGCTGCATGCCGAGGATGGCGGATATTTTCAGGGTGTCGTCGACGGCGCGGGTGCGCAGACGCGTTATCGATTTCGAATCGATCGAGACGAGAGCACCTATCCGGATCCGGCCTCTCGTTTTCAGCCGGATGGTCCGCATGGCGATTCCGAGGTCGTCGATCCGGGTGCGTATCGCTGGCGTGACGGCGATTGGCGTGGTGTCGATAAGCGAGGTCTCGTCATCTACGAGATGCACATCGGAACGTTCACGCGCGAAGGCACCTGGCGCGCCGCGATCGAACAGCTTGCGGCGTTGCGCGACACCGGCATCAACCTGCTCGAGATCATGCCGGTGCATGAGTTTCCCGGCCGCTTCGGCTGGGGATACGACGGCGTCGATCTCTGGGCGCCGGCGCACATCTACGGCTCGCCCGACGATTTCCGCGCCTTCGTCGATGCGGCGCACGCGCACAACCTCGGCGTGATCCTCGACGTTGTCTACAACCACCTCGGGCCCGACGGCTGCTACCTGACGAAGTTCACGCCGGACTACTTCACGAAAAAGTACGTGAATGAATGGGGTGAGTCGATCAACTTCGATGGCCACAATGCGGAGGGCGTGCGCGAGTTCTTCGCGGAGAACGCGGCCTACTGGATCGATGAGTTCCACCTCGATGGTCTGCGTCTCGACGCCACGCAATCGATCAAGGATGCCTCGGAGGAAAACGTTCTGACGCTGATCGTCCGGCGCGCGCGCGAAGCGGCGAAGGAGAAAACGATTTTCGTCGTCGGCGAAAACGAGCCGCAGGAGGTGAAGCTGATCGATGACTACGGCCTCGACGCACTCTGGAACGATGACTGGCATCACGCCGCGATGGTGGCGGCGACCGGGCGGCGCGAGGCGTACTACACCGACTACCGAGGCGCACCGCAGGAGTTCGTCTCGATGGCGCAGTTTGGATTTCTGTACCAGGGACAGTACTACTCGTGGCAGAAAGACCGTCGAGGAACGCCCTCCGCGCATCTGCCGCCGGCGAGTCTGGTCTGTTTTCTCCAGAATCACGATCAGGTCGCAAACTCCGCGCGCGGCGAGCGCCTGCAGTTCCTCACCGACCCGGGCCGATTCCGCGCCCTGACGGCGCTGCTGCTCCTCGGCCCGAATACACCGATGTTGTTTCAGGGACAGGAGTTCGGATCGTCCGCGCCGTTTCTTTTCTTCGCCGACCACAAGGCTGAGCTCGCGGCGGCGGTGGCGAAAGGGCGCCGCGAGTCGCTCGAACAGTTCCCGTCGCTGAAAGCGCTTCACGGCGACTTCGCGCAGCCGAACGACATCGCGACATTCGAGCAATGCAAACTCGATCATGGCCAGCGCGACGCGCATCCCGAGGTCGTGGCCTTGCATCGCGATCTGCTGCAGTTGCGGACGGAGATGATTGGGCGCGTCCGCGCCGCGGTCATCGACGCGGAAGTGCTCGCCTTGCGTTACGAGGAGCGGTTGCTCATCGTCAACCTCGGCACCGAGATTCGGATGGACATCGTCCCCGAACCGCTGCTCGCTCCGCCGCTGGATCGCCGATGGGAGCTGCGATGGTCGAGCGATGCACCCGATTATGGTGGCCCGGGCATCATCCCGATCGAAACGAAGGGAACATGGATCGTGCCCGGGCACGCGGCGATCGTGATGAATCCCCGGGACTTGTGAGCGATCGACTTACGACGGCAGCAGTTTCCCCGGCCACGCGTCCTCGGCTTTGCGGATCCAATGGCCGGTGCGGATGTCGCCGAGGCGTTCGGCCAGCGTGTCATAGACGGTGGTGTGGCGATCGCCGCGATCGCGAAAGTCGGCGCGGCTGAGCGCTTCGACACGGCCGTCGGCGTGACGAACGAAGACGCGGTTCGAGTCGAGAATCTGAACGCCGAGGTCGCGCTCGAACTGGCGGAGGAGTCCGAACATGCGGTCGATGGAACAGCCGGACGTTTCGCTGCGCTCATCGACGGCGATGGCGAGGAAGCTGCCTTCGATGAGCTCGCGCGCCGAGGTCACGGGCGCACCGTGCGCGGCCCATTCGTCGAGGAACGCGTCGACCCGTTGCAGCACTTGCCGGCTCTGCGTTTCATCGAGCGCGGGCGAGATGCCGAACAGCCAGGTGCGGGAGGTGGCGGGGAGGGAATTGATGTCGACTCGTGGCATAGTCAGTAGATTAGTGGATTCGTCGATTAGTAGATTAGTGAACTTCAGGTTCCGCCATCACCTAATCTACTAATCGACTAATCTACGAATCCACTGCTCATGTCTTTCGCAAAACTGATGCAACGCTTCAAAGGCGGCGTCTGCACGGACGACCGGCCGGCGCAGCAGCAGGATCCGCTCCGCCTGGCCACCGCCGCCGTGCTCCTCGACATCGGCTACGCGGACGGAACGTTGAGCCGCGAAGAAGATGAGGATCTGCTCACGTATCTCAAGCGGACGTTCGCGCTCGACGACACGATGGCGCAGGAGCTGGTGAAGGCCGCGGCGGAAATCCGCGCGCAGACGATCGACCATTTCGCGCTGACGCATTTCATCCGCCGCAACGCGACGCTGACTGACCGCATCGAGATCGTGAAGACGATGTGGCGCATGGCGTACGCGGATGGCCGCCTCACCGAGTACGAGAACTACCTCGTCCGCAAGCTCGCCGACCTCCTCGGGCTCGAGCATCACGTGATGATCGATGCGAAGGTGAGCGTGTTGCAGGAGTTGGGGCTGGCGACGTCGTAGATGCTGTCATCCTGAGCCGCCGAAGGCGTTGGAGCGCGAAGCGCGGAACGCCGGAGGACGGTCGAAGGACCCCCTTCGTGCTTGCATTGTGATTTACCGCCGCCCGTCCCTGGTTACCAGGAACGAGGTCCTTCGACCGTCCTACGGCGCTCCGCCTTCGGCTACGACGCCTCCGGCGGCTCAGGATGACAGGTACACTCGCCGCGCATGCGCACCCACCAGGTCGCCATCATCGGCGCGGGCCCCATCGGCCTCGAGCTCGCCGTCGCGTTCAAGCAGTTCGGGATCGACTACATCCAGTTCGATGCGGGGCAGATCGGGACGACCATCGCCTGGTATCCGATCGAGATGCTCTTTCATTCGAGCTCGGACCGGCTCGGGCTGGCGGGCGTGCCGATCCAGACGGCGACGCAGCAGAAGATCACGCGCGAGGAGTACCTCGCCTACCTGCGCGCGATCGTGATGCAGTTTGGATTGGAGATCCGGTCGTACGAGCGCGTCGTAACGGCGTCGCGCGCGCGCGGTGGATTCGAGCTGGTGACGCAGGCAATCGACGGCGAGCATCGCTATCGGGTCGAACAGGTCATCATCGCCATCGGCGCGTTTCATGCGCCGCGCATGCTCGACATTCCGGGCGAGGAGCTGCCGCACGTCAGCCACTACTTCCACGATCCACATACATACTTTCAGAAAAAGCTGCTGATCGTCGGCGGGCGCAATTCGTCCGTCGAAGCCGCGGTGCGATGCCAGCGCGCCGGGGCGGACGTGACGCTCAGCTATCGCCGCGACGACTTCGATCCGAAGGTTGTGAAGTTCTGGCTGCTGCCGGAAGTACGCGCGCTGATTCGCGACAATCGCATCCGTTATCTCCCGCGCACGGTGCCTCTGGAAATCCGCAATGGGACCGTTCTCATGGGATCCGTCGATGACGATCCTCCGTTCGAAATTGACGCAGATTTCGTTCTTCTGCTGACCGGCTATCGACAGGATTCGACGCTCTTCGACCAGCTCGGCGTGGAGCTGCGCGGCGACGATCGTCAACCTGTTTACGATCCGGAGACGATGGAGACGAACGTGCCCGGCGTCTTCGTCGCAGGAACCGCGGTAGCCGGAACTCCGCCGCGGAAAGTGACCGTGATCGTCGAGACGTGCCACGTGCATGTGCCGCGCATTGTGGCCGCGATTCAGGGCGCGCGTGTGGCGCTTCCGGATGGAGCGCTTGACGAGTAACGATGCGGCACAGACAAGAGTGTCTGTGCCACAAAGTTCACGCTTGCCGCGCGGCCGCCCATGTACGATTCCGCGCATGAAAAACGTCCGACTCTGGCTGGCGGTTTCGCTTCTCGCCGCCGTCCACGCGCATGCGGCGGTGAACGTTCCGGTCATCTACGACAAGCTCCCGAACGGATTGAAAGTCGTCATCTCCGAGGCGCATGTGGCGCCGACGGTGACCGTGGCGGTTTACTACGGCATCGGATTCCGCGTTGAGCCGAAGGGGCAGACCGGCTTCGCGCATCTCTTCGAGCACATGATGTTTCAGGGCTCGGAGCATGTGAAGAAATTCGAGCACGCCAAGATCGTGGAAGCGAATGGCGGCAATCTGAACGGCTCGACGCGGCTCGACTACACGAACTACTACGAGACGCTGCCGGCCGAGGGGCTGGAAACCGCGCTGTGGCTGGAGGCGGACCGCATGCGGTCGCTCGACGTCAGCGCGGAGAATCTGAAGAACCAGCAGAACGTCGTTTCGGAGGAAGTTCGCGCGAACGTTCTCAATCAACCGTACGGCGCGTTCGAGTGGCTCGACCTCTGGCAGAACGCGAATCAGAACTGGTTCAATGCGCACAACTTTTACGGTGATCTGCACGACATCGAGGCCGCGAAGATCGACGACGTTCGCACGTTTTTCAAGACGTACTACGCGCCGAACAATGCGGTGCTGACCATCGTCGGCGACGTCGATCCGGCCGCGGCGCGCAAGCTCGTCGACAAGTACTTCGCCTCGATTCCGCAGCAGTCCATTCCGAAGCGTCCCGACGTCAGCGAGCCTGCGCAGACGAAAGAGAAGCGCGTCAATCAGACCGACAAGCTCGCAAATCTGCCGGCGTTGGCCATCGGCTATCACCTCCCCGACCAGCAGTCGCCCGACTACGCGCCGGCGGTGCTGCTCGATTTCATCCTGCAGGGCGATGACAGTTCGCGTTTTTATCAGCGCCTGGTGAAGGAGAAGCAGACCTCGATCGATTGGGGCGGCGGCATCAACTACGAGCTCGGCAACGAGTTCGATTACGACGGGCCGATGCTGATGGTGTCGCGCACGACGTACAAGCCGGGACATTCGGCCGAGGAGATCCTGCACGAAGTCGATGCGATCGTGGCCGACCTGCAGCAGCACGGACCTACTGCGCGCGAAGTCGCTGATGCGAAAGTCCGTTTCCGCTCGAATTTCTACGACAGCCTGGAAACGACCGGCGGCAAGGCGAACCTGCTGGCGTCGTTCGCTTTGTTTCGTGATGACCCGACGCAGATCAACAAGGTGCTGCCGCTGTTCGACGCGGTGACCGCCGCGCAGATTCAATCGGCCGCGCAGAAGTATTTGGCGCCGTCGAATCGAACAGCAATCGACCGCGTCCCGGCGGCGAAGGAGGCGAAATGAGCAGGCAGGTGTGGCACAGACACTCTTGTCTGTGCTTTGGCAAGATGAAGTGGCTGAAGTTTCTCGGGCATCGCGAGCATCCGCAGCACAGACAAGAGTGTCTGTGCCACACAAGCTTCATCGCAGTCGCGATGCTCGCGCTGGCGACGAACGTCTTCGCGCAATCCACCCCTCCCCCACCCGCGCCGCCGCGGCCGATCAACTGGCCTGCGATTTCCGAATCGAAGCTCGACAACGGATTAGCCGTCGTGCTGGCGCCTCTGCACAACGTGCCGAAAATCACCGTCGCGTTGTCGCTGCTGGCGGGACGCGGCACGGCGTACAAAACGCAGCCCGGCGTTGCGCAGCTGGCCGGACGCGTTGCGAATGAAGGCACGGCCACGCGCACGAGTTTGCAGATCAAGCAGGAGCTGCGCTCGATCGGCGGCGCGCTCGCCGTCGGCGTCGACAACGACGCCACGACTCTGTCCGCATCATCGCTCTCCGACTTCTCACCGAAACTTCTCGACATCGTCAGCGACGTCGCGCGGCATCCCGCGTATCCAAATTCCGAGGTCGCGCTGGCCAAGACGAACTTCGCGCAGGAGATCGAGGAGGAGCGCTCGTCGCCCGACTTCCTGGCGCAGGAGGAGCTCGACAAAGCGCTCTTCGGCAGCCATCCGTACGGATTCACTGTTCCCGATGCGGCGGCGATCAAGAGCGTGACACGCGATTCGCTGAAGACGTTCGCGGCGACCTACTACGGTCCGAACAATGCGGTGCTGGTGATCGTGGGCGACTTCGACGTTGCCACGATGCACGCCGAGGTGGCGAAAGCATTCGGATCGTGGAAGCGTGCCGCATTGCCGCCGGCGCCGAAGCTGGTCCTTCCCGTTCGCGAAAAACGGCAGATCTACGTGATCGATCGTCCCGGCTCGGTGCAGTCGACGATTCTGATTGGCGCGCCCGCGCCGCCGCGGCGTTCGGCGGACTACATACCGCTGCGCACGACGAACATGATTTACGGCGGTGCGTTTTACTCGCGCCTGACGCGCAACATCCGCGAGTCGAAGGGCTACACGTATTCGCCGTTCAGCTCCGCCGATCTTCGCCGCGCTGCCGGCGCCTTCACCGCCGGCGCCTCGGTGCGCAACGAGGTCACGGGGCCGACGATCCTCGAAATGCTCTACGAGCTCGATCGCATGCGCGTCGAACCGGTGACGACCGAGGAGCTGCAATCGGCCAAGACCTACAGCATCGGCGGAATGGAGCTGGAGCTGGAGTCGCAATCCAGTCTGGCCAACCGCATCAGCACGATCTACATCGACGAGCTGTCGCGCGATTTCCTGCAGACGTTCCGCGACAAGGTTGCCGCTCTGACGCCGGCCGAGGTGCAGCAATCAGCCGCGAAGTACTTCGACACCTACCGCAGCGCGATCGTGGTCGTCGGCGATTACAAACAGATCAAGGATCAGATCGCGCCGTTCGGGGATGTGAAGCTGGTGAAGTGACAGGGTGTGTGTCTGTCATCCTGAGCCGCCGAAGCCGCGTAGTGCGAAGCACGTAGCAGCGGAGGACGGTCGAAGGACCCCCTCGTTGGTATCCCGGAAGGGCGGCGGTAAACGTACGCCCCCGCCCCACCCGGGTTAACAGGAAGGGGGTCCTTCGACCGTCCTACGGCGTTCCGCGCTTCGCGCTCCACGCCTTCGGCGGCTCAGGATGACAGCATCACTCCGCGCAGCTTCGGTTCGTAGTTCGGAAACACACTCTTCAACGACGGCACCGCGAGTTGTTTCGTCAGCAGTTCGGCGAAGATGTCGCGAAAATCGGTGGTGATGGCCAGGTCGCGGTTTTCGTAGAGCTGCTGCGATCCTAGTCCCGGCCACTTGCCGTGGACCTTGCCGCCTTTTACGCCGCCGCCCAACAGGAGCATGACATTCGCGTGGCCGTGGTCGGTGCCGCGGTTGCCGTTCTCGTGGACCGTGCGGCCGAACTCGGACATCGTCACGAGTACCACGTCGCCCATGCGCGAGCCGAGGTCGCGGGCGAAGGCGGCGATGGCATCGGAGAAATTGCGGAGATTGTTGGCGAGCTGGCCCTGCGCGCCGCCTTCACCGGCGTGCGTGTCCCAGCCGCTGACGTCGGCGAATGCGACTTCCAGTCCGACATTCGACTTGATCAGCTGCGCGATCTGCCGCAATGAATTGCCGAGCGGACCGTTCGGATAGACGGCTCCGTTCTCCGGCTGCAACTTCTGCCGATCGGCGCTTTTTAGAATTCGCGCCGCCTCGAACGACTCCTTCGCCGTGCCGCCGAGCGTTCCCGCCACGGCCTCGGCGTACATCGATTCGAACCCGCCGCTGACGTTCGCGCCGCCGCGGATGCCGAACTGGCTGATGTTCGTCATCGCGACCGCCCCCGCGCCGCCGGAAAGAATTCGCGGCATGGCCGGCGAGAGCGCGACCGCGCGCAGCGGCGAGACGGCAGACTCTTTCTTCGTGCCGACGGCGCGCGCCAGGAATCCATCCTCGGTCGATTTCACGCCGGGCGTGCCCGACTCCATGAAGTCCTGCGCATCGAAGTGCGAGCGCGTCGTGTCCGGCGAACCGACCGCGTGAATCATGGCCAGGCTGTGATCCTTGAAGTACGGCGACAGCGACGCGAGCGATGGATGCAATCCGAAGAAGCCGTCGAGATCGATCGCGCCACCCTCTGCGCCGGGACGTGGCACGGCGATGGTCGGCCGCGCGGCGTAGTAGGCCTGCTCGCCGTACGGCACGATCATGTTCAGACCGTCGACCGCGCCGCGCTGAAAAATCGCCACGAGCGTTTTGTTGCCCTTCGTCGTCGCGGCATTCGCCATCCTGACGAAAACATTCGGAAGGAGAGTCCCGCCGACGAGGGCGAGACCGGAGGATTTGAGGAAGAAGCGTCTATCGATCATGTGGTTTCCCTACTGCCGCTGGAACTCCGGCGAGCCGAGGATCAGCCCGGCCACGGTCGGCAGTTGCGTGTTGTCCCACGGATCTTCGGTTGGCGCTTTGCGCTCAACGATCCGCGATTTGATGGTGGCCCGAGTCTCCTGGGTGAGATTGCCACCGGTCAGCGCCTGCGCCAGCGCCTCGACGGAGTGCGACGCGTCGGCCGCTTCCTTCGCCGGAATCAGCGCGACCACGTCGCCGTGGACGCCGGGCAGTTTGTTCGAGGCCAGCGAGAGCGCGAAGTTCAGACGATTCATGAGCGCGCCGGTGTTGATCCAGACGTCCGCCTTGTCGCTGTAACCGGTTGGCGGCTGCGCGCCGTAGAGAGGCTCGCCGATCTGCTGCAACGCCCTAGCGATCGGCGTCGCGTCCGTGACCTGCGCGTTGACCGCGCGCACGGCGGAAATCGCGTACTCGAACGGCGACTTCACCTTCGCGCGATACGACTTCGGATCCCAGAACTCCGGACTGCTGATGACGGTACGCAGCGTTTCGCGGAGATCTCCGTCGGTCGCGAGGAACTTCGCGGCCACGCGATCGACGAGCGCCGGCGGCGGATCGTCGGCAACGAGGCGCTGGCAGAGCTGGAGCGCGATGTGTTGCGCGGTGGAGGGATGGTGCGCGAGGACGTGAATCATCCGCTCGCCCTCGGCGATGCCGCCGCCGGCCGGAAAGCGGATGCCGAGGACGGTCTTGGAGCCGGAGTCGTGAAGCATCGGGCGGAAGATGAATGCGGCACCCTGGCCGCCGTCGCGCTCGTTCGTGATCGTCCAGCCGGTCAGCACGCGCGCCAGCTCGGTGACGTCCTTCTGCGTGTAGCCGCCGTCGACGCCGAGGGTGTGCAACTCCATGATCTCGCGGGCGTAATTCTCGTTGAGACCGCCCTGGCGATTCTTCAACTGTGGATTCATCTCCATCGCGCGACGTCCGAAACGCTGCGCGAGCATGGGGCGGTTTTCCGGCGCGGCCACGGAGCGCGCGTTGTCGAGATAGAAAAGCATCGCCGGCGACTTCGCGGTCGCCATCAGCAGGTCCTCGAAGCGGCCCCAGATGTGCGGACGAATGACGTCGCGTTCGTAGCTGGTCAACAGAAAACGATCGATGCCTTTGCCGGCGAAGACGTTGAAGTGATTCATCCAGAAGTCGACCATGACTTCGTTGAGCTGCCGGTCGGACTCCGCGGCGCGAACGATGCGTTCGGTGAGCAGATCGTTCATGACGTTCTGCGGGCGTTTGTCGAATGGGACATCGCGCATGTATTCGCGCCGCGCCTCTTTCTTGTCGACCTCACCGTCCTTGGCCTCGGCATTCGCATTCTTGCGCGCCATCAACACCGGCTCGTAGTAGGTCTTGACGATCTGCGCATTCGACATCGTCATCGTCGGCAGACTCGCGATCCTCGCCTCGACCGTGCGATCAGGAATGGCCTCGGGATGCAGTTGCTGCTCGATCCAGGTGCCGACGCCGTCCTTCATCACGGCGTCGACGTCACCCGGCCGCGGCCCGAACGCCAGCCGGTTGAGTACATGCAGCGCACGCTGACGATCGTTGAGTTTGTTGTCGGAGGTTGCGCCGGCCAGCATCGCGAAAGCGACCAGCCCGGCAAGGAGTTTCGTCGCAAGTTTCATGATGCTTGGACGAGGTGGGAAGCGGCGACGTTTACCGGGTTCGGCGAGTTAGCGGAGTGGATTGCTCCAGCGAAGTCCGGGGAACCGTCGAAAGTCATCGTCGTTCGAATGAAGCTCAGCTTGATGTTCGATCGCAAGAGCTGCCAGGTGAAGATCCGTGGTCAGCTCTCCTGTAACGCGGACGCGTTGTGCTAGATCCTCGATGAGATTGAGATGCCGAGGTCCTGGGTGGATGATTCGGGTCTGCGGCTGTTCCAGCCAGGATCGAACATGGAGGACTGCCTGCTCCATGGTGAGCGGAGCATCCAGAATGCGTCGGCTGGTCATGATCCTTAGAAAACCGAGAAGGACCACCCAAGGCAACGCAACGGGCTGGACTGCGGAAAGTGTGCTCTCCCACCAAGCTCGCGCTTTCCGGTGATCGGGTGCGTCCGAGTTGTATGAGTAAACGAGGAGGTTGATATCAGGAATGATCATCGCTTGCCTCGAATGACGAGAGACCCCGCACGGTCTATCTCGAGCTCGTCGACGAGCTGATTCAACTTTGTCACATCAATGCCAGCGCGGAATCCGCATGGCTGAGGATGCACTCGAAAACGTGGCACGCGCCGCGACGGAGACGCTCCTGTAGAAAGACCATGACGCAGCGTCTCGTTCACGACTTCCTTCAGAGACTTTCCGCTGTTTCGCGCCGCCTCCTGAAGTTCCTTGAGAAGATCGTCATCAAGCGTAAGGGTCGTTCGCATGGAGGCATCATGATGCCCACTAGGTCGAGCGTCAAGATGCTTGAAGGGCGGACGCTACACTGCGCAACATGTCCGCGGCAACCAGACAAAAACGATTGATCGGCGGGGTCGCGCTGCTTGCGCTGCTGTTGGCGATCGCACTGTTGCTGGCATCGTCAGCAGGCGCGACGAACGTCTCCTGGCGCGCGGCGATGTCGGGAGACGTCACGGCACGAGCGATTCTGATCGGGATCCGGCTACCACGCGCGCTGCTTGCGGCGCTGGTCGGCGCGACGCTGGCGGTGGCCGGCGTCACTTTCCAGACGCTGCTGCGCAATCCGCTCGCCGATCCGTTCATCCTCGGCGTCTCGGGCGGCGCTGCATGCGGCGCTTCGATTGCCACGGCGGCGGGGTTGGCGAGATTGCCGGGTGTCGTGCCGGCCATCGCGTTCGCCGGCGCGTGCGGTGCGACTGGCGCGGTGTTCCTGCTGGCGCGGCGGCGCGAGTACACCGATCCGACGCGGCTGCTGCTCTCCGGGCTCGTGCTCAACGCGTTTTTTTCGGCGGTCATCCTGATTTCGTTCGGCATTTCGCGGCAGAGCGATCTGACCGCGGCGTTGCGGTGGATGATGGGAACGCTCTTCGGCGCGACGTGGAGTGATGTCGTACTTCTCACAATCCTCCTCGTCATCGCGACCGCGACGCTCGCCTCGATCGGCAATGACCTGCGCATGCTCTCGTTCGGCGAAGACGATGCAAAATCGCGCGGCGTCAACGTCGAGCGCGTGAAACTGATCGGGTTCATCACGGCGTCCATCGTCACCGGCGCGGCGGTGTCGGTTAGCGGCATCATCGGCTTCGTCGGCCTGCTCGTGCCGCATCTGATCCGGATGATGTGGCGGCGCGACTTCCGCTTTCTCCTCCCGCTCTGCGCCCTCGGCGGCGGCATCCTGGTCGTGCTCGCCGATCTGCTCTCGCGCATCGTGGTGACGTCATCTGAGCTGCCCATCGGCGCGTTCACGGCAGTCCTAGGCGTACCGTTTTTCCTCTCACTGTTGCGGAGGAATCGCTGATGCTCGATCTGCGCGATGTGTCGTTCGCATACGAAGGTTCGCAAGCAGTCGGCCGCATCACCGTGTCCTTCGACGCGACGCAGCTCATCGCACTCACCGGTCCGAATGGCTCCGGCAAATCGACGCTGCTGAAACTCATCGCGCGCGTGCTCACGCCTCACGCCGGCGAGATCGCCTTCGACGGCAAGCGCCTCCGCGATTGGCCGGCGAAGGAGTATGCGAAACAGGTCGCGTACTTGCCGCAGGATCCCGATCCTGCGTTCTCCATGCGCGCCATCGACGTCGTCGTCTCCGGCCGCGCCCCATTCCTCGGCCGCTTCGCCTGGGAACGCGATTCCGACTACGCGGAAGCCGAACACGCGCTCGACCTTTGCGACGCTTCACACCTGGGCGATCGCTATCTCGACGAGATGAGCGGCGGCGAACGCAAGCGCATCTTCCTGGCGCGCGTCCTGGCCGCGCGTCCGCGCCTGATCCTGCTCGACGAGCCGCTCGCGTCGCTCGACATCTCCCACGTCCAGCAGTTCTCCGCGCTCCTGGGCGACATCGTCGACCGCACCGGCGTCACCGTCCTCTACGCCACGCACGATCTGAATTGGGCCGCCGCGTACAGCGACCGCATGCTGGTCATGCAGCGCGGCGTTCTCGCGCGCGATGCGGCGCCGGCGGAGGTGATGCAGCCAGAAGTCGTGCGCGAGTTGTTCGGATTTGATGCGGAAGCGGTCTCGATGAATGGACGTAGTTGGCTAGTACCGCGGGTTGGCGTGTCAAAGGCTTAATCACCACAGAGACGCAGAGAGCACAGAGAGTTCTCCGTGACCTCTGTGTCTCTGTGGTCAGAAGCTTTTACTTCTCAAACTCCCAGGCGATCTTCTTCAACACACGATCGGCGCGTTCGATCAATTGAAGGATGTCCTTCTTCGCGTGTGCTGCCGAAAAGAACGCGGCTTCCAGTTGCGATGGCGGGAGGTAGACGCCCTCGCCGAGCATGAGGTGGAAGAAGCGGGCGAACTTGTCGCGGTTGCTGCGGTTCGCCGATTCGTAGTCGGTGACCGGCCCCTCGGTGAAGAAGATCGTCCACATCGAACCGGCGCGATTCACCGTCAGCGGGACGCCGTGTTTCTCGGCGGCTTTCACGACGCCGGTTTCGAACTCGCCGGAGCGTTCTTCGAGGTCGGCGTAGATCGACGAGTTTTTCAAAACGCCCAACGTCGCCTTGCCGGCGGCGACGGCTACGGGATTGCCGGAGAGCGTTCCGGCCTGGTACATCGGCCCGAGGGGCGAGACCAGTTGCATCAACTCTTTGCTCGCGCCGTATGCGCCAATGGGCATGCCGCCGCCGATGATTTTGCCGAGGGTTGTGATGTCGGGCTTGATGTCGAAGATCGATTGCGCGCCGCCGTACGCGACGCGAAATCCGGTCATCACCTCATCGAAGATCAGCAATGCGCCGTTTTCCGTGCAGAGATCGCGAAGGCCCTGGAGGAAACCGTCCGAGGGCGGAACGCAGCCCATGTTTCCTGCGACCGGTTCGACGATCACCGCCGCCACCTCTTTGTCGATGACGGTGCGGACGGCGTCGAGATCGTTGAAGGCGACGCTGATGGTCAGCTCGGTCACTTCCTTCGGCACGCCGGCGGAGTCGGGGACGTTGAACGTCGCGCCGCCGCTGCCGGCTTTGACGAGCAGCGAATCGACGTGGCCGTGGTAGCCGCCGTCGAACTTGATGATCTTCTTTCGCCCCGTCGCAGCACGCGCGAGCCGCAGCGCGCTCATCGTGGCCTCGGTGCCGGAGTTGACGAGGCGCACCATCTCGATCGACGGAAGCGCCTGCACGATCATCTCGGCCAGCTCGATTTCGCCGAGCGTCGGCGCGCCGTACGAGAAGCCGCGTGTGGCGGCCTTTTTTACCGCCTCGACCACGTAGCGATGGCCGTGGCCGAGGATCATCGGCCCCCAGGAGCCGACGCAGTCGATGTACTGGAGGTTGTCGGCGTCGAAGATGCGCGAGCCCTGCGCCATGTCGACGAAGAGCGGCGTACCGCCGACGCCTTTGAATGCACGAACGGGAGAGTTGACGCCGCCCGGGATGGTTTCCTGCGCGCGTTGAAAGAGAGTTTCTGAGTTCTTGCCCATGGTGTTAGTGGATTAGTCGATCAGTGGATTAGTAGATTAGATTTTCGCCGATCGGGCGGCGGACATCCTAGCCTACGAGCCCGAATCCACTAATCGACTAATCGACTAATCGACTAATCCACTAGTACGCGTTCTCGTGCCTGAGCCCGTGAATCAGCGTCATGAAGAGGATCTTCAGGTCGAGCATCAGCGACCAGTTCTCGATGTAGTAGAGGTCGTGCTCGATGCGCATGCGCATCGATGTGTTGCCGCGCCAGCCGTGCACTTGCGCCCAACCGGTGATGCCCGCGCGGACTTTGTGGCGGAGCATGTAGTGCGGGAACTCGGCGCGGAACTGCTCGACGAATTGCGGGCGCTCGGGCCGGGGGCCGACCACGCTCATGTCGCCGAGCAGAACGTTGAAAAGTTGCGGGAGCTCGTCGAGTGACGTCTCGCGGATGAAGCGGCCGACGCGGGTGCGGCGCGGGTCATTCTTCTCCGCCCACTTTGCGCCGGTGTCCTTTTCGGCTCCGACGCGCATCGAGCGGAACTTCACGATCTCGAATGGCTTGCCATCGAGTCCCATCCGTTCCTGGCGATAGAAAATCGGACCGCGGTCGCCGAGCTTGATGGCGATGGCGACGACGACCATCACCGGCGAGAAGACGATCAACGCGGCGGTGGCGACGATGAGATCGAAGCCGCGTTTCAGGAAACGGCTCCACCCTTCCAGCGGCGTTTCGGAGAGGTTGATGGTCGGCAGCCCGTCGAGGTCTTCGACGCGCGAGCGAAGCACCATGAACTGCAAGAGATCGGGAACGACATGAATCGCCACCACGCTGCGCACCAACCGGTCGAGCAACGCCATCATCGCCTCGGATGACGCATGCGGCAGCGCGACGAAAACGTGATCGATGTTCTGCTCAGCGATGACCTGCTCCGCCTGATCGATCGTGCCGAGGCATTCAAGTCCGTCGAGTTTCGATGCCTCGCCATTTTTCAGATAGCCAACGATCAGGAAGCCGAGCTCGCGATGGCCGTTCACTCGCTCGACGACGGCGCGCGCAAGCTCGCCGCTGCCGGCGATGAGGACGCGGTCGAGCCGCTTGCCGCCGCGGTGTCCGCGCTCCACCACCGCACGAACGATGGCGCGCCCGAGGATGACGAAGACGATTGCGCAGAGAAGAAAGATGCCGAGCGTGGCGCGCGAATAGAGAACGTCGCGGCGTCCGGGCCGGATCCACAACAGCACGCCGGAAAAAACGACCGTGGCCACGATCGAGCCAATGGCGACCGACAGCCACTCCTCCGTTTTCGAGCGCGTGGGGCGGATGCGGTAGAGGCCCTGCACCGCGAACGCGAGCGGGAAAACGATCGTCACGATCGGCAGCAATTGGAGATACGTCTCCACCTCCTGCTGCCCCTTCGTGACCGGGATGATCTTCACGCTGAAGCGCAGGAACCACGCGCAGAGCATCGCCAGATTCGATGCCACGGCATCGTTGATCAGGTAGATCGATGACAGCGCCCGGTGTTTTTTCTCGATCACGTTGACCCGCGGGTGTCGGGTGTCGGGTGTCGGGTGTCGGAGACAACATCCCCAGGCTTCTCCGACCCCCGGCTCCCGACTCCCAATTCCATTCCTGCGACCTTCTGAATCTCGGCGCGCATCTCGCGATGAAACCGTTCCCGCGAGAATTGCGCCGCGTGGGCACGAATCGCTGCGCGGTCCCAAACGTGGCGCTCGGCGGCATCCAACGCCCCGCGGAGCGAGTGTACCGCCGCGTCCTCGAAAAAAATCCCCGTCGTACCGGGCACGACGGAGTCGCGAACGCCGCCGGTGCCTAGGGCCACGACCGGAGTGCCGAGCGCCATGGCCTCCAATGGCGTGATGCCGAAGTCTTCGACGCCGGGAAGGATCAGGCTTTGGGCGCGGCCGAGGTGATCGATGATCACGTCCCTCGATACGTGGCCGAGGAACTGAACGTTGGGTCCGCCGCGGGCGCGAAGCGACTCGAGAAGCGGCCCGCCGCCGATGACGACGAGCCTGCGATCGGCAGCGGCGTCGATGGCCAGCTCGATATGCTTGTAGGGGACGAGCGCCGAAACGACGACGTGGAAATCATCGCGATGCCGGTTTAGAGGCGCCTGCAGGAACGCCTCGTCGACGAATGGGTGGACCACGGTTGCGTCGCGGTCGTAGTAGGTGCGAATGCGATCGCGCACGAAGTTCGAATTCGCCACGAAACGCGTGACCGACCTGGACGCGGCCACATCCCAACGCCGCAATCGCGCGGCCACCGGCTTCGCGAGAATCCGTTTGGGTCCACGCGGAAAGTAATCGTCGAATCGGTCCCAGATGTAGCGCATCGGCGTGTGGCAGTAGCAGAGATGCGGCTTCCCGCGCGCATCGACGCCTTTCGCCACCGCGTGGCTGGAGCTGATGATGAGATCGAATCGGCTCAAATCCCACTGCCGCACCGCGCGCGGAAAGAGCGGCAGGAGCGTGCGGTAGTCGCGGACGCGCGTCGCCAGCGACTGCAGCCGCGACGTGTGAATCGCGTGCGACTCGATCGCCTTCGAAACGCTGCCGGGGAAATGAAACAGTGTGAAAAGCTCGGCGTGCGGAACGAGATCGAGGATCGCTTCGAGCACGTGCTCGCCGCCGCGCATCCCGGTCAGCCAGTCGTGGATGACGGCAACCCTAGCCGGCACGGCCGGCAGCGTTGGTTGCCCAAGGCTCGGCCCCCGAAGTGGCGACGAGGTGCTGTCGCGCGGACTTCTATCTGGCATTCTTCTTCCGCTTCGGTTCCGGCGTCGATGCCAGCGGATAGTCGCCATCGGCCGCGCACTTGTCGCACAGATGGTCGTTGCGGAAAAACTCCTCCGACTCCACTTCGGCCAGGCATCGCACGCACACGTGCCGCCCACTGCGTTCGTTCATCTTCCGCCGCGGCGCATCGTCGAGCATCGGTACGTTTGTAGCACGGAATACGATTCTGTTTTCGAAGGCAGGAGGCGTTTCATGATCCGAGTGCGCAGGGCAGAAGAGCGGGGCCATTTCGACCACGGCTGGCTCGACACGTACCACACGTTTTCGTTTGCCGATTACCACGATCCCGATTTCATGGGATTCCGTTCGCTGCGTGTGATCAATGAGGATCGCGTCGAGGCCGGGCGCGGCTTCGGCACGCACGGCCATCGCGACATGGAGATCATTTCGTACGTGCTCGAAGGCGAGCTCGGACACGGCGACTCGATGGGCACCGGCTCGGTGATCCGTCCCGGCGAGGTGCAGCGGATGAGCGCGGGCACCGGCGTGATGCACAGCGAGAAAAACGCGTCGGCCATGCCGGTGCATTTTCTCCAGATCTGGATTCTGCCGGAACGCCACGGGATCACGCCGTCGTACGAACAGAAGGCGTTTCCCGCGTCCGAACGGGAGAATCGCCTCCGCCTCGTCGCGTCGCACGATGGCCGCGATGGATCGCTGACGATTCATCAGGACGTCGACCTCTACACGACGACATTGCGCGACGGCAGCGTGACCTTCGACTTTCGTCCCAACCGCTACGGCTGGCTCCAGGTCGCACGCGGCGCGGTCACGCTGAACGGCGAAGAGTTGCGCGCAGGCGACGGTGCGGCGATCGAGAAGGAATCGCAGGTCACGATCGCGGGAGATGGTGAAGCGCTGCTGTTCGATTTGAACTAGTCGATTAGTAGATTAGTGGATTAGTAGATTAGTCGATCAGGAAGCAAGACGGCGTCGCTTTCCTGATCTACTGATCTACTAATCCACTAATCTACTTCTCCGTGGTCGTTCTCTTCCGCTTCCTGTTCGCCATCTTCAAGAGTCGTTTTCGCCGCCGGCTCGGCGTCCTCGACGACTGCGTCATCACCATGCGCGTCTGGCCGAACGATCTCGACCTGAACATGCACATGAACAGCGGCCGGTACCTGAGCATGATGGACATCGGCCGCGTCGAAATCCTGGCGCGCATGCGCATGCTGCGGCCGGTGCTGAAACGCGGATGGCGGCCGATGGTCGGCGCCACGTTCATCCGCTACAAGAAGTCACTGCTGCCGTTCGAGCGCTTCACCATCCGCTCGCGCATCGTCTGCTGGGATGAGAAGTGGCTCTACTTCGAACACGTCCTCGAACGCCGCGGCGAAGTTGCGGCGCAGGCCTACGTGCGCGGGCTGCTGCGCGGCAAGTCCGGCAACGTGAAACCGCGTGAGCTGCTCGAACTGGCGGGTGCGCCGGCAATGCAGTCGCCGGCGATGCCAGCGGATGTTGCTGGGTGGAAGGCGCTGCTCGATGCGTGACGGGGACCGGGTTCACGCGGAGACGCGGAGGCGCGGAGAACGTCCTCGCTTCTCTCCGCGTCCCCGCGTCTCCGCGTGAAAAACTCACTTCGCAAACGTCGCCGCGAACGCAGGATGCGCGCCAATCAACCGCAGCGACTCTCGCATCAACGTCGCATTCTCACGTTTGTTCAACCACGTCGACCGTCCTGACGGATGCGGGAGCACGATCACGTCGAACGTGCGGCCTGCCCGCTTCGCGCGATGCATGCGGCCGACGGCATCCTTCAACTGCGCGATTCCGATCAGCTGTTGCGACGCCAGTGTCCCCACTGCGATCACGAGCTTGGGTTTCAGAATCGTGATCTCGCGATCGAGATGCGCGCCGCATCGCGCGATCTCCTCGTCATCAGGAACGCGATCGCCGCCGCTCTTCGCATCCTTGCCGGGAAAGCAGCGGATCACCGCGGAGATGTGGACGCGCTCGCGGAACGTCGCTTCATCAACGCCGAGGTCCGACATCCAGCTGAAGAGGCGCCGGCCGGCCGTGTAGGCGAATGGCCGCCGCGAATCGGCTTCATGCGGGCCCGGCGCCTGACCGACCAGCATCACGCGCGCGTCTGCGACCGCGCCGACCACCGGCCGGCCGAGTACGTTCGGGCAGGCCGCGCATGCGGTGAGCAGCTCGATGTGATTCGTGAAAGAAGCGTGTTGTACCATCGCGTCCGCCGATGAAACGCGCCGCGGTCGCACTGCTCTTCCTCTCGATCGCGTTGCCTTCCGCCGCCTGGACGCGCGCCGCCGATCAGCGCATCGCCGCGAAGAGCGCCGCGATGGCGCCTGAGGACCTGCGGCTGCTCATCAAAAAGTTCAATGACGAATACGTGCGCGGCATCGACGACGCCCTGGCCACCGAGGGAACGGATATTCATCGCCGCAAACTGCGCGAGCGGATCGTGGCGCAGACGCATGCGATCGTGACGATGATCCGCACAAATCAGCCGATGAGCGGCGTCGTGCGGCAGCTCGGCGTGCTCAGTCATCTGGTCGGGGACGCCAACAATCCGTTCCACATCGGCGACGATGACGCCGAGGAGCGCGCTGACTTCGAGCGGTACTTCGAACGGCGGCTGGCGCGCTTCGCGCCGGTGTTCTACGGCCTCGACCGCAACTTCGTGCTGAGCACGTATCTCGACAAAATCTTCGCCCGGACGACCGGCTACTCGCCGCTGATGGCCGAGGAGTACGGGCGCGGAAACGGCGCGACATTCGACGATCGCTCGACGGCGTTCGGCGTGGCCTCGGTCTGCTACTCGCACGCCATCACCGACGACGTGAACTTCTACTACTTCATCTGGAAAACGGCGGGCGGCAGTGTTCGCGCGCCGAACACAACCCATGTCCATTGAACGCGCCATCCTCTCCGTCTCCGACAAGACGGGCATCGTCGCGCTCGCGCGCGCGCTGCGTGCGAGAGACGTCGAAATCCTCTCCACCGGCGGAACCGCGAAACATCTAGCCGACAACGGCATCGAAGTGACGTCGATCGCGCAGTGGTCCGGCGCTCCCGAAATCCTCGGCGGACGCGTGAAGACGCTGACGCCGCGCGTGTTCGGCGCGATCCTCTTCGACCGGGCCAACGACTCCCACCGCGCCGACGTCGGCCGCCTCGGCATCCCGCCCATCGACCTGGTGGTGGTCAACCTCTATCCCTTCGAAGCGACGATCGCGAAGACAGGCGTGACGGTGGCCGAGGCGATCGAACAGATCGACGTCGGCGGTCCGTCGATGCTGCGCGCCGCGGCGAAGAATCATCGCTCGGTGCTCCCGCTCTGCGATCCATCGCTGTACGACGATTTCCTGCGCGAGTTCGAGTCCGGCGAAATCAGCGACGCCTTCCGCCGCCGCTGCGCCGTCGAAGTCTACCGCAAAACGAGCAAGTACGACGCGACCATCGCCAACTTCCTCGGCGACGGCGGCGATCTCACGTTTAACCTGACAAAGTTCCAGGACCTCCGCTACGGCGAAAACCCGCAGCAATCGGCCGCGTTTTACGTCGCGTCCGGCGCGAAGCCGTTCGAGCAGATCCACGGGAAGGAGCTGTCGTACAACAACCTGCTCGACCTCGATTCCGCGATACGCCTGGTCTACGCGTTCGACGCGCCCGCCGCCGCGGTGATCAAGCACACGAATCCGTGCGGCGTAGCGCGGCGCGAGTCAATCGCTGATGCGCTCCGCGCCGCAATCGACTCCGACCCTGTCTCCGCATTCGGAGGCATCATCGGAGTGAATCGCGATTTCGACGGCGACTGCGCGCGCATCGTCGAGCCGATGTTTCTCGAAGTGATCGTGGCGCAGTCGTTCAGCGATGACGCGCGCGAAGTGCTGTCGAAGAAAAAGAATCTGCGGTTGATCGTCGCGTCGGAACCGGCTGCCGGAATCGAGTACCGGAGCGCCGCGGGCGGAATCCTCTCGCAGGATTCCGATCGCATCGCCGGACGCGAAAACTGGACGGTCGCAAGCGAACGCCAACCGACAGTCGACGAAATGGACGCCCTCGAATTTGCCTGGATCGTCTGCGCTCATGTGAAATCGAACGCTATCGTCCTCACCAATCGCAATCAGACCGCCGGCATCGGCGCCGGACAGATGAGCCGCGTCGACGCCGCCAAAGTCGCGATCATGAAATCGATCCTCCCGACCGCCGGCACCTACGCCGCCTCCGACGCCTTCTTCCCCTTCCGCGACGGCCTCGACCTCCTCGCCGACGCCGGCATCACCGCCATCATCCAACCCGGCGGCTCCGTCCGCGACGCCGAGGTCATCGCCGCAGCGAACGAACGAAACGTGGCCATGGTCTTCACGGGCGAACGTCACTTCCGGCACTGAAACGGCACCGGTGTATTCTTTGTCGATGAGAGCGCGCATTCAGAAATGGGGCAACAGCCTGGCTCTTCGAATCCCGGAGCCGTTCGCAGCAGAATCGAATCTCCACGAAGACTCGCCAGTAGAGGTTTCCGTTCGAAGCGGCAAGCTGGTCGTTGTGGCGGTCGACGAGCCACAACTTTCGCTCGAGGAGCTGGTCGCACGGATCACTCCCGAGAATCGACACGGTGAGATCGAAACGGGGCCGGCGGTTGGTGACGAAGTCTGGTAGCGACGATTGGGTTCCGGATCAAGGCGACCTCGTCGCGATCAATTTCGATCCTCGGCTCGGTCACGAGCAGGCCGGCAGACGGCCAGCCCTCGTCCTCTCAGCAATGATCTACAACGGCAGATCCGGACTCGCGGTCTTTGCTCCCATTACCAATCAAATCAAAGGCTATCCCTTCGAGGTGCTTCTTCCCGCGGGACTGCAAGTCGGCGGCGTGGTCCTCGCGGATCAATTGAAGAGCCTCGATTGGCGAGCGCGGAAAGCTCAATTCATTTCCACGGTTCCGCCTGACGTTCTCACGAAGGTCCTTCAGAAGGCGGCCGTCCTCCTATCGTCGCGAGTGTAGTTTCAACGACACCCGTGCCGGCTTCTGCCTCCTGTGTTACCTTCCCGCGCGCCCGATGGATGCGTCTCCGGACAAGAAGATCAGTGGACGGTACCTGGCCGTCCTCTCGCTGAGCGCGCTCGGCGTCGTGTACGGGGATATCGGCACCAGTCCCCTTTACGCGTTACGCGAATGCTTCCACGCGCAGCATGGCGTCCCTGCCACGCCGGACAACATCATCGGCATCCTCTCGTTGATCTGCTGGTCGTTGATCATCGTCATCTCGCTCAAGTACCTCGTCTTCGTCATGCGTGCCGACAACCGCGGCGAGGGCGGCATCCTGGCGTTGATGTCACTCGCGCGTACGCGTGAGTCGCAGTCGACGAGGAGGGCCGTCCTCATCGCCCTCGGCCTGTTCGGATCGGCGCTGCTCTACGGCGACGGCATGATCACGCCGGCCATCTCCGTGCTCAGCGCGATCGAAGGATTGGAGGTAGCCACGCCTGTTTTCGGACCGTATGTCGAGATCATCACCGTGGTCGTGCTGATCATTCTGTTTGGAGTTCAGCGCGCCGGCACGGCCAAAGTCGGAGCGTTTTTTGGACCGGTGATGCTGGTCTGGTTCGCAGCCATCACTATCCTCGGCATCCGTTGGATCATCACCGCACCGCGCGTGTTGCTGGCGATTCTGCCGACGCACGCCGTGCACTTTTTCGTGGTCAACCGCATGCACGGTTTCCTCGTCCTCGGCGCTGTCTTTCTGGCGGTGACCGGCGGCGAGGCGCTCTACGCCGACATGGGACATTTCGGCGCGCGGCCGATCCGCCTGGCGTGGTTCGCATGCGTCTTCCCTTCGCTGCTGATCAACTATTTCGGACAAGGCGCGCTGCTGCTGCACGACAAGGCGGCAGTGCCGAACCCGTTCTTCCACATGGCGCCCGATTGGGCGAAATATCCACTTGTGATTCTGGCGACAGTAGCCGCGGTCATCGCGTCACAAGCCGTCATATCCGGAGCGTTTTCGCTGACGCGCCAGGCCGTGCAGCTCGGCTACGTTCCGCGCATCCAGATCCGCCACACCTCGGCGCGCGAAATCGGACAGATCTACATCCCCTCGATCAATTGGCTATTGATGATCGCCGCCATCGGACTCGTGCTCGCGTTCAAAGGATCGAGCGCGCTCGCCGCCGCGTACGGCGTGGCCGTTACGGCGACGATGGGCATCACCACGGCGCTCCTCGCTATCGTCGAACGCGAACGGTGGCACTGGTCGCTCATCGCCATCCTCAGCCTGACCATCCCCGTGCTCATCATCGACATGGCCTTCTTCGGCGCGAACATCGTCAAAGTCGAGGAAGGCGGTTGGTTTCCGCTGGTCATCGGCGCGCTCGTCTTCACCGCGATGACCACGTGGGCGCGCGGACGGCACATCCTCGCCGAACGCTTGAAGGAAACGACGCTCTCGACCGATGACTTGCTGCGCGATCTCGCCGGCGGACGCATTCACCGCGTCCCGGGAACGGCGATTTTCCTCTCGCGCCAGGCCGACGGCGTCCCGACCACGCTGCTGCACAATCTGAAGCACAACAAGGTCGTGCACCAACGCGTGATCCTGCTGAGCGTGAACGTCGAAGAAGCGCCGCATCTCGCCGATGAGGAACGCTTCGAATACAAGGACCTCGGGCAAGGCGTTTCGCGCCTGGTCCTCCGCTTCGGATTCATGGAAGATCCCGATCTGCCGGAGTATCTCGCGCGCCTTTCGCCGAAGATCGGCTCAATCAACGCCATGACCACCAGCTACTTCCTCGGCCGCGAGACTCTCGTCGCGACGAAGCGCCCCGGCATGGCCCTCTGGCGCGAAAAGCTCTTCGCCTCGATGATGCGCAATTCGTCCAGCGCCGCGCAGTACTTCTCGCTCCCGACCAACCAGATCATCGAGCTCGGCGCGCAGATCGAGATGTGATGTGGCACAGACACTCTTGTCTGTGTGGTGAGGCTCGCGATGCCGACGAAAGGTTCACCTACTTCAAACTTGCAAGAGCACAGACAAGAGTGTCTGTGCCACACCTACGGCTGGATCCACCCCGCGAAATGCGTCGTGCCGCCGTCGATCTTGATCATCGCCACCGGCTTGATCGGATCGCGATCCGGTCCCATGGTGATGACGCCGGAGACGCCCTGGTAATTTTTCGTTGCGGCGATCTGGTCGCGGATGGCTTTGCGGTCGAGTGACCCGGCGCGTTTGATCGCGTTCGCGAGCACGTAGACGGCGTCGTAGCCGAGGGCGGAGTTCGCGTCGGGATTCTTGCCGGAGCGCTTGTTGATCTCCGCCACGAAGCGCTTCACCACCGGATCGGGCGCGCCGACGAAATAGTGATCGGAGAAGTAGCATCCATCGACCGATTTGCCGCCGATCTGGATCACTGTCGGCGAGTCCCAACCGTCGCCTCCGACCATCGGAATGTTGATGCCGAGGTCGCGGGCCTGGATCGCGATCTGACCGACCTCGGTGTAGAAGCCGGGGATGAACAGCACGTCCGGCTTCGTCCCCTTGATCGCGGTGAGTTGCGGGCGGAAATCGCTGTCGCCGCCGCTGTAACTCTGTTCGGCCAGAATCTTTCCGCCGGGGGTCGTGAACTCCTTGCGGAACACCTCGGCCAGTCCGACCGAATAGTCATTCTTGTTGTCGCGCAGAATCGCTGCCGTCGCCGCGTGCAGGTTCGTGCGCACGAACATCGCCAGCGCTTTGCCCTGGTACGGATCGGTGAAGCAGACGCGGAAAATGTAGTCGCCCTTCTTCGTAACGGCGGGATTGGTGGACGACGCGGAGATCATCGGCACCTTCGAGGCCTGGCAGATCGGCGCCGCGGCCAGCGACTGATTCGACGAGTTCTCGCCGAGGACGGCGATGACGTTGTCGTGCGTGATCAGCTTCGTGACGACCGACGCCGCTTCTTCCGCTTTGCCTTGATCGTCTTCGATGATGAGCCGGATCTTGTGACCGAGGACGCCGCCGTTGTTGTTGATCTCCTCGGCGGCGAGTTTCTCGCCCTGCACGGTGGCCTGGCCGAACGCGGCCTCGGAACCGCTGGTCGCGGCGTAGACGCCCACTGGAATATCACTCGCAGCGGAGGCAGTTTGTCGTTCGGCACGGGGACGGCAGCTCAGGCCGAGGACCGTCGCAACACACACGAAAATCGTAATCGTCCGGCTCGTTGTCTTCTTCATCAGGGCGCGGAGTTTACCAGCGAAAGGATTCACAACTTCATGCAGGCCAACGACATTCGGCGAGGAATCGTCATCGTCTTCAACGGCGATCTTTGCAAAGTGATGGAGTTCAATCATCACACCCCCGGAAACCTCCGCGCCATGGTGCAGGCCAAGCTGCGCAACATGCGCACCGGCAACCAGTTCGAGCACCGCTTCCGCTCGCAGGACGAAATCCAGCAGGCCTACATCAATCAGCACGAGATGGAGTACCTCTACTCCGACGGCCACGCGCACCACTTCATGAACACGGAGAATTTCGAGCAGGTGGAGATCTCGGAAGAGGATCTCGGCGACTCCGCCTCCTGGCTCAATCCCGGCGTGAAACTGCAGGTGCAGTTCTACGAGGAGAAGCCGATCGGCATCGAGCTCCCGAAGACGCTGCGCGTGCGCATCGCCGAGACGGAGCCGCAGGTGAAGGGCGCGACGGCCTCGGCGTCGTACAAGCCGGCCAAACTCGAGAACGGTGTGACGGTGCTCGTGCCGCCGTTCGTCAACGAAGGCGAAGAGATCATCGTCGACCCGAGCGAAAACCGGTACCTGGAACGCGCGAAGAAGGAGTAGGTTGTCATCCGTCCACTTCCTCTGCTCCCAATGTGAACAGCGCCTCGGGCGCGATGCCGGCGAGGCGTCGCGCCCTTGTGATTTTTGCGGAGCGGCGAACATCGTGGTCGCGCCGGACGCGGATGCGATCATCGATCGCTGCGCCGCCTGCGGACACGACCAGCTCTACTTTCAGAAGGATTTCAACCGCAAGACCGGCATCGCGCTGGTCGTCCTCGGATCGATCTTCGTGCCGTGGACGTACGGCCTCTCACTCCTCGGCGTAACGATCCTCGATTACATCGTCTGGCGCATCGTGAAGGATGTGATCGTCTGCTACGAATGCCAGGCCGTGCATCGCGGGTATCCGGCGAATCCGTCTTTGAAACCCTTCGATCTGGTGATTCACGATCGGCATGTGTATGGATCTGCGCCTCCGGGTGCCGAGGAAGGCTCTCACCACTGAGGCACAGAGGACACAGAGAGATTCCTCTGTGTCTCTGTGGTTCAACGCTTTCAAACCGGCAAATGCACGATGGCGCTCAACCACGCACCAAGCACTTCACCGATCACGACCGCGACAACATCGACGTACAGAATCCCCGTCGCTGCCATCGTCGATCGGATCTTCACCGTCCCCCACACCATCGGATAGAGCAGCAGGGGTCCGGCTAATCCCCATCCCGCGCGCATCCAGAAGAAGATGCCCTGCCGCACCGCCACTTCGTACCACGCGCCGCCGGCGACGATCGCGATCGTGACGACGACGATTTTCGCGATCGTCGCGCCGAGCGTGGCGAAGGTCAGCCGCTTGAGCGGATCGATGGCCATGCCGCGCACGACGAGGTACCAGTGTCCGAGCAGCATCGCCAGCGTGACGCTGCCGAGGATGGCCACGCTCGATAACGCACCGGCGATCGACCAGAGCATCGACGCATGCGTCGCCTCACGCCACGCGATCACCGGCGCAGCGAGGTAGACGATGCCGAGGAGTGCGGCAGGGATGCGGAAGATGAGGCGTTTCGGATACCGCAGCGTGACATAGACGATGATCGTCAGTACGACCGCCGCGATCTCAAATGGCCGCAATCGCTGGATGTGCGCCAGTTGCGCGCCGAGCGCCAGCGCGCCGGTCGTGATCAGGATCAGCCGGTAAAACTTCACCCCCGCGTTGCGGCGTCCGACCAGCGGAAGAAAAAGATACAGGCCGGCAGCGAGGTCGATCAGAAAAAGAGCAAGCAGCATTGGGTGGTGGAGTGTAGCGCGCGCATCACCGCACGACCGCGCTTGCGCGCACGAAACGGAATCCCTCCGCCCGCAACTTCGGCGCGTCCTCCGTCAGCACCTGGATCGTCGACGGATACATGTGTCCGATGCCGACGGACACTCCGCGCGTTGATGCCGTGTTCGCCAGTTCGGCGAGCTGGCGGCGGATGGAATCCACCTCCTGCACGTCATCGAGAAACACATTGCGGGACGCCGTCTTCACGCGCATCGTCCGGGCGAGCGGACCGGCGAGCGAGTTGCCGGTGGTCTTCGAGTCGATGAAGTACATCCCTTTCGGGAGGGCACCGAGGACGTCGGTCATCACGCGGCGGTCGGCGGTGGCGCGCGAGCCCATGTGATTGTTCACGCCGCGCGCGAAACGGATCGATTCGATATTCGCGCGCGTGGCCGTAGCGATTTCCGCGTCGGACATCGTCGTCAACACCGCGCCGTCGCCGGGCGAGATGCGCGGGAAACCTTCCGGCTCCATCGGCAGGTGGCACAGCAGCTCGAATCCTCGGGCGTGAAGTGTCGACGCGAACTCGATCGAGCGCCTACCGTTCGGGAGCACCGCGAAATTCACATTCGGATCGATGGCCATGGCCGACGACAACGGCTGATGATCGAAGCCGACATCGTCGAGGATCAGCACGATATCGCCGCGATGCTGCGTCCCCAGCACCGAGGCTTCGCTATGCGCCGGGCGGTGGAGCAGTGACAGCGCGTTGTGGAGAAAACTCCAGAGGAAGAAGAGGACGATGCCGCCGACCGGGATGAGCATCAGGAGGGCGACCGTCTTGAACGAGCCCGTTCGCCGCGTCAAACCGCGCTTCCCCTCCCGCCCCGGCATACAGTTGCAGAGTATCGCACACGTGTGTTAACGTCCTGCCTCCCACCGAGACCGCCTTCCTGCGCGGTTGCTTCTCCGTCTTTCCAGCACCACGCAAAACGCTATGAAACGTTTCATTCTTTGCGTGTCTCTCATCGTTTTCTCTCATTCCATGATGGCCGCCGTTCCGATGGCGCGCTTTTCCAAAGTGATCGACAGCCGCACGATCGTCGTCGAGCGCATCGGCGGTACGGAGGTCGTGCACCTCGCGAACGTCGCCATCCCGGCCGAGGATGAACAGGCCGCGCGCGACTACCTCGCAGAGAAGCTGACCGGCTCGTTCGTCTACGTCGAGGACGGCAACGTCTATCGCTCGCCCGACGCGCTGTTCATCAACCGCGAGCTGGCGTACGGCGCGTACTCGGCGCCGTCGCTGAAGATGCGCGTCTTCGGCGAGATCAATCCGGCGACGCATCCGCAGAAAGCGCCGGGAGTGCGCGAACCGATGCAGGTGCCGAAGCCGGCGCATCACGCGCGGCGACGATAGGTTTCCATCCTGCGCAACGTGGTGTCCAACGCCATCGATACGGAGGAAACATCATGAGAAATCGTCAGATCCGATCCGCTCTCGATGGCGTTGTGCTCATCCTGTCCGCGGTTCTTTTTACGTTGCTTGCGCTGGTCTCGTGCAAGAGCGAGTTGAAGTCAGGTGCGTCGCCGGTCATGCCGCCGCCCGGCGGACGCACTGCTGTTGCGCAACAGCCGAAAGGCGTCCCCAATGAATTCGTCGTGCCGGCACCGCCGCCGCCTCTGCCAGCGAGCGTCCCGGGAGGTGTCGTAGGCGGCGTGGCCGGCGGAGTCATTGGCACCGCGCCTCTGGAGAAAGTGGCTACTGACCGCCTAAGCGCCGACGCAGCGCAGTTCAACACCGAGGAGTACGGCCGGATCGTCGAGAACGAATTCCTATCCGTCGCCGACAATCCGCTTTCCACCTTCTCCGTCGACGTCGATCGCGCCGCGTACAGCAACGTGCGCCGCTTCCTGCGCGATGGACAACGCCCGCCGCGCGACGCCGTGCGGATCGAGGAGATGGTCAACTACTTTACCTACGACTATCCCGATCCGTCCGGCGCGCAGCCGTTCTCGGTCACGACCGAAGTCGCGTCGTGTCCATGGAACGAACGTCATCGCGTTCTGCTCGTCGGATTGCAGGGGCGGCGGATGAAAACCGCCGACCTGCCGGCGAACAATCTCACCTTCCTCATCGACGTCTCAGGCTCGATGATGGAGCCGGACAAACTGCCGCTGGTCAAGGAAGGACTCGAGCTGCTCGTGAACCAGCTGCGTCCGAAAGATCGCGTGGCCATCGTCGTCTACGCCGGCAACGCGGGACTCGTGCTGCCTTCCACTCCCGGTTCCGACAAGGGAACGATCCTGGCCGCGATTCAGTCGCTCGAAGCGGGCGGCTCCACGGCCGGCGGCGCGGGCATCAAGCTCGCCTACGAAGTAGCGAAACAGAACTTCATCGACGGCGGCAACAATCGCGTCATCCTCGCCACGGACGGCGACTTCAACGTCGGTGCGTCGAGCGACGGGGAGCTGGAACAGCTCATCGAATCCAAGCGCGCCGACCGTATCTTCCTCACGGTCCTCGGATTCGGCACAGGCAACATCAAAGACTCGAAGATGGAGCTGCTGGCCGACAAAGGCAACGGCAACTATGCGTACGTCGACACGTTGTCCGAGGCGCGCAAGGTGCTCGTTTCGGAAATGGGCGGGACACTTTTCACGATCGCGAAGGATGTGAAGCTGCAGATCGAATTCAATCCGGCGAAGGTGGCGTCGTATCGCCTGATCGGTTACGAGAACCGCCTGCTGCGCAAGGAAGACTTCAACAACGACGCGAAGGATGCAGGCGACATCGGCGCCGGCCATTCAGTAACCGCGCTCTACGAGCTGGTGATGCCGGGCGATGAAACCGGCACGGCGAGCGTCGATCCGCTGAAGTACCAGTCCACGAAAGTTACCGCCGCTTCGCCGGAGTTGCTGACGCTGAAGCTGCGCTACAAGGAACCGGAGGGCGATACGTCGAAGCTGCTGACGTACACGGTCAACGACAGCCATGCGGACGTGGCCGCGGCGTCCGACAATCTCCGCTTCGCGTCAGCCGTGGCGGAGTTCGGCATGCTTCTGCGTGATTCGAAATTCAAAGGCGACGCGACCTACGACGAGGTCCGCTCCCTCGCGCACAAATCCCTCGGCCGCGACTTCGAAGGCTACCGCCACGATTTCCTGACGATGATCAGCGACGCGCAGAATCTATCGCACGAGACGGTGGCGGCGAACCGATAATTCGTCGGCATCGAGAGCCGCCGGAGGCACGTCGTCACAAACGGCGACGTGCCACGGGCGCCGAAGGGCCGCGCATGGCACAAGCGGCTCAAACATTTCGCTATTGGTTTTGTGTGCGCGAAGGCGCGCGCCACAAACCTGGCCCCGCGCTCTGCGCGGGGCTAGGTTTGCAGGCACAATGCACGGCCGCGGAGGCGGCCGCTACAAAATCGCCGGCTGCTTGAGCGCTTTGTGGTGGCCGCCTCCGCGGCCACGAAACCCGGCCACGTCTTTTTCCCCGCGCAGAGCGCGGGGCTAGGATTGTGGCGCGCGCCTTCGCGCGCGACCGGGTGTCGGAAAGTCTCCTTCAGGATGACAACGATCGGCCGCCATCACTTCCGCCACAACTCATTCGGCTGCCCTTTTTCCCACGGCTTGTACGCGAGCACGAAATCGATGCGGCGGCCGAGCGAGGGATGCGAGTAGCGCCACCATTCGATGAACCGCGGCGGCCTCGGATCCGCCTTCGAATCCTCGGCGAACTTTACGAAGGAGCTGGCCATCGCTTCATTCAGGTGCGTGAGTTCGAGTCCGAAAACATCGGCCTGATGCTCGACGTGCCGCGAGTAGCCTGAGTAAACGGGCGAGAGCAGAAACGCCAGGATGCTGCTGACCGCGAGCAGCCACGGAATCGCAGCGGGATCGGCGCGATCGTTAATCTTCCAACCGGCGCCCCAATGCGCGAGGCCCCATTCGAAGAACCGCTGCGCGATGAAGAAGCCGAGGAAGGTGATTGCGATCGTGAAGGCGATGCCCTTCCAGAGATGCTTGAGGACGTAATGCCCCATCTCGTGGCCCATCACCGCGAGGATTTCGTCGCGATCGAGCTTCGCCAGGAGCGTGTCCCACATGACGATGCGCGCCGACGGACCGATACCGGTCACATACGCGTTCATCTCTTTGGTCTGTTTTGATTTGTCGACTTCGTAGACGCGTTTGTTCTCGATGCCGGCGCGCGAAGCCTCGTCGACCAGTGCCTGCCGCAGCGATGCGTCGCGCAACGGCTGGAAATTGTTGAAGAGCGGATCGATGATCAGCGGCTGCGCGAGGACGCCGAGGATGATCAGCGGAATCGATCCGATCCAGAGCGCGAGCCACCAGCGGCGAATGCGGCGGATCAGGATCAGCGCCACCGCCGCGACCGGCGCGAAGATGACGAGGTTCACAGCGAGCGCTTTGCCGAAGTCGCCCATCCACGCCGCGAAACTCTGGTTGGTCAGATCGAATTGATGCGGAACGATGAAGCCGCCGTAGAGGTCGAGCGGGAACGTGAGGATCGCGGTGACCAGCGAAAGCAGGACGAAGTACAACATCGCCGCGACGAACGGCCACCGCACGTGACGCGAGGCGAACGCGCGCATGCGCGCCGACCAGCCGGTTTTGAGAATGAGCAGCAGGATCGCGACCCCGTAGACGACGTCGACGAAGTAGAGAACGTCGTAGATCCGGCTGTGGCGGATCATCTCGGGCGTGACGTTGACTTCGAAATGGCGCTTCGCGGGAGTCGGGGGTCGGGTGTCGGGCGGCGAAGCTACAGCTGTAACGCGTTGAGGCTCCCGACCCCCGACACCCGACGCCCGTACCAATTGGGCGCAAATCATCAAGGCCACGACCATCGATCCGAACAACATCCACTTGCGCATGAGGCGGATATCATCGCACGCACCATGGCCTTCAAAATCCGTGACGCGAACGAAGCCGATGTCCCGCAGATCCAGCAGTTCATCCGCGCGCTGGCCGACTACGAGAAGCTGGTGCATCTGGTGGTGGCGACGGAGGAACAGTTACACGCGACGCTGTTCGGCAGTCCGCGATTCGCCGAGGTGATCATCGGCGAAGAGGACGGCACGCCGGTCGGCTTCGCGCTCTTCTTTCACAACTATTCGACGTTCCTCGCGCAGCCGGGCATCTATCTGGAGGATCTGTTCGTCAAGCCGGAGTATCGAGGGCGCGGCTACGGCAAGGCGTTGCTGGCGCGTCTCGCGCAGATCGCGCGCGATCGCAAGTGCGGGCGAGTGGATTGGGCTGTCCTCGATTGGAACGAGCCGTCGATCGCGTTCTACGAATCGCTCGGCGCGCGCAAGATGGACGAGTGGCACACATTCCGGTTGACTGGGCCTGCGCTCAATCGATTGGCTAAAAGCCTTTGAACCACAGAGACACAGAGGACACAGAGAAATCCCTCTGTGATCTCTGTGTCTCTGTGGTGAAACGCCGTTAGGACCGCAACGCTTCGACGGGCTGCAACCGAGAAGCGGTGATCGACGGATACAACCCCGCCAGCAATCCCATCGAAATCGCGAAGCCGCTGGCAACCGACAAACCGAAAAGCGAGACCGGCAGGCCGGCGGGGAAGAAGCCGGAGATCACTTTCACCACCGCGATGCCGGCCGCGCAGCCGATCGCGGCGCCGACGACGGAGAGCGTCACTGCTTCGATCAGGAACTGCATGAAGATCTCGCCGTCGCCCGCTCCGATCGATTTGCGCAGTCCGATTTCGAACAGGCGCTCCGAGATCGAAATCTTCAGCACCGAGAAGATGCCGACGCCGCCAATGAGCAGCGAGATGCCGGCGATCGAGAAGAAAACGATGCGCCAGTTGCGCAGAATTCGAACGATGTTGCCGCGCTCTTTGAGGATTTCCTTGCCGACGTTCTCCACGCGCACGTCGTGAATGTTGTTGTGCGCGTGCGCCACGATGCCTGCCGCCTCATCCTCGGCATCGATGCTCTTCTCCGGATCGTCGGCCTTGGCCAGCATGTAGGAGATCGCGTTCGCGCGGCCGAACATGTCCTGGTAGACGCTGAACGGGATGTAGACGCCGCCGGTTTCCTTGCGCATGTCGTCGTCATTGACGAACTGCATGTTGAACTTCGTACCGACGCCGATGACGGTGAGGCGGCGTCCGCCGACACTGACCTGCTGGCCGATGGCGTCGTCGCCGCCGAAGAGTTGTTCCTTCATCTTGAAGCCGAGCACGCAGACAGGCTTCTTTGACTCGACGTCGCTCTCACCGAAGAAGCGTCCGGAACTCGTCTTGCGGTTCTTGATCTGCACGAACGCGGGCGTGATGCCGTAGACGTCGATGCGGCGCGTGACGCGGCCGGCGGTAACCACGGCGCGCGTTTCTCCGACCGGACCGATCGAAGTAATCAGGCTGCTGCCTTCGAAGTATTTCTGATCCTCGAGGCGCAGGCCGTGCGAGAGATGCGCCTTGGCGCGCTCCATCGCGTCGGTCGGTTTGCGCTGCGAGAGGACGAGCACACCGTCCATTCCGAGGTCTTCCATGCCGCTCCACACGGCCCGTCCGACGCCGTCGAGCACCGACATCACCACCACGATCGCCAGCGTGCCGAGGATGACGCCGATGAGCGTGAAGAACGAGCGGAGCGGATGCCCCTTCACTTCTTCGAGACTGGTGCGGACGGATTCGAGGAGTTGCATTGGTTACTCCGCCCTCAACGCTTCGATCGGATTCAGCCGCGACGCGCGGATGGCCGGGTACATTCCGAACACGAGTCCTGTGCCGGCGGCGAAGACGATAGCCCAGACCGCGGTGCCGACCGTGATCGCGGCCGGGTCGCGCGTCAGAGCCGCGATGCCGTCGCAGAAGAACTTGCCGACCACGATGCCGAGGAAACCGCCGACGACGGAGACGAGGATTGTCTCGGAGAGGAACTGGAAAAAGATCTGCGCCGGCGACGCGCCGACGGCCTTGCGCGTCCCCACCTCGCGTACGCGTTCGTTAAACGATGCGAGCTGAATGTTCATGACCACGATGCCGCCGACGAGGAGCGAAATGATCCCGCAGATCATGAAGGTCATGTCGTACATCTGATTGTTTTGTTCGTTGCGGCGGAGGTTGGCGACGCGCGAGAAGACGTCGAAGTCCTTCGTGCCGTGCTCGCGGAAGAGAATCGCCTTGATCTCGTCGACCGCTTCCTCGTTGCGCTTCACGTCCTTCATGCGCACGTGCATGAAGCTCACCTTGCCGCGCTCGAGCGACTCGCCTTTGCGCGTCACGAACGTGGTCAGCGGAATGTAGATCTGACGGTTCAGCCAGCGCATCACGTTGCGCTTGTGATCAAAGCTGAAGTACTTCTCCTCCATCACGCCGACGACGAGATAGCCGGTGCCGTTGATGGATATGGTTTTGCCGATCGGATCGTCGCTGCCGAAAAACTCCTGCGCGCGCTCCGTGCCGAGGACGACCACGCGCGCGGCGGTGGCGAGGTCGTTGTCGGTGATGAAACGTCCTGAGCCGGCGCGGAAATCGTTCATCGGCGAGTAGGCCGGCGTGACGCCCATGATGCTGCGCGGTTTTTCCACGTCGCGATAACGAAGCGTCATGTTCTCGTTGGCCACCGGCGAGACCAGATCGATCTCTTTGCCTTCGCGCTTCAGAACCGTCGCGTCGTGATACGTGAGGCCTTTCGACGCCAGCGCTTTCGCATCCAGCGTGACTTTGCCGGTCGGTTTATCGAACACGGAGATCTTCTGAATGCCGCCGGAGACTTTGTAGTAGTTCATCGACGCCGACTTGCCGGCCACGGACAACGAGAACGTGGCCACGATCGAGCCCGCGCCGAGGATGATCCCGACGAGCTGCAGCATCGTGCGGCCGAAGTGGTCCTTGATGTCGCGGATGCCGTCGAGGATGGATTCGAGGAGGATCATGATTCGCTTCGCTCACTGAAGGGTGAAGAGTGAAGGGTGAAGAGTGAAAGTAGATGCGGCCTTTTTTCACTCTTCACCCTTCACCCTTCACTCTTCGCTTTCAACGATTTCTCCATCGACCAGCGTGATCCGTCGCTGCGTGCGCGCGGCGATGGCGGGATCATGCGTGACCAGGACGATGGTCTCGTCGTGGGCGGCCAGTTCCTCGAAGATGGCGATGATGTCGGAGCCGGTTTTCTGATCGAGGTTGCCGGTCGGCTCGTCGGCGAGGATCAGCGATGGATCGTTGACCAGTGCGCGTGCGATGGCGACGCGCTGACGCTGACCGCCGGACAATTCGTTCGGACGGTGCTTGGCGCGTTTCTCGAGACCGACGCGCTGCAGCGCTTTGAACGCGCGCTCACGGCGCTCGTCGCGTCCGACGCCCGCGTAGAGCAGCGGCAGCTCGACGTTCTTCAGGATCGACGCGCGCGGCAGCAGGTTGAAGGTCTGAAACACGAATCCGATCTTCTGGTTGCGGACGCGGGCCAGAGCGCGCGCCGACATCTCGGCGACATCTTCGCCGTCCAGCCAATACTTGCCGGTGGTCGGCGTGTCGAGGCAGCCGAGGATGTGCATCAGCGTCGATTTGCCGGAGCCGGACGGGCCGATGATGGCCACGAACTCACCCTTCTCGATAGCGACATCGACCCCGCGCAGCGCCTGCACCGCGTTTTCTCCGGAGTCGTAGATCTTGGTGATCTCGTCGAGCTGGATGAGAGCCTTGCGTGTGACCGGATGCGGCTCTTTGAATTGGAGTAGTGCGCTCATGTGTGCTCGCTTTGCTCGCGGGTGTCGGGTGTCAGGTGTCGGGTGTCGGGTGTCGGAGGTTAGCGTGCCGGATGTCTGGTGTCGGAGCAGGATTCTTTTCGTCCTACGACCCCCGACCCCCGACTCCCTGCTCCCTAATCGTCGTTCTCGTTCTTCTTGTCCGCGGGCAGCGTCGGATCTTCCAGCGCCACTTCCTCGCCGGCCTTCAGGCCCTTCACGATTTCGACTTTCGAGTTATCGGACAGGCCGGTGACGATCGTCCGTTTCTCGAAGAACTTCTTCCAGCCGTCCTTGTCGGGCGCCTGCCCTTCTTTCTTCACGTCCTTCGTCGGCACCGTGTTCGGGTCGAGCTTCTTCTTCACGAACACCAGCTCCACGCCGTCGCGCTGGAAGACGGACTCGACCGGGACGGTGAGCACTTTGTCCTTCCGCTCACCGTTCACTTCGATGTTCGCGGTCATGCCGGAGCGCAGCTCGCGGCCCTGCGCGTCGAGACGGATTTCGACGTCGAACACGCGCACTTTGTCGTCGATGCGCACGGCCGGCGCGATACGGTCGATGCGGCCGGCGAAGGAAATCTTCGGATAGGCGTCGAGCGAGACTTTGACCGGCATGCCCACCCTGATCTTGCCGATGTCGACTTCGTTGACGCCCGCTTTGACGATCATCTTCGAGACGTCGGCGACGCTGAAGAGCACCGTGCCGGCGTTGAACGACGACACGCCGCTGGTGATCGATTCGCCGATCTCGACGTTCTTCGTGAGCACCACGCCGTCCATCGGCGCCACGACGTTCGAGCCCTGGAACCTGTTCACCGCCTGCGCGATCGGGATGCCGCTGCGCTCCACGATGTTGTACTTCTCCTCGGTCTTCTCGTACTCCTGCTTCGCCGCCAGATACTCGGCCTCGGAATCGCGGTTCTGTTTGCCGGCCAGGAGGCCGGACTCGAAGAGGCTGTGATCCGATTCGTAATTCTTCTTTGCCTGGTCGTAGCGGATCTTCGATGCGGTCAGCGCGTTCTTGACGTCGGCGATCGACTGCGCCTGATTCAGATCGGGCTCGATGCGGGCCAGCGTTTCTCCGCGCTTCACCTGATCGCCATCGCGGTGCAGGATCTCGACGACCTTGCCCGATACGACGCTCTTGACGTCGACCTTGACCTCGGGCTGGACGTTGCCGACCTCGGTGACCTTGACCTGGATGTCAGCGACTTCGGCCTTGCCGACCTTCACGGGCAGCTTCACTTCCTGCTTCTTGCCGTTCGCCTTCATCGCCACGAACGTGATGACGATCGCGACTGCGAGGACAATGATCGACCACACCGCAACTTTCTTTTTGCGCTTCCCGCTCATAGGACGCTCCTCGAATTGGTTACTGCGAACGTAAACGTCCGAGGAGGGCGAAGGTTTCAGGCTGTGACAAACCTATACTTCCGCTCCGGTCGCCCCGATGAAGCTCCCCGTTCCCGTCCTCCTCGCAGCGGTCTTTTTCTGCGGCGGCCTTTCCGCGGACCAGGCTCTCTTCCGCAACGCCAGCATCAGCTTCGGAGACGGATCGGTCCTGGATATGAAGACAGCCGACGTCAATCACGACGGAAAACAGGACGTGATTCTGTTCCAGGCAGTCACCGCGTCGCAGACTGCCTGCTCGATCATCACGATGTTCGGCAATGGCGACGGCACCTTTCGGGCTCCCGTAAAGACTCCAATCGCCTCCTGCGGATCGGTCGCATTCGGCGATCTGGACAGCGACGGCAATGTCGACGTCGTTTTGAGCGGATACGACCGTCTAATCGAAGTTTATCGAGGGAACAATGATGGCTCGTTCACTCTGCGATCGACAAAGAATAGAGCCGGTTCGATTCTCTACAGTGCCCCGAACCTGCTCCTCTCCGATCTGAATGGTGACGGCAAAATCGACCTGATCAGTCCGGCCGGCTGTTGCCAGCAAACGGAAACATTCCGAGGAAACGGCGACGGCACGTTCGCCGACGGCGTTTTGCAGCCTGACTTCGCCACTGCGATCACCGGCATCGTCGCTGGGGACTTCGACGGTGATGGCCGGACGGACATGCTCGTGACATCCCGTAACGGAGGCCTGTCGTTGATCACCGGCAAAGGCGATGGCAACTTCAATGCTCCGACGGTTCTCTCCACCGAGGGCGCCCTCGCTGCGGCGGGCGATTTCAATGGTGACCTCAAGACCGACTACGTAGCGGGAGCTGCGAGCGGACCCGCTGCCGGCTACCACTCTTACTCGGCAACCTACAACGGCAACGTCAACACGGATCCAGTGTCGTCCACCGTCAATAGCGACTACGCCGTCGACGCCGCGCCCTGCACGCCGGCGTCAAACTGCGTGCGCCGTCGCGCGGTCCATTGAATACCCGCTAAGACCGCCGCCGCATCAACGGCGGCGGTCTCAATACGAGCTATTGCGTAATCACCAGCTCCACGCGCCGGTTCTGCTGGCGTCCGGCGGCGGTTTTGTTCGTGGCGATCGGCGACTCTTCGCCTTTGCCGTCCGCGGTGATGTGATCGCCGGAGATGCCTGCGGATACGAGGTAATCCCGCACGGCGTTGGCGCGTTTCTCCGACAGTGCCTGATTCGTGGCCGTGCCGCCTACGCTGTCGGTGTGACCTTCGACGGCGATCTTCAGCGACGGGTCGGTCTGCAACTGTTTGGCGATCTTCGACAGTGTCGATTTCGCGCCGGGCTTCAGCGCGGTCTTGCCGGTGTCGAAGAGGATTCCGCCGTTGAGCGTGACGATGAGTCCGCGCTGCTCGCTGCGGGTCGATGCGATGCGTGAGAGCTCGTTCTGAATGCGGAGCCGCCGCGTCTCGGCGTCGCTGGCCGCGAGCTGACGGCGGGTCTCTTCCAACTGCGTCTGCGCAGACTCGGCGGCCGCCTGGGCCTGCTGCGCCGCAACATTTGCAGCCTGCGCCTGCTGCGCGGCGTTTTCAGCCTGCGCCCTCAGCGCCGCGGCCTCGGCGTCGGCCTGCTGACGGCGCGCCTGCGCCGCGGCGATCGCTTCCTGTTCCTGCTTGTCGCGCTGCGCGCGCGCGGCCGACTCCGCCTCGAGCGATTGACGGAACGTGTCGAGCTGCTGTTGGCGCGCAAGGATGTCGGCCTGACGCTGCGCGAGCACATCCGAATTCAGAGTGCCAGTCTGCTGGGCGGCGGTGAGATCCGTTCGCAGCCGCGCGATCTCTGCCTGCATCGCTTCCGCATTCGCCCGCTCGCGATCCTGAATCGTTCGCAGCGCCAACTGCTGATCTTCGATCTGCCGGCGCATCGCGTCGACGTCCGAGGGAGACGCGGTCGTAATCGTGGTGGTGTACTTGCCGTACGCCTCTTCGAGTTGCCTCTCGGCCGCGATGCGTGCCTGACGATCGGCTTCGACTTGCGCCTCGGCGGCGCGGCGGTTCGCGTCGATCTGTTGCCGCAGCCGCTCGACTTCCGCCGACTGCGCCACGCGATTGGCCTGTTCGTTCGCAAGCTGCTGCTGCAGTTCGATGGCTCGCCGCTCCGCGATTTCGCGCTGGGCGCGGTCCGCAGCAGCCTGGCGTTCACTCGCCGCCTGCGCGAGGCGCGTGCGATCGAGCTGCAGTCCAGGCATCACCTTCGTCGATTGTGCGAGCCGCGCCAGATAAAACGCACGGCGGCCGATCATCTCCGCGCGATACGCGAGGTCGTCGGCAGTCTCGCTGTTCGTCGTCCCTTTCGATACCCGTTTCGCGCTGTCGATGTATCCCTCGGCGATGCGTATGTCGTTGTCAGGGACGTTGTCGAGCGCACCCGCCACCTTGGCCTGATCGACGGCGTACTGCGCGGCCGCGATGCGCTCCTTCGTCGTCGCGCCGTGATTCATCGGCATCGTCGGCGACTCTTCCGCGAGCAACGTCACGTTCGATGTGCCGCCAAATCTCAGGATGTCGGTCTGCAGCCCGTGGATGGCCGCGTTGGTGCTGAGCCAGCGCGCTTTTGCCGCCGCGGCCTGCGCGGCAACGGTCGCTTCGATGGCGCGCATGTGGGCTTCATTGCGCAACGATTCCTTGTTCGCGTTCCAGTTTTCCTGCGCGAACCGCGCGCGATACGCGGCCTCGTCGTACAGCGTTTTCGCGAATGCGCCCGCGCCCGCCATATCCGCAGCCGTGAGCGCCTGCTGCGCGCGGTCGAGATCGGTCGTCTGTGCCGCCAGCGACGCGGCGAGCAGCATGCCGAGCACTGCCGTTTTGAATACGTTCATTGGTCCTCCTTACTGGGCGGAGGAGTGTGCAAGGGTGGGACCGTTTCGGCTTTACCCGCCGAGGTACGCCTTCTTGATGCGGTCGCTCGACAGCATCGCTTTCGTGTCGTCGGTCAACACGATGCGGCCGGTCTCCATCACGTAGCCGCGGTGGGCCGTGACGAGAGCCATGTGGGCGTTCTGTTCGACGAGGAGGATCGTCGTCCCCTCGGCGTTGATCTCTTTGATGACGCGGAAAATCGTCTGCACCATCTGCGGAGCGAGTCCGAGGCTGGGTTCGTCGAGGAGGAGCACCTGTGGCTTCGACATCAGCGCGCGCGAGATCGCCAGCATCTGCTGCTCGCCACCGGAAAGCGTCCCCGCGCTCTGCTTGATCCGCTCTTTGAGAACCGGGAAGAGCGTGAAGATCCGCTCGTACTCCGACTGCTTGATCTTGTCTTTGCGCAGGTACGCGCCGAGCTCGAGATTGTCATTGACCGTGAGGTTCGCGAAGATCCCGCGCCCCTCCGGGACGTGCGACACGCCCATCGCCGTGATCACGTGCGGCTTGATTCCGGTGATCGTGCGGCCGTCGTAGGTCACATCGCCGGTCTTCGGCTTGAGCAGTCCGGAGATCGTGCGCAGCGTCGTGGTCTTGCCCGCGCCGTTCGCGCCGATCAGCGTGACGATCTCGCCCTTGTTCACGTCGAGATCGATGCCGCGCAGCGCCGGAATCGTGCCGTACGCGACTTCGAGGTTGCTGACGCTGAGCAGCGAAGTCATACGCCAGCCGCCTCCGCCGGTTCGCCGAGGTAAGCCTCGATCACGACAGGATTCGCGCGCACTTCCTCAGGCGTTCCCTGCGCGATCGTCTTGCCGAAGCTGAGCACGATGATCCGCTCGCAGATGCCCATCACCAGTTCCATGTTGTGCTCGATGAGCAGGATGGCGATGTCGAACTTGTCGCGGATCTCGTGAATCGTCTCCATCAGGTCGAGCGTTTCGCGATCGTTGAGTCCCGCCGCCGGCTCGTCGAGCAGAAGCAGCTTCGGACGCGCCGCGAGTGCACGCGCGATTTCCAGCCGGCGTTGATCGCCGTACGGCAGGTTCTTCGCGTAGTAGTCGGCACGCGATTCGAGCCCGAAAATCTTCAGCAGATCGAACGCGTCCTTCTCCGCGACTTCCTCGGCTTTGTGAAATCGATTCGTGTGCAGCACCGCCGACGTGCCGGAGTATTTGTAGTGGATATGGCCGCCGATCTTGACGTTGTCGAGGACCGACAGCTCTTTGAAAAGGCGGATGTTCTGGAACGTGCGCGCCACGCCGAGGGCGGTGATCTGGTACGGCTTGAACTCGTGCGTGGAAACGCCGCCGACGTGAATCTCCCCCTCGGTCGGCTTGTAGACGCCGGTGAGCATGTTGAAAACCGTCGTCTTGCCGGCACCGTTCGGGCCGATCAGGCCGACCAGCTCATGCGGCTGGATGGTGAGGTTGAAATGCGACACCGCCGTCAGACCGCCGAAGCGAATCGTTACGTCGCGCGCATCAAGCAGAGCGTTCCCGTTAGCCATCACGAAACCGGAGCGGAGCCTTCGTCAGCTTTGTTGTTCGGTGCCGAATCTTTCCGGCGCCGCAGCACCTGCCACAACTCGCGGCGGCCGAGAAGTCCCTGCGGCCGCGTCAACATCAACACGATGAGCATGATCGAGTAGATGACCATGCGCGGATCGCGGCCACCGGGCATGAAGTCCTTCACCGACCGCAATCCCTCGGGAAGGAACGTGAGGATGACTGCCGCGACGACCGACCCGCTGATTGATCCGAGTCCGCCGAGAACGACCATGGCCACGACCTCGAACGATTTCACGAACATGAACATCTGCGGATTGAGATACATCATGTAGTGCGCGTACAACCCGCCCGCCACGCCGGCGAGGAACGAGCCGATGACGAACGCCTTGACCTTGTAGCGCGTCGTGTCGACACCCATGGCCTCGGCGGCGATCTGATCTTCGCGCACGGCAAGAAACGCGCGGCCGACCGATGATCCGACGAGGCGCCACGAGATCACGATCGTGATGCCGGCGGCGAGATAGACCCAGAAGAAGTTGCTCCAGTGCGGGATGCCGCTGAAGCCGCGCGCCGCGCCGATCTTGTCGATGTTGAGAATGAGCACGCGGATGATTTCGCCGAACCCCAGCGTGACGATGGCCAGATAGTCGCCGCGCAAACGCAGCGACGGAAGTCCGACCACGTATCCGGCCAACGCCGCGAGCAGACCGCCGCAAAGTACGGCGATGACGAGATAGACGTTCTGCATCAACCACTGCTGCGTCCCCTCGGGCATTTTCTCGAGGCGCGGAGCGAAGTGGTAGAAGGTCAGGTAGGCAGAAAAGTACGCGCCGACGGCCATGAATCCGGCGTGCCCGAGCGAGAACTGCCCCGCGTGTCCGTTGATGATGTTCAGCGACACCGCCAGCGTGATGTTGATCCCCATGATCACGAGGATGCGGTTGTAGTACGCAATGCCAGCGATCGGAATGGCGTCGAGCCCGTACGCGAGTCCGATCAGGACCGCGACGAACATGGCGAGCCAGAGGAAATCGCGGAGCCACCAGGGGAGAGACTTCGTCACGCCCGGCCCCCCGAGGCAAATGTTGAATGTTGAATGTTGAATGTTGAATGTTGAATGACCGGTGGCCGCGCGCAGCCCCATTCAACATTCAACATTGAACATTCAACATTCAACATTTGGCTTCTCAAACTCAAACCTTCTCCGCCTGGTACTTCCCGAACAACCCGGACGGGCGGAACAGCAGGATCGCGATCAGGATGATGAAGGCGATGGCGTCGCGGTAATTCGAGAACTGGCTGCCGCCGACGAACGATTCGATGATGCCGATGATCAGTCCTCCCACCACCGCGCCGGGCACGTTGCCGATGCCGCCGAGGACCGCGGCGATGAACGCCTTCAGTCCGGGCATGATCCCCATCAGAGGATCGATCTTCGGATACGAGAGCCCGTAAAGGATTCCGGCCACGGCCGCCAGCACCGATCCGATGATGAACGTCATCGAGATCACGCGGTCGGTCGGGATGCCCATCAGCGATGCGGTCTCGAAGTTGTAAGAAACCGCGCGCATGGCCCGGCCAAACTTTGTGCCGTAGATGATGTACTGCAGCAGGCCCATGAAGATCACGGCCACGACGAGCACGATGATCTGGTAGTTGGTCGTGGTCACGCCGCCGAAGTTGATGAGGTGCTTCTCGACCAGCGTGGGGAAGAATTTCGGATCGGCGCCGAAGACGAACTGGCCGCCATATTCGAGCAGGAACGACACGCCGATCGCCGTGATCAACGACGCGATCCGCGGCGCGTTCCGTAGCGGCCGGTACGCGATCCGTTCGTTGAGAAATCCGAAGAGCCCGCATACGGACATTGCGATCAGCATGACCAGCCCGGCGTAACCCCAGCCGAGCGCGCCGTTGGTGGAGGGCAGGTGCCGGGCGGCGTATCCGCCCGCATAGAAACCGACGAACGAGCCGAGCATGAAGACGTCGCCGTGGGCGAAGTTGATCAGCTTCAGGATGCCGTACACCATCGTGTAGCCGAGGGCGATCAGCGCGTAAATCGCGCCGACGGCAATTCCGTTCAGCAGATTCTGGAGGATCTCCTGCATTCAAAGGCCCTTACGCAAAAAAAGGTCCGGCGAACGCTAACCGCCGGACCAGTTTCTGTAAAGATAAAGTTTGGTATCGACTTCAGTGGGTCGTCGTGGATGTTGCCGTTGAAGGCGTTGTGCTCGGCGCGGCGCCGTCGTTCATCACCACCTTGCCGCCGGTTGCGGGATCGATGGTGGCCTTCAGTGTGAGCTGTCCGTTCTTGATCTCTTCGATGACGAGCTTCTTGCCGGTGGCGTTGCGATTCGCATCAATGTTGATGGTGCCGGTGACACCGACCAACCCCTTGGTCTGGCCGATCGCGTCGCGGATCGACGGGCCGTCCAGCTTCGCGGCACGCTTCATGGCGTCGGCGAGTGTCTTCATCGCGTCGTAGCCGAGGGCCGCCAACGCGTCCGGAGTCTGCTTGTAGCGCTCCTTGTACTTCTGCACGAAGCTGCTGACCACCGGCGAGGGGTCGGCGTAGAAGTAGTGGTTCGTGTAGAAGCAGCCTTCCAGCGACTTGCCGCCGATCTCGATCAGCCGCGGCGATTCCCATCCATCGCCGCCGAGCAGCGGAGCGGTGATGCCGAGGTCGCGTGCCTGGATCGCGATCTGACCGATGTCGGTGTAGTAGCCGGGGACGTAGATGATCGACGGGTTGGTGCCCTTGATGGCGGTGAGCTGCGAGTGGAAATCGCTGTCACCATTCGCGTAGCTCTGCGTGCCGGCGATCTTGCCGCCGAGCGTGCCGAACTTCGCCGAGAAGACCTTCGCCAGGCCCTGCGAGTAATCGCTCTTTACGTCGGTGAGCATGGCCACATTTTTCGGCTTGTTGTTCGCGGTGCACCAGCCGTCGGCGAAGACGGCCTGGTACTCGCCCTGATAGCTGTCGGTGAAGCAGATGCGGAAGATGAAGTTGCCCTTGCGGGTGACTTCGTCATTCGTCGACGAGGGCGTGATCATCGGCACTTTGGCCGATTGGCAGATCGGCGCCGCGGCGATGGAGGCGGACGACGCGACCTCGCCAAGGATGGCGACGACGTTGTTCTGCGAGATCAGCTTGGTGACGGCATTCGCCGCTTCTTCCTGCTTCGATTGATCGTCCTCGGACAGGACTTTGATCTTGCGTCCGTTGATGCCGCCGGCGGCGTTGACTTCATCCGCGGCCATCATGATGCCGTTGTGCGTGGACTGGCCAAACGTGGCCTGCGGTCCCGTCATCGAGCCGTACTCGCCGACGAGGATGTCCGCGCCGCCGCTCGCGCCCGTGCCGGCCCCGCCACCCTCCTTCGGCGGACAGCCGAGAAGTCCGAAGGACAACACCGCGAGCGAGATGAAAATGATTGCGTTCTTTCGCATAGATCTCCTCTTCAAACGAGCGCGGATTGTACATGAGGGCAGCGACTACTCGGTGCGGACGAAACCCTCGGTCCAGTGGTCCTTCCCCAACGGGTACTCATCGATGAGGAATCCTTCCGGCATGTCGACGAACCCGGGCTGGCTCCCGACGCGAACGATGGCCTGCTCCGCATCCGATCGCGTTTCGTAAACCCCGATCAGCTTGTTGCTGTCGGAGCCATCAGGAAACTCCTGCATGTGCCAGAGGAGAAAGACGGATGTCATCGCACCCTCCGCAAGCGGTGCACAGCCAGCCAGACGATCACGATGATGGCCCACCAGGTGATCAGCGTGACCAGCACGCCGGCGGCGTTCGGAGCATGGAAGCCGAGGGCGGCGAGCTTCGTCCTGACGACGAACCCGGGCAGAAAGACGACGTGAGGCGTGGCGCCGAACAGCAGCAGGACGCTGATGACGACGGCCGCACCGATCGGCGCAACGATCAGCAGAGCGACCGCGGTGAGGGTGCGCGAACCGGATGCCATGGCACAAACGTCCGTATCTACGTGGTCGCGTAATCAGAAGCGTTGAGAAAATGAAGCGACACGTATTGATCATCGCCCACCACCCAGCTGTCGTGAGGTACGGCCGGGATGTAGAAAAGCTCGCCTGCTTTCAGCTCATAGACGGTGCCATCGTCGAACGCAGCGGTTGCCGTCCCTGAGAGCACGAGACCGACGTGTTCCACCGAACATCGCGATTGACCAACACCTGGCCCGACGTGGTCGCTCCATTTCCAGCCCGGTTCGTAGGTGGCACGGCCGATCGTCGCGCCGCCCAAATGCACGATTTCAAACTTCCCCTTCTGAAATTCACGAACTTCGTCCGGCGCGTCGAAGCGCTTGAGAATGACGGACACGCTGTTCATCTTTGGCTCCCTGATGCATAGCCTACATCGCGCGAACTAAGCAGCGCCGAGAGCTGGGGGCGCCTGGCGCGCTCCTATACTGCACGACAAGTCAATGCTGATCGCACTCGGCGCAATCGCCTGGATCGTTCTGGCCGTGCTCGCACTGCGCGGCGCGCGATGGGCCTATGCCGTTTTCATCATTCTGGCCTTCGTCTGGATTCCGGCGCGGACGGGGTTTCACTTTCATCGCCCCGAGTGCAACCTGCAGCTCACCATCGACCTCGCCCTCTTCTCAGCGACAAAGTACAAGCACATCTTTCTCTTCGGGATGTTCTTCCTGATGACGCGCGTCCAACTCGGCCGGACGCGCCGCGCAATGCTGATCGCCGCGGCAGCAACGATCGCCGTCGGCATGCTGATCGAGCTCGAGGAAACCCTAACGAGGACCGGCAACTGCAATCTCCGCGATCTCGTCCCCGACGCGATCGGTGCGCTGATCGGAGAAGTGATTTGGACCAATCCCTACAAACGGTTGATCCAATATTCAGGCCGACGGCTGTGATGCGCAACTGCAATGATTTGAATTTCGTGAGCCCGAATTCGATACACGAGGTCAAACGGATACTCGAGTAGCACGAAGCGCCGCCGCCCACGTCGGGTGAGCGGATATCGTTCGGGAGCTTCGACAATGCGCGAAACGGCGTGGTCGATTTCTCGCTCGAAGCCAGCCGCTGCCGAGATACTTCGATCGCGATACCACTTACTGTGTTTCAGCAACTCGCGCCGGGCCGCCGGATGAAAACTAACGTTCATCGCTTGTGCGACTGAACAGCTCCGCGCGTACCTGCTCCCACGGAATGAGCTTCACCTCGCCGGAGTCGATTTGACGCACACGCCGCTCGATTTCTTCGGCCCAGGCTGCTTCGATGTCGGGATCCGGCTCTCCATCGAGGCTGTGTAATAGCATTCCCGCAAGCTCCGCGCGATCGTTGTCGGGCAGGTGCGACGCCTCATCGTAGAGTTCTTCGACTTTCCTGGTCATTGGGTGATTCTATCCCTGCTGTCTCGTTGCTTCATCTACGCCGCCACCTACAAATTCACCCACACGCTCTTCGTCTGCGTGTACTTCTCAAGCGCGTCCTTCCCCTGATCGCGGCCGAAGCCCGACTCTTTGAAGCCGCCGAAGGGTAAGGCCGGGTCGTAGAGGTTGTAGGTGTTGATCCAGACTGTGCCGGCTTTGATCGATTTGGCGATGCGGTGAGCTTTGGAGATGTCGCGGGTCCAGACGGCCGCGGCTAATCCGTAGACGGTGGCGTTGGCTTTGGCGACGGCATCGTCGGCGTCCTTGAAGCGGATCGTGGCAAGGACGGGGCCGAAGATCTCTTCTTTGGCGATGCGGTGGTCGACTTCGACGTCGTCGAAGATGGTCGGCTTGACGAAGTAGCCTTTGCCGGTGCCGATGTCCGTGCGTTCGCCGCCGGCGATGAGTTTGGCGCCGTCGCTCTTCCCGGCTTCGATGTAGGAGAGGACCGTGTCCATCTGGCTTTTGGAAACTAATGCGCCGAGGCGGGTTTTCGGGTGGAGAGGGTCGGCGGCGACCATCTTGTTGGCGCGTTCGGTCAGCTTCGCCATCAGTTCGTCATGCGCCGATTCTTCGACCAGAAGGCGCGAGCCGGCGGCGCACACCTCCCCTTTTCCGTAGAAGATCGCGTTCAGCGCGCCGCGGGCGGCGGCTTCGAGATCGGAGTCAGCGAAGACGACGTTCGGCGACTTGCCGCCGAGCTCCAGTGAGATTTTCTTCAGCGTCTTCGCGGCGCGAGCCATCAATCCCTTCCCGACTTCCGTCGAGCCGGTGAAGGCGATCGCGTCGATGCCGGGATGATCGACCATGGCGTTGCCGACGACCGAGCCGCTTCCGGGGATCACGTTCAGCACGCCGGGGGGCAGTCCGCACTCCTTCGCGTACTCGGCGAACTTCAACAGCGACAGTGATGTATTCGAAGCCGGCTTGATGACGACCGTGTTGCCGCACGCCAGCGCCGGCGCGATTTTCCAGACCGCGAGCATCAGCGGGAAGTTCCACGGCGTGATGGCGCCGACGACGCCCACCGGCTCGCGCAGCGTGTACGTGAAGGCGTTGTCGGCGATGGGGATCGTTTCGCCGGTGACTTTCCCGCTCCAGCCGGCGAAGTAGTAGAGGCACTCGGCGGCGGCGGGGGTGTCGACGAACTGCGATTCGAAAATCGGCTTGCCGTTGTCGATCGTCTCGATGTGTCCGATGTCGGCGGCCTTCGCGCTGAGCATGTCGGCGATGCGCCAGAGGACTTTGGCGCGGTCCCGCGGCTTCATCTTCTGCCACTCGCTGCCCGGTTCCATCTGCGCGCGAGCGGCTTTCACGGCGGCGTCGACGTCGTCGACGCCCGCTGAGGCGACGTCGGCGATCTTCTCCTCGGTGGCGGGATTGGACGTGGCGAATGTCTCGCCGGAGCGGGCATCGACGAATTCACCGTTGATGAAGAGCTGGTGCTGGATGTCAGGCATGGGAGCGGGATGCTAAGACAAAAAGCTTTTCACCACAAAGACACCGAGAGCACAAAGAGATCTCTTCGTGTTCTTTGTGTCTTTGTGGTTCAAAGCTTTTGACGGATCGAGATCAGCCACGCCGCGGCATAGAGCAGCATGGCCAGGAGCACCAGCGCGCTCAGGCCAAGGGTAAGTGAAAGCGATTCGGCGATTCCTCCCACCAGCGAGCCCAGAAGGTTCGAGCCGATTGCCTCCGCTGCAAATCCCGATTCGGCGAAACGCCGGATGAAAACGATCCCGGCGAAAAACACCGGCATCGTCAGAATCAACGTTGCCAGCGTCGCCCGAAGCGCGAAGGAGCGAAAGAAGAGCGCCTCGGCCGGAAGTGCGTATCCGATGAGCGCAGTCAGCAGAATGCCTGCGTACGCGCCGGCTACAGGAATGCCGGGGAACTTCGCGGCAACGGCGTTTGCGGCGAGGATCAGCGCCAGCAGGACGGAGATGACGATCGAGTTGACCACCCACGTCGTTCCGAACAGCAGCGCCATCTTGCTGATGATCTGCGCTTCCAGAAGCAGGAAGGCTGCGCCGAGAAAGAAGAACTCGAAGCGGAGCGAGCGCACGTGGATGCCGATCGAGCGTGCTGCCACGAGAGCGACGATCAGCAGGAGGACGGAAATCGTCACCACGCTGGCCGGCAGTCCGCGGTCGCGTTGATAGAAATACGGCCAATCGTCCGTGGTGACGCCGGCGTGCTCCATCGGCAGACGCGACGCGGCGATCGCATACGCCTGAAGACGCGGATCGGCCATGGCGGCGGCGATCTTCGGCGCGGGCCCGGCGATGAAGAAGCGTCCCGCGCTCGTGTACTCCCCTTGCGTTTGCAAGTGCAGCGGCTCGGCGCCGAAGACGCTCGCCACAACGTCGTGCAGGCGGCCGGCGATCCATGGCCGCTGCACCTGAAACTTGACGATGAAAACGCCGTTCGGCGCGAGCAGCCGTTTCGCGGCGCGCATGGCCTCGACGGTGTAGACGTAGTTGTCGATGCGGATGTTCGAAAAATGCGAGCTGGTGGTGTGCGAGTCGAGCAGCGAGAAGACGATGAGGTCGAATCGTTCGCTCGCGTTCTGGACGAAGCTGCGGGCATCGTCCACATGCGTCGTGACACGCGGCGACGAGTAGGGATGCTCGGGATGCAGTTTCCGTCCGAGGTCGACGATGAGCGGATCGATCTCGACTGCGGTGACGTGTCCCGCCCCATTGCGCAACGCGGCCGCGACGTCGTTTCCCATTCCCGATCCGAGGATGAGCACCGAACCTGGGTTTGGCTCGAAACGATAGGGAAGGTTGTACGAATTCATTTCCGCCGGCACGACGCGAAACAGATTCGGGTGCCGGGCCACGAACGAGGGAGATAGGTCGAGGATCTTCTGAAACCAGGTGCTGTTTGTTTCGAGGTTGAAGCCGCATTGCTCGTTGTCCAGACGAAGCGGGGACAACGCCAATTTCTGGTAGGGAGACCAGTACACCGTCGCTCCCGGACGGGATGTATTGATCAGAAGCAATCCCACCGCCGCCGCAAACGCCGCGGCGAAGGACCAGCGCGCGAACGGCACCCGCCAGAAGAGCGCGACGGCCAGAGCGCCGGCGACGCTGAACCAGACGATCGGCGGCAGGCTGGCGAAACAGAGCGACGTGTAGAGCACGATCCCGGCGAGGCTCGACGCGACGTTGATCGAGTAGGCGGCGATGCCGTTCGACGCTTTCTCGAGATACCACCCCACCAGTTGTCCGAGCGGAATGAATGCGACGGCCAGGAGCGCGAAGATCGGAAGCGTGACCACTGCCGCCAGTCCGAGGCCGGATGCCGCTTGTGGCGTCATCTGCATCGCGCCGACTCCCCAGATCTGCATTTCGGAAGTGGCGCCGAGGAGCACCGGCAGCGCCGCGATCACGGCGCGCAGTGCGTTCCAGGGCAATTGGATGAGCAGCACGAAAAAGAGCAGCGGCGCGATCAGGGCAATGACCGGGATGACCCGGCGGCAGAGATAGCAACCGACGCCGAATCCGAGAAAACAGGCGATCAGTACGAAGTTTTTGAAATACGCAAAGATCCGGACCTCGGAAGAGATCCAGCGGATGAGCATGAGCTCCAGAAAGAGTGAGAGCACGCTGCTCAGGATCAGGCCGCGGCGCGTGTAGCCGCCAAGATCGTCCGGCCGCAGCACGCCGCGCATCGGCTCACGACCGGCGTAAAGACGCAAGAGAAACGCCGCCAGGATCGTGCCGCCGAGGGCGATCGCGGTAAACGCGAGAGCGACGGAAAAAGGCAAGGGCAGCATTCTAGCTGCTGCGTCGCGGGTGTCGGGTGTCGGAGGAAGCTAATCGGAAGGCGCGGGCAGGTGTGTTTTCTACGACACCCCACCCCCGACACCCGACACCGGCCCTACGTCGTTACGCGCTTACCGGTTCCTCGACGTACGGCGTGATGTCGAAGTTGCGTTCGTACATCTCGTGGATCTGCTCCATCTCCGCATCGGTCAGCGGCGGGTGGTCTGAGGCGGCGGCGAACTCGGTGATCTGTTGCTCGTTGTAGATGTTCGGCAGCGACGACACGATCGACGGATGCGCGTAGAGCCAGAGCAGCGCGAGCTGGCCGAGGGTAACGTTGCGCTGTTTGCGGAGCGGCTCGAGGCGTTCCACTTTCTGCAGACCTTCCACCATCCACGAGCGCGGACGATGCGAGCGGTGATCGGTCTCGTCGAACTTCGTATCGAGCGTGTACTGACCTTCCAGCATGCCCGAGGAGTGCGTCACGCGGATCAGGAACTGCGGCTCGGGATCGACCTTCCATGCGCGGAAGTTCGGATCGAACGCCGACGACGACACGCACACCTTTTTCCCCGTCTCCCCTTTCATCGCCTCGGCCACTCCGCCGTACGACGGACCTTTTTCGGCGGCGAGGATGAACTCGCGACCCGGATCCTGCTCCAGGACGTTGTAGATCATCTGCGTGACCGGCGCGTGGCGGACGGCGTTCGCGTAGATGCCTTCGTCGCGCCAGCCGATGGCGGGTCCGAGTGACGGGCCGTACGAAAGGATTTTTCCTTCGCTCTTCAGCGACTCCAGCGTCTCCCAATGCTGGTCTTCCATCAGCGTGCCCACGCGCGGGTTGTGCGGCTGGTAGATGGCCACGTGATCGACGCCGAGGCGTTTGAGGGATTGCTCGATGGCGAAGCGGACGAACTTCGGCGACATGTCCTGCGGCAGTTCGCGCTGGCCGCGAGGACGTTCGGGATTGTTGTAGAAGTCGTAGCCGAACTTCGTGCCGACGATGAGGTCGGGATGATTTTTCAGCAGCGGCGCGAGCATCGTCTCGCCGCGGCCGTTGCCGTATGCGTCGGCGGTATCGATGTAGTTGATGCCGGCATCGATGGCGATTTCGATCAGGCGCCGTGCTTCGTCATCCGTGTACGTTCCCCACCAGCCGGTGGTGAGCGTCCAGGTGCCGAAGCCGAGCTCGGAGAGTTGGAGATTTGTGCCGTGGAGCGTGCGATAACGCATAGGCGTAACAATAACAGACGGTCAGTGCGTGGCGGCTCTCGATCGTCAGTGCCCTCGAACGGCCCGGCTTCTGACCGGCTGCCTGACGACGAACGCGTCGGAAAGTGGTCCGAACGTAGTGGAGCGAACCGTGACCGGGTAGTAGCCGCCTTGCAATGGGCCGATCTGGACGATGCCCCGTGCGCATGGAACGTGGCCGGGAAATGCCGGATCGGCAATGACGGCCTGCTGGTCGATCGTGATCTGGCTGCCGTCGAGGGCGACCGTCGGCGTCTGCAGAAATCCTCGGAACGTTGTGGCGTAGAGGATCGAAATTGGCTGAGCGCCGAACGGCGACTGCGGCTGAAAGTCGATGCCGGCGACGCACGGCGCGGTCCCGGGGATCGTGAAGGCGAATGTGAAGGCCGCGCTGAGCGAGTATCCGATGTCCTCCCGGTACTCCCACTTGACGATGTACGGACCGGGCGCCAGATCTCCGATCGAAACCGACTGATCGTTGCAAAGAGGAGACGCAACCTGGAAATCCTGCGCAGTCTGGACCACCGTGATCACGTTTCCCGCAATCGTCACGAAAGGGCTCGACAGAGGGCGGCGTGTGGTGTTCTTGAACGAAACGCGCGCGGGACTACTCATGACCAGACTGAAGATCGGCGGATCCTGAAACCCGGCGGAACATGGTCCGGTCTGCGCGGCCGCCGGCACGGAAAGAAACGTAATCGCGACGAAGAGAGCTCGGATCATGTTCGCCTCCAAAACGAAAAGGGTCCTCAGGCACCCGGCCTGAAGACCCTTTGCTGTGAGCGCGAATTCTACTACTTCCCTGCGAACTGCGGCTTGCGTTTCTGGTTGTACGCGGCCAGCCCTTCCTTGGCATCGTCGCTCTGGAAAAGCTGCTGCTGCAGCTCGCGCTCGATGGCCAGCGCGGACTCAAACGGAATCTCCCATCCGCTCTGTACGGAACGCTTGATGCGGCCAACCGCGCGCGCGGCCTTGTTCGGCGGGCAGAAGCTCCACGCGTACTCCATGACGCGGTCCCACCACTTCTTGCCGTCCTGCTCGGCGGGCCAGACGTAGTTGACGACGCCGAGGCGAAGCGCTTCCTCGAAGTCGAAGAGACCGCCTTCGACCATCAGCTCGATCGACTTGGTCTTGCCGACCAGCCGCGACAGCCGCTGCGTTCCGCCGGTGCCCGGGAGCACGCCGAGGGTGACTTCCGGCAGTCCGACTTTGCCGGCGCCTTCGAGGGCGATGCGGATGTCGGCCGCCATCGCGATCTCGAGTCCGCCGCCGACGGTGTGTCCGTTCAGCGCGGCGATGACCAGCTTCGGGGTCTGCTCGAGGCGGTTCAAGGTCTCGTTCGCATGAAGGCAGAAGTAGTACTTGAACTGCGGCGTGACCTCGGAAAGCATCTTGATGTTCGCGCCGGCGGAGAAGAACTTGTCGCCGGAGCCGCGGAGCACGATGACGTAGACGTCGTCGTCCATACGCGCATTCAGGATGCACGTATCGAGCTCCTTGTTCATTTCATAGGTGTAGGTGTTTGCCGGGGGGTCGTTCAGCTCGAGAATTGCGACGCCTTTTTCCACCCGGTAGTCGATGAGATTTCCAGCCATGTTGTCTCCTGTTCGGTAAATGCGGCGCGCATTGTATGTGATGGGGGGAGCGCGAGTGGGACGTGGCGAACTCGGCGGAACGGTCGACCCACATCCCGACGCCCGAAAAAATTTACGCCGGCGCCGGGTGACGATTCTACCGCCTGCACACGGACTGAGACACTTCCCGGCTGATCATTTTGCCGCGCGTTTCTTCCTCGGTGGCTGCCCTTCGGGAAGCGCTGCAATCACGGAGCGAAGCAGTTGATTCACCGACTCCGAATTGTTGAAAACCGAAGCGACGTCGGGCTCGAGCAGCACCGCTACAGAGCCTTCTTTGATCCTCGCCGCGAACCGGTTCGGCTTGGCGGCCGAGTAATCGAAACGGTACTCCGAGCGCGTCCCGGCAAATCCTCTTTTAGGAGATTCTTTCTTCATAGTCTTCTCGTTCGAATGAAGTTGTCTTTCGCGCACTGATGATTCGAACGTGGTCAGAATACTCCACGAAAACGACGAGGAGTAACCGATTGACGGCCGAGTGACCGACGATGATCTCACGCGCCTCCGCTTCCCGAATGATCTGGATCATCGTGAATCTGCGCTAAGTCGTTGAGGAAGACCGTTTCCGCCTCGGCGAAGCTAACTCGATGTTTGCGCCAGTTCGCCAAGGCCTTGCTCTGGTGATACCGGAACGGCTTCATGCTTTAAGTCTATCCTCGCGATGACGCGAAGGATTTCGTCGCCTGCTCCCCTCTAACGCGGTGAATTGGAACTTCGACATGGCCGGCGTCTATCACAGCGGTTGGCCGACGACGCCGGTAAACGGCATCGTGGTCAACAACGTATTTCACACGGTGCTCGGCGCATACAACAGCGGTCGTCTGCCGGCGTACAGGCGCGTCGATCTGCGCGCCAGCCACAATATCGACACGTCGCTCGGCGGCCTGAGTTTTTTCGTCGAGCTGTTCAACGTCTTCGGCATTCGGAACGTCTCAGGTGTGGACGGCTACTCATTCAACTTCGACGCACACGGCACCATCGTCGGACACCGGCACAACGAGGTCATCCTCGGCGTAGTGCCGTCGTTCGGGATCACGTATTCGTTTTGAAGGAGCTCCATGCGCAAGAAAGCGATTCTTCTCCTTCCGCTGCTGGTCATCACGCTGATCGGCGCGCGGCGCCGCGCGGCCATTCCGCCCCCGGGCCCGACCTTCAACCTCGAGGTGGTGCGCATCCTTCAGCAGAACTGCCAGTCGTGCCACCACCCGGACGACATCGCGCCGTTTTCGCTGATGACGTACGCCGACGCGGTGCTGTACGCGGACGCGATGAAGTACATGACGCAGATCGGAAAGATGCCTCCGTGGAAAGCGGCCGCCGGCTGCGGCGATTTCGTCGGAACGCGCTCGCTGTCCCAGAGCGACATCGATACGATCGCGCGTTGGGTCGATGGCGGGACGCCCGAAGGAAACGCTGCGGACCTGCCCGCGCCGCGCACGTTCGACGGCGGCTGGCCAGCGGGCAAGCCGGACGTGATCCTGGCCATGCCGAAGGCGTTCACGCCGCCGGCGGACGTGGACGAGTACCGCTGCTTCTCCATCCCCGGCGACTCGACGAAGGAGATGCAGGTCACGATGGTCGACTTTCGTCCCGGCGATCGCGGCACGGTGCATCACATCGTCCCCTATCTTGACACCACAGGCGCGAGCGCAAAACTCGACACGAACGGCAACGGCTACCAGTGTTTCGGAGGTCCGGGCCTCGACACCGCGACGGCGCTTGGCGCCTGGACGCCCGGCGCACGTCCGACGCCGCTCCCCGAGGGAACGGCGGTCAGGATCCCGAAAGGGGCGCGCGTGGTGATGCAGGTTCACTATCACCCGCACTTCGGGCGCGTCGCTCCCGATCAGACGCAGATCGGTTTGTATCTCACCACCGCGCCGGTCCAGAAGCAGCTGCACTACGACTTCATCATCAATGACCAATTCGTCATCCGCGCCGGCGATCACGATGCGAAGGTGGATGCGTATGGCGCCGCGGACACGACCATCGACGTCGTCTCCGTCTACCCGCACATGCACCTCCTCGGCACGAAGACGAAAGTGGAGGCGAAGCTGGCCGATGGAACGACGGTGTGCATGATCGATGTGCCGCAATACGACTTCAACTGGCAGGGGCAGTACGTTTACAAAACGCCGCTCCACATCGCCGCCGGCGGCGTCATTCACGTCGAGTCGCACTTCGACAATTCGACCGCCAACGGCCACAACCCAAACTCGCCCCCCAGGGACGTACGCTGGGGCGAACAGACCACCGATGAGATGTGCCTCGCGCTGATCGGATACACGAGGGCGGATGGAAGGTAGCTGTCAGGTTAATATTCGCGCGTGGCTATCCCCCCGGAAGTTCGTGCTGATGCGGAAACCGCGCTGCAGGAGTTCTGCGCGCAGAGCTCATCCGCGGACGTCGCCGAATCATCGCGGCTCGAATTCGAGATCGCCGAGAACCATGTCGTGCTGATCGAACGGCGTCCGTCGTTTCTCAATCATCTCGAATGGACCTCGGTGCCGAAAGCGAAGTTCCGCTACTCGCCGGCGAAATCGGTCTGGTCGCTCTACTGGCCTGACACGAACCAGCGCTGGCATCGCCTGTCGAGCGCGAAGACGGATAAGGACATCCGCGTGCTGCTGAAAGCTGTGGCGACGGATACCTCCGGTGTCTTCTGGGTATAAAGAGGACGGGTCACGCGGAGACGCGGAGGGGCGGAGTAAGGCGCTATTTCGCAGCCTGCATGAAGGCGCATGAATCGATCGACTGAAGATCGAGCTGCAGCGAGGCCATGCTCTGGATGATCTCGATGCGGAACGGGATGCGCCGCGCATCGTCCGACAACCAGATCTTCATGCCGCCGGGCCACTTCTTGCCGCCGGGCCCGTCGACGATTTCAAATCCGCTCGCACCGATCTGCTGGCCGCCGATGGTGAACATCTGACGGTTCGCCGGCCGCACGATAACCGGATACGACTTGCCGTCCGAGTAGATCTGCGTCGCCACCGGGCCGCGAATCGTGGCCGCGTTCGCGCGCAGATAGTAGATCGCGCTGACGACGTCGTGGAACGCGCCGGCCGGAATGTGATCGATTTTGTCCCACTGCTTCTCCGGCGTCTCCTTGTGCATGCGCGCCAGGCCGGCGTTGTAATCGAAGAGCGTCCGCTCCTTGCGCGATTTGTCCTTCCACGAATATGCGTGATACGTCATCAGCGTGCGCTGTCCCGACGCTTCGATCTGCGTTTCGTACGCGTAGAAGCCGCTCTTCCCGGCGGGAGCCGTGATCAGCAGTGAGCTGTCGATGGCGTTGCGGCCTGCAGCCGGATAGGTCGTCTTCAGCTCGCCGATGCCGGACGTGGGAAACATGATGCCGGCGATCCACGAGAGTCCGCCGCGCAGCTTCCACGAATACTTGAATGATTCGACGTTGGCGGGACCGCGACAGTTGAGCTCGACCGCGCTCGCGGTTGGAATCGCGCAGGCGATGACGAGCGCGAGAATCGCGTAACGGGTCGGCTTCATGAACGCGAGATGAAACGAGTGCGGCGTTGACTTTAGTCCGGCGCCTGCACGGTATTACGTTCGATCGTGCTCAGCCGTTCCTCGACTTCGACGATGACGTAGTCCGGAGTCGATGATCCCGCCGTGACTCCGACGGTGCGAACTCCCGCGAACCACGACGGATCGAGATCGTCCGCCCCCTGCACGAGGTACGACGGCTTGGCTTCGCGGCAAATCTCCCAGAGATGTTTCGTATTCGCGCTTTTCTTGCCGCCGATGACGACGATGGCGTCGACGTCGGGGTCATGCGCGAGCACGCGCGCCGCATCCTGGTTCTCTTTCGTTGCGTAGCAGATGGTGTCGCCACGCTCCACGGAGGCCGCGCGCCGCTCGATTGCGTTCACGACGTCCTCGAACTCCTCGGCGTTCAACGTGGTCTGGTAGAAAACCTTCAGTTTCGGATATTGCGTCCAGTCGATCGCGTCAGCGCCTTCGACGGTCGTAACGATGTGATACGACCTCGGATCGAGGTCATGCGTATAACCGATGACCTCGCGATGCTTCGGATCGCCGATGAAGATCAAGTGATAGCCATCGTTGAGCGCTTTGCCAGCCTCGCGATGAATGTCGTAGACGAACTTGCACGTCGTATCGAGCACCTGCAGCCCGGCGCCCTTCGCCTGCGTGTGAAACGAGGGCGGCACGCCATGCGCGGAGAAAACGATGGTCGGTTCCTGCACCGCGTCGATCTCATCGATGGTTCGGACACCGAGCCGTTCCATCTCCTCGACGACACGCTCGTTATGGACGACCTGCCCGAGAATCGCGCCGCGCCCGCCCCCGGCCGCGAATCGCTTCACCTTCAAATCCGCAATCCGGACCCCGGAACAGAACCCATACTTCGCCGCGCGCTTGACATTCATATCGGAGCAAAGGAACGCGAGGGATGCGCAGGACATTCTAGGGCTTGGAACGTTGACAGAATCAAAGTAAGACGTTATCTTACCGCCCATGAAAACGACGATGTCATCGAAAGGGCAGATCGTGCTGCCGGCCGCGATTCGCGAGCAGGATCACCTCGAGGCGGGCGACGAGTTTGCTGTCGAACGCCTCGATGAGGGTGAGTACAAGCTCGTGCGGAACCGGCCGTCGCCTAATGAAGGGCTGGTGGATTGGTTGCTTGCCTGCCCTGGGAAAGACTTCTTCGTTCCCATCCAATCCGAGTCGACAGACGAGTTGTGAGATATCTCGTCGACGCGAACGTTCTGAGTGAGCCGACGAAGTCAACGCCTGACAAAGGTGTCGTTCGCTGGCTGCGGCACTATCAGCGAGAGATCGCCGTCGATCCCATCATCCTCGGCGAACTCCGTTTCGGAATCCTTCTTCTGCCCCGAGGAAAACGCCGGGCAGCGCTCGATGAATGGTTCCATGGCGCCATTCAGCACATTTTCTGTTTGCCCTGGGACGCCGACACGGCGCTTCGCTGGGCCGAGCTGCTCGCGACACTTCGCGCTTCCGGCACTGCGATGCCGATCAAAGATAGTTTGATCGCGGCGACAGCGCTCACTCACGCATTAATCGTGGTCACGCGTAACGAAGCAGATTTCCAACGGGCAGGCGTTGAGATCGTCAATCCTTTTGACGGCGATCGGCCGGCCTGACCTACTCCGCCGCGCGAATCCAGCACGTCACAACCGTTCCGCCGCCTTCGCGGGCTTGCAGGCGCATGCGGCCGCCGTGGGCTTCGATGATTTCGTTGGCGAGGGCCAGGCCGACGCCGGAGCCTCCCGGTTTCGTGGAGTAGAACGGGAGGAGGGCCTGGCGCATGACGTCTTCGCTCATGCCGCGGCCGCGGTCGAGGATGCGGATGACGACGTCGGCGCCGTCGGTCTTGACGTTGACAACGATCTCGTCTGGATCGCTGCCGGATTCGTGGGCGTTCTTGACCAGGTTGATGAGCGCCTGCTGCAGTTGTGCGCCGTCGATATTGCTGTGCAGCGATGGCGTTCCTTCGACGCGGAATGGATAGAGCGTTCGAACGTCGGCGAGAACCTCGCTCCATTCGGTTCGCTCCTTTCGCGGCTCGGGCAGGCGCGCGAATTCGGCGTAGGCATCAAGGAAGTTGCGGAGGAAGGTCAGGCGCTCTTCGATCAGGCCGTAGATCTCGTCGAGACGGTGGCGATGCTCCGGCATTTCCTGCGCGCGGCGGGCGGAATGAAAGAGAGAGCTGATCGGCGCGACGGTGTTGTTGATCTCGTGGTTGATCACACGGATCGCTTTTTTCCAGACGCCGACTTCCTGCCGGCGCAATTCGGGCGTGAGGCGTTCGAGGAGCACGAGCCGGTGGCGCTGCGTGTTGAGGTGAAAGATGCGCTGGCTGACGTGGAAGGTCTCGTCGTCGACTTTGAAAATCGAATCGCCGGGCGCTGCGAGCGATTCGCGCAACGGTGCAGCCAGATTCATTTCGTGCAACAAGCGGTCGTTGATGCGCGCGCCGCCGGCCAGGAGATCGCGCGCGACGGCGTTCGAGTAGATCACGCGGTTTGCCGCGTTGAGCAGCACGACTGCGACGGGCGTCCGCTGCAGCATCGTGTCGAGGAGGATTTCCTTTTCGTGCAGGCCGCGGCGATCGTTGCGGACCGCGTCGGCGATCTCGTTGTACAGCGACTTCAGCTCCGCCACTTCGCGATCTCCTCGGGCGGCGAGCCGCAGGCCGAAGTCGCCGTCGCGGAAGGCGCTCAACGCGTTGCCCAGTACGGCGTGCAGATCGCTGATGCGCGAGACGATGACGCGCGAGCTCCAGGCGACGGCGGCCACGGTGATGAGCGCGGCGAGGCCGAGAGCGACCGGAAGCGGCAGCACGCCCACGCTCGCCACACGCATGGCGACGAACGTCGACGCTACCGCGACCGCGGCGGCGAATCCGATGGCGAGATGGATGCGGCTGGCGAGTCTCAGCCTACCTGGGTCTCCTCTCGAGCACGATACCGAGCTTCTCCATCCGGCGATAGAGCGCCTGCCGGCTCAGCCCGAGCGCCTCCGACGCGCGCGAGACGCTGCCGTTCGCATTCAACAGCGCCGTCTCGATCTGCACGCGTTCGAAGGGAACCTCTTCCGCGCGCGCCTCCCCTGCTGTTCCGAAGCCGAGGTCGATGGGGGTGATCGTGTCGCCGGATGCGAGCGCCATCGCGCGATGCACGCGGTTCTGCAGCTCGCGCACATTTCCCGGCCAGTCGTGCGCGAGGAGCGCGGACTTCGCGGCGTCATCGAGTGAATGCCGGTCGAGAAAGGATGCGGCGAGCGGCAGTACGTCCTCGCGGCGTTCGCGCAGAGGCGGGACGACGATCTCGACGACGGCGATGCGGAAGTAGAGATCCTGCCGGAACGTGCCGCGGGCGATCGCGTGCTGCAGATCGGAATTCGTCGCGGTGAGGACGCGGACATCTACGCGGCGGGTTTCGTTGGAGCCGAGGCGTTCGAACTCGCCGCTTTGCAGCACGCGCAAGAGTTTCATCTGGCCGGCCGCGGAGAGATCGCCGATTTCGTCGAGGAAGAGCGTGCCGCCGTTTGCGGCCTCGAAGCGGCCGATGCGCAGGCGCGTCGAGCCGGTGTAGGCGCCCGCCTCCGCGCCGAAAAGCTCGCTCTCCACCAAGTCGTCCGGAATGGCGCCGGCGTTCACTTTGACGAGCGGCTTGTCGCGGCGCTTCGAACCGGCGTGGATGATCTCGGCGATCTTTTCCTTCCCCGCGCCGTTCGGGCCGGTGATGAGCACGGGAACATCGGATGGCGCGATCTGCACCGCGAGCGAGACCACGCGATGCATCGACTCGCTTTCGTAGACGGTGCCGCGGAGATCGTGCTTTCGCGCGAGCTCCTTGCGCGATTGCACGCGTTCGCGGCGTTCGCGCGCTTCGTCATCGCGCAGCTCGCGTGCGCGGAGCAGCGCGCGCACCGTGGCGACGAGCTTGGCGTCGTCCCACGGCTTGGCCATGTAATCGACGGCGCCTTCCTTGACGAGCTGCACGGCGGTCTGGAGCGACGTCCAGGCGGTCATCAAAAGGATCGGCAGCTCCGGATCGATGGCGCGCATGCGGCGGAAGAGCGCGATGCCTTCATCGCCGCCGGTCGTGCCGGGCGTGAAGTTCATGTCCTGCAGGACGACGCCGGCTTCGCCGCGTTCGACGATGCGTACGGCCGCATCCGGATTCTCAGCGACTGCCGAGGGGACATCGTGCAGATCGAAGAGGACCCGCAGGGCGCTGGCGACGCCCGGCTGGTCCTCGACGATGAGCACGTTCGGCATGAATGGTTAGACGCTTCGTGTGGCGATCGACGGCGGCACCAGCGTAGCGCGCATCGCCGCCGGAACCGTCGACATCAGTCCGTTGATCCAGAGCAACACCATACCTCCGGCCACGAGCTCCCACTGCATCTTGACGTCGGAGAGTTTGCTGACCAGCAGTACGTTCAATCCGTACGCACCGATGACGCCGAGGATGAGGCCTGCCGTCGTGACCAGCCAGTTCTCGAGCAGGAAGTGTTTCAGGATGTCGGCGCGCGTGGCGCCGAGGGCGCGGCGGGTACCGATCTGTTTCGTGCGCTCGGCAACGGCGAGTGAACTGATGCCCATGATTCCGAGTGCGGTGATGAAGACGAGGATGATGATGATCGCCGTCATCGCTCGAATCACCAGTTTGCCGCCTGAAAAGTACTGATCTTTCAAATCGGAGATCTTTACGATGCGAAAGACGCGGCCCGGGTTGACCGACAGAAGCCGCGGCTCGAGCTGCGCGACCACCGACTTCATGGCACCCGGCTCGGTGCGGACGAGAAATACGGCGCCGGTCGTGTCGTAGGCGCGGCCGGGCGTGAAGAGCACGAACTCGCCGATGTTCCACGCGTACGGATTGTAGAAGTCGTCGATGATGCCGATGACCGTGCGCGGCGTGGCGCCTTCCCCGTTCGTGATGACGTGGCCGATCGGGTTGGCGTTGCCCCACAATTTCTTTGCCAGCGCGCGGCTGATGATCGTCACGCGCGTCGGCACGTTGGAGTCGACGGGCGTGTCCGTCTCGACGAATGCGCGCCCCTGCGTCACTTTCACGCCGAGCGTCTGGAAAATCTCGCCACGCGCGGCGTAGAGCTGCGCCTGGAACTTGCCGTTGAAGCGATCGGTCTTCCACACGCCGGAGCTGCCGCCGCCCTGCCACGGCAGAAAGTACGTCGTGGCCACGGCCTTGACGCCGGGGATGGAGTGGATGGCGCGCATGTCCTTCTGCACCAGCGCTTCGACATACGACTGTTCCTTAAACTCCGGCGCGAACGGCTGGTAGGCGATAGAGACGAGGTTGTCGTCGTCGAAGCCGGACGGCTGCAGCATCTTCTTCCGCTCGTCGAGAATCATGTTCACGGCGTTGGTGACGATGGCGAGCGTGATGGCAATCTCGAGGATGATGAAAGCGAAGCGCATACGGTTGTGGCGCATCGCACGAATGATGGGACCGAACGGCATGGCGTCCTCCTCTTACTGCACTTTGAGTTGCATGGCCGGCGGGATCGAGCAGACGCGCCAGGCCGGGTAGATGCCGGCCAGAAGACCGGCCACGAGCGACAGGAAAATCGAGACGGCGATCATCTCGGCGTCGAGATGCACGACGTCGCCGTTCGGAATGACCTTGGCCACCATCTTCAGCAGGCCGACGGAGATGCCCAGTCCGATCAGGCCGCCGGCGATGCCGACCACCTCGCACTCGACAATGTGTTGCCAAAACACCTGCAGCCGGCTGGCACCGAGGGCACGGCGCACGGAGATTTCCGGAATGCGCGCGATGAACTTGCCAAGCAGCAGCCCGATGAGGTTCAGCGAACAGACGATGAGAAAGAGCACCGACACGATGGCCAGCGAGCGGATCTGCGGCGGCACGACCCCGAGTTCTTTGGTCAGCTCGGGCATCGACGTGACCTCGGTATGCAGCGGCCGGCCGAAGCGGCCATGTTTCTTCTGGTCGATGACGTAGTTGTTCACGTACTCGCGGAAGGCCTGCTGCTTCTCCGGCGTCGGCAGCTCGACCCAGTACTCCAGCCAGCACGTATCCGAATTGAGGAAGGCCTGGAAGCCGTTGCCGTCGTTGCCCTTCCAGCCGTCGCTGTTCCCGTACGTCTGGATCTCCAGGATCGGCGTGAAATTGAACGGCATGTAGATCGGCTCGACTTTGGGACCGAGGCCTTGCGTCGGGTCGTAGAAGCGCAGCGGCGGATTCCATGGAGCGAGGACGCCAACCACTTTGTAGTTGCGGTCTTCCAGCCGAACTGTCCGTCCGACGCTGTTCGCGCCGCCGAACAGTTTCTGGTTGGTGTTCTGGTCGATGACGATGACCGGCTCCGGCTTCGCGTCGGCTGCTTTGTCCCAACCTCCGCCGTACTGAAACGGTACATTGAACATCGTGAAGAAGTCCGAGAACACGAGCCTGACATCCTCGGCGAACGGCCTTCCGATCTTCGGGTCGGGATGCACGAAGAAACGCGAACGGAACGTGCCGGTCTGCCGCGTCGGGATGTTCGACTTCATCAGCTCGCGCATGTCTCGGTACGTGACCATGGTCGGCAGCGACTTCGGATCCTCGGCCACATACGCGCGCTGCGGATCCCAGTTGTCGAGCCGGACGTAGAAGAGCGTGTTGCTCTTCCCGGGCAGCGGATCTTTTTCGAAGACGTGGCGCAAGGCGATGAATGTCGTCGAAACGCAGATGCCGAGGGCGATGCCGCCGATGAGCAACGACGTGATGACCGGATTGCGGCGGAGACTGGTGAGGGCGATTTTCAGTTGATAGAGCAGCATGCCGCCTCCTGTGGCCCAGACACTTTTGTCTGTGCTTGTTAGTTCAGCGTTGCGGTGAGTCCGGGGGTGGCAACGGGGGAGCCGAGCACGACGCGCGGCCGGTCGACGTCGGCGATGCGGCCGTCGAAGACGTGCAGTTGCCGGTGCGCGCGTTCGGAGCACTCGGCGTTGTGCGTGACCATAACGATCGTGGTGCCGTTGTCGTTGATCTTGCCGAGGAGGTCCATGATCTCGCGCGACATGGCGGAGTCGAGGTTGCCGGTCGGCTCGTCGGCGAGGATCAGTTTCGGATCGCCCGCGAGCACGCGCGCGATGGCTACGCGCTGCTGCTGTCCGCCCGAGAGCTGCGACGGAAGGTGGCGGACGCGCGCCGAGAGTCCCACCATCGACAGCGCGTTCTCGATGCGCGCTTTGCGCTCCGTGGCCGGCAGTCCGCGGTAGCGAAGCGGGACGTCGACGTTGTCGAAGACATTGAGATCGGGGATGAGGTTGAACGACTGGAAGACGAAGCCGATGGTCCGATTGCGGATCTGCGACATCTCGCGGTCGGACAACCGGCTGACGTCTTTGCCGTCGAGGATGTAGCTGCCTGAGTCGAAGGTGTCGAGCAGCCCGGCCACATTCAGAAACGTGGTCTTGCCCGATCCCGAGGGACCGGTGACGGAGACGAACTCGCCCGCTTTGACGCTGAGCGAGAGGTCTTCGAGCGCATGCGTCTCGATGGAAATCGTCCGGTAGATTTTCTTGATGTGCGTCATCTCGAGCATTGCGGTTTTCTCCTTGGGTTCAGCGCAGCATCACCGTGCGCGCGTGACCGAATGTGGCGGTATCGGAGAGCACGATCGTCTCCCCCTCGCTCAATCCCCTGACGATTTCGACTTCGGCGACGCTACTGGCGCCGGTGGCGATGTCGCGGCGCGTGGCCATCTTTTCGTTGACGACGTACGCCGCACGTCCGCCTTCCGACTCCATGAACGCGCCGCGCGCGACTTTGAGCACGTTGTGTTTCGATTCGAACGTGAGTCGCGTGGTCAGCCGCTGGTTCTGCTTCAACCCCTCGGGCTGCGCGCCGGCGAAGGCCACGGTGGCCATGACTTCGCTGTTGACCACCTCCGGCGAGATGCGCGTGACTTTGCCCGGATAGTCGCGGCCGAGGAACGTGATCACCGCCGGCGTCCCTACCCCCGTCTCATTCGCGTACTCCTCGGGTAGCCCAATTTCCAGTTCGAGCGACGAGAGGTTGACGACGGTGAGCACGGCCTGATTCGGCGCGACGCCGTTCCCTTCCTGCACCGCGACCGCTGCGACCATGCCGTCGAACGGCGCGCGGATGGTGAGGTCGTCGACGCGCTTCTGCAGTTCTCCGGTCACCGACTCCTGCCGCTGCACCTGCTGCTGCCGCGTGGCCACTTCGAACCCCGAGGTCTCGTGCAGCAGCGTCAGCTCGTTCTTCGCCTGCGTCAGTTCCATGTCGGCGATGTGGACGGCGTCCTGCGACGTTTCGAGATCGACTTTGTTGCTCAATCCTTCTTTGAACGTGCGCTCGACGCGTTCGAGCTGGCGTTTGGCCGCCGCGAGCCGCAGCGTCTGCAACTCGACCTGCTGCTGCGCGCGCAATTCGCTTTGCCGCGTCACGATTCGCTGCCGGTCGAGCTCCGAGTGCGACGTGAGCAGTTGCGAGCGCGCCTGATCGAGCGCGGCATGCAGCTCTTTCGAATCGATCACGGCCAGAACGTCGCCGGACTTGATCTGCGATCCGGCATGCGTGCGCAGCGAGACGATGCCCTGGCCGGGACTGAAGAGCGTCGGCGACAGTGCGGCCACGACGCGCCCCTGCACGCTGAGATCACGCAGCAGATCGCCGCGGGTGACAGTGCCGAGGCGAAGCGTCGATCCGTCGACGGCGCGTTCGGCGCTCGACCAGCGGCGAATGGCCGGAAACGCGAACGCCAATCCGATGAGCAGCACCACGCCGGCCGCCACCGCCGCGAGGACGCGCGGATTCCGCTGCGCCGCCGCCGGGCGATCCATGGAGGAACTGTTCTCGATCATTGCCGCTGCCCAGCGCAACGGAGGTGCCACGCAGCGGTCGTTTGTTTTCAGCGGCTTACGATGTCCGCGCCATGTCCGGCGGACGTTCGTCCGCGGACAGATGTCCGCGGCGCTACACTGCGTATCACATGTCCAAAGCGCGTCTCGAAACGTTCAGCGACGGCGTGATCGCCATCCTGATCACGATCATGGTGCTCGAGTTGCGGGTGCCGCACGGGGCGTCATGGAGCGCGTTGCGGGCACTCGTTCCGCTGCTGCTCATCTACACGCTCAGCTTCATCCTGCTGGCGATCTACTGGAACAACCACCACCACATGTTCCACGCCGTGGAGCGCGTGAACGGGCGGATTCTGTGGGCGAACATGCACTTGCTGTTCTGGCTGTCGCTGGTACCGTTCGCGACGGGATGGATGGGCGAGAACGATTTCGCCCCGCTTCCGACGGCGCTGTACGGCTCTGTCCTGTTGATGTCGGCGGTCGCCTACACCATCCTGGTGCAGGTCATCATCGCGCATCAGGGTGTGCACTCGAAGCTGCGCGCCGCCGTCGGCAAGGATAAAAAAGGCACGATCTCCGCGGCGCTTTACGTCGCTGCGATTCCGCTCGCGTTCGTGCATCGCGAAATCTCGTGGGCGATTTTCGTGACCGTCGCGCTGATCTGGCTCGCGCCCGACCGGCGCATCGAGGAGAAGTTCGAGTCAGGCGCGCTTGCGCACGAAGAGCGCGGCGGAGCAGACTAACTGGCTGGAGCCGGAATTGCTTGCTCCCGCGAACAGGAGGAGACCCCCATGAAAATCGTCGCCCTCGCCTCGTTGCTCTGCGCACTTGCGCTGCCGATCTTCGCCCAGGAAATGGAACAGATCCTGTTGCCCGTCGCTCCGTCGCTGGTGATGTGTGCCTACAACTCGCGCTACGAGACGCATCTCGTCGTCTACAACCAGAACGCGCGAAAGGTGAAAACGGAGTGCGCTGACGACGGATGTGGCGAAGTCAGCGCCACTGCCGGGCGCGAGATCGCCGGCAACGCTTCCTCCATGCCGCTCCCGACCTTTCTTTACATGCCGAAAGCGGATGCAGACGGTATGCGGATGTCGCTCATCGTCGAAAGCGGCGATCGCGACAAACTTGAAGACCGCACCTTCGCCGAGCTGCCGATCGTGCGCGCCTCCGAATTCGTCGACAAGAAGATCAGCTTCGTCGGCGTGCGCATGGATCCCGGCTTCCGCCAGACCGTGCGCATCTTCGGACTCGACGGCACCACCTACGGAACGGTCCAGGTGCGCGCGTACGATCTGACCACCGAGGAGCTGGTGTACGACCAGACGATGTGGCTGTGGCCGATGAGCGACGAGCGCAATGAGCAAGGCCAGGCGCTACGACCGTCCTTCAGCATGGAGTGCGATCTCTCTGAAGATATCCCGGCCAACGGTCATCACATCCGGATCGAAGTCGAGCCGCTCAGCGAAGGGCTGAAGTTCTGGGCGTTCGTCTCGGTGACGAACAACAAGACCCAGCACTTCTACACGATCGTGCCGCGGTAGGAAGGGCAAACTTCAGCGGTGAGTAGGGAATCCGCGGCTCACTCCTCCTGGTAGATGGAGGTCTTTCTTTCCTCGACCGCGCCTGCACTGACCGCATTGGAGAGAGATAGCTCCGGCTTGCTATACTTCTCGCGTTTACCTTGCCAATTTGAGACTGTGTCGCGTGGTCGGAGCGATCCGAAAAACGCCGCAGCGCTGAGCACGGATGCGCTACACGAGGCCATCGACTCTGGCGGAGACCCTGGCCGATCTCGGGCAGGGTGGGATGGCGCTCGGCGGTGGCACGCTCCTTCTACCGCGCGACGCTGCCGATGTCGGCGCGGAACAATTGCTTGTGGATCTGCAGGCATTGCCTCTCCATGACCTGATCGTGGACGGCGGATTCCTGAGCATCGGCGCGATGGTGACGCTCGCGCGCATCGCTGCGTCGCCGCTGATCTCCCCGGCTTGGAAAGCCCTTGCACAGGCTGCGCATGCGGTCGGAAATCCAAACGTGCGCCGGGCCGCGACCATTGGGGGGAACGTGGCATGGCCGGGCGGCGATCTGCATGCGGCTCTGCTGGTGCTCGATGCAAGCGTCGTGTGTGACGGCGGCGCGTGCGAATTGCCGATCCGGAACATTATTGAGGGAGGTGTTCGTGGCGGTGCCCTCGTTACGTCAATACGGCTGCCGCAGGACGACACCCGCCATTCGGCCTATGTGAAGTTCGCGTGGCGCGCGGCGTCGGGTAAGACCATCGTGGCCGTTGCCGCTTCCACGACGGCGAAAAACGGTGCGCCGCGTCTCGCCGCCGCCGGCGTGGCTGCGCGTGCGATGCGTCTGCCTGACGCAGAAGCGCTTCTCGCTGGGGGACCCGTCACTCCGGAGGCGGTGGAGGACGCTGCGCGCGCCGCCGGGGCCGAGCTCCCGTTCGAGATGGCGAAACCGCCGGGGGAAAAATATCGTCGCCGACTGGTCGCGGAAGGCGTGCGGCGTTTGTTGGCCGCAGTGCGTTCATGAACAACGTCCGCATAGCGTGGAACGGACACGAAGTCGAGCGCGAGGTTCGCACCGAGACCACGCTCCAGCAACTGCTGCACGACGAATTGGACGACATTTCGGTCAAAGCCGGCTGTGGCGAGGGCGTGTGCGGCTCGTGCACAGTTCTTCTGGATAACGAGCCGGTGGCCTCTTGCATCCGACTGGCGCTGCAAGCGGCTGGCCGCGCGGTGACGACCGCCGCGGGACTCGTGGAGCTTCCAGACGCCGCAGCGCTCATCGAGCACCTGGTAGCGCGCGAGGCATTTCAGTGTGGATATTGCGCGCCCGGATTTCTCGTCTCGGCGGTCCATGCTCTCAACAAGAGACGTCCGCTTTCCGCCGACGAGGTCCGCATCGCGCTCTCGGGGAACATCTGCCGTTGCACAGGCTATCAACAGATCGTCGACGCAGTCGTCGCCGCTTCCTCCGGCGAGCCGCCGCCTCCCGCCATCCATGCGCGCCAGGATCTATTTGCGAAGATCCGAGGAGAGGCGCGCTATGCGACAGACGTCCGCCCCGCGGATGTGCTGTTCGGCCGAATCGTATGGAGTGATCAATCGTCCGCGATCCTGTGCGGGTTGGACACCAGCGCCGCGAGCGCGGTACCCGGCGTCGTCGCTGTGTTGACCGCCGCCGACATCCCCGGCGTCAATATCACCGGCATGCAACTATTCGGCTCCGATCACCCGCTTCTCTGTGACGAGCGTGTGCGTTCAACGGGCGATGCCATCGCGGTTGTTGCGGCGACGAGCGCGGCTGCGGCGCGCGAGGCAGTGCGTCGTTTGCGTCCCACGACCGCGCCCTTAGCCGCGGTCCACGACTTCGATTCCGCGGGCGACATCTGCTCGCAGTTTGTAAAAGTGCGGGGCGACATCGCCATCGGATTCGCCGCCGCTGACGAGGTGATCGAAGACACGTACGAAATGACGGCCGGCGACCACGCCTGCATGGAGCGGGAGGCCGGCTTTGGTTGGATCGAAGGGGACACGATCGTTCTTTCCGTGACTACGCTTACCCCGCATCTGGTGCGCGGGGCGGTCGCCCGAGTGCTTGACCTGCCGGAATCGCGCGTTCGCGTCGAGACGCCGCGTATGGGCGGCTCCTTCGGCAAATACCTGATGCCCGGACTCGAGGGATACCTGGCCTTGCTCGTTTACGCCACGCGCCGGCCGGTGCGTCTCGTACTCGATCGTGACGAGAGCATCGCACGAAGTACGAAGCGCCACGCCTTCCGCGCACGGTACCGCTTGGGTGTGAAACGCGACGGGACGTTTACCGCTCTCGATGCCGAGATCCTCGCCGACGCCGGCCCTTACGTCGGTCTCACTCCGACCGTGGTTGCGGTTCTCGCTGACGAGGCTGCCGGGGCTTACGACTTCCCGCACCTGAGCGTGCGGGCGCGCGGTGTTCTCACCAACAACCTGCTGGCCACCGCCATGCGCGGTTTCGGGTCGCAACAGGTTGCCTTCGGTATCGAGTCGATTGTCGAGAAGGCGGCACGTACGCTCGAACTCGACCCCGCAGAGGTGCGGCGACGCAACTTCTGCAGGAATCCTGAAAATGCTCTCGCTGAGAGCGTCGATGAAGTAGTGAGACGTCTGGGCGCGCGTCCTGCCGCGGCTCCCGGGTGGCTGACCGGACGCGGGATCGGCTCGATCAAAGCGAAATACGGATATCCCTACGGTCTCGTCGACAGCACCGTCGTCCGCTTATCGGTCGATGATAGCGGCGAACTCATGGTGGAGGCCGATATCGCTGATTCAGGCACCGGAATCATCGCGGCGCTCCCCCGCCTCGCCGCCGTCCACCTCGGCGTGCAGCATCTTCCGCGTTACTTAACCAGTAGTGCCTTGCTGGATGACCCAAGCGGAATCCTGCTCACGCGTGGGATTCCCCCCTGCACTACAAGCCGGTGGATCTTCCGAACGCTGGAGAAAATGGTCATCGTTCCCACCGCTCTGGCTCTGTCGCTCGCCGCGCATCTCCGACCCAGAATGTTGTCCTTTCTTCTGCGCGTCGTGGCACGACCGACAGATGTTTACAATGCTTTTGTAGCCACAATCAAAGAGCGGCTTTTCCCCGCGGGTGTGGACTCCTACCTTCCGCGCACGAGCGCCAGCCGCGGCCTGGCCATGGCCGGACGTGCGGTATGTTCCGCGGCCGAGCGCTTTCGCGCAGCGGCGATCAGCCGCGCCGCCGTCGCTCTCGATGTGCCGGAATCTCGCCTCGCGATCACCAACGACGGGGTCTATGACACTTCCGCTCCGCACCGTCGGGTTTCTTGGAAGCAACTGGCACCGTTGGCCGCCATCGGGCGCGTGGCTCTTCGCCAAGGCGGACTTTTCGAACCGGCAACGGGAAATCAATCGGGGCCGGTAGACCACATGTTCGCGACGCACGGTTGTGACCTTGCCATCCACCCCGAGACGGGCGAGGTCCGTATATTGCGCTACGTCGCCTGCCAGGACGTCGGGCGTGCCCTCGACCCGGAGACGGTGCGTGGGCAGATTGTCGGCGGGGTGGCCATGGGGGTCAGCCAGACTCTCTATGAACACCTCGGCCAAGCCGGCGGCAAGGTTAATGTCGTCGGCCTCCACGAATACCACGTGGTCACGACCCTCGATGCACCCTGGGGGCTTGAGGTGATCAACCTCGAAACCGGCAGCGGCTTCGGACCGTCCGGAGCGAAAGGCGTGGGAGAAGCCGGCTGCGTCGCCGCCCCACCAACTCTAGCCAACGCGCTCTACGACGCCTTGGGCAGGCAAATGACACACATCTCCGTTTCACCCGAGGAGTTGACGGAATTCACCCATTAGCGAAGACCGCACACGCTCTTCATCTCTATGGCAGCATCCAACACATTTGATCCAAAGTCAGAAAAGCAACGCATGCCGTCTTCTCGTTAAAATCACTTAGGGATGCAACTCCGTGGGCCACTGAGTGCCGAGATAACTTCGCAGGCTGTCCCGGCGCGAAGTTCGCGAAGTACCACTCATGTAGGAACTGAATAAATCTTCTTGGCAGTAACCAACTGTGTTCGTGCAATTCTTCTCGCCGCCCCTCAAGCAGCCTTGCCGTGAGATTGCGAGGCGAGGCCTTTTCTTCGGCAGCGGCACTCGTCTGCACATCTCGCATCAGGCCTTCGATTCTGGGTATTACAAGCGCGATCGCGCTCAAATAGTCGCCTTCAAGAAACTCTGATGCGGCATGTTCAAGCAACTCGGCGTGAGCTGCAAAGCTCGCTTTCCGACTCCAGTTTTCGATGAGGTGCGGGAGCCGCAAGTCAAGAAACTCCTTCACCTTCGGCTGAAGGAGATCTGGATCCAGCCGACTTCTGGCAAAGCTCAAGAAAGACCTACGTGTGTCAAGCGGCAGAGAGGTGAAGGGAAACCATCCGGAGGCGTTGAGAAAACTCCAATCATCGTCCGTGAGCCTAAACGGATCCTGATTCATTACGTATGCGAAAGACGCGCTGAGCAACTTGCTCAAATTGTACGGGCGCCTGTAAGCCGGATCATGAAATGGAGAAAAGTCGAAAAAAAGACCTTTCCGCCAGCGGTAAGAGAAGACGACGATGAGGCCGACACAGCCGGCACTTCTAGCCCTTCGAATTGCATTTCGATTACATCTGCTATGTCTCTCTCGCGGACTGCTTGGCCTGACTCAAGCGGCCCTGCAGTCCGAATCCGCATGACTTGCCTCAGCTCGTTGACATACACGGTCGCCGTGAGGTCCTGCCGGATCAAGGCGACAAGGTGTTCTACGTTCGCAGGACCGATCCCAGCTTTAGATGGCAAAGCATCAATGATTGCGCTGGGCCATCCATCCATTCGGGTAAAGAAGCGCTCACCACTTCGGATGACAGGAACTCTCGTGCGACTACGATCGTCATCTCACCTTCACGCGCGCTTCCCTTGGCGTACCCCATCGGCTTCTGATTCAAAACAATCTCGTAGGGCATGGGGATTTGATGCGGCGATCACACTCGATGATTCCGCACCTTCATTTTTTTCACCGCCTCCCGCGTAAACGCGGTCAACAGATCAGACACGGCAATATCGAGCGCCTGGGAGAGCCGGACGATGATCGTGAGGCTGGGAATCTTCAGCCCGAGTTCCAAGTCGCTGATGTAGTTGCCGGAGAGGTCTGCGGCTTCGGCGAGGGCTTCCTGGGTCAGGTCGCGCGACTGGCGGAGCTCGCGGAGGCGGCGGCCGAAAAGTTGCGCTTCCTGCACCCTTGCATTCCACACTGCCGTTGGAATAAAGTCCTCCAACTGGCGTTGGGAGACTCATTCTCGTGAGTCGAATCTTAGAAAGCAACGCAAAGGAGTCTGCGATGACCGCCTCCCCCACCCGAATCCGCGAGCTTTTTCTCGATCCTCGTCCGAGCTACTCGCCTGCCGAGGCGGCGGAGGCGGTGGGGATGGCGATTGAGGACGTTTGGGGAGCGAATGCGCTTGGGGAGTTGGAGACGGACGAGAGCGGCGACATCCCGTGGGCGGAGCTGGTGTCGTTCGCGATGGATTTCTGGGATCAGGAGGAAGTCGAGGCAGCGCTTGGCGATGACCTGGCCGACGTGCTGCCGGAGCTGTTGCGGCTCGACGAGCTGGCGGTGCGCATCCCCCGGCTGGAGATCGCGGCGCTAGAGCGGATCGCCGTCCGCGACGGACGCTCCGTCGATGCGGTGCTGGCGCGCGAGCTGCGCGAGCTCGTCTCTTCGGAGTCGGCGTGGCTCAGTGCCGGGATACCTGGATTTGCTCAGGCTCTCAATTGGCCGGAGTAAAGCGTCTCTGTGATGCAAATGCGTTGGGGACTTGCTTCCGAAATTGAGAGCCACGAGCGAGGTCCATCCCTACGCACGTCCCGTAGTTAGACACCTATACGAGTCATTCGAGCGGCTGAGCGTGTCGATCGCGGGGGCGGATCGTATGCAATACGTCGGGCCCACGCATTGAACGCGAGAGGCTCTCGCATGCAAATACGTCAGGCGCACGCGTTGAGCGCGAGGAGCCGTCGCATGCAATACGTCGGGCTCACGCGTTGAACGCGACGGGCTCTCGCATGAAATACGTCGGGTCCACGCGTTGAACGCGACGGGCTCTCGCATGCAATACGTCGCGCACGGCCGTCATCGCGAAACCATTAGATCGCCTTCATCTGCGTATCTCTGCGTAATCTGCGGATGAAGGTTTATCCGCAGATAGAACGCAGATAGACGCAGATGAAAAACCGGCCCGATTTCGGCCGCCGTCCCGCCGCGATCGCAGGGATGGCAATGAAAGTCTCCGGCGTGCGATTCTGATGTCCGATGAAAAAAGCGCTCATTCTGCTTGCCGTGCTTGGCGCCGTGGTTTATGTCGCGTCGTGGTTCTGGGCGGGGGATCGGGTGAGCGCCGCGGCGGCGCGGCCGTGGCCGAACGGCCTGGGGACGCTCGACGCCCTCCCCGCCCGCTATCCGCCGCAGCATGAGAATGAGGCGGCACGGAGGCTGACGAAGCTCGCTGCCGCTGTCCCCGAAAACGACGCGGTCAGGGCCTATGTGCGGCAGGAGATCGCACGCGGGGAACTCACCGTCGGCGAGCCGCCGGCCATCGCGGGCAGCATCTCTCCGATCCGCGAGCTGCTGCTGCGCGAGCCGGTCGTCTGGGAGCGCGATCTCCTGCAACAGCACGGCGGGCTTCTGCCGAAGGTGGCGATGTATCACTCGCTGATGCGCGCGCTGGTCGCGAGCGCCCTCGGGCGCGCACGGCAGCACGACGGAGCGGCGTGGGATGACCTTCACGCGGCGTGGAATCTGACCAAGTCGCTGGACGGACATCCCCATCTGATCGTGCGGGTCGTGGCGATGTCGATGACGCGCGCGATCAATGCCGTCGCGTGGAAGATGCCGCTTCCCGCGCCGGCGTGGTTCGCCGAGGTGCAGCAGCGCGATTTCGTGGGTCCGCTGATCGAGACGCTGCAGTTCGACGATTGGCGGGTCTCGAAGGAGCAACTGTTTCCCCTCAAGCCGTTCGCCGAGAGGATCGAACGCGAGCGCGTTCTCGCCGGGGAGCTGGCGCGGGCGACGGAGTGCGAATTCAACCGGGCCACCGAGGGACGGGATCGCCAGGATCCGAACGACAGGCTCGACATCGGATGGAATCGCGCCTTCCGCTACCGCGCGGAGCGCGAAGCGACCGCGAACGCATTGCGCGCACGTGCCGGACAGCAGATCGAAGAGAGCTCGCGCTGCAGCGATGGCCGGTGGAGCTTCGACGGGAAGTTGCTCCGGTTCTCGAAGCCGATCGCGTTGCCGGAGAAGCTCGACGCGTCGATACCGCTGACGCTGCGCGTTCGCGAGTAACACGAAACCGGAACGTCAGTTCATTCGCCAGGCTCGTCAGCCGGCTGTTGCGTCAATGGCAGTTTTCGAATGCCGACCAAATGCGCTCTGACGGAGAGTGCCGCACCGCTTGCCAGCGCAGAGTCGTGCTCGTTGAGGAGATGCATCACGAGGTCGTGAACGTCGGCCGCCGACAGCCCTTCTCTTCGAATGCGGATCACTGAAGGAGATGACCAGCCGTTGACGGCGAGTAGCGCATGAAAGTCAGCATCAAGCGTCACTACGATTCGCTCGCTAACTCTTGCCTCCTCGAGGATCACCATGTCCGCCGTGGCTGGTTCGAGGATCTCCGTCACATGAACGGCGTCAATACCCGACGCGCGGAGCATCGCCGCGGCGCGCCGGGGAAGTCCTTCATCGAGAAGAACCTTCATCAATACGAGAGGTCGTCGATTCGGTCGTCGACGGACGCTGCCGCGTACATCAGCGCCTGGCGGATATCCTCATCATCCAGTCGCGGGTAGTCTTTGTGAATCTCTTCGCGGTCTTTGTATTCGGCCAGGATGTGCAGGACGCGTTTCACTGTGAGACGTGTTCCGCGAACGCACGGCTGGCCGTTCATCACGGCAGGATCAATCGAAATTCTTTCGAGCGTCATCGATCCTCCTTACCTTCTGCGCGCTATTTTACTTCTGATAGTAGCCGGAGCGCTGGCGTCCTCGCTGCCGAATAGGAGGCTTGCGCTCATCGCGTGCGAGCCGAAAGTTTGCCTGTCGTAGTCGGCGAATGACAACTCATTGCACGCCGCTGTTTAATGACTTGCCTGTCGCTCATTTGCTCATTCCACTCTGAAAGTTGACGTGGAGCTGAATGGCAACGGCGCGAAGGCGGTCGTCGCGCGTCCAGAGTTTCGCGCCGTCGGTGAGCGTAACTGAAGCAAGTATGCAGACATCGGTAAACCCGATTCCTTTTCCCATGAGCCGGTGGTGTTCGATGAAATGCAGCGCCTCGGCGTCTGTCGCGACGACGCTCGGCGGCAATGTGGATAGCAAGTGGAGGAACTCTTCCCTTCGCCTGATTTCTCCGCACGCCAATTCACCAACGATGAATGGGTGGATCAACACATTCCCGTCTTCTAATTCATCGCGAAGAGCGGCGACCGTTTTATGGAGATGATCGATCCACACCGAAGTGTCGACGAGAATCAAGAGGGACGGCGTCTCCTCGGCGCTTTGGCGCCGGGATCGCTTCCGCCGAGCTTCGCCAGACGACGGGAGCTTTCCCGCGCGATGAGTGCACGCAGACCATCGTGAATGAGGGCTGTGCGCTCACGCGTTCCGGTCATCCGTTGGGCTTCCTCGATGAGCTGCTCGTTCAGATTAATCGTCGTACGCATGCAACACCTCGTGATGCTCCGATCATACATCACGTGATGCATGCTTGAGCATCGCATCTGGCAATTCTGGTGGAGCGCTGGCGTCCTCGCCGGCTGGCCCGGCTGCGTCCTCGCTGCCGAATGGAAGGCTTGCGCTAGCGTCTGTGTTAGCAGCAAAACTTGAGGGGGTGCCGGTTCGGCGGCGAGACGCCGCCGGGCCAGATGAGATGAGAAGGCCAACCTCCTGCGCAGTCGCACAATGTGCGCTGCAAAGGTGAACGTGCTCGAGGCACAGAAAGGAGATTGGCCGTGAAGAAGTCTAC